>WNFU01007288.1_pt1 | contig 13116 bp, 9 predicted proteins | sample 5400121 | NCBI WGS metagenome assembly WNFU01 (sample SAMN13153360, study PRJNA577476) | soil metagenome | isolation source: 100 cm soil or saprolite under grassland replicate 1 | place: USA:California | collected 2016-06-15 | reverse complement strand
ACCGCAGTGTAGGCACGCAGCGCGGGAATGCAAGTGTTAATGACGATTACTCGGACAGACTCCTAGACTTAGACTCGTATCCGCGGATTCTTCAGGCCCCAGGACTACCGGTCGGACTGCCGCCTTCAAAGCTCGCGAGCGCGGCGGATTCCGACGTGAATGTCTGCACGAGCGACGCAATCCCCGTGATCTGCAGAAGATGCTGCGTTCGGATCGTCGGGCCGACAAATCGCAGGGCTCCGCCGGCATGCCGGAGTTGCGTGAAGGCGTCGACGAGCGCTCCGAGTCCGGCGCTGTCGACATACGTGACGTGTTCCAGGTTCAGCACCACGTTTCGGATCCCAGTCGCGGCGAGCACGCTTACCCGATGACCCAGTTCCAGGCCCGCCGTGTAGGTGAGGCGGTCGCTGAAATCAAGCATGGTGATCTCGTCAAAGTGACGTTCGTTGAACGGCATGTCGTCTGCTCCGTAAGCCGCAAGTTGGGCCCGTCGGAACACGCGCAGAAGTGCGCGGCGGCGACTGAGGTAGGGCTCAGCTCAAAGGATGGCATTCATTGTACTCGGTTTACCTGTCGTTGAGAGGGGTTCGCGCGGTTTGCCTGTTCCTGCACCACCACGATTTGCAATGACGCGCGACGATGGCCGCTGTATCGTTACAGCGTGCCTACTCACTCGGTGACGCTGCGCTTCGACGTGATGAACATCGAACCACGTATCTGGCGCGTGCTGCGCGTGCCGGCGAATCTGCGTCTCGCGGAGCTGCACCGCGTGCTCCAGATGGTGATGGGATGGAGCAACCGGCACCCACATATCTTTGAGATCGCAGGCCGCGCAGCAGGCGCACCGACGCGCGCCCTCGAGGCCTGCAGCTGCTGGCGGACGCTCGGAGACGAGAACGTGACGGTGGCGACGGCGCTCGCGTCCGCACCGCAAGGCTTCCGCTACAGTTACGATGCCCCCGTCGGCTGGCGGGTGCGCATCACGCGGGCGCCCGGCGTGTGGCGCGGCGTGGCGAAGTCCTCAATCTCGTGTCTCGATGGCTATCTCGCAGGCCCGCGTGATGATTTCAACGGGCCGAGCGCCTACAGCGCGATTCTCGCCGCAACGCTCGGTCGCGCCCGCGCGCTGACCGCCGAAGAGCGTCAGTGGCTGGGTCCGAACTTCGATCCCGAACTGTTCGATCGATGTGCCATCAACCGCGCGCTCGCACAACTCTGCGAGTTGACCGGCGCGGATCCTTAGCGCTGACTTTCAATTCGCCAACGATGAGCTTTGTGGCGGGCTCGCTCATTCGTCCCCGGCGCGTTGTGCCGAGAATCACAGGAAAGAAAAGCGGCTGTTCACCGTTCACGCGGACAGGCTCCTAGTGCGCGTTGATCTCGCTCACGCGCGGTCGTTTCGCGACTGGGCCCTTGGCTGCGACCGCGCACGGAAGACGATAAGATGCAGTCAGACCTTGCATCATGAGCATCACAAGCACAGCACTCGACCGCGCGGCGCTCGCCGACTGGTATCGTCTGAACCGGCGGCGTTCACAGACCTTGTTCGATCTCGTCGCGCCGCAGGCGTATTACACGCGTCCGATCGCGCTGCGTCATCCAATCATCTTCTACGAAGGTCATCTGCCGGCATTCAGCCTGAACACACTCGTCAAGAAGGCGCTCGGACGGTCCGGCGTCGACGATCGACTCGAACGGCTGTTTGCCCGCGGCATTGATCCCGAGGACGAGTCGTCGGCAACCCGCAGTCAGCGTGGCGAATGGCCGTCGCGCGACGAAGTCCGTCGCTTCGCGAACGCGTGCGACGCGTTCGTGCTCGACGCGCTGGCCAACGCGCCGCTGAATCAGCCGGGCCATCCGTTACTGGACGAAGCTCAAGCTGTCTACGCGATTCTCGAGCACGAGGCGATGCATCAGGAAACGATGCTCTACATGTGGCATCAGCTTTCGTACGAGCACAAACAGCGGCCAGCAGCCTACGTCGTTGACGTGACGGGTCGCGCGCCGCAGCACGACAGGGTCAGGATTCCTCGTGGGAAGGCGACGCTGGGCGCCCGCCGCGGCGAGATTCCGTTTGGCTGGGACAACGAGTTCGATGCGCACGTCGTCGAGGTGCCCGCGTTCGACATCGACGCGCACAACGTCACGAACGAGCGCTTCGTCGACTTCGTCGAGGCAGGCGGCTATCGCGACGCGCAGTGGTGGACTCCGTCCGCCTTCGGGTGGCTTCAGCAGGAAGGGATCGAGTATCCGCGCTTCTGGACGCGCCGGGGCGGCACGTGGCGCTGGCGCGGCATGTTCGAAGAGCTCGATCTGCCCGCCGCGTGGCCGGTGTATGTGAGTCAAGTCGAAGCCTCTGCGTTTGCGCGGTGGAAGGGCGCTCGTTTGATGACCGAAGCCGAGTTCCATCGAGCGGCGTTTGGAGACACAGAGCCGCGGATCGAACGATCGTCCCCATGGGGAGAGGCGCGGCCGGATTCGTCGCGCGGTCATTTCGATTTCGCGGCGTGGGAGCCGATTGCCGTGGGACAGCGTCCGGCAGGTCAAAGCGCCTGGGGCGTGCACGATCTGGTGAGCAACGGTTGGGAATGGACGTCCACCGAGTTTGCGCCGTTTGCCGGCTTTCGTGCGATGGCGTCGTATCCGGAATACTCGGCTGATTTCTTCGACGGGCAGCACGTCGTGATGAAGGGCGCGTCGCCGGCGACGGCACTCCCGCTGCTTCGTCGCAGCTTTCGGAACTGGTTCAGGACGAACTATCCGTACGTGTACGCCACGTTTCGTTGCGTCACGTCGCGCACGTAGATGGCCTTCATCAACGGAGACTCCATGCGCTCATTCACGCACGAGCGTCTGCCGCAGCCGATCGACGCGGGTGACGTTTCGACGTTTGGGGAAGATGTCCGGTTCTATCTGCAACTGGAACCGCGACAGCTGCCGTCGCGTTATTTGTACGATGCGCTCGGCTCCAGTCTCTTCGATGCCATCTGCCATCTGCCTTGGTACAGGGTCACACGCGCCGAGCTCCGGCTGCTCGAGCGGTATGCGCCGGAGATTGGACGCATGCTCGGCAGTGGTGCGCGGGTCGTCGAACTGGGCAGCGGAAATGGAGAGAAACTCGCAGCGTTGCTGACGCATGCAGGCGTCGCGCGTGTGCACGCACACTTGATCGATCTCTCAGGCGCGGCGCTCACGCGCTCGATGCAAACGCTCTCGGCCGTCACGGTTGCGGATCTCGACGTCTCCGTTCACCAGGCGACTTACGAAGACGGCCTCCTGGCGCTCGCCGAGGTCACCGGATATCGCACGCTCCTGGCTTTTCTCGGTTCGAACATCGGCAACTTCGACCCGCCGGGTGCAACCGAGTTTCTCCAGTTGATTCGCGCGGCGCTGCAGCCGGGCGATTACCTGCTGCTCGGTGTCGACCTCGTGAAACCCGAACGCGATTTGCTCCTCGCCTACGACGATCCGCTCGGCGTCACGGCGGCGTTCAACAAGAACCTGCTGCAGCGTATCAACACCGAGCTTGGGGGAGATTTCCAGTTGGATCGCTTCGCCCACCGCGCCGTGTGGAACAGCACCGAGTCGCGCGTGGAGATGCACCTCCTCAGCCTCGCGGCTCAAGACGTGCGCATCACACGGGCGGAGTTGCTGTTCCACCTGCACGAGGGTGAAACGATTTGGACGGAGAGCTCGTACAAGTACCCGCCTGCCGACATCGCGAGCCTGGTGCAGGGCGCCGGCTTCGCGCTGAGAGAGCAATGGATTGACGATCAGGATGGGTTCGCGTTGACGCTCTACGAGGCGAACTAATCCCTGAACTCATGCTGTTCCGAGCATCCATTCGATCCTCGACGTGATCGTAACATCGTCCTCCCTTGCAGCGGATTGACGCGGCCGCCCTTTGGGAGCATGCTGCGCCGGAATGACCGCGACCTCTGCTCGCTCACGTGCGTGGCAGCTCATCGCGCTGCTCGCCGCTATCGTCTTCTCCGCGCCGTTAGCGCGCGGGAAAGCCCCGTCGACCGACGGCAACTGGCCGGTCTACGGCGGTGATCCGGGCGGGATGAAATACTCCGCGCTCGCCGCGATCAACCGCGAGGACGTCGGCCAGCTTGCGCCGGCATGGTCGTGGCGCACTGGCGAAAAAGCCATCGCCGGCCCACGACTGCCTGTTCCTGGCCACGACGTCCGTCCCGCCAGCTTCGAGGTCACTCCCATCGTCATCGACGACGTGATGTACCTGAGCACGCCGTACAACCGCGTCGTGGCGCTGAATGCCGACAGCGGAAAGGAGCTGTGGACGTTCGATCCACGCGCTTACGACTGGGGACAGGTCCCAAACGGTACCGGCTATGTCCACCGCGGAATCGCCATGTGGCTCGGCAAAGGCGAGCGGAGGCTGTTCATGAACAGCCGCTGGCGGCTGATCGCGCTGAATCCCGCGACGGGCAAGCCCATTCCAGGCTTTGGCTACAAGGGCGAAATCGATCTGACCGAGAATCTCACCTGGCCGACCAATCGACTGCATTACACGCAGACGTCGCCGCCAGTGATTTACAAAGACCTCGTCATCGTCGGCAATGGTGTGTGGGACGGATTCGTCTATCGCAACGATCCGCCAGGCGTGATGCAGGCGTTCGACGTCCGCACGGGCAAGCTCGTGTGGAAGTTCGATCTCATTCCACAACAAGGTGAGTTCGGCAACGCGACGTGGGAAAACGGATCGGGGTCGTACACAGGACATACCAATGTCTGGGCGCCCTTCACTGTCGACGAACGGCGCGGGCTGCTGTATCTGCCTGTCGGCACGCCGAGCAACGATTACTACGGCGGCCATCGCCATGGCGACAATCTCTTTGCCGAGTCGCTTCTCTGCCTCGATGCAAACACCGGCCGCCGCGTGTGGCACTTCCAGGCGGTGCACCACGGTTTGTGGGACTACGATCTCGGATCCCCGCCGACGCTTTTGACGGTACAGGTCAACGGCCGCAAGATCGACGTGGTCGCGGCGCCGTCGAAAATCGGCTTTCTGTACGTCTTCGACAGAGAGACAGGAAAGCCCGTGTGGCCCATCGAAGAGCGAGAGGTGCCGCCTAGCGACGTTCCCGGCGAACGCGCCTCGCGAACGCAGCCCTTTCCGACCAAGCCTCCGCCTTTCGCAACACAGGGCTTCACCGAAGACGACGTGATCGATTTCACGCCGGAGGTGAAAGCCACCGCGCTGAAGATCATCAAGCAGTATCGACACGGCCCGCTCTTCATGCCGCCGTCGCTCGAGGGCACCATCAGCATGCCTGGCGTGAACGGCGGCGGGAATTGGGGCGGCGCGGCCGCGGATCCAGAAACTGGCGTGCTGTACGTGAGAGCGTCGAACTCGCCGAGCCTGCTCGCGATGGGCAAAGCCGATCCGTCGCGCACGGAAGGCGACTACGACATCGATCGTACGCGGCGCGGCCTGCAGATGCCGGGCGGATTGCCAATCAACAAGCCGCCGTACGGAACGCTCACCGCAATCGATCTCAATAAAGGAGAACATGCGTGGCAGGTGCCGCTCGGCGATACGCCATCGCTGCGCTCGAATCCGGCGCTTCGCGGCGTGACGCTGCCGGCGCGTCTCGGCGCGGCTGGATTGGCCGGCCCCGTCGTGACCAAGGGCGGGCTTGTCTTTATCCCCGGTGGATCGCAGCTCTATGCGTTCGACAAATCGACGGGAGCGGAGCTGTGGGCGGCGGATCTGGCCGAACGCGGCTCAGGAACGCCGATGACCTACGCCACGAGCTCTGGTCGTCAGTTGGTCGTCGTGGCTACCGGTGGGGGCGACAGAGCGGTACTCGAGGCGTTCGCGCTGTCGCAGAAGCGAGAGACAAAGGATTGAGGACGTGAAGGGGACGGAGATCGCTTGACGGGGACGGAGGTCGTTCGACCGATTCAAGGAGTCAGTCATGAAACGAGTTCTGACTGTCGTGATTCTCGCAGGATTGTTTCCGCTTCGCGCGGCAGCGCAGACCGGCGACGCGGGCCTGCGCGGGTACGTCACTGACGAACAGGGCGGCGTGCTGCCCGGTGTGACGATTACTGCGACAGGCCCGGCTCTCATGACGCCGTCCACGGCAGTGACCGACGCGGCTGGCTACTACCGGTTGCTGAACCTGCCGCCGGGCACCTACGTGTTCACCGCCGAGCTCGGCGGCTTTTCAACGCAGCGCCGCGACGGCATCGTGCTGCGCGCCGGGAGCACGTTCCAGGTGGACGTCGTGATGAAAATTGGAAACGTGTCGGAAACCATCACGGTGTCCGGCGAGTCGCCGATGCTCGAAGTCTCAAAGCCGAGCAACATTCTCAATTTCGACGGTGATTTTCAGAAGCAGGTGCCCATTCAAGCGCGGCGCAACTGGAGCGACTTCCTTGAAGTCACGCCCGGCGTCATCGCGCGGCCCTTCGACGACAACAGCGGACGCATGGTTTTCTACGGTCATGCCACCGAGCACTTCGCGCACGTCATTCAGCTCGAAGGCATGAACGCCGCCAACTACAACGATGGTCAGGTGGCGTACGTCAACATGGGGACCGACGTCATTCAGGACGTGCAGGTGAAGAGCGGCGGCATCGATGCCTCCGAGCCGATGGGCACCGGTCTGGTGATGAACGTCGTCACCAAGAGCGGCGGCAATCAATTGAGCGGATCGGCGGGCTACGCGCTGCAGCCGATCAAGTGGAACGGCGACAATCCGCCGCCAGCCTCCGTGAAGAACGCCAGCACACCCACGATTCAGGGTGTCAATCAGCTCGATGTTGCGGTAGGCGGCCCCATTCGCCGCGATCGCATCTGGTTCTTCGCGGCGTATCGTTATGCCGATCTCGAAACGGGCATCAGCCGCGATGCCGCGCAGCTGGCGTTGCAGCAGCGCTACGTGCAAGGCTTCAAACCATTCAACAACACGTCGACCACCAATCAACCGTACGGCAAGCTCACGGCCAGACTCAGCGCGGCCCATCAACTAAACGCGTACTGGCAGTACGACCGCGTGACGCTCACCTCCGATCAGCCGCTTCATTACGAACCGATCAGGATCTTCGTCACCGGCGGCAATCTGTACGGCGCGAAGCTCACGTCTGTCTGGGGCAGCAGAACGACGAGTCAGGTGACCGTCAGCTACAACGACAAGAGCGGCGCGGACGAGGGGACGTTTGGCAAGCTGCCCGGCTCGGGGCCGCAGATCGACATCCATCAATCCGCATTTGCGTCAGCAGGCCGCTTGGTGGGCACAGGCGCGCTGCTTCGAGGCGGCAATCTCGAATCACTGAGCCTCGAACCCTCCTCGATCTCGCTGATTCGAGGAGACGTGACCTACTTCCGAGAAGGCTGGCTGGGATCCCACGAGCTGCAGACCGGCATCTATGCCGCGCCCAGCCTTCGCACGGCGCGCATCACGCGCTACGTCAACGACGGCTTCACGCTCGAAGAGCGAGTCATGCTCGATCCAAACGATGTCGGCGCCGGTACGAGGCCATTCCATCTGCGGTATCGAACGCCGACCTCCGTCACCGCGATCGACGGCGAGGATCGCGACATTGGCGTCTACGTACAGGATTCATGGAAACCGACGGCGCGGTTGACGACCAACCTCGGCGTCCGCGTGGATTTCGTCAAGCGGCACGATGCGATCTTCAACATCGATCGCATGAAGGATGTCGCGGTCGGCCCGCGGTTCGGGTTTTCGTACCTGTTGACGAAAGACGCCCGCAACGTGCTGCGGGGCAGCATCGTCCGTGCGCACGAGGGCGTGAATGGGCGCGACGCGGCCACCAACCAATCCGCAGGCGGCGGCGGGGCGGAGACGCGGGATCTTTACGACTTTGATGGGAACGGCGTGTTCGAGGTGCAGCTCATCACGCCTGCGGTTTCCGCTGCGCTCGCGGGATACGAATTCGATCCGAATCTGCATCAACCGTGGGTGGACGAGTACATCCTGGGCTATCGGAAGCAGTTCGCCGGACAGATGGCCGTCGACGTCGCCTTCAATCACCGGCGTTACACCGATCGCTACGGGCAGGTGGACGTCAACGGCATTTATCCGGACGCGCCCGGCCAGCCGTTCATCGGATTCGGCCGCATCGATCCGCGTCGAGGCGTGCTGCGCCAGCTGACGAACAACTATTGGGACAAGCTGGTTTACACGTCGATTGAGATCACCACGACGAAGAACCTCGCGAACAAGATCCAGTTCGTCGGCGGATTCCATCGGCAGTGGCAGCATCTGTCGGGGACGTGGAATCCGACGGATCCGGCGCGCTTCATCCAGCCTGACACGTATCCGAACAACAAGTTGATCTGGATGGCGCGAGGTGTCGACGACACCGACAGCTACCGACTGTTTGCATTCGGGCCGTCGTGGCAGGAGTACACGATTCGCGGCGGCGGAACCTGGTTTGCGCCGTGGGGAATGGTCGTTGCGGGAAGCTACACGCAGCAAGCAGGTCCATGGCCCGGGCACATTCTGACGCGGCTGGCGGCCACCGATCCGGACGTGACACGTTTCGGTCCCGCGACAATTCCCGTTGTCGGAGGCGTGCAGTCAAATCCGCTGGCGACAACGATCCGGATCAAGTACCCCACCCGCGGCGAGGGGCAGGAACAGTATCAGGCGCCGCCAGTGAAGGTTCTCAATCTCAAAGTCGGCAGGAAGATACGGTTCGCGGATCGCCGAGAGGTCGAAGTGTCCGCGAACATCTTCAACCTGCCCAACTTCAGCGATCACTGGCAATACGATTTCGCGAACGCCAGCCAGGAATTCAATCCGGGGTTTCTGCGCATGCTCAGTCGACAGGCGGCGCGCGCGCTTCAGTTGACATTCGTTTTGAGGTACTGACGATGGAGTTGACAACAGGCGGGCCTAAAGGCCCGCCACGACATCTCGGCGGATTATTCGTCCGTCGGGGCGGGGCTTCAGCCCCGCCAACCAGCCAGAGCGCGACGTTCGCCCAAGGCTGGGCTTCCGCCTCCGCGGAAGCTACGGCGGACAAGAAAGGCCAGCCACCACGCGCGCGGCTTGCCGCGCTGCTGATTCTCTCCACCGCGCTTGTCACATCGGCGCAAGCACAGCAAGCCCCGCGGGCAATGACGCTGGTCGATCTGCTGAACGTGCCGTCGTTGAGCGATCCGCAGCTATCGCCAGACGGTCGTCAAATTCTGTATGTGTTCGCGAAAGCCGACTGGAAGGCGAACCGGCGTATCGGTCAGGTGTGGCGCGCCAATGTCGACGGCACTGGCGCGGTGCAGCTCACCTTTGGCGCTGACGACGCGAGCAATCCGCGCTGGTCTCCCGACGGTGCCACCATCGGGTTCGTTGCGAGGCGCGCCGCGGCGCAGAGCCAGATCCACGTGATCAGCAACAGCGGCGGCGAAGCTCGCCCCCTCACGCGTCATGCAACAGGCGTCTCCAACTTGTCGTGGTCGCCGGACGGCACGTTCATCTATTTCATCGCTGCGGATCCGAAGACAGATGAAGAACGCGCGCGCGAAGCCGACAAAGACGATGTCTATGCGTTTGGCGAGGTCAAGCAGGAACACCTCTGGAGAATCGCCGTCTCGAATGGCGCCGAGCAGCGGCTGACCAGCGGCGACTTTTCGATCCAGGCGTATCAGCCGTCCCGTGATGGCCGCCAAATTGCGGTAAACCGCGCGCCTGGCCCGCTGCAGGAAGACTCTGCGAACGGCGATGTCGGCGTCATGGATGCGGCCGGTGGAGAGATCCGGCATCTCGCGGGTCCCACCTTTCGGGAGGGTGGCGCGGAGCTCTCACCCGATAACACGCAGGTGCTGTTCAGAGCGCACGCGAACGAGCGCCTCGAGGGCTATTACAACGATCGCCTCTTCCTGATTTCCGCGAAAGGCGGGCCGCACAGGACGCTGAAGCTGCCACATCAGGTTCTCGACGCGCACTGGTCCAAGGACGGCAAATCCATCTTCATCCTTGCGAACCTCGGAGTGCACACCGAGTTGTTCGAAGTGGATCCGGCTACCGAAGCACTGCGGCAGCTGACAGACGGCCGTCACGCAATCCATGCGTGGTCCTATCACGCGTCCACCGATCAGCACGTGATGTCGATCGACGAGCCGGCCAATCCAGGCGATGTCTGGCGGCTGCCCGCCCGTGGCGGCCCGCCGGTCCGCGTGACACGTCTCTTCGACTACCTCACGCGCGACTACAGACTGCCGCGTCAAGAGAAGGTTGAGTGGAAGGGTGCGGACGGCGTGACGGTGGAGGGGCTCCTCTTTTATCCGCTCGATTACGTTCAGGGCAAACGATATCCGCTTGTCGAGCAGGACCACGGTGTCACGTTCTCGTCTGACAGCTTTGGATTTGGCCGATCCTCGGACTACCCGCAGGTGCTTGCAGCCAGGGGCTACGCAGTGCTGCAGATCAACCCGCGCGGTGTGGCAGGCTACGACGATGCGTACCTGCGCGACATGGTGGGGCACTACTTCAAGAACGCACACCTCGACGTGCTGGCCGGCATCGATCACGTGATCAAGATGGGCGTTGCCGATCCCGATCGACTGATCAAAATGGGCTGGAGCGCGGGCGGGACGATGACGAACAAGCTGATTACGTTTACGGACCGCTTCAAAGCCGCTTCGTCTGGCGCCGGCGTCGCGAACTTCATCTCGCTCTATGCGCAGAGCGATGTGCGTTACTACCGGACGCCGTGGTTTGGCGGCACGCCGTGGCAGAAAGATGCCCCGACCGATCTCTACTGGGAACACTCGCCGCTGAAGGACATTGCGAAGGTCAAAACGCCGACGCTGATTCTCGTCGGCGAAAGCGACGTGCGGGTGCCGATGCCGCAGTCGGTCGAGCTCTATCGGGCACTCAAATCGAATGGCGTGCCGACACGCATGTATGTGGCTCCGCGTGAGCCGCACGGCTGGCGCGAGCTTCGCCATCAGTTGTTCAAGATGAACGCCGAGCTCGACTGGTTCGAGCGCTACGCGCTCAACCGTCAATACACGTGGGAGAAGGCGCCCGCCGGCGAGGACAGCAGTCCCCGGCGCACCACTTCTGAACCTGTGCGATGAGGGTTACCACCATGGTCAAGCGATTCGCGCTCGCGACGCTCGTTCTGTTCCTGTTTCCGCAGGCTCACGCGGCACAGTCGCCCGCGGTCACAATCCGCGCCGACACTGTTCTCGACGGCAAAGGCGGGACGCTCGGCAACGTGACGCTGCGCATCGACGGATCGCGCATTGCCGCCGTTGATGCAAACGGATCCGACGGCACGTACGATCTTCGCGGGCTCACCGTGATGCCCGGCTGGATCGATACTCACGTTCACATCGGCACGCATTTCGGCGCCAGCGGCCGCGCGTCGAACGAAGGTGAGACGCCCGCTCAGGAGGCGCTCTACGGCGCCGAGAATCTGTACGCGACGCTGATGGGTGGCTTCACCACGGTGCGGAGTGTCGGCGCGATGTCCGATCGCGACCTGCGCGATGCCATCGCGCGGGGCGTGCTTCCGGGTCCCCGCCTTCTGAGCTCGCTCGGTTCGGTGAACGAAAACAGCGGCACTCCCGAGCAGATTCGGCAGGCGGTCCAGAAGCTGGCCAAGGCGGGCGCCGACATGATCAAGCTGTTCGCGTCGAAGAGCAGCCGTGAGGGCGGCGGGCGAACCATGACCGACGAGCAGCTGCAGGCAGCGTGCGGCGAAGCGCGTGCGCTGAAGCTCAGGACGCTCGTCCACGCGCACAGCGCCGACAGCGTCCGCGCGGCGGTTCTCGCGGGTTGCGATGCGGTCACACATGGCAGCGGCGTCACAGACGCAGAGATCAAGTTGATGGTGGAGCGCGGGACGTACTTCGAGCCGCAGTTTCTCGTGACGCACAACTATCTCGAACACAAGAAGCAATATCTCGGCATCGGCAACTACACCGAGGAAGGTTTCGCGAGCATGGAAAAGCTCCTGCCGATCCGCACGGCGATGTTCACGCGCGCGGTGCAGGAGAAACAGCTTCGGCTCGTCTTCGGCACCGATGCGGTCGCCGGTGCGCACGGCCGGAATGCCGAAGAATTCATCTACCGCGTGCGCGACGGCAAGCAGTCCTTCATGGATGCGCTCGTGTCTGCCACGTCACGAGCGGCCGAGGCGCTCGGCCTTCAGGACAAGATCGGCGTCGTCGCTCCAGGTATGGAAGCCGATCTCATCGCGGTCGACGGCGATCCACGGCAGGATGTTACAGCGGTTCGGCGCGTCGTGTTCGTGATGAAGAGCGGCACGGTTTACAAGAACACACGCGCCGCGCCGAAAGGATCGAAGACGAACCAGTGACGTGCTTACCGGCGCCGTTTGTGCCGCTTGCGCACTTCGTACACGGTCCCGCCGGTCGCACCCGCAGCTGCGCCAATCAAGGCGCCCTTCTTGTCGCCGACGAGCGCGCCAAGACCGGCCCCGGCCGCTGTGGATCCGCCGATCACGATCGCGCTTTTCTTCCAGGACCGATGGTTGGCGCGCGTTGTCCGCGCCGGGTACCGTGTGGCGGCGCTGCGGCGGGCAACGCGTCGCACCGGCGCGGCTTCACTACCTGTGGTGGAGCTGGCGGAGAACGCAGGGGCTGTATCGCCGGCGGGAGCGGCGGGAACTGCCGCGTCAACAGGCACGACGGACGCCTGCGTCGCGTACACGGCCGGTGTGGCTGAGGGGGAGGACGAGGGCACGTCCCGTGACGCTCGTCCCAGTGCGACCATTGCTATGGACGAGATGATAAACGCCGACGCTATCAATAATCGTGGGCTCATGCTGACACCTCGAGGCATATTGCGTCTCAAGGTTCAAGGTGCGTGCCATGCCTCACGACCCAGCCGCCGGCTACCGCACCACAACCGGAAGCTCTACGCGCGACCGGTACTCCGATGACCGATAGACGCGATGGGTGGCCGCTTTGAAATCGCCCTCCTTCGCCTCGAAGATGTTCTTCACAAATGTTTGCGGATTGCGGTCGATGATTGGGAACCACGTGCTCTGCACCTGCACCATGAGGCGGTGCCCTTTCTTGAAGGTGTAGTCCTGCGTGTGCAGGCTCCATGTGTATTCGAGCACTTTGTTGGGTTCGATTGG
>WNFU01007285.1_pt1 | contig 13118 bp, 9 predicted proteins | sample 5400121 | NCBI WGS metagenome assembly WNFU01 (sample SAMN13153360, study PRJNA577476) | soil metagenome | isolation source: 100 cm soil or saprolite under grassland replicate 1 | place: USA:California | collected 2016-06-15 | reverse complement strand
GCAGAGCCCTCTGACGGACTCGAACCGTCGACCCCCTCCTTACCATGGAGGTTTCGCCCCGCTGCCAATTTGACTGCGAAAAGCGCTTGGTAGCGCGCTTTCCCTGCAATCCGGCTGGTTTCTCCGCTTGCAGCACCCCTTCCCTGAACGCCCCCGAACCGCCCCGCGAAACCCCGAACCTGTCCCCAGAACCTAGCCCCACCGCAGGCCGTCTGCGTAGGCGAGGATGGCAACATCCGAGTGTCGCTCCGGAATCCGCGCTGGCGTCCGTCATCGGTTTTGGCTGGTGGCGCATCGGGAAGCGAGGCTAGCGCTGCGCGCGGACGGCGTCGGCGAAGCGCAGCACACCGGGTTGGTGAGTGCGCGCACGAGCAAACGCGACTTCGCGCTGCTCGCACACGGCGTCCGCGGCTACGTCGCTCAACTCTCGGAGTGAACTCCGTTGGTTCCTCGATCGATTCCGTCGATCCAGCTTTGCACGGCGTCGTGGTGGGGCCTCCAGGCGTCCCAGACGCTCGTCGCCCACCGTTCGACGAGCCGGGCGCGCTCGTCGGGGTTTCGTGCGCTGATGACATCCGCGACGGTGACCGTTCCGTTCGCCACTGGCCGCTCGAGCGAGCGGATCGACGGCGGGCGTTCGAGCAGCCGACCTAGCCAGCTCGTCGTCTCCTCGGCGCTCGCTCCTCGCTCGAGCAGGAGGCACAGTCCCGCCAGGTGGACGCCCAGCGCCGAGAACGAAGATGCCGCTTCAGCGCGCGGATGTTGCGCGGCGTAGGCGTCGACCGTGAGCCGATGAAGACGCGGCGAGGGGGTTTGCGTGTACTCGCCGACCAGCAGCCGGCCGTAAAGCCCCCAGCACGCGGGCGAGGCGCCGACGTCACCGGGTGTCGGCGCTTCGAGCTCAGGGAGCTGAAGTCCGCAGCCGGGACACCGACTCAGATCCGCTGGGATGCTCACCGCAGGATCGCCACGGCGGTTTGTGGTGGACAACCTCGCCCGAGCAAGTGCTCGAGCTCGTGGAGGTCGAGGGTCGTCCGAGCGATCTCAGGAGCCCGCTCCGGATCGAATCCCATCATGACCAGCCGCTGCTCTCGCCAGGAGAGCACTTCGTTGTTCCCGAGATCCTCGATGGTCATGGCGATCTTGCCTCCTCCGCTTCGTGCCCCCTTCACGAGGGCCGCTATCACGCAAGAGGATCGGGCTCCGCCGGCCTCGCGGCATCAGGGGCAGCCCCCGCATTCATCCCCGATGTTCGTCTGGCTACGCGGGAACTGCGGTGGCGGGCAGCGCGCGGGCGAGCTGTGACCGTGAGTGGATCTCGAGCTTGCGGTAGGCGCGGGTCAGGTGTACCTCGATCGTCTTTTCGGTCAGGAAGAGCGCCTGCGCGATCTCGCGGTTCGTCAGGCCCTCGGCGGCCATGCGGGCGACGCGCAGCTCGCTGGCCGTGAGCGTGCTGCGGCTCTCCACCGGGTCGCGCCGCGGCCGCGCCCCGGCGGCGACGAGTTCGTCGTGGGCGCGGGCGGCGAGGACGTCGGCCCCGCACTCCACGGCGACCTGCAGTCCCTCGTGCAGGTGCTCGCGCGCCTCGGGCCGGCGGCCCGATCGCCTGAGGGCGGAGCCGAGCTCGACCAGCGAGCGGGCGAGTTGCAGGCGGGCGCCGCTGTCACGGAGCACATCGACGGAGGCGGCCAGGCCGTCGGGATCAGAGGGTTGCGCCACGAGGGCGGCGGCGCGAAGCGCGACTCCACGTGCGACCGGCGACCCAAACGCGTCCGCGCGGCGACCCGCCTCGCCGGCCAAGCTGCGGGCCTGCTCGGCGTCTCCGAGCTGGGCGAGCAGCACCGCCGCCTCCGCCCGCCAGTTCGTCAACGACGGGTTGCGCAGGCCCCAGGCGTCCTCGTGTTGGCCGCACTCGAGCAGTAGTACGAGGCCCTCCTCGAGTCGGTGTTGGGCCACCTTGATGTGGGCACGCGCGACGAGCAACTGATTGCCGGTGACAGCTGACGGCGTGCCTACGTCCAGCCCGACAGCCCGGAGCTCAGCCGTGGCCGCCTCGAGGTCCCCACGCTCGACGAGCGCCTCAGCCAGATAGATGGCTGCCAGCGGAAAGGTGACGAGAGCGATCTTGCGGGCGAGCGCGGCGCGGGCGTCTGCCTCGAGCTCGGCCAGCAGGCCGCGCTGCCAGCGGAGTGCGGCACGGTAATGTGACGCGGTCGCGAACCCGACCTCGGAACCCCGACGGCGGGCGTCGTCCAGCGCCGCCTGGAGATGACGCTCCGCGTCCGCCAAGGCATGACTCCAGATCAGAGGGCTGGCCGACGTATAGAAGATGGGATTGTGTGCGCCGGCGGCCGCGAGCAACTCGCCGTCGCCTAGTGCTCGTAGCGCCAGCGAGCGCGTCTGCGCGGCTGTTCCCGTGAAGAGCTCCTCGGCGACCTGCCGCCCGATCAGCAGTCGCTCACCCGTCGTTCGAGGCGTCTTTCCGACCGGCAGCGGCGGCTCCGACAGCCCCAGCACGCGCCTGCGGACGTGAATGCTCGTCCAGCCGACCAACCAGCGCATGTGCACTAGACGGGCCTCTAGCTCGGTGTCGGCGCCTGCCAGACCGTCGATCGCCCCGCTCAGCAGGTCAATGGCGTCAGACGCATGGTCGGTGAACATCAATCCACTGGCGAGCTCGAGCGCGATCACGGCCCGCTCGCGCGCCTCTGTCGCTTGCTCGAGCGCGGCCGTCAGATGCTGCAGCGCCGCCTCGATCTCTCCCACGTGCAGCTCGGCCGACCCGAGCTGACGGAGTAGTTCCGGCTCGAGCTCGCGCGGCGGCGGCTCGCGCAGCGCCCGCCGGAGGTAGGTGGCCGCTACGTCATTGGCGCCCCGACGGGTTGCGCTTTCCGCTGCGGCGCGAAGGGTTGCGACGGTGTCCTCGTTGCCACGTGGATCGGAGGCGAGCAGGTGGACGGCGATCCGGTCGACGCCGGCGCGCGCCTCGTTGAGCGCTCGTGCTGCTCGGAGGTGCAGGGCTGAGCGCTTCCCGGCGCCGAGCTCCCCGTAGACGCTGGCGCGCACCAGCGGGTGCACGAATGTCAGCGGGTGTGACGGCTCCAGGATTGAGGCGGCAGCCAGCGCATCGGCCGCGTGCGCGGCGTCGGGATCGTCCAGCTCCGCCAGCGCGGACGCGATCGTCGCTTCGCAGCCGTCGCCGAGCACGCTGACCGCGCGGGCGAGCTCCAGGCAGCCCCGCGGAAGTCGCCGCAGGCGCGCGCGCACCGCGCGAGCGACCCCGCCGGCGCTCAATTGCGCGACGAGCGGCGCATTTGCCGCCGTCGCGCCGACACCTGCGGCGGAAACCTCGCCCAGGAGTTCGCGCAGCAGAAACGGGTTCCCGCCCGTTGCCTGCTGGCAGGCGGTAAGGAACTCCGGGGCCGGAGCCTCACCAAGGGTGAGCCCGAGCAGCTGGGCGATCGCTCCGTCGCTCAGCACCGCGGGATGGATCAGCAGCACGTTGGGGTCCGCGACGAGCTCGTCGAGTTGCGCCTCCTCGACGCCGGCCTCTCCGCTCCGCATCGCCAGCAGCAGCGCAACCGGCATGCCCTCGAGCCGATGGAGCAGGAAGACGAGCCAGCCCAGCGAGGATGCGTCCGCCCATTGCGCGTCGTCCACGAGGAGGAGCACGGGTCGTAGTTCGGCGAGGTTGGCGGTGAACCAGTACAGCCCGTGCAAGTTCGCGTAGGCGTCGGCTGGTTCGCCGTCCTCAGCCGCCGAGCCGACGAGCACCCGTTCGCTGAACGCGCCGGCGCCCGCCAGGAGCCGCTCGCGTTCATCCTCGGCAGCTCCGAACAGCACCGGCTCGAACAGCTGCCGCACGACGCCGAAGGGAAAGTCACGCTCCAGCTCCGAGCCGCGCGCCCGGAGCACCTCCAGATCCTCGGCTGCCGCGGCGGCGGCGATGAGGAGACGCGACTTGCCGATCCCTGCCGGCCCCTCGACGATCGCCGCGGCCCCCTCGCCCCGTCGCGCCCCGGCAAGCACCCGCTCGAGCGCCGCGAGCTCGCGCTCGCGCTCCACGAGCGGCGCCGCGATCACCTGCACAACGTCATCGTACGACCGATCGACGCTCGAGCGGTAGCCGCGTCCGTCGATCAGCGGCTCGCGAGTGTAGGGAAAGGGTTGGGGTCGCCCCCTGATTCCGCCAGGGCGGCCGAGCCGCATCTTCTTCACGAACCTACAAGCCCTCGCAGGCGAGCCAAACGCTCGGAAGCTCGAGCACGCAGGCCACGCCAGCGGGCACGACGGAAGGAGAGAAGGCAGTGGAAGCTCTTCAGGTCTACGCAGAGCCGCGCGACGTCGCGGCCGCGCCTGTGGTATCGGCGCACGAGCTCACTCGCCGCTACGGCGAGGGCGACACGTGTGTGAAGGCGCTGCGCGGGGTCTCGCTGGAGATCGCGCGCGGGCAGCTGACTGCGGTGATGGGCCCGTCCGGCTCGGGCAAGTCGACGCTGATGCACATCCTCGCCGGTCTCGACAAGCCGACGGAGGGGAAGGTCAGCGTCGCCGGGATCGAGATCACGGAGCTGAATGACAGCGAGCTGACGCGGCTGCGGCGCGAGCACGTCGGCTTCGTCTTCCAGTTCTTCAACCTGTTGCCGATGTTGACGGCGCGGGAGAACATCGTCCTGCCGCTCAACCTGGCCGGCGCGAAGTCGAACAACGGCTGGGTCGAGGAGCTGAGCGCGAAGGTGGGGCTGACGGAGCGGCTCTCGCACCGGCCGGCCGAACTTTCGGGTGGGCAGCAGCAGCGGGTTGCGATCGCGCGTGCGCTCGTCTCCAGGCCGACGGTGATGTTCGCGGACGAGCCGACCGGCAACCTCGACTCGACCACCTCAGGTGAGATCCTCGAGCTGCTGCGCGAGTCGGTCTCCGGCTATGGCCAGACCACGGTGATGGTCACCCACGACGCGCACGCGGCCGCGATCGCCGACCGCATCCTCTTCCTCGCCGACGGGCTGATCGTCAAGCAGCTCGGACCGTCGTCGGCGGGCGAGGTCGTCGCGGCGATGGAGGAGGTGAGCGGACGATGATCGCCGTTGCGCTCAAGGGACTGCTCGGGCGCAAGTTCCGGGCGGGCTTGACCGCGTTCGCGATCGTGCTCGGCGTCGCGATGATCAGCGGTGCCTTCGTGCTCACCGACACCCTCGGCAAGAGTCTCGACGGCATCTACAGCGAGTCCTACAAGGCCACGGATGCGGTGGTCAGCTCCGAGGAGGCGGTCGACACGGGCGATACGACCCGCGAGGCGCCGGCGTTCTCAGCCGCCGTGCTGCGCAAGATCGAGAGCCTGCCCGGCGTCCGCCAGGCGCAGGGGTCGATCGAAGATCAGGCCCGGCTGGTCGACCGCAGCGGCAACGCGATCGGCACGGTGGATAACGGCACCGCGGTCGGCGTCGACCCCGCCGCCGACCAGAGCCTGAACCCGCTCCAACTCGTGGCGGGCAGATGGCCGCGCGGCGACGGAGAGATCGCGATCGACAAGACGACCGCAAAGAAACACCACTTCCAGCTCGACCAGACGGTGGGCGCCTTCGCCGACGGCCCGGTGCACCGATACCGGGTAAGCGGGATCGTCCGCTTCGGCACCGTCGACTCGATCGGCAGCGCCACGATCACCGTCTTCGACCTCGCAACCGCGCAGCGGCTGTTCGACAAGCCGGGCAAGCTCGACCTCATCCGCGTCAAAGCCAAGGCGGGCGTTTCAGATGCCGAGCTGGTGCGCCAGATCCGCCCGCTGTTGTCCGCGACGACGCAGGTGAAGACCGCGGTCGCGCAGGCGAGCTCGGACAGCAAGGACACGCAGGGGGGAGTGGACGCGATCCGCTACATCCTGCTTGCCTTCGCCGGCATCGCCCTGTTCGTCGGCGGCTTCGTGATCGCCAACACGCTTGCGATCACGGTCGCGCAGCGGATGCGCGAGCTGGCCACCCTGCGCACGCTCGGCGCCTCCCGGCGCCAGGTACTGGGGTCGGTCGTGCTCGAGGCGGGCGTCGTCGGCCTGATCGGCTCGATCGTCGGGCTCTTCCTCGGCCTGGCGATCGCGGTCGGGCTGAAGGCGTTCCTGGCGGCGACCGGTTTCGAGCTGCCGGGGGGCGGGATCGTCTTCACCTGGCGGACGATCGTGATCAGCCTCGCGGCGGGGACGCTGATCGCACTGCTGGCGAGCCTGCGGCCGGCGCTGCGCGCGACTCGGATCGAGCCGATCGCGGCCGTGCGTGAGGGCGCCGTCATGCCCGGGTCGCGCTTGGCCCGCTACGCGCTCCCCGCCTCCGCCGCGATCGGCGCCGCCGCGGTCGCGCTCTTCTCCTTCGGCGTCTTCGCCCACGGTGTGGAGATGAATGTACGACTGCTCGCGCTCGCGGCCGGCGTCCTGCTCCTCTTCCTCGCCGTGACGATGGTCGCCTCGCGCATTGTGCGTCCGCTCGCGTTCCTGCTCGGAGCACCGGGGGCGCGCCTGGGAGGTACGGCCGGAGAGCTCGCGCGCCAGAACGCGGTGCGAAACCCGGCCCGAACGGCCTCGACGGCGGCAGCGATGATGATCGGGCTCGCCCTGATCACCTTCTTCGCCATGATCGGAGAGGGCTTCCGCTCCTCGTTCACCAGTTCAGTGAACGACCTCTTCGTCACCGACTACGCGGTCACCGCCGGCAACAACCCGCTCACAAATAAGGCGGCCGCGGCCGTGCGGAAGGTACCGGGGGTCGAGGCCGTCACCGAGATCCGCGGCGCCAACGCCAAGCTGGCCGGCACGTCGTCAATCCGCGTCAGCGGCGTCGACGGCAACGCGGCCAAGGTCGTTCCCTTGAAGTGGACGAGCGGCTCCGACAGCGTTCCGGCGCAACTCGGCCGAGACGGCGCCTTCGTCAACGACCAATTCGCCGACGACCACTCGCTCAGCGTCGGCTCCCCGCTCACCGTGACCACGCCGACAGGCAGGACCCTGCGGCTCCACGTCACGGGGATCTTCGACCAGCCGAAGGGCGGGTCGCCATTCGAAGCCGTGGCGATCTCGAAGGAGACCTTCGACCGCGGGTTCTCGAACCACGACAACGAGTTCACGCTGCTGAACGTCCGCGGCGGCCCGAGCGCCGAGAACAGCGCACGGCTCGAGCAGGCCCTGCGCGCCTTCCCAACCGCGAAGGTCGAGACGCGGAGCGAGTTCAGGACCAGCCGCCTGAGCAATCTGAACAGGTTGCTGCACATCCTCTACGCGCTGCTCGGCCTGTCGGTGCTCGTCAGCATGTTCGGGGTCATCAACACGATCGTCCTCTCCGTCTTCGAGCGGACGCGCGAGATCGGGATGCTGCGCGCGGTCGGCATGAGCCGCCGCCAGGTGCGGCGGATGGTCCGCCACGAGAGCATCGTCACGGCCCTGATCGGCGCCGCGCTCGGGATGGCGGTCGGCATCTTCCTCGCCGGCCTCACCTCGACCGCGCTCTCCGAGTACGGCGTCGTGTTCGCACTCCCGTACAAGTCGCTGGCGGCGTTCGTCGTCGTCGCGATCCTCGCGGGGATGCTGGCCGCGATCCTGCCAGCCCGCCGCGCCTCGAGGCTGAACGTGCTCGAAGCGCTCCAGTACGAGTGACCCAACCCAGCAGGGAGGCGGCTGCGCTTCGGCCGCCTCCCTGTCAGCAGAACAAGGAGGAACGATGAACCGGAGCACCACCCACAAGCTGCGCACCGGAACGATGGAACGACTGAAGCTCCGAACCGGAAGCGTTGATGCCCTCCGCGCCGCCGCGATCTGCGGCCTTCTCACACTTGTCACGGTCAGTGTCGCCTACATCGGGGGCGCGCTCGCGCAGCCGGACGCTTACAGCTCCGCGGACGACGCTACGTCGGATCTCGGGGCGCTGACCGCGAACAAGGCGTGGATCTTCAACCAGATCGGGGCCAACCTCACCGGGATCCTGATCATCCTCCTCGGCCTTGGGCTCTGGCGCGCGCTGAGTCCCGACGTCCTCGGGCGGATCGGCGCGGGCGCAGTGATGCTCACAGGTCTTGCGCAATTCCTCACAGGTTTCTTCCCGCTTGACTGCCGCGGAATCGACCCTGGTTGCACGAACGACTCGTGGAACTCCGCGGCGCACAAGTGGGACAATCGCTTAGGGAACGCGGTGGCATTCGCAGCGCCGCTCATCCTGGCGTTCGCGTTCCGCCGAATTCGCGATTGGCGCGGCGCCTGGCTGCCGTCGCTGCTGCTTTTGCCCGCGACGATCGTCATCGGCGTGCTCTTCTCTGTCCTCGGCAATGGTGCGTCACAACGCGCCGGGAACGTGACGTTGATCGCGTGGTTTGTCTTCCTCGGCGTGCGCTTGCTGCGAACGGCAAATGCACGTCAAGTGCAGACCGAGTGACAGAGTCCGTGTCGAGTCCCCGGCAGAGAGTCTCCGTGCTCCGGTCGTCGTGCACCTTATCGCGCAGGAGTTCAGCGATGTCACCGTCTTTCGGAAGCCGCCCGCGGCTCTGGCCCGACCTGGCTGTGCATCGTAAGCTGGTCTGTCAACGCGGGTTGGCTCTCTTGAGAACGCAATCCAGGTCCGGCACTTCCACCACATTGCCGAGATCCAGCATCGCCACCATCGCGGCGAACGTGAAACTGTCCCCAAAACCCGTCCCCAGCGCAGTGAGAGTCGGTGCACGCTGCGAGCCGCGGGCTTGAGTCCCCTTTTCAAGCGGTCTGGCCGCTTCTCGACTCGCGACCCCCTCCCTGGCAAGGAGGTGCTCCGCCGTGCCGCCCAACAGGCCCATCTGCAGGCACTTTTCGTGGCCACGACGAGTTCGACAAGCGGTCCCGAGGCACCGTGGAGGTGTTCTCTGGTGCTTCCCTAGACAACAAAAATCCCGATTTACGGGGATTTTCTCTCTGTTAAAGCCCTCTGACGGACTCGAACCGTCGACCCCCTCTCTTACCATGGAGGATTTGGACTCTCGCCAACGTGCCGCCGATTCGCGTTCATAGAGCGCTTTCGCCCGTAAATTCAGTAGTTCAGCCGCAAGGCGATCCCTTCCCCAGCACGCCTTGAATCTCCCCGAGGAGCCCCGAACCTGTCCCCAGAACCTGTCCCCAAGATGGCCTTCATCTGTGGCGACGGCGTCTGCGCTGTCCCTCCTCAAGCACCGCGTCGCGACCCGCGGTATGGGTGGAGCGGCTCACGGCTTCCGCGGCGACCCTCGCAGGCGCGGCTGGTCTGGCGTTGGCGCGGCGGTTGGACAGAACGCGTAGTCCGATCCATGATCCCGCTCAGTGGCGCGAGACCTCCCAACCGGCGTGGTGACGCTGCTGTTTACGGACGTCGAGGGCTCGACGCGACTGCTGCATGAGCTCGGCGACGGCTATGGGGAGGCACTGCACGAGCATCGGCGGCGACTCCGGGCGGCGTTTGCCGACCACGAGGGCGTCGAGGTGGACACGCAGGGTGACGCGTTCTTCGTCGCCTTCGGCCGAGCTTCCGATGCGGTCGCCGCCGCCGCGGACGGCCAGCGCACGCTCGCGAACGGCCCGATCCGGGTTCGCATGGGACTGCATACGGGTGAGCCGCGGCTGACGGACGAGGGATACGTCGGGATCGACGTGCACAAGGGCGCCCGCATCGCTGCCGTCGGCCATGGAGGGCAGGTGCTCCTCTCCCAGACGACGTGCGCGCTCGTCGACGCACGTGTCCGTGACCTGGGCGTGCACCGCCTCAAGGATCTCAGCGCCCCCGAGCGCATCTACCAGCTCGAGGTCGACGGGCTCCCGTGCGACTTCCCGCTGCTGAAGACGATTGAGGCGGGCATGAAGAATCTGCCGGCCCCACGCACGTCGTTCGTCGGCCGCGCGTCGGAGCTCGACGAGATCGACCGGCTGCTCGGGGATCCCGACTGCCGCCTGCTCACGCTCGTCGGGCCGGGCGGGGCAGGCAAGACGCGACTCGCGCTCGAGGCCGCCGCGCGCCGGATCGAGCGCTACGCGCACGGCGTGCACTTCGTTCCGCTCGTCTCGGTGGCGTCGCCGGAGTTCCTGGCGCCGGCGGTTGCCGAGTCGATCCAGTTCGCGGTCGACGGCGCCCACAGCGGCTTCTCGGCGCAGGAACAGCTCCTCGACTATCTGGGCGAGCGGTCGACGCTGCTCGTGCTCGACAACTTCGAGCACCTGGTCGACGGCGCGGACCTGCTCGGGGAGATCATCGAGCGCGCGCCGAAGGTCGAGCTGCTGACAACGTCGCGTGAGCGTCTCAACGTGCAGAGCGAATGGGTGCTCGACGTGCACGGCCTCGGCCTGGCGGAGAACGGGGACGGGCGCGCGGGCGCGCTCCGCCTCTTCGTCGAGCGCGCGACGCAGGTCGTGCCGGGCTTCTCGCTCGACGAGGATGAGCGCGCCGAGGCGCGTCGCATCTGCAGGCTGGTTGAGGGCTTGCCCCTGGGCATCGAGCTCGCCGCCTCCTGGGTGTCGGTGCTCTCGTGCACGGAGATCGCGGATGAGATCGAGCGGAACATCGATTTCCTCGCGACGTCGATGCGCGACGTCCCGGCGCGGCATCGCAGCCTCCGCGCCGCATTCGACCAGTCGTGGAGGCTCCTTTCCGGCGAGCAGCAAGATGTCCTCGCGCGGATCTCGGTGCTCCGAGGCGACTTCGACCGCGAGGCGGCCGTAGCGGTCGCGGGCGCCGACCTGCTCCTGCTCTCCGATCTCGTGTCGAAGTCGCTCGTTCGACGCTCGGACTTCGGCCGCTACCAGCTGCACGAGCTGCTGCGCCAGTACGCGGCCGAGCGGCTGGCCGCGTCACCCGGCGAGGAGAGAGACGCACGCGAGCGGCACGCACGTCACTACGCGGCCATGCTGATGGAGCGGCAGGCGGCACTCATGGGCCCGGAGCTCGCGGTTGCGCGGGACGAACTGCGGGGCGAGCTGGACAACCTTCGCGCTGCGGCCGAGTGGATCCTGGCCGAGGACGACGAGCAGGTGGCGCTGCCGGTGCTGGAAGCCTTCTACACGTTCCTCTGGATGCACAGCTGGTTCGAGGGGGCCGAGACGCTCGAACTGCTCGGGCGCACGGCCGGCTTCGACGCTGCCGACCCCGGAAGCGCGAGCGCCGTCGCGCTGGCGGCGGCGATGTACCGGGTCGCCATCGGCGCCCGACTCGGGTACGACCCGGCAGCGGAGGAGCTCGCCACGCGCTGCCTGCCCGTCCTGCGGGCGCGGAACCTGGAGCGAGAGCTCGCAGGCTGCCTGTGCGCGCTGGGCATCATGGCGGTCTATCGGGACGTCTACCCAGAGGCGGTGGCGCTCTCCGAAGAGGGGGCGGAGATCTCGAGAGCGATCGGCGACGGGCTCACCGAGAGCGGGGCTCTGATGGATCTCGGTTTCGCCCGACTCCTCCGGGACGACCTCGAAGCGGCGCGCGAGGCGTTCGAGGCTGCGCACATCCTCTCGGAGAAGCTGGGCAACCCGCTTCTGCGTGCGTACGCCACGAGCAAGCTCGGGCTCCTCGCCGATGCCGAGGAGCGCTATGGCGACGCGATGCGCCTGCACATGGACGCGAACGAGCTGTTCGCCGGTGTGGGGGATGTGGGCGGTGCCGGCTACGCGTTGAGCCGCGCGAGCCTCAGCGCCTACGGGACGGAGGACTACGAGGAGGCGCTGCGGCTTGGTCGGGCCGGCTACGAGGCGTTCAGCGAGGTCAACCACAGGTGGGGCACGATCGCCGCCCTCTGCCGGGTCGGCTTTGCCACGCTGGCGCTCGACGACTTCGAGGAAGCGCGACGGACCTTCCGCACGGCGCTCGAGCGAGCACACGCTTCGGCGGCGATCTCGCTCGAGCTGCTCGCGCTGAGCGGCATCGGCGCGGTGCTCCGCGCCACGGGTGAGCCCGAGCAGGCGGCGACGGTGCTCACCTTCGCGCTCGGTCACGAGCAGCTGCCGCCCTCGTACAGCATCGCGGCGCGACCGGCGCTCGAGGCACTCGAGGCCGAGCTACCTCCCGAGCAGCTCGCCGCCGCACGGCACGCGGCGGCCGCCACGAGCCTTGACGACCTCGTCGACCAGGCACTCGCCGTCACCGCGCCGAAGTAGGTACCGACGCGCCCTACCAAGTGTCGCGAGCGGTCGCGGCCGAGTTCGCTGAACAGACGCCGTGCATGGACGTGCTTAGCTGTGGCATGGGCGACACCCTCGATTGGGCGAGCGTCCTCTCCCTCGAATTGAAGCGCGGACAGAGGTTCTGCTTCTCCCTTCCATTACGCGTCTAGTGCACGCGCGCCGACGAGCCATTCAGCCCAAGCCAGCCGTCATTAGTCCCCAAAACCTGTCCCCAGTTCGCGACGCGGCCGGGGCGCCAAGGAAACGTTCGTGATTTCCAGCAACTCTCTGACGTGGCGCGCCGCCGTTGACCTTCGATCCCCTCCTTGCGAAGGAGGTGCTCGGTTGTACCAGATCAGACAACAAAAATCCCCGTTTTGCGGGGATTTTAAAAGCCCTCTGACGGACTCGAACCGTCGACCCCCTCCTTACCATCGAGGTCTGGAGCGGGAAACGCAGGCAAGCGCGGGACAGGGGAACCACAAAAGCCGCGCAAGAAGAAGGAAACGGCCGAAGACGATTGGCCGCGTGTGCCCGCGAGTGCTCGCGTTGGTGTTCCCTCAGTGTTCCCTCGCCGAAGCGGCACGCCGGAGAGATCCTGACGTGCCGGAGAGCCCAGCTGCCGTATTGCCGCGCTGCGTCAGCCGCGGTCTTCATGTCCTACGTCGCCTCGGACCGGGTTGTTTGAGCGGGAAGGTCGAACATCGCGTCCAGCGTTGCCTCGTCAATCGAGGCGAATCCGCGACGCAGCTTTGCCTCGACGGCGCGTCGCAACACTTCGGCCAGATCCTGGGGCGTCCTTAAAGAATCCTTGAGCGTGAGCGTCTGATTGATCAATCGTTCGTGAGCGGGCGTCCGATCGAACACACCGGCGGCCACGAATGCGCCGAGCATGAACTTCACATGCTCGGTGCTCAACATCCCTTCTATCCGTTCGCTGACTCGTTCGATCATCTGTGCGAGCGAGACGTCATGCGGAGGATCGCTCACGAGTTCGTTCGCCACGCTC
>WNFU01019703.1_pt1 | contig 13122 bp, 10 predicted proteins | sample 5400121 | NCBI WGS metagenome assembly WNFU01 (sample SAMN13153360, study PRJNA577476) | soil metagenome | isolation source: 100 cm soil or saprolite under grassland replicate 1 | place: USA:California | collected 2016-06-15 | reverse complement strand
TCCGGATACCAGAAGTCCCTCATCCAGGTGTCGTGGATGCTCTGCATGGTCGGAGTCAGAACGTTGCCGGCCCGGGTGTTGTAGCCCTTCTCCTCCAGCAGCTTGGCCCGGTCGGGCTTGTCCGGGTTGTCCCCGTCGAAGCCCGGGATCAGGTCGTGGCTGTTCTCTTCGTAGTCTTTCTTGTCCTTGTAGTACTGGGTCCAGGCGGAGTCGAGGTCCTTTTCGAACTCGATGACGAGGCTCTCGAGCGTGTGCTGGAGGGCACCGACCTCACTGCCGATCCGGTGCAGCGCGATCGCATTGCCGTACGCCTTCTCGTACGAGTTCCAGAGCGACTCCTTCACCTCGTCCAGGTGCGTCATGTACGCGTCGGCGCCCTTGGAGGTCCAGACCTCGCTCAGCTTGGTGTGGAAGTCGACGAGCTGGTTGTGTTGCTCCAGGTAGAGCTCCCCGAGTGCGCCCCAGCCACGGACCTGCATCTCGAGCATCTCGTCGTTTTCCTTTTTGATGTCCGCGAAGAGCTGGTCCAGGTCCTTGTCCCGCCACTTTGCCATTCGGACCCCTACGCGACCGTTCCGCTGGGCTGCGAGCTGCCGCCGCCAGGCTCGGCGCCGGGAGCCAGGATGATCTCGCCGTCGTCCATCGGCGGCGTCGGCGGCGTGTACGTGTGGGTCGGGTCGTAGTCGCGCTCCTCCGGCGGCATGTAGAAGGGGTCGCCCTTCTTCTTGTCGCCCTTGTTGTCGGTGCCCGCGGTGGTCGGGTCGTTCGGGTCCGGAGGCGGCGGAGTCTTCTTCGCGTTGGGGTCGCCGATGACGAAGTCCTTGCCCTCGACCAGCCCGGACATGTGGTAGAACTTCACGTCCGACGGGTCGACCACGGGCAGGCTCGCCAGGCGCTTCGCCTCGGCACGCTCGGCGGCGCGCTTCTCGTCGGCCGCGCGCTTGCTGGCGATGGTGTTCTTGGCGTCGGCGGGCGGGCTGAAGGCGTCGGCCACCGCGTCCGCGGTCTTCACGGCGTTGAAGCCGTCCATCGCGCCGTACTTCTCCGCCATCCACGACGCGGCACTGGCCAGCGCGAGGTTGCCGTACTTGAGGTCGCTGGTGAGCTTCTCGGCCTTCTCCGCCGAGGTGGCCGAGTAGTTGGCGACCGTCACCAGCTCGCTGAAAGTGTCGGTGTTGCCGATGGCACGGTGGCCCGGGCCCTTGCCGACATCGGACTTGATCAGCGTCAGCTGGAACGCGGTCAGCATCCCGAAGTAGGACTCCGTCTGCATGGCGTACGAGTTGCCGAAGGCGAACAGTGAGTCGAGGCTCACCTTCATCGGCTTCGCGTCGCCGCGGAAGTTGCCCGGTGTCGGGTCGTAGTTGTCGCCGCCTCCACCATCAAGAGTCATCGCAGCCCTCGCCTCCCGTGTGGCCGCTGGGTCACTGTCGCCAGGACACGACCCAACCTCGACTGTCAGTGCACTGACAGCTCAACCGATTCCTGGCTTTCGAGAGTAGCCAGTGTTGGCAAGCCCCGGGTAGTCCGGAGCCGGCGCGACATCGCAGTCGTTATGAGCTATCGCCCTATAAATCACTAAATGCCTGAGAAAACACTATCTGCGGTGGACCGGACCCGGGGCTACATCGGTGGAGGCTCCCATCCGATCTGCACCAGCCGGGCGCCTTCGCGACGGGTGATCAGCCAGCCCCGGCCGGGCGGCAGCAACTCTGGCTTCATGTTGCCGAGCAGCGCGCCCTCGGTCTTGTCACCCGACATCATGATGCCCGGCGAGGCCAGCTCCCGGATCCGGGAGATCAGCGGGTCGTACATGGCCCGGCTGGCGCCGCCCATCCGGCGGGTCATGATCACGTGGAGCCCGATGTCGCGACCCATCGCGACGTACTCCTGCAGCGGCATCAGCGGGTTGTTCGGGGAACTGGCGACCATGTCGTAGTCGTCGACCAGCATGTACAGCTCCGGACCCGTCCACCAGTTGCGGGCCCGCAACTGCTCGGGCGTGATGTCCGGACCGGGGATCCGCTCCTTCATCACGGCCACCACCTGGGCGATCATGTCTGCGGTGACCTGCGCCGAGGTGCCGTACCCGAGGCGGTGTTCCTCGCTGATCGTGCCGAGCAGGCTGCGCCGGTAGTCGATCGCCATGATCTTCGCCTGGCTCGGGGTGTTCCGCTCCGCTATGCCCTTCGCCAGAATCCGCAGGAAGCTGCTCTTGCCGCACTCCACGTCACCGAACAGGATCAGGTGCGGCTCGGCGCCGAAGTCGAGATAGACCGGCTGCAGGTCGTGCTCCGCGATGCCGATCGGGAGCCCTCGCCGCGTCTGCGTGGCCGGGGTGGGCAGCTGGGAGTACGCCAGCTCGGCGGGCAGCAGCCGCACCTTCGGAGCGCGCGGGCCGGTCCAGGCGTTGTTGATCGTCTGTACCAGCTTCGCCACGCCCTCCGTAAGGTCGACGGCGCTCTGCCGGCCGTCGATCCGGGGCACCCCGGACAGGAAGTGCAGACCGTCGGGCGTGAGCCCCCGACCGGGCGCCCCCTCGGGTACGTTCATCGCCGCCTTGCGGTTGACCGCGGAGTCCGTCGGGTCACCCAGCCGCAGCTCGAGCCTCGTACCGAACATGTCCCGGTTGGCGGGCCGCATGTCCATCCAGCGGGTGCACGTACCGATCAGGTGGATGCCGAAGCCGAGACCGGCGTTGGCGATCTGGCTGATCACCGGCTCCAGGTCCTCGAAGTCCTGCCGCAGCGTGAGCCAGCCGTCGATCGCCAGGAACACGTCGCCGAACGGGTCCTCCGGGAACTTGCCCTCCCGCTTCATCCGCCGGTACGTCGCGATGCCGTCGATCCCGTGGTCGGCGAACCGCCGTTCCCGGGCTTCCATCAGCGAGGCGACCTCGGCGACCGTACGGCGGACCGCGTTGACGTCGAGCCGGGTCGCCACCCCGCCCACGTGCGGGAGGTCCCGCAGACCCATCAGCGTGCCGCCACCGAAGTCGAGGCCGTAGAACTGCGCCTCCTGTGGCGTGTGCGAGATCGCGAGGCTGGTGATCAACGTACGCAGCAGTGTGCTCTTGCCGCTCTGCGGGGAACCCACGATGACGGTGTGGCCGGCGGCGCCCGCGAGGTCCACCCAGAGCAGGTCGCGGCGTTGTTCGAACGGCCGGTCCACGATGCCGCCGACCGCCTGCAGCGCACCGTGCAGGTCCGGATTGCTGACCGTGATGCCGCGCCGGGGATCGGTGGTGAGCGGCGGCAGCAGCTGGTCCAGGGTCGGCGGCTCGGCCAACGGCGGCAGCCACACCTGGTGGGCCGGTACGCCCTTGCCCTCCAGCCGGGCGACCAGCACGTCGAGCAGGGTCTCCTTCAGTACGTCGGCGTCCTCCTCGACGTGCACCTCGGGCTTCTTGTCCTCGTCCGTGACCCGGCGCCGAGAACGTACGCAGACCGATCCGGTACGACAGGTGCGTGTCCAGCCCGCGCAGCCGTCCCTCCTCCAGTCGCTGCGAGGCGAGCAGCAGGTGTACGCCGAGCGACCGACCCACCCGGCCGATCTGCACGAACATGTCGATGAAGTCGGGCTTCGCGGTCAGCAGCTCGGAGAACTCGTCACAGATGATCAGCAGGCTGGGCAGTGGCGCGAGTGGGGCGCCGGCGGCGCGGGCCTTCTCGTAGTCGCGCTGCGAGGCGTAGTTGCCGGCCTTGCGCAGCAGCTCCTGGCGCCGGATCAGCTCACCCTGGATCGCGTCCAGCATCCGGTCGACCAGCGCGAGTTCCTCTTCCAGGTTGGTGATCACCGCGCTGGTGTGCGGGATCCGGTCCAACATGGTGAACGTCGCGCCACCCTTGAAGTCGACCAGTACGAAGTTGAGCACCTCGGAGTTGTGGCTGACGGCGAGCGCCAGCACCAGCGTACGGAGCAGCTCCGACTTGCCGGATCCGGTGGCGCCGATCAGCAGGCCGTGCGGGCCCATTCCGTCCTGCGCGGACTCCTTGATGTCCAGGTCGACCGGCAGACCGTCCGGGCCGAGCCCGACCGGCACCCGCAGCTTGTCGCGGTTGGGCCGCGGCACCCAGGTCTTTTCGGTGTCCAACTCGTACGGGTCGCCCAGGTCGAGCAGCTCGGCGAGGCCCAGCTCGGCGGACATCGGCTGGTCGCCGCGGGACGCCACGGACAGCCGCAGCGGGGCGAGCTGCCGGGCCAGCGACTCCGCCTCGGCGAGGCTGATCTGGTCGGGCCTGCCCACCTCCTCGCCGCCGTCCATGGTCGCGCTGTGCAGCTTCCCGTTCCCGTCGATCTCGAGTACGAGAGTGTTGCGGTCCAACGCGCGCGGCGGCCGGTTCGTCATGTCGATCACGGTGACGCCCTCGACCCCGCCCTCCGTCATCAGGTGGTCCGAGCCGGCGGTGTCGCCGTCGTCGAGGATCACCGTCACGTGGGGCCCGTCCACCGGCGGCGCGGTGGGGCTGAACCGGGGCCGGTTGGATCGCCTCGCGGTCCTCGCCCTGCACGTACACCCGACTGAAGCCGCGCAACGCCATGGCGACCGGAAGGTCCGGCACCAGGGAGTACGTGGTCACGAAGCGTCTCAGCGCCTGGGCGCTGACGGGTTCCAGGTCCTCCACCGGCTTCACGTCGGGCGGCACCAGCGGGGTCGCCACCTCCTGTGGACCGAGGCCGACGCGTACCACTCCGAAATCTCCGTCGGAGGAGCGTCTTTCCCACAGCCGGATGCTCTCCACGGTGGACCACAGGGCGCCCGGGTCGGGGTGCCGGTAGAACATCGCCTGCCGCTGGTCGCGGATGTTCGACCGGATGGTACGGCGGGTCTGCGCGAGCCGGCGCATGTAGTCGCGCCGCTGCTCGATCATCTCCTTCTTGCTGGGCTGGCCGCCCTGGGTCAGGATCTGGGTGACCATCATGCCCAGCATCGAGACACCGAACAGGCCGCCGACGACGTACCCGAAGGCGCTGTTCACGCCGCCGGTGTTGTAGCGGCCGCCCATCATCAGCGCCATCGCGCCGGCGCCGGCGATCATCGGCAGGATCGTGATCGTGCTCATCCACGCGCGGTTCTGGCCGGGTGCCGGGATCTCGGGCGGTGCGTCGAGCATGATCTCGCCGGACGGCAGTTCGGGACCGTTACGGCGGGAGGGCCGTTTCACCACCACCGTGCTCACTGGCACACCTCACTTCGATCGCGGCGCTCGCGCATGATTCCCCCGGTAGTGTCCCAGCGGCGGCCGACCGGCTCGGCCGCACCCGCGGCCGTGCACTTCGACCGCGCTCGCCCCAGCCTCGCTCGGATCACGATCGCGGCGCCGAAGCGCCGGATCGACGTAGCGCTTCCGGAGAACGTGCCGCTGGCAGAGCTGCTGCCGAGCCTGCTGCGCCACGCCGGGGAAGGCATCGCCGACGACGGCGAACAGCACGGCGGCTGGATGTTGCGGCGTGCCGACGGCACCTCGCTCGACTCGGCCCGCACGCTCGGCGTACAGACCGTACGCGACGGTGAGGTGCTGCACCTGGTCGCGCGGCGTACCGAGTGGCCGGAGCTGGACTACGACGACATCGCCGAGGCGATCGCCGGCGGCGCCCGCAAGTACGGCCGCGCCTGGTCCGGCAAGGCGACCAGGTTCACCTCGCTCGCCATCGCCGTGGTCGTCTTCGTCGTGGCGCTGGTGCTCGCCATGCGATCCGGTCCGCCGTGGTTCCTGCCCGGTCTGGTCCCGCTGGTGCTCGGCTTCGTGCTGCTGATCACCGGGATCCTGCTCTCCCGCGCGATGGCCGACTCGGTGGCCGGTGCGGTGGTCGGCGGCGTCGGCCTGCTGTACGCCTTCGTCGGCGGTTTCCTGCTGCTCGGCCCCAGCGACGAAGGACTGCTGGGCTCCAGCCTGCAACAGATAACGACCTTCGGCGCCCCGCAGCTCCTGGTCGGCTCGGCAGTGTTGCTGGTGGCGTCCGTGATCGGGTACATCGGCATCGCCGAATACACCCGGATCTTCTCGGCAGGTGCGCTGGTCGGCGGGATGGGCATCATCGCCGGGCTGCTCGGGTTCCGGCTGGTGGATGCGCCGCACGGCGTCGCCGCCATCGTGGTCAGCATCGTGGTGGCCTTCGTGCCGGCGTTCCCGCTGCTCGCGATGCGGCTGGGCAAGATGCCGGTGCCGGCGTTGCCCCAGAAGCCCGAAGAGTTGATCGCGGACGACCCGGTGCCGGAACGCGAATCGGTGTACGCCGCCGTCGTACGGTCGGACGAGATGCTCTCCGGCCTGCTGCTCGGCGGCTCCATCGTGATGGTGGCCTGCGAATTCGTACTGACCATGTCGCACACGGTCGACGGGCCGCTGCTCGCCGGGATTGTGGCGCTGGCGTTCGTCTTCCGGTCGCGGCTGTTCCCCAGCGGCCGGCACCGGATCCCGATGCTGGTCGCCGGGCTCACCGGGCTCAGCCTGCTGGTGATCGGGATCGGCGCCGTGGTGGACCCGCTGTACCAGCTGTTCGGCATGGTCATCGGCCTGGTCGGCATCGGCGGACTGGTGGTGAGTGCGGGGCTCACGTACAGCCGGCGGCCGCCGTCTCCGTACTTCGGGCGGATCGCGGACATGCTCGACGTGATGCTGGTGGTCGCGGTGGTCCCGGTCGCCTGCGCCGTACTCGACCTCTACCAGTGGGCCCGCGGCCTCGCCGGCTGACCGGCCGATCGCCTGCCGGGTGTCTCAGTAGCGGACGGGGTTGCCGACCACTTGCTGTTCGGCCTGGGAGGCGGCGAGCAGCGCCCAGCGTACGGTCCCGTGGCTGGCCAGGGTGACCATGTCGGCCCGGATCCGGGTCATCCACTCCTGCACCTCGTGCAGGCCCAGCGCCGAGGCTGCCAACGCGGCCTCCACTTCGGACAGGGGCTGCATCACCGCCACGTCGGCCCGCATCAGGGTGTCCACGTCCCAGGCGGTCAGCTCGTCCCGTACGGTCAGCGTCGCCCGCCAGGAGCCTGCCTGTGCGTCCAGCTCGCCCACGCTGGGGCCGACGTCGATGATCACCAGCTGCGGGAAGGTCGCCGTCGCGGGCTGGTCGATCGCCATGCCGGGGGCGATGAACCCGACCCCGCCGCCGGCCTCGCCGGCGAACCGCTCCCAGGCGGCCGCCCGCGCGGACTGGACCACGACCCGTACGCCCAGCGCCAACGCCCGGTACGCCAGCAGTTGTACGCATGCCAGCCCGCCGATCAGCATCGCCCGGGTGGGTTCGGGGCGGAACAGCCGCGCGGTCACCGGACTGTTCTGCCGGTTCAGCCCGAGCAGCAGGCCGGCACCGCCGGAGTTGAGCTCCAGCTGTCCCAGCGATGCCTGGGCGGTGATGTGGCCACCGAGTTGACCCGGTACGGCGAGCGTCATGGCAGCAACCCCCAGAGCGTCATGGCAGGAAGCCTCCGAGCGGCAGGGTGGCGGCCACGCCGCGCGCCTGCTGGCCGTCCAACCGCTCCAACCTGGCGCCGCACTTGCGGGCCCGGTCGGCGAGTGCGGAGCTCACCGAGCTGAGCCGCTGCGGGTTCGGCGCGGCGATCCGTACGGTCAGCTCCACCGTCACGTCGTCGTGGTGGGGCTGTGGCTTTTCCGGCTTGCGGTTGTTCTTCTTGTCGGGCGCCGACCGCTCGAACTGGGGCGGCGGCACCCGCCGGGCGGCCAGCGACACCGTGGTTCCGAGGCTCGGCACCGAGGTGAGCTGGCTGATCAGCTGTCGTCCAGCCGCGGAGTCGAGGCTCGGCCACCGCCGGATCACGAAGCAGGCCTGTGCGATCGACTCCGACCACCACACGTCCCAGTGCTCCTGCGCCAGCGGAGTCAGGTTGCCGCCCTGGTCCGCGCCACTGCGGGCCATGATCGCCCGGATGTCGATGGTGGCGCCGGTGGCCGCCGCGGCGACGGCGGCGCTGGTCTCGATGGTGCTCGCGTTGAGGTGGGCGAGTCCGGCGAGAGTGGACAGCGATTCTTCCCGGTCCAGCGGGCGGGCCGAGATTCCTTCCTGCCGCATCCGTCGGACCAGCCGCCGTACGGAGTTGCCGACGCCCTGGCGGATCTGGTCCGTGGAGTAGCCGGCGGAGTGGGCCAGCTGCAGCACCAGCCAGGCCCGCCGCTGGGACGGCACCGAGCCGTTCGTCAGCGCGTAGTACGAGCTCGCCGCGCTGACGCTCACCGCGGTCAACGTGGGTGCCGGCACCGCCTGCAGCAGTAGTTGCAGGCTCACCGGCGGTGCGTCCGGGTCGTGTGGCGGCAGCAGCGCGGCCGGCGAGGGAATCGTCACCGGGCGCTCGGTCACCAGGCTCGACTCGGTCGCGATCTCGATGATCGCGGCGGCTCCGCCGACATGGTCGAGTACGCCGACCTCGTATTCGTCGGTCTCTACGCTGTCCGCCTTGGCCCCCGGCTGTACGAAGGCGAGCAGCTCACTGCGCCGGTCGGCATGCGCGCCGGTGACCAGGGCGCGCGGCCGGGACAGGTAGCTCAGTCGCAGGCCGAGCCACTGGTAGACCCAGCGACCCTTGACCCGGATCGCGGTGAACACGAGGATCCCGAACGCGACTACCGACGCCGCGATCAGGATCGCGATGTGCCGGCCGAGGCTCGCGACCACCATGGCGACGGCGACCTGCCAGAGCACGATCTGGGTGACGTGGATGCCGCCCAGCATTCCCGGGCGGCGGATCGGGCGGGGCGTACCGGCGGGAGCGAGTGTGGGCGGTGGTGGCTGAGGCGGCGTTGCGGTGCCACGGACCACGGGTGGGACGGGCACACTTGCGGTCGCGACGCTGGCTCGAGCTGTTGTCACCCTGCTGGCCTCCGCTGCCCCCGTGTGCCACCTGTCGTCGGGCGCTTATCGTATGCCCTGAGCCAATAGTGTGGCTGAAGGTGTCTGCGCCGCAGTTGTCGGCCAGCTTATTGGGGGACGCGTCACGGGTCGGCGTACGGCTGACCACACGGGAGGAATCCATGGCATCCAGGCGGGACCAGCTCCACTCGTACCAGTTCATGATCCAGCGAGTGGTGGCGGCGCTTGTGATGCGTGAGACCGATCCAGCGCAGTCGCCGTTCCGGCGCGCCGCAGGCGCGATCTTCGCCGGGATCATGGTCGCGACCATCGCCGTTGCCGGCTTCATGGTGTACGGCCTGTGGAAGCCCGGCGGCAACACCGAGTGGATGAAGGCGGGCGGCGAGAAGGGCAAGCCGATCGTGGTGGTGGAGGAGGAGACCGGTGCGGTGTACGTCTTCCGCGGCGGCGTCCTCTACCCGGCGGCGAACTTCACCTCCGCCATGTTGGCGGCGGGAGCCGAAGGCGGCAGTACCACCCCGCAGACCGTCTCCCGCAACTCACTCGCCGACTCGCCGGTACGCCGTGGCGACCTGATCGGCATCCCCGGCGCCCCGGACTCGCTGCCCAGCGCCCAGAACCTGATCTCGGGCGACTGGAGCCTGTGCTCGCAGCCGAAGGTCAACAAGAAGGGCGCGAAGGACGGCCTGGAGACCGTGATGGTGGTGGGGCAGCGCCCGAGTCCGCTGGAGCTGCTCGCCGGCGAGAGCGTGATGCTGGTGGAGGACGAGGAGTCCAGCGACAAGTACCTGGTCTACAAGAGCTACAAATTCAAGATCGTGGGTGAGGATCTGGTACGCCCGGCGCTCAACCTCACCCGTACGCCCCTCAAGGTGGGCGCCGCGTGGCTGACGGCGTTGCCGGAGGGCGAAGAGATCAAACCGCTGGACGTACCTGGCGACGGCGAGTCCTCCACGGCGCTCGACGGTGCGACGGTCGGCGACGTCTACCGGACCGAAGGGCTGGCGGACAAGACGTACTACGTGGCGTTGAAGGACAAGTTCGGGTCGGTCACCGAGATGCAGGCCGCGCTGCTGATGGCGGCCCGGCACCAGGCCGATCCGAAGAACGTCAGCGCCTCCGACCTCAAGCAGCCGTCCACCGAGCTGCTGCCCAAGGAGGGTGAGGGTGCGCCGCCGGAGTCCGCGCGGCTCAACGAGCTGCGTCCCAACCCCGACCAGGCGACCTGCGCCATCTTCAGTTCCGACAGCAAGCCGCCGACCATGGCCTTCAACGGCGAGCTACCGATCGGCCCCTGGGACGGTACGGAGACGCAGCTGCGCGGCGAGAACGGCGAGCGGCTGGCGAGCCGGGTCGTGGTCGCCAACGGCCGGGGCGCCTTCGAGATGGTGTCGCGCTCCGGAAAGCCCACCGGGCTGCTCGTGCTGGTCACCGACACCGGCAAGTACTACCCGCTGGCCTCGGCGGAGGTCATCAAACTCCTCGGGTACGACCCGAAGAAGACCCCGTACGGCATGATGCCGGAGAACCTGGTCGCCCGGTTGCCGAGAGGCCCGACCCTGGACCCGGCGGATGCGGTGCAACCGGTGCTCTCCGACGAAAACTAGGTCGGTGGGTACGAAATCGGGCAATGCCAGGTCCGTCTTCCGGTGCGCCAGTTATCCACAGACGATACGAGGCGGCTAGCGAAGCATTGACGGTGCACGCTACGGTCATTGTCACGAAGGGTGCCGATTGGCACCGAAGGGAAGCTGTCCCTCGGGGAGGGGCACCGACATGCGGGGGTGACTTCCGCCTTGGCAGAAACCAAAGTCAATGGTGTTGATCTTCACAACGCGGCTAAGGCGTGTGACGACGGCGCCACGAGCATCGTGTCCACAGTGTCATCGATGATGAACCAACTGGACCAGACCAGCGCTCAGTGGAAGGGCAAGGCGGCTCTGACCTTCGAAGAGGTCAAGCAGACCGTCCGTACCGAGCTGAACAACCTGGTCGACGCGCTCCAGGACCTCTCCGGAGCCATGAAGAGCGGTCACGCCCAGATGATGGACGCCGACCACGAGGCAAGCGGCAAGCTGCAGGGCGCCATCGCCGACGCGCTTCGCTGACCATCCGCTGACTGACCACATTCATTGCGTTACGAGGAGATTTAGATGAGCGACGGCTCGATGCAGTACGTCTACGACTCGCTTGGTCTCGGTTCGACCGCGATCACGCGTGGCGTCGACTCGATGCGTGAAACCCTGGGCCACATCCAGAAGCAGTGTGCGCCGCTGGAGCAGGACTCGGCCGGTCAATGGAAGACCGCCTACGTCGACTGCAAGACCCGCTGGGACCACTCGGCGGAGAAGATCGCATCGATCATGATGCAGGTGGCCAGCGCCGTGGACGGCTCTGCCGCTTCCATGCAGGACACCGACTCGGCGGCCGCGAAGCTCTTCCCGGGCTGACCGCCCACTCATCCGCAAAGATCCCGGTACCTGGCGTACCGGGATCTTTTGTGTCAGTGATGAGTCGCGCGGCGCCTCGGGCGGGTCAGTGCGCCTCGAGGTCCTCGAAGAGCTTCACCGGCGCGGGTGGCATGTCGTCTTCCTCCGGCTCCGGGAACGGCTTGGCCCGTCCCGGATGCCACCGGCGTCGCCGGCCAAGGGGCAACAGCGTCAGGGTGGCCAGCGCCGCGCCGGCGAGGAGGATACCGATCACCGTCCCGACCAGGGCCATGGTGCCGCTGAACTCCCACTCGTCGGACCGGGCCACCGCCGCCGGATCCGGCGATTGCGGGGTCATCCCGACCGGCTCGGCGGGGTCGTCGTCGCTGAGCCCCTCGGTGAGCGCCCGGTACGACTTGGAGCGCAGCAGCGCGGCGGAGGCACTCACGTACGCCGCGGCGAAGCTGGTGCCGGACATCCCGACATGGCCCTTCTTCAGCGCGGCCGCGAAGACGTTGCCCGGCGCCGCGATGTCGACGTAGTCGCCGTACTGGGACTTCTCCAGCGGGGCGCCGTACGAGACCGCGCCGACACCGATCACCCCGTCGTACGCCGCCGGATACGGCCGTGGGCCGGGGCTTCCGGGGTCGCCCTTCGCCGGGTCGGCCTTCCTTGCGCCGTTCCCGGCCGCCGCCACGACCACCACGTCGTGGTTCACCGCGTTGGCGACGGCGCGCTTGACCGCGGGATTGTCCTTCGTCAGCGTCAGCGAAAGGTTGATCACCTTGGCGCCCTGGTTGACGGACCAGTCGATGGCCTTGGCGAGTTTTTCCGGGCTGGTGGTTTCACCGCGGCCCTCCTGCGGCCCGTCGTCGTGTCGTTCACTGACCACGACCGGCAGGATCTTCGCGTCGTACGCCAACCCCTGGAAGCTCACCCCGTTCACCTTCTGCGCCACGATAAGGCTGGTCACCGCCGTGCCGTGGCCGTCGCAGTCGCGCTTCCCCGTACCGCCGCCGTTGCCGTGCAGGAAGTCGGCGCCGTTGGCGATATCGGCTCCGCGCAGCTGGTCGTGGCTGGTGTCCACCCCCGAGTCCAGTACGGCGACCGTGACGTCGGCGCCGGTCGAGATCGGCCACACGCGCTCGGCGTCGAGTTCGTCCTGCGCCGGCACCGTGCCGTCCCAGACCTTGGCCTTCTGGGGCTGGTTCTGGCAGCCGCCCTTCGGTGCCACCACGGGGGACCCATAGCTCGCCGCGTGGGCGGGAAGGCCAGCGAGCGACAGGCCGCCGATTGCTGTGGCGGCGGCCAGGATCACCGCTGCGGGTCGCATCTGCCGTACCTCCGTCGCAAGCCGTACTCCCCGAGACCTGCGCAGGCCCCTCCCGGATCGTAGTGGCGTCGCGCCCGAGACTGGAGTCAGGCCAGTAGCCTCGCGTACGAAGCTAGGGAGGTGTGGCCGGGGTGCGACCGGACGAACCATGGGTGCGTGACATCACCGAGGTGGTCTTCTCGGTGCAGTTCAACCGCCAGCCGATCGACGGGCTGGACCGGTTGCTGGAGCTGATCATCGCCACAGACACGCTGCCCGGCTCGCCGCAGCGTTACCTCGCGGCCGCACGTGCCGCCCTGGACAGCCGGGTACGTCTGGCCGACCTGGCCGCACAGCCGCACTCCGAGGGCGCGATCCGCAAGCTGCTGTCGGCGCTGGCGGACCGGTTGGCGCTGTGGATCGAGCAGCCGATCGAGCTCGAACGGCTGCCCGCCGCCCAGTGGCGTCCCGGGCCGGCCGCGGACCCGGTGGCCCATCTGGACCGGGAGGCGACGTTCCTGGAGCGTTGGCTCGGCATCCCGTTCGAGCAGGTCG
>WNFU01008005.1_pt1 | contig 13123 bp, 12 predicted proteins | sample 5400121 | NCBI WGS metagenome assembly WNFU01 (sample SAMN13153360, study PRJNA577476) | soil metagenome | isolation source: 100 cm soil or saprolite under grassland replicate 1 | place: USA:California | collected 2016-06-15 | reverse complement strand
GTGGACCCGCGCCCGTCCGCGCGTACATCGAGGAGCTGCTCCCGGACGTCCTCGAGGGCAGGATCGAACCCGGCCGGGTCTTCGATCGGGTGGTCGGCCTCGACGAGGTGCCCGACGGCTACCGGGCGATGAACGACCGGGAAGCGATCAAGGTCCTGATCGATCTGTAGAAGGAGGACGCCGATGACCGCTTGGACGACTGACGAGCTCGACAAGATCGACGCCGCGGACGAGTTGGAGATCGCGTCGGTCCGACCCGACGGCACGCTGCGAGCACCGACGACGATCTGGGTTGCACGCCTCGGCGACGACCTCTACGTCCGATCCGTGAACGGGCGTACGTCCGCCTGGTTCCGCGGCACCCAGGCGCGCCACGAAGGCCGGATCCGGGCCGGCGGCGTCGAGAAGGACGTGACCTTCGTTGACGTCGACGGCGACGTCGCGGACCGCATCGACGATGCGTACCGCACCAAGTACCGGCGCTACGCCGCGAGCATCGTCGACTCCACCCTCACCGCCGAGGCGCGATCCGCGACGCTCAAGCTCGTGCCGCGGTCATGAATGGGGACACAGTGCAGAAGCGCACGCCGTCCGCGAGATAAGGCCATGAGGTGGAGATCCGTGCGGTTCTCGCCGGGTGCCCGCACCGCTTGGCATGCTCACGCGGTCGACGTTCACGCTTGCTGGAGGAGCCTCTCGATCCCATCCAGGATGAGGTCCAGGGCGAACTCGAACTCCGCCGCGTAGTCGAAGCCCGCCTTGCCGAGCTCGACGACGATCTCCGCCAGGTACGGGTACTCATCGGCCCACGCCCCCATCGTCTGCGCCACGTTGGCTGCCTTCGTCTGCACAACCTCGCCTGATTCCTCAGGGGTCTCGAACGGCAGCGTCTTCTCCTGGAGCGTGAAGCCGTAGATGTAGCTGTCCATGGCGTTGTACGCGTGCACGGCCGTTCTGAACGAGAACCCCGCCTCCCGCATACAGGCCATCGTCGCGTTGTGGTGTCGCAGGTTCGCGGGCCCCGGACTCATCCGGCCCTCCATGAGGCCGATCGCCCAGGAGTGGCGCAACAGGGCTTCGCGCATCGAAATCGCCCGCTGGCGCATGGCCGTCTTCCAGTCGGCTCCGTCGGAGGGGAACTCGGCCTCGCTGAACACGATGTCAACCATGCCGTCCAGAAGGTCCCCCTTGTTGGCCACATGCTTGTACAGCGCCATGGGCACCACGCCGAGCTCCTTGGCGAGGTTGCGCATGCTGAGAGATTCGATCCCGCCCTTGTCGGCCAGAGCGAGGGCCGCGAGCACTACCCGGTCCCTGCTCAAGCGCGCCCGGCGCGGAGCCTCCGTCTGCTGAGCCATCTCGACCACCTTCCCTTGCGGATCCGAAAGCGCTTGACAAGTGTACGGCGTACACCTATCCTGGCGCAAGAGTGTACGGCGTACACCAGGGAACCGGCTGGGAGGCGGGAAGCGATGGAGGGAAGGGGAGATTGCGGATCATCAAAGGGGGAGTCAAAGTGAACTCAAACAGGAAGATCGCGGTGGTTGCGGGCGCGTTCTTCATCGTTGCCGCTGTCGCGTCGATCGTGGGCCTTGCTCTGTACGACGCCGTTCTGCACCATCCGCACTACATCGTCGGTTCTGGGGGTGACACCCGCGTGCTGTTGGGGGCGTTCTTCGAACTGATCCTCGCCATCTCAGTGATCGGTACCGCGGTCACGTTGTATCCGATCGTCAAGCGGCAGCACGAAGGCTTCGCTCTTGGCTACGTGGCCGGTCGTGTTCTCGAAGCCGTGGTCATCGTCGTCGGCATCATCAGCCTGCTTTCCATCGTGACGTTGCGTCAGGATCTTGCCGGAGCCACGGGCGCGAACGCCACATCGCTTGTGACCGTGGGGAAGTCGCTCGTGGCGATTCATGATTGGACGTTCCTGTTCGGACCCAACTTCGCCATCGGAGTGAACACGCTGTTGCTGGCGTACCTGATGTACACGTCCCGGCTTGTTCCGCGGTCGATCGCCGTGCTGGGGCTCATCGGAGGCCCCGTGGTCTTCGCTTCGGGGACCGCAGTGCTGTTCGGCCTGTACGAGCAGATCTCAGCGTGGGGGGCGATCGCCGCGATCCCGGTGTTCGCTTGGGAGATGAGTCTTGCCGTCTGGCTCATCGTCAAGGGCTTCAAGCCTTCTCCCGTCACCTCTGGCGAGTCCCGACATGCAGCGCACGAGGGTCGCCCTGCTCTTGCGGCGGCTGCCGGGTAACCGGTCACTTCGGGTGTCCAAATCGTCGGTCCGGGTTCGAGCCTCAGAACGCTCCCAGCCAGGCCAGCGTCGCGACGGCGACGAACAGCACGGGCGCCGGATGGCGGAGCAGCGCTCCAGGCTTGCGGCGCAGAGCCATGCCGATGGTCAGCACGGCGAAGGCGGAATAGGAGCCTGCCGCGACCAGCCCGACGCCTCGGCACGCCGGGCCGGGTCCCAACGACCCACAGGCGGCGAGGGCCGATCCCAGCGCGAGGAAGGACACGGTGGTGAGGTGCCAGGTGACCCGGATCATGAGCATCGTCGTGGATCGACCGCCGAAGACGGTCGCTGGCAGCGTCTCGGAGCGCAGCCGCCGCACGACCATCATCTGCCCGGCGAACCCATGGACCCCCGCCCCCACGACGGCCAGCCCCCCCGCTGCGAGGAACGGAACGTTCACCGGGGCGCCCCCGCACGATCAGCCTGCCGCTCGGCGATCCGGGCGATCCCGCGCAGGAGATCCCGTCGGATCCATCCGCTGAAGATCTTGATGAGTGTCCAGTACTGGGCGAAGCGGCGGCGCGCGGCGTCGTCGACGCACCGGACCCGCGTCTCCGTCACCAGATTCGTCGATCCGTCGTCGCCCGGTTCGAAACGGATGCTCGCCGCCGCCTTGGCCCACCCCGGGCGGGCGAATCCCCGGAACGCCTCGAGGTCGGCTGGCGATTCCATGTTGGCCCGCTCCCGGAGGGCCCAGAACCTGCCCGTCGTGGCGGCCACGATCTCCTCGCCCGGCCGCTCGGCGATCACGCTGAACCCGGACGCGCTCAAGGCTCCGCGGACCGAACCGCCGGGGACCCGAAGGCCGCGAGCGAGGAACAGCAGCCGGACGAACGGCGAGGAGTCCCTGCGAAGGTCGTAGCGCTCGGCCGCGATCGCGACCTGCTGGGGCGAGGCGCCGACCCGCCGGGCGTGCCGGCTCCCGAAGTCGAACTCCGGGAGGACGTCGTCGAGGAGCGTCGCCGTCACCGCGATCACCGCCCGCGTCCGGGCCGGATGGGGATGGCCTGCAGGGAGGTCGATGCGATGGGTTCACCCCTGGCGAAGGCCTCGATCCCCGCGTCGACCGCCGCGGCGAACGCCCGGAGCGCCTCCAGACGGCGGTCGAGGAAGGCCCGATCTCGGGCGGAGGCACGGCCGGCTTGGGCCGTGCGCCGCGTCTCGTCGCAGGCCGCGATGACCTGCCGGATGTTCCAGCGGAAGCGCCGCTCCATGATCTCCTGCATCACGCGCCAGAAATCCGCCGCAGCCTGGTAGTGGTCCTTGCGGGAATTCGGCACGCTCACGCGGCGCACCAGATGCCACTCCACCAGCCCCCGGATGTTCGTGGAGATGTTGCTCTTCGACTGCTGGAGGCCTCCGGCGATGTCGTCGAGGGAGAGGGGCCGCTCGTGGAGGTAGAGGAGCCCGAAGATCCGCCCCTGGAGCTGCGACAGCACCCCCGAGGTGGCGGAGGCGGTCCCCATCCCGTCCACGAACACCGCCATCGCCCGGTCCAGGGGACCCTGTTCGATCATCGTACTGTATGTTTAGAATATTCTGAACGTTCGCGTCAAATCCGCTGCGGGGCTCAGGCGACGCGGCAGCTCTCGGACGGCGGACAGACGATCGTCCCGCCCTGGAACGTGGCCGTCACACCTCCGCTCGGAGGTCGCTCCACGTCGGAGGTGGGGAATCCGAGATCGCCCCACGCGCCGCCACGAGACAGGTAGAAGCGCAGCACCCGTCCGTGCAGCTCGTGCGCTCCCGGCCCCTTCTTGAGGTAGATGCTGCCGCCCTGGAACCGGCCACGGTGGCCGTGGAGGCGGGGCAGGTGCTTCACGGGTTGGGTCGGGAGCCCGAGAAGCCCCCACGGGCCCTCCAGCGACGTGTACTTGCGGTAGATGGGCCCGCGGAGCCACATGGTCCTCCCGTTCCGGCCGTTGTGGTAGATCGCACCGGCCGCGAATCGCTGGGTGGCGCCGTCCGGGAGGCGTCGTTTGGGGGACGTGGCCGGGCCCGGAGCGCACATCAGCGAGTCGTAGCGGGTGCGGATGGCCCGCGTGACGTTCAGGTTCCGGTTGACGAACACCCTGCTGTCGAGGAGATCGAGGGCGTTGCTGAACGACAGCCCGGAAAGGTGAACATGCGTGCCGTCGCTGCCACCGGTCCCGTTCACCGTGATCTCCATGATGCGGCTGGAGATGCTCCTGGTGATCCCGGTGAACGACGTCACCGTCCCGATGTCGTAGCCGGCCGCCTTCAGCCGCGAGGTCACCTCGGTCGCTGACAGTCGAGCGACCCAGGTTCGGCTCGGGTTGGCACCCGTGTAGTCCCCCGGGTCGCACTGGGGCCGGAGGTACGGAAGATAGTCTCCCCAGATGTTCCTGCTGCTGTCCGTGTGGCCGCCGCTCGACGAGAAGTAGTTGGCGAGGATGATGTGGCCGCGGTACAGCACGGCCTGGTCGGCCGACTTGCGGACGGCGTCGATCCATCCACCGCCGTCGAGCTCCTTGTCGTATCCGATGTAGGCCTGGTCCAGGCTCGTCGGGTAGAGGCCGCAGTTGCATCCAGGGGCGTGCTGCCCGCGCTCCTCGATTCGCTCCAGCGCGTAGGTCCGGGCGGCGACCGCCTGTGCCTGCATGGCCTGCATCGGCCATTCGCTCGGGACCTCGCCCAGACCGTAGAGGTACTCCTGCCTGCTCATCACCCCGATCGCGCGGAGGCTCCACGTGCAGGACTGACAGGTCCGGTAGACGTTCAGCTCGACGTGGCCCCGGGCGTAGGGGTGGCCGGCCTCCGCGATGAAGACGCGAGCCCCCGACCACTCATAGGTGGCGAACAGGGGCGTTCTCGGTCCACCGACCGTGCCCAGCAGCTTCCCGCCGGCATGTACGGCGAAGTGGCCCCCGTCGGGGGTGATGGTCCACGTCGAGCCGTTCGCGATGGTGAACCTCGCGGGGCGGGTGGGGCTGCCCACCCGCAGTCGAACGAGGCCCCCGTGCGCCGTCAGGTGGAGGCTCGTCCGGTCCCAGGTCAGCCCGACCCGGAAGGTCTCCGGCCTTCCCTCCGGGACGGGGCCGACAGTCGTCCCCTCGTAGAAGTGGCGGAGGATCCGGACGTGCGTCCAGCCCTGCAGCGCGAGCCCGTACGCCCCCCATTGCGACATCCCCACGCCATGGCCGAATCCCGAGCCGTAGAACGTGAAGGTCGTGTCGCTGGCCGCAGCTGCAGCTGGGAGGGCGGAGACGACCGGCCGCTGCGTCGATGCGCCGGCCGGCCATGCGCCGGTGGCCAGAGCCACCGAGACGGCGATGACGAAGGGCAGCCTTCTCGTTGGGACCTCATCCAGACGTGGGCGGCGCCCACGGTAGCACACGGCCTGGGTCCTTCAAGTGATTCGCGGCCTTCATCCTGTTCCGCCCAGTTGCGGTGAGTATCGAATCGGTCGTCGAGATCCTCGTGGTCAGGGCCGTGGCGCAGGACAGCCGGGATGCGATCAGGAAGCTTCCACTGCCGGGACGCGCAGCGGCTGGATACCGTGACTTCATTCTCGAGGCTGTCGAGACGTCTCCCTCGCCGGACAGCTTGTCGTTCCCGGGGCCGCCCTCGATCGAGGCGGCGCCGCCCAGTCCGTGGATCTCGTCGGTTCCCGGGCCGCCGTGGATCGCGTCCTTCCCGTCCCCTCCGAAGATGGTGTCGTTGCCGCCCAGGCCGCCGATGGTGTCCGTCCCGGACCCGCGCCCGAATCCCGGAAACCCGTGACGTCTGCAATTCCCCAGTGCGGAACTGGGCGTGACGACCGGAGCTCGTTCGGCCTCCTGATCCGGACGGCTGGAGAGATCTTCCGAGTCGACCTACACGCGGCGGGCTCCCAGTGGATCGAATCCTTGATGGCCGGAGGAAGTCACCCCACGGGCTCGGCGGCGCCCTTCCATGGGACGCTGGTGCCGACGATGGCTCGGCCCGGGACGTTCGAGGAGTTCTTCGATGCCGAGCGCGACCGCCTCTTCAGGGTCCTGTGCCTGATCACGGGGAGTCGGCACGAGGCCGAGGAGATCTCGCAGGACGCCTTCCTCGCGCTGTGGGAACGGTGGGACCGGCTCGAGGCCGTGTCCGACCTGCCGGGCTATCTGCACCGGTCCGCGATGAACTGTTTCCGGAAGCGATACCGACGGTCGCGGGTGATGCTTCGCAGGCTGGCGGGAGGGCCGTCGACGACGGAGGTCTTCGAGGCGGTCGATGCCCGCATCGCCGTGGCGCGCGCTCTCCGGGATCTCGCGCCGCGTCAGCGAGCCGCCATCATCCTCACCGAGCTGCTCGGCTTCACGGCCGACGAGGCCGGCCGGGAGCTGGGGATTCAGGCGTCCACCGTCCGGGCGCTGGCCTTTCAGGCGCGTTCGGCCCTTCGTGCGAGCGGGAGCCTCTCCGATGAATAGATTCGCCTCCGAGCTCGAGCGGGAGATGCAACGGATCCGTCCGCCCGGCTTCGACGTGGGCGACCTCTCCCGAAGGCGCGCGAGGCGGGAGCGGCGGCGCCGGATCCAGGCCGCAGTCGTCGCCCTGGCGGTCGCCGGCTCCGGGGCCGCGATCCTCGCTCGGTCGCTCTCATTCGGCGGCTCCCAGCCCGTGACGGAGGTGCGACCGCACGCCGTGAGCTCGTTCCCGGTAGGTCCTCGTCCTTCGGGGATCGCGTTCGCCGACGGCTCGCTCTGGATCGGACACCGCACGCTCCGGGAGGTGTGGAGGGTCGATCCGCAGAGCGGCCTGGTCCAGACCCGGATCCCGTCGGGCTCGTCGGCGCCGACGGCGGTGGCGGCAGGTGACGGGGAGGTGTGGGCGGTTGCCCCGTCCTCGTCCGGATCCACGCTGTTGCGGATCGATCCTGCATCCGACTCCGTGGTGGACAGCTACCCGGTCGGCGTCATCGGGAACGCCATCGCCGTCGGCGACGGGCGCGTGTGGGTGGCCAGCGAGACGAGCCGCGCCGTTCTGGTGCTCTCCACTACGGGCCAACGGCTCGCACGCGTCGCCGTTTCCGGAGCTCCGTCGGCGGTCGCGCTCGATCGCGGGGGCGCGTGGACAGTGGGGACGCTGGACGGCGCGCTCATCCGGATCACGGTTCCCGGATTTCGGGCTGTGGTAGCTGCTCACGTCACCGGCCGGCCCACGGGTGTGGCGGAGTGTTCGGGCAAGCCGTGGGTCTCGACGGGCGGCGGATCGGTGGTCTCGGTCGACCCTCGGTCGGGCGAGGTGACCACGACACCGGGCGGCCGGTTCCTCACCGGGGTCGCGCAGGCCGGGATGGTCCTGTGGGCGGTGGACGGGTCCGGGAACGAGGCCATCGCGATCGACTGCGCCACCGGGAGAGTCCTGGGCCGGGTCGCGGTGGGGGAGGAGCCGACCGGGGTCGCGGCCCGGGCCGGCGGCGCGTGGGTGCTGGAAACGGCGGGCGGGCGAGTCAGCGTGCTCGCGACCTAGCCGAGGACAGCCGGAGGAGGAGGAGGTTCGAGGAATGGGTGTTCGTCAGCGTTCCATTGCGGCGGTGCTGGTCGCGTTCATGGCGGCGGCGTGTTCGGGGAGTTCCAATCCGCCGGCCGCGTCGTCCTCGCGGTCCGGGCGAACCAGCGCGGTGCCGCCTCAGTCGAGTCCGACACACGCTCCGAGTCCGACCTCGCCTCCCAGTCCCATCCCGCTTCCAAGGGGTCAGACGGCGAGCGTGGAGACGGATCCATATCCCTTCGGCGTCACGGTGGCTTTCGGGAAGGTGTGGGTGACCTCCCACGACGGACAATCGCTCCAGGCCATAGATCCCGTGACCGACCAGATCGTGCGGACGGTCGGGCTGACGGTGCAGCCCGGTTCGGTCGTCTCCGGTGCAGGCTGGATCTGGGTGCAGAGCCGCACGGACAACACGCTCATCCGCGTGGATCCGACGACGTTCGCGACGAAGGTCATCCGCCTCGGCGGCAGCGGCTCCCCCACGTGTTCGATCGCCTTCGGCCATGGCTTCGTGTGGGTGGCCACGGCGCCGAGCTCGGATCTCGGGACTCGGGGAGTCATCTCCCGTGTGCAGCCCTCAACCGGCTTGGTCGCGGCCAGGATCCCCGTCCGAGGATTCCCGTGCGGATTCGCGTCCGTCGGTGCAGAGGAGTGGACCGCGACACCGCACGGCGTGGTCGGGATGTCCGTCGGATCGGATGCGGTGCACGAGGTGCCGGTACCTCAGTTCCAGAACGGCTTGGCCTGGCTCGGAGGCGCCGTGGGCGGTCACCTCTTCGTCGCGGTGGGAGCCTCGGGGGGCTTCAGCACCGTCGTCTACCGGATCGACCCATCGAAGGGAACGGTGACGGGGATTCTTCACCGGCCCAGCGACAACCTCATCCCTCTGGAGGTGGCGACCACGGGGATCTGGTTCAACAGCGACGGCAGTGACCAGATCCTGGTGGTGGACCCGGCGACGATGCGGGTGACCGCCATGGGATCGCTGGACACCGGTGAGGTGATTACGGATCCCACCATGAAGCCGACCGAGCTGTGGCTTCCCGATCAGCCGGGCAACGTGGTGAACATCGACCCGGCGGCGTTCCTGCACCGAAAGGGGTGATCGGGGGCCGGCCGGGAGCCCAGCTGCAGTCCGCCCCGGCGGCTGGCTTGCGGCCGGGGCGCTCCCGGCACAGCATGGCGCGACCACCGAACAGGAGGAGGAGTGCCATGCGACGTTGGGCAGTGCTGACCGCGATCGTCGCGGTGGGGGTGTTCGTGGGGAGCCAGGCCGCCACGGGGGCGACCACGAAGACTCTGTCGTTCGACGTGTCCGCGTTCGTGCCGTACGCCACCACGACCACGCACGCCGCCTCGCCGCCGTGCGAGCCGGGGCACCCGACCTTCGATCAGGCGGACGGGGAGTTCAAGGGGTCGCTGCTGCAGTTCGAGGGGGGCATGCTCTTCCCGATCCAGCTCACGCCCGGCGCGACCGTGACCAAGCTGCGGTTCGTCGCCGTCGACCAGTCGGACGACGCCGACTCGTTCGTCTACCTGCTCCGGAAGAGTCTCGCGAAGGGGATCTCCAAGGACGACGGCTACAAGGTCATGGCGACGACCCACACCTCGGGCAACGTCCTTGAGGTGACGCGCCAGTTCATCGACAACACGATCACCGCACCGGTGGCCGACCCCAACAACTTCGCGTACTACCTCGAGCTCGTGAACTGCGGGATCACGGTCGAGCCCATCGGCGTGCAGGTGACCATGACGTCCTGAGCCGGCCTCGGTACGCCATCGGACAAAACGCCCATTTGACACACAACGGCACCTCCCATACGTTCCACCCTCATCCTCTCGTGAAGACCGTGCGGGTGCCCGCGTAAGGAGGAGCCATGCGCAGGGCGATGCTCGTTTCGCTGGCACTGGCGTGGATGTTGATCATGGCGGCGCCGGGCCCGAATGCCGGCGCGGTGACCGCGGACACACGGGTGTCGATCGGCAGTCTCGACAGTCCGTTCGCCCAGAACAAGCAGAACGAACCGGCCGTCGCCATCGACGCGGCCCACCCGGACGTCCTGGCCGCCGGAGCGAACGAGGAGATCGACCTCGAGACCTGCGCCGCCGGCAACCCGACGACGTGTCCGTTCACGCCAGGTGTCGGGACGTCCGGCATCTACTTCTCGTTCGACGGCGGCGCGTCGTGGACGCAGCCCGAGTACACCGGCTACACGGCGCGGGGGTGCTTGGGGCCGGATCCGTGCGTGCCGGAGGTCGGCCCGATCGGCACACTGCCCTGGTACTACGAGAACGGGGTCGTGTCCGACGGCGACCCGGCGGTGGCCTTCGGTCCCGCCCCGGACGCCGGGGGGGACTTCTCGTGGGACAACGGCTCACGCCTGTACTACGCCAACCTCACCGCGAACTTCTCCGCCAAGCGCCGGGACGCCGGGTTCAAGGGCGTAGAGGCCATCGGCGTCTCGCGGACCGATGATGCCGCCACCGCGGCCGCCGGGAGCGCGGCCGGGAAGGCCGCCTGGATGGCTCCCGTCACCATCCCCGGGAGCAGCAGCGCGGCGGCGTTCGCCGACAAGGAGCAGGTCTGGGCGGACAACGCGGCCGGCAGCGGCTTCTTCGGGAACGTGTACGTCTGCTTCGCCAGGTACGTGGGCGGTCCCAGCGCGGGATCGAACGCCCACACGTTGGATCTGGCGCGGTCCACCGACGGCGGCGACTCCTGGACGAAGACGACGCTCGTGAACGTCCCCGGATCCTCCTCGGGGTCGCCGTTCTTCCTGGTGAGCGGCCACAGCGGGTGCACGGTCCGGACGTCGAGCGACGGGACGGTGTACGTGTTCTGGCTGGGGTGGAACCAGAAGACGAAGCAGCAGGGCATCTACCTGGCGACGTCCTCCGACGGCGGCGCCACGTTCGGCGCTCCCCGGCGCCTGTTCCGCGCGGTGGGCACCGGCGTCTTCGACCCGGCGCTCGGGCGGGCGACGATGGACGGCATCGCGGGGGCCCGCAGCGACCTGTCGAACGCGCCCAGCGTGGACATCGCCAACGGCGCCCCCACCGGAGCCGACGCGACGGACGAGATCGCGCTCACGTGGGTGGACGGCAGGGACGGCCTGAACGACGAGCACGTCCTGTTCACGTCCTCGTTCGACGGCGGGGCGACGTGGGCGCCCCTGCGGAAGGTGGAGGAGGAGACCGGGAACCCGTCGGATCGCGGCTATTACTCCGCGCCGGCCGTCTCGCCGAACGGCTCGGACGTGTACCTCGTGTACAACGCGTGGCTGGAGCCGTACAAGGACAGCACGATCGGCGCCGCGAACGATCGTCCGCTCGTGGGGGTCGTGGCCCACGCGGACGTGGGGGCGGGCGGGGTCGTGGGGCCGTTCTCGGAGCTGCACCGGAGCACCCCGGGCGACGCCAGGGGATCGAGCCAGAACGACCTCACCGCAGAGTTCCTGGGCGACTACGTGTACGCCGCCGCCAGCCGGACCTACGGCACGGCCGTCTGGAACGACGTCCGCGACGCGGCCGATTGCCCCGGCATCGATGCCTGGAGGATGTCCCTGCGAACGGGCGACACGGTGACCAAGCCGGCACCGAACACGGACTGCCTCCCGACGTTCGGGAACTCCGACATCTACGGAGCTTCGTTCGCCGACCCGACGCCGTAGGCACGCACACAGGCGAGGGGGTGCTCCGGCACCCCTTCGCCACGGCGCGCGCCGGATCGCCCGAGGGAGGAGCCCGGGCGTTTGACTCGGGGACGGGGATAGCCGGCCCGATTGGCTCTCGAGTCGTCCCTCGGACGGCGGATTGCAACGGATTTCGTGGGTTGACGGTAGGGTGCGCCATCTGGGGAGGTTCGGCCGTCACGCTCTCGCATCGGGCTGGCCGGGCCCGGAGCGATCACGGGGGTGTCACGGTGTCGGGAGCACGTGAGGGATCCAGGAAGCGGGGACGGCCGGCGGACGGTACTCGTCCTGTCGTTCGGCGGGTCGTCCGAGTCATCGTCGTGGGCCTGGCCCTGAGCGCGGCGGTCGCACTCGCCGCGGGCCCGGCGGAGGCCTCGTTCTCGCCACAGATCAGCGGGAACACGCTGACGATCACCGGAGACGGGGCGAGCGACCAGCTGGCGCTTCGCCTCCAGTCGGGCGATCCGACGATGCTCCAGGTGGACGTGGGCGACAACGGATCGGCCGACTTCACGTTCGACAGGAGCCTGTTCTCGAACATCGTGGTCAATGCCGGGGGCGGGGACGACCAGGTCCGGATCGACCAGGTGAACGGTGTGTTCACCGACACGGAGCTGACCACGCTCAACGGTCAGGGGGGCGCCGACACCCCGGCCCCGACACCATCGACGGCAACACCGGCAACGACCTCGCCCTCATGGGGGCCGGCAACGACACCTTCAACTGGGACCCCGGCGACTCGAGCGACACCGTGGAGGGCCAGGACGGCACCGACACCCTGCGGTTCAACGGCGCGAACATCGCCGAGAACATCGACCTCTCGGCGAACGGGGGGCGCCTCCGGTTCACCCGGGACGTGGCCTCCGTGATCATGGACACCAACGACGTGGAGAAGGTCGAGTTCCACGCCTTCGGGGGCGCCGACACCGTCACCGTGCACGACCTCTCCGGCACCGGCGTGACGAACGTGGCCGTGGACCTCGAGGCCTCCCCCGTGGGCAGCGCCACCGGCGACGGCGCGGCCGACACCGTGGTGGTGGAGGGGACCGGGGGTCCGGACAACGTGTCCCTGTCCTCGGCGCTCGGCGTCCTCACCGTGAACGGGCTGGTCCCGGCGGTGTCCGTGGCCCACGGCGAGCTCGGGAGCGACGTCGTGGACGTCAACACCCTGGCCGGCACCGACCACGTCTCGGGCTCGCCCAAGGTGGCCCAGGCGGTGGCGGTCCACCTCGACGGCGGCGCCGACACCGACACCTTCACCGCCCAGGGGACGAACGCCGCCGACTCCATCCTGGTCACCGGGGCCTCCCCGGCCGCGCTGGTCTCCGCCGACGGCGGGGTCACGAGCGTCCGGTCCGTGATGGAGAACCTCAAGGTGAACACCCTCGGCGGTTCCGACACCGTGAGCTGCACGGGAGTGCTCGCCGGGGTCACGGCGATCACCATCGTCGGCGGCCCGGGGGCGGACCTGCTGTTCGGGGGCAACGGAGCCGACACCATCCTCGGCGGCGACGGCCCCGACACCATCGACGGCAACACCGGCAACGACCTCGCCCTCATGGGGGCCGGCAACGACACCTTCAACTGGGACCCCGGCGACTCGAGCGACACCGTGGAGGGCCAGGACGGCACCGACACCCTGCGGTTCAAC
>WNFU01007279.1_pt1 | contig 13126 bp, 13 predicted proteins | sample 5400121 | NCBI WGS metagenome assembly WNFU01 (sample SAMN13153360, study PRJNA577476) | soil metagenome | isolation source: 100 cm soil or saprolite under grassland replicate 1 | place: USA:California | collected 2016-06-15 | reverse complement strand
AACCCGTTCTCGAACGACTGGCGAACCGGCGCGACGTTCGTGCACGACTGGTTCGCGTTCGGGATCTGGATCGCCGTGCTCGGCCACGTCTTCTTCGCGATCCGTGACCCGATCGCGCTGCACGGCATGACGAGCGGGAGCGTCACGCCGTACTGGGCCCGCACCGAGCGCCCCGCCTGGTACCGCGAGATGACCGGTGACCGCCGCGATCAATCTGCGGTCGGGAAGGAGTAGTCGCCTACACCGCGTCCGCAGTCCGGCGGATCGTGGCTTGCCACGGCACGATCACGGCAGGAATCGCGAGCTCCACGGCAGCCAGCAGCTTGAACAGGGTGCTGGGCGGGCCGAGAGCCCGCATCGAGAGCAGCCGCCCAGCCCCTGCGAGGAAGAACCCGGCACCGCACGCGCGCACGATCGTCCCCTCGGACTCGGGCCGTCGAGCCGCGCGCAGCACGAGGATTCCGAGCACCGCGTACCAAGCCGAGAAGAAGCGCATCTCGCTGTCGACGTTCGCCGACACCTTGCCGCCGTTGAGCACGCCGCCGGCGCCCTGCAACACGCCGAGTGTTCCGAACGCTGTCGCGACGGTCCCGATGCCTGCCAATGCCAGCTGGAGTCCTCGCCGATTCATGACGCGCTCCGTGTTATTGGCTCGGATTCGAATAGACGCGCGATGGGCGGATGAGCACGGCGGTGTGACGCTCGGCGGCCACGACCGCGTCCAACTCGGCCCACTCCTCTTGCTTACCACCGACGGCGGCGGCGTAGACCGTACGGATCACCCGCAGCGCGTCGCCGGGATCGAGCCCCTCGAGCGAGTCGTCCGGGCCGAGGAGCTCCGCGTCGCCTTCCACCGCCACCCACTCCCAGCCTGATCGGAACACGACCGTCACCGTTGGTCGCGCCCGCAAGTTCGCGAGCTTCTTGGTCCCGCCGCGCGCCACGAACCCGACCATCGGCTCGCCGGTCAGCGGGTGGTGGAGCACGCCGGCGTTCGCGACCGAGGCTTGGACCGAGCCGCCTTCCCTGATCGTGACGACGACGGCGAGCCCTGCCTCCCGGGCCCCGAGCTCGCGCGCACGGTCGAGTCCCACCCGATTCATCGTCGACTGCCACAACCACTGAGGTCTTGGACGGTTGGTGCGGGGTTCAACATCTTCCAGTCCTGGCTGCGAGCATGCCATTCGCCTCCCTCGACGTGGGATACCCCCCGAGGGTATAGGCCCTTCCGGCCCGACGGCAACCGCGGCAAACGACACGCTCGGTGGCCGCACGTGCTCGGTACGGTGGGCCCGTGACCTCCGGCGGCGACGACGTCGATCCGATCCGACTGCCGCCCGAGCTGCTGCCGGCTGACGGCCGGTTCGGCTCGGGCCCGTCGAAGGTCCGCACCGACGCCGTCACCGCCCTCGCGGCCGCGGCACCCTCCTATCTCGGCACCAGTCACCGCCGCGAGGGTGTGCGCTCGGTCGTGCGCCGCATCCGCGGCGACGTCGCGGAGCTGCTGCATCTCCCGGACGGCTACGAGGTCCTGCTCGGCGTGGGTGGCGCCACCGTGTTCTGGGACGCGGCTGTGTTCGGCCTCATCGAGCGGCGAAGCGAGCACCTGAGCTTCGGCGAGTTCTCGGCCAAGTTCGCCGCCGCCGCCTCCGGCGTGCCCCACCTGGAGCCGCCGCGCGTCATCGATTCGCCGCCGGGCACACATCCGGAGTTGCGACCCGACTCCTTCGTGGACGCGTATGCGTTCCCACACAACGAGACGTCGACCGGCGTGATGATGGACGTGCGCCGGCCCGACGGCGTCGACGCCGAAGACGGTCTCGTGCTCGTGGACGCGACCTCGGGCGCCGGCGCGCTGCGCGTCGATCCCGCGCAGTTCGATGTGTACTACTTCTCGCCCCAGAAGGTCCTCGGCGGCGAGGCGGGGCTGTGGCTCGCGTGCTGCGCGCCGGCGGCGCTCGAGCGCATCGAGCGCATCGCGGCGTCGGAGCGTTGGATCCCACCGTCCATCAGCCTTTCCATTGCGCTCGAGAACTCTCGCCTCGACCAGACCTACAACACGCCGGCGCTGGCGACGCTGTTCCTCGTCGCCGACCAGCTCGAATGGATCCTCGGCAACGGCGGCCTCGAGTGGGCGGCGTCGCGCTGCGACCGGTCCGCCGAGATCGTGTACGGCTGGGCGGAGGCGCACGACCACGCCACCCCGTTCGTCGCCAAGCCCGACGAGCGCAGCCATGTGACGGCCACCATCGACTTCGACGAGTCCGTCGACGCCGGGTGGCTCGCCGCGCAGCTGCGTGCCAACGCGATCGTCGACACCGAGTCCTACCGGAAGCTGGGCCGCAACCAGCTGCGCATCGCGATGTTCCCCGCCATCGAGCCCGACGACCTTGCCGTCCTCACCCGGGCGATCGACTACCTCATCGAGCGCGCATGAACCTTCCCGTTTTGGCGTCGCTCAGGCCCGGTATGCGGTCCTCAGCGACGCCAAAATCATGACGGGCCCGCCACTCCCCGACGGGTTGGTGGCGATCGTCAAGCGCGACTGCCCCACCTGTCGGCTGGTGGCGCCGGTGCTGGCGGAGCTCGCCGACGGCGCGCTCCCCCTCACCGTGTACTCGCAGGACGACCCCGCGTTCCCCGACGCCGTGAAGGTCGTCGACGACACCAACCTCGACGTGTCCTTCGCGCTCGAGCTCGAGACGGTCCCGACGTTGCTGCGCGTCGCCGACGGCGAGATCGTCGACCGCACCGAAGGCTGGCTGCGCCCGGAGTGGGAAGCGCTGACCGGCCGGGCTCCGCTCGGACCCGGCCTGCCCGAGTACCGGCCGGGTTGCGGCTCCCGCACGCTCGACCCCGACGTGGCCGCCGCCCGCGCCGAGACCACCGGCGCCGCCCATCTCCGCTCGCGCCGCGTCGACCTCGGTGAGCACGAGGACGACGTCGAGGCCGCGTTCGAGCGGGGGTGGAGCGACGGGCTGCCCGTCGTGCCGCCGACACCCGAGCGCGTCGCCCGCATGCTGTCGGGTACGACGCGCGATCCCGGCGACGTCGTCGCCGTCGTGCCGCCCGACCTCGTCGAGTGCACGATCGAGAAGGTCGCCATCAACGCCGTGCTGGCGGGCTGCAAGCCGGAGTACCTGCCGGTGGTGATCACCGCGGTCGAAGCGGCGTGTACCGACGAGTTCAACATCCACGGACTGCTCGCCACGACGTACTTCTCGAGCCCGGTTCTGATCGTGAACGGACCGATCACGAGCGCCATCGGGATGAACTCGGGCACGAACGCACTCGGGCAGGGCAACCGCGCGAACGCCACGATCGGGCGCGCGCTGCAGCTCGTCGTGCGCAACGTCGGCGGAGGCCGTCCCGGCGGCATCGACCGAGCCACGCTCGGCAACCCCGGCAAGTACACGTTCTGCTTCGCGGAGGACGAGGCGGGCTCGCCGTGGGAGCCCCTCCACGTCGAGCGGGGCGCGCCTGCGGGCACGTCGGCGGTGACGCTGTTCGCGGGGGACGGCGTCCGCGGCGTCGTCGACCAGCTCAGCCGCACGCCCGAATCGCTCGCGCGCTCGCTGGCCGGCTGCCTGCGCGCGGTCCCCCACCCGAAGCTCGCGCTCGGGTTCGACGCCCTGCTCGTCGTCTCACCCGAGCACGCGAGCAGGTTCCGCGACGCCGGCTGGTCGAAGGCGCGGGTGCGCGACGAGCTCCTCGCACTGCTGCAGATCGACGGCGACGACGCCGTGCGGGGCGCGGGCGGCATCGACGAGGGGTTGCCCGAAGGGCTCGCGGGCGCCACCGTGCCGAAGTTCCACGACGACGGCCTCCTGCTCGTGCACGCCGGCGGCGGCGCCGGCCTGTTCTCGGCCATCATTGGCGGCTGGGTCAACGGGCCCGGCGGCAGCCAGCCCGTCACCCGGGAGGTGAAACCGTGAGCGCTCCACGCGTGCTGCTGGATCCCACCGGCGAGCAGGCCGCCCCCACCAGGGAGCGGGCACCCCGACCGGCGTCGCTCGACGGCCGAACCATCGGCCTGCTCGACATCTCCAAGCCTCGCGGCGACGTGTTCCTCGACCGGCTCGAGGCGCAGCTCACGGGGCGGGGCCTGCGGGTGCAGCGCTTCGCGAAGCCGACCTTCTCGAAGCCGGCCCCGATCGACCTGCGCCACGAGATCGGGACCAAGTGCGACGTGGTGATCGAGGCGCTGGCCGATTGAGGCTCGTGTACGTCGTGCAGTGTGCACGACATCGTCAACCTGGAGAGCGGCGGCGTTCCCGGCGTGATGATCGCGTCGAGTGAGTTCGTCGACGCGGCCGAAGCCCAAGCCGGCGCGCTGGGGTCCGACCCGGCTCGTGTCTTCGTGGCGCACCCCATCCAGGACCGCACCGACGACGAGATGCGGGCCCTGGCGGACGGCGCGCTCGACGAGATCCTGCGTAGGCTCCTCGACCAGTAGCTGACGTCGGGGGGCAAGGATCCATGCTGTTCCTTCACGAGGTGCACCAGGTCGCGGGCCGCCGCGAGGGGGAGTTCGAAGCCGCGTACCGGGACGGATGGATGCCCGCGCTGGCCAAGGGCGACGACGCCCGCCTCCTCTACTTCCTCCATCACGCGCACGGCACGGGCCGGGCCTACAACGTCGTGACGCTCACTGCGATCCGCGACGGCGCCGCTTGGGAGCAGCTGATGCTCCGGCTCCATGACGGCGACCTCCATCCGTGGATGAGCGACGTCGACAAGCTTCGCCACCGCGTTGCCGCCAAGACGCTCGTCCCCGTGCCGTGGTCGCCGCTCCAGGACGTCGACCTCGCGTCCGTGCCGACGAGCGGCCACCACCCACTTACCCTGTTCATGGAGGACACCGCCTGGCCCTACGAGGGCGGGCTCGACGACTACCTCGAGGCGGCTCGCACCAACTATGCGCCGTCGCTGGCCGAGGGCGGCCGCACGGGGCGCTCGCTCCTCGAGCTCCAGGCCGTGTTGCGTCCCGCATGGGGCTCGGGCCGCTGGCGCGAGGTCGTGCTGTGGCAGAAGGTCGTCGAGCCGAAAGGCATCACGCCGCTCGTCTCGACGGAAGTGCCGCCCGAGTACCGAGCGCCCGGCACGTGGATGCACGACGCCCTCGACGTGCGCGACGACTGGGAGAGCAAGCTGCTGCGCACGACGGCGTGGTCGCCCCTGTTTTAGCGCCCGGCGCCTGACGCGCCGAGGCCCGCGCACGGCGCGGGCCTCGGGACGATCTCGATCGAGGAAGGTCGCTAGTCCCTGACCTCGGTGTTGGCGAGTTGCTTGCGCGACGCGGCGTCAGGCGCGGCGTTGATGTCGCCGAGCTTGCCGCCGAGGTCCGGGTTCTCGGCGCTGAAGAGGCCCCACGAGCTTTGCCACGCGTCTGCAACCCATGTGTGGTTCATCCAGAGGTTGTGCAGCGCGGTCTTCTTGCCGCCGCGCGCCGCGCACTCGGCCTCGCTCGTGCTCTCGGCACCGACAACGACCCCACCCTTCATGCACAGCCCGCCGTTGCTGTCGTGCTTGTGCCACGGGTCGTTCGGCCCCGCGAAGCCTTCGGGCGGCTTGTTGGGGTCTTCGAGGACCGAGTAGCTCAGGCCGACGATCTTCGAGTCGGGGTTGGTGCCGTCGTACAGCAGCATCGACGGCTTTGCCGGATCGAACCCGCCGATCATGTTGCTGATCTTGATGTAGTGCGCGCCGATGCACGGCACGTACCCGGTGACCATGTGATACCCGTCGGCCTCGGCGTCCGCCACGGTCGCGTGCTGCAGCGTGACCTGGTGGGCGATGTCGAGCTGCTGCCCGAGCTGGTCACGGGTGGCGCGGTCGGAGACCGACTGCCACTTGATGGGCCCTCGGTGCCCGTGGCCACCCGCGCTCGAGATCTGACCCGCGGACGCGGGCGGGCCCGACTGCTCGCACGGCGTGTCGCCGGTCGGGGCGTTGCTGACGGCGGCGGCACCGTGCGAGGAGTGCGCGCCGCTCGCCGACGTGTTGTCTGATCCACCATGGTGGGCGGAAGCGAACGACGGCGTCAGCGAGATGGTGGAGATCACCGCCACCGCGAGCCCGGTGACACCGAGCCCGCCGATGGCGAACGACGGGCGGATCGAGTGCTGCGCCAGCGCCGGCCGGACGAGGACGGCCAGCGACAGCACCACGATGCCGGCCTCGAATCCGGACGAGAGCGAGTCCGCGAGCGTGATCGACTCGGGCGTCCACGCGTCGGGACCAACGGGCACACCCCAGATGCGCGAGACCGCCCAGACGCCGATGATGCCGGCGTTGAGCAGGACGCCCGCGATGAGCAGGCGCCGGGTCGGACGCAAGACCACGCCGACCGCAAATGCGATCTGAAGCCAGGCGACGACGGCGAAGAAGGTGCCGTGAATCCACGAGACGTCATAGTGGCCGCCGCTCACGGCGAAGTGGATGAAGGCGGCTCCGACGGAGAGTGCCGCCAGCAGCCAGCGCAGGTACCGGCCGACGGTTCGCTCGTTCGTGGTCATGGGACGCCCCCCGGTCAGGACCCAAAAATTCACACAACGTGCAAGTTGCTCAGAGGGCAGTTTGCGTCGGTTGTGACCCTCCGTCAAGCCATCCCGCGCCCATCTCGACCAGGTCAGAACCGCGGAATACTTCGATAGACTAACTAGTTGGTCGAAGAGATGACACGATTGCCCGCTGCCACCATGTCCGCTGCGCCGGCGCTGCCGGCTCGCCTGCGCATGGTCGTCACCCGGCTCGCACGCCGTCTGCGCCAGCAGGGTGACGCGGCGGCCTCACCCACACAGCTGGCCGCGCTGGCCACGATCGAGCGAGACGGCCCGATCACCCTCGGCGAGCTCGCCACGATCGAGCGCGTCCGGCCGCCGACGATCACCGCCGCCGTCGGCCGGCTCGAGGAGCAGCAGCTCGTCCGCCGACGCGCCGATCAACGTGACCGCCGTGTCGCCCACGTCGAGATCACCGCACACGGGCGACGCCGCCTCGCGCAGAGCCGCTCCCGCAAGACCGCGTACCTCGAGCGGCAGCTCGCGGCGCTCGGCTCCGACGAGCGGGCGACCCTCGAGCGGGCCGCCGAGATCCTCGAGCGCGTCCTCGAAGACGAGGAGCGCCCGTGACCCGCCTGGTGCGCGCCACGCGCCACACGTTCCGCTCGATGAGCGTCCGCAACTACCGCCTGTACTTCGCCGGCCAGCTCATCTCGACGAGCGGGACGTGGATGCAGTCGATCGCCCAGGCGTGGCTCGTGCTGCAGCTCACAGGCAGCGGCGTCGCGCTCGGCGTGACCGTCGCCCTGCAGTTCACGCCGGTGCTGCTGGCAGGTGCCTGGGGCGGGTTGATCGCCGACCGCGTCGACAAGCGCCGCCTGCTCGTCGGCACGCAGGCCGCCGCCGGCGTCCTCGCGCTCATCCTCGGCGCCGTCACCGCACTGGACGTCGTGCAGCTCTGGATGATCTACGCGCTCGCACTCGGACTGGGCGCGGTGAACGCGGTCGACAACCCCGCGCGGCGCGCGTTCGTCGTCGAGATGGTCGGCGAAGAGCACGTCAGCAACGCGGTGAGCTTGAGCAGCGCGATGTTCATGGCCGCCCGGGTGGTCGGTCCCGCAATCGCGGGCCTCGTCATCGCCGGGGTCGGTGTCTCGTGGTGCTTCTTCGCCAACGGCATCTCCTACGGGGCGGCCGTCTTGGCGTTCGCCGTCATGCGGCGGGACGAGTTCTTCGCCGTCGACCCCGTGCCGCGGCGCAAGGGGCAGCTCCGCGAGGGCTTTCGCTACGCGTGGTCGACACCGGCGCTTCGGCTGCCGCTCGTGCTGACCGCCGTCATCGGCACGCTGGCTTTCAACTTCCAGGTTGTCCTGCCGCTTCTCGCCAAGCAGACCTTCGCCGGAGACGCCGACACGCTCGGCATCCTGTACGCGGCCATGAGCATCGGGTCCGTCGTCGGCGCGCTCGTCAGCGCCCACGAGGCGAAGGCCACCCGCCGGTTCGTCCTCGCCGCCGCGCTCGCCTTTGGCGGCGCGCTCGTAGCGGCGGCGCTCGCGCCCACGCTCGCGCTCGAACTGCTCGTCCTCGTCCCGGTCGGCGCGGCCGGCATCGCGTTCACCGCCATGGCCAACGGCGTCCTCCAGACCGAGTGCGCGCCGGAGATGCGCGGTCGCGTGATGGCGCTGTTCACGGTGGCGTTCCTCGGGAGCACGCCGATCGGCGGCCCCATCATCGGGTTGTTGTCGCAGCAGCTCGGACCGCGCGCCGGCTTGTGGGTCGGCGGGATCGCGACGCTGGCGGTGACCACGGCCGCGATCGTCGGCATCCGGCGGCACCGCGGTGTGCCGCAGCGTGTTGTGCCGTCACCGACGCACGCGTAGCGCGGCGACGCTCCCGGCGGGAGTACCCACCGACGCGTTCGCAGTCGGGACCGGCGCGCGCGCCAGCCGCACGAGCTGGGGCCCGAGCCAGCTCGCCACGAGATCGGCGCCCGCGTCGGAGAGGTGCATCTTGTCGTACGTGCGGACGTCCACACCGTTGACGCTGTCGGTCCAGGCGCCGTTGGGGCACAACAGATGATTGAGGTCCGCGATCGATACTGTCCCCGGGTTCCGCGTGGCGACGGCGCGCAGGTCGTTGTTCCACCGGTCGACCCATGTCGGGTTGTACGACGAGCGGTCGACCCGGACCTGACGGGGCCAGCCGATCACGTGGTACGGCGTCGTGAGCGCGACAACGCGGGCGCCGCCCGCCGACAGGACACCGAACGCGTCCTGGAGGTCGCCGCGCGTGAGGTCGTCACCCTGGGGAGTGTCGAAGTCGACCTCCTGCCCGTCGATCCTGCGGTCGAAGGCGTCGTCCGTGCCGAGCAGCGCGACCACGACATCGGGGTCGAACTGGCTGACCTGGAGCGGCCACCGCTGCCGCCATCCGGGTGAGCACGCCGGGCGCGCCGGCTCCCACCCCCACACGCGTTGCTCACCGACGTCCTGGGTGACCCCGCAACCGTCGACCGTCGCGTCCCAGACCGTCAGGCCCTGCGCGGCCGCCGCCCGCTCCAGGCCTGGAGCCATGCTGTGGGCGACGGAGTCCCCGACAACCAGCACGCGCACCGGTCCCGCCTGCCCGGGCGGGGTCGCGGGCGCGGTCGGCGGAGCGTGGATGTCGGCGGCGGCCACCTCCGACAGCGGCGTCGCCGCGCCGCCCGTGGTCATCACCAGCGCGACGCCTAACACACCGGCCGTCGCCGGTGTCGTGATCCGGACGCGCCACGACCGGAGCACGCCGCGCCGGATCGGGCGCTCGACAAGATAGAAGGACGCGGTGGCGACCGCGAACGTCGCGACGAGGCGCGCCATCAAGAGCGACGCGCCTTGGAGCCCCGTGCGCTGCTCGCTGATGACGACGTACAGCGGCCAATGCCACAGGTACAGGCCGTAGGACACCTCCCCGACCCACCGGAACGGCCGGAGCGAGAGGAGCTCGCCCAGCGGTCCTCGGTTCCGACGGGTGACGCTGGCGATCACGATCGCGACGAGCAGGGCGCAGAGCGTGAAGCCGCCGCGGTACAGCCACCCGGACCGCTCCGACGTGTGCACCCAGATCCAGCCGAGCCAGAGCGCGGCGACGATCGCCGCGCCGTGCAACGCGCGGGTCGCCGTCTCCCCGAAGGGTTGGCGGCGCCGCGCGAGCAGCAATGCCAGCAACGCGCCCATCAGCAGCGATTGCGCGCGTGTGTCAGTGCCGTAGTACACGCGTGACGGGTCGACGTCCGGGCGGTACAGCACGACCATCCACACGGCGGAGGCGACCAGCAGCCCGCCGGTTACCACTGCGAGAGCGCGGAGCGATCCGCGGCGCCACCTCAGCACGCCGAACACGAGCAGCGGCCACACCAGGTAGAACTGCTCTTCGATCGCGAGCGACCACGTGTGCCGCAATGGCGACGGCGCTGCGAACGTCTCGAAGTACGACTGGTGCGACGCGATCTGACCCCAGTTCGCGACGTATGCGAGCGCCGAGAGGCCGTCCCGGCGCAGGTTCTCGAGCTCGGTGGGCGCCGCGACCATCGCGGCGTAGACGGCGACGGCGGCGAGCACGAGGAAGAGGGCCGGGAGGAGCCGCCGGGCGCGCCGGGCCCAGAACGCCGCCAGCGCGATGCGGCCCGAGCTGTGCCACTCGGACACGAGCAGGCTGGTGATCAGGAAGCCGCTGAGGACGAAGAAGGCGTCGACGCCGAGGTACCCGCCCCGCGCCCAGGAGACGTCGCCGTGGTACAGCAGCACCGCGGCCACCGCGAGCGCCCGCACCCCGTCGAGCGCGGGCATATAGCGGACGCGCGCGTGGTGCTCGGACTCGCTCGACGGGCTCGATGTCGCCGCTCTCGCCACTCGGTTCCCCCCGGTTCCCCGCCGCGCCCGTGCACGGCGGGAACAAATGGCGCGGCTAATAGTACCGATTCCGCCCCATCTGGGGGTGTTTCGAGGTATCTGGGCGAAGGCGGCAGCTCAGGGCTGCAGGAGGCGGCCCAAGCGCCGGCCGGCAACGCGGACGCCGACGACGCCCATCGTCACGAGATACGCGGCGTGGAGGAGGAGGGTCCAGCTGAGATCGCCGAATGCGAACGAACGCACCAGCACGACGCCCTGGTACAGGGGCGTGATCTGGATGACCCACTGCAGGCCGATCGGATACCGAGCGAGCGGGAAGAACGTGGCCGAGAACAGGAACAGCGGGATGAGCGCGAGGTTGACGTAATCGAAGTCGACGAACGAGCGCATGAACGTCGTGGCCGCCATGCCGGCGCCGGCGAACGCGAAGCCGATGAGCATCGCCGCCGGGAGGCAGAGGATCCCCCACGGCGACGAGACCAGGCCGAGCAGCGCCATGGTGAGAAGAAACGCGGCCGCGTAGATGGAGCCGCGGAGCAGCGCCCACGAGAGCTCGCCCAGGGCGACATCGGTCGCGCGTAGCGGAGTGGCGAGCATCGCGTCGAAGCTGCGCGCGTACTTGAACTTGAAGAAGAAGTTGAAGGTCGTGTCGAACACCGACCCGTTCATCGCCGCCACCGCCAAGAGGCCGGGAGCCACGAACGTGTCGTAGTCGACCGTCTCCCCTCCGACGTGCACGGTCCCGACCAGCGCGCCGACACCGACGCCGATCGACAACAGGTACAGCAGCGGCTCGGCGAAGCCGGTGAGGAAGATCATCCACTGGCGCCGGTACGCCAGCATGTCGCGCTCGATGACGTGGACGAAGAGAGAGCTCATTGCGTCAGCTTCTTCGTGAACGAGCGCGTCCCCCAGTACCACCCGGCGACGATGCACCCGACGAGCACCGCGACGTGCGCGACCGCGGGAAGGAAATCGATCGATCCCGTCATCGCCCCCCGGCAAAGTTCGACGCCGTGCCACAGGGGCGACAGCCAGCACAGCGGTCGGAGCACGTCGGGCAGCTGCGAGACGGGGAAGAACGTCCCCGAGAACAGGAACAGCGGCATGATGCCGATCCGCAGGATCACCGGGAACCGGGCGTCGGTCTCCTGCGTCGCGGAGAACGCGGTCAGTGGCGCGGCGAACGCGGTCGCACAGAGTGCGGCGGCAGGGATTGCGAAGACGCCCCACGGCGAGAGCACGGCGCCGAGGATGGCCGCGACAATCAGGAAGACCGACGCGCCCACCGCCGACCGAACGGTCGTCCAGGCCACGACGCCGGCGTAGACGTCGGCCGGTCGTACGGGCGTCGCGACCATGGCGTGGAAGGTCCGCACCCATTTCGTGCCCGCCATGACGGGCCACAGCGATTCCGCGGCGGCGCCGAGCATGGCGCTGGCGGCCAGGAGCCCCGGCGCCACGAACGCGTCGTATGGCACCCCGCCGACGTTGCCCGTGCTCTCCTGGACGAGCCCGCCGAGGCCGAAGCCGATCGCGGCAAGGAACAGGAGTGGGTTGAGGACGTAGAACGTGGCCGATCCGCGCCAGAAACGGCGGAAGATCTGCGCCTGGTGCTCGACGACCCGGACCGTGAGCGGCGTCGCCATCACTCTTCCAGCGTGCGGCCGGTCAGGGTCAGGAAGACGTCCTCGAGCGAGCTTCGGCGCACCAGCACCGAGGCAGGCTTCACGCCGTCGTCGGCGAGCCGCTCGGCGTCGCCTTCACCGTCGGACGTGTACACGAGGATGCGGTCGGCCAACGCCTCGTAGCGCTGGCCCATCGACGCGACACGGGGCAGGGCCTCCTCGCGCTCGTCATCGGTGTGGAAGCGCAGCTCCACGACCTCGCGCGTCGAGTGCCGGTCGATGAGCTCGCGCGGCGACCCCTCGGCCACGATGCGACCGTCGTCCATGATCACGAGGCGGTCGCACAGCTGCTCGGCCTCGTCCATGTAGTGCGTCGTCAGCACCAGCGTCACGCCCCGCCGCTTCAGCTGGTACAGCCGCTCCCACACGAGGTGCCGGGCCTGAGGGTCGAGCCCCGTGGTCGGCTCGTCGAGCAGCATCAGCTCGGGCCGGTTCACAAGGGCGCGAGCAACGGTGAGCCGGCGGCGCATCCCGCCCGACAGCAGGTCGACGCGGTCGTTCCGACGATCGGTCAGCTGGACGAACTCGAGCAGCTCGTCGGCCCTTTCGCGGATCACGTTGCGCGGCAGGTCGAAGTACCGGCCATAGATGAGCACGTTGTCGCGCACGGTCAGCTCGAGGTCGAGCGTGTCCTCCTGGGGCACGACGCCGAGACGGGCTCGGATACGGGTCCCGTCGTTCGCCGGGTCCATCCCGAGCACGCTGAGCTCGCCATCGGAGACCGGCGAGATGCAACCGATCATCCGCATCGTGGACGTCTTGCCCGCGCCATTGGGCCCGAGGAACCCGAACGCCTCCCCCTGCTCGACGCGAAAGTCGACGGCGTCGACCGCGACGAAGTCACCGAAGCGCTTCGTCAGGCCGCGTCCCTCGATCAGCGGAGCACCAGGCACGTTGGGCGACGCTATCGGCGCCGCCGGCCGCCGTGTCGCGGATTCGGGCGGTACCGTCCGGCCGTGTCGGCCGCCTGCGACCCGTGCGCCCGGATCGAGCGAGCCGAGCGCGGTGAGAACCCGTTCGCGGTGGTCCGCACGGCGACGGGCTA
>WNFU01007277.1_pt1 | contig 13131 bp, 10 predicted proteins | sample 5400121 | NCBI WGS metagenome assembly WNFU01 (sample SAMN13153360, study PRJNA577476) | soil metagenome | isolation source: 100 cm soil or saprolite under grassland replicate 1 | place: USA:California | collected 2016-06-15 | reverse complement strand
CTCGAGCAGGTCGAGATTGTTGTTCTCCTTCTCCCCGTCCGAGCCGAGCCCGACCGTTACGCCACGGGCCCACATGTCCGGGACGCGGGCCACGCCCGAGGCCAGCTTCATGTTGGAACACGGGCAGTGGGCCACCCGCGTGCCGGTCTCGGCGAGCACGTCGAGCTCGGCATCGTCGAGCCAGACGCAGTGGGCGATCACGCACCGGCCGGCGTCGAGGAGGCCCCGATGGTGAAGCTCGTGGATGGGTCGCCGCCCGAAACGTTCCAGCACCTCGGTTATCTCGAGCTGCTGCTCCGAACTGTGCGTATGGATCTCCGTCCCGAACTCGGCGGCCAAGGCGATGGCGCCCTCATAGGCCCGCGGCGTGCAGTAGAGCAGGTGCTCGAGCCCGACCCACGCCCGGACGCGCCCGCCGACGCCAACCTGCTGCAGAAGGGACCGGTTCGAGTCAAGACTCTCGAAGTAGTCAAGCCCTTCGCCGTCGCACACGTACGGCACGAGCGTGGCGCGCAGCCCGAGGTCCCCAGCGACGACCGCGGCGCGGTCGAGGAACCGCCACATGTCCATCACCGACGTGGTGCCGGCGAGCAGCGACTCCGCATAGCACAGGCGGCTGGCGGCCTCGGCGATCTCAGGCGTGAGCGCCCGGTGCATCGGGTCGACGTAGGTCCGCAGCCAGTCGAGCAGCGGCAGGTCCTCGGCCGTGCCGCGCAGCAGACCGCTGTGCATGTGGCAGTTTTGGAGGCCGGGGATCAGGGCGTGACCGGCCAGATCGACACGCTCGGCCTCGACCTCCTTGAACGTCTCGGGCGGGCCGACGGCCGCAATAACATCGCGCTCGACCAGTACCGCACCCGGCTGAAGTAGGCGTCGCCGGTCGGCGTCCTCCATCGGCAGCACAGCACTGGCGGTGAGGAGAGTCGCCATCCGCAGGACACTATCCGCATGCCCTCTCTGATCACCGTCGATCTCGTCGCGGTCTTGGCGCAGAGCGGCCTCCTACTCCTCGGACCGCTCCGATCTGTGCTCATCCAGCTCGCGCGCCTCCCGGGTGCACCATCGGGCTCAGGCGTAAGGGACGACAGAAGAGCAAGCAGCTCTCGGAGCGGCGCGGAGAGGTTTGAAAGGCGTCGCCCGACATGCTCTTATCCGGCGCGCCGTTGTCTACGAAGGCAAGATTTCGTGGCCCAGTCGTGGCCCAAACGTCGATTACACGACTGGCTCAACCATGCGGCGCCGGACTGACTCTGTAGTCAAAAGGGCCTGCAAATGAGCCCATCCGGAGGAGTTCGTCGCCGGGTGTTGTTGCGCTCGACTCGGCCTGTCACGCCGGAGGTCGCGGGTTCGAGTCCCGTCGCTCCCGCTCCACAAATGCCTGCTGGCGAGGCGACTCCAGGTTGAATCTGGAAAGACTGTCTAGCGCACGCCGTCCAAATAGCGGCTAAACGAATTGATCGAAGTCGAATTCCCTTACGAGCACATGCTGCACGGGCGCAACAGTATCGGCGTCCGCCGGCTCGCGCGCCGGGCACTCGACCCGCAGCTGGGTTCGGAGATGGGCAAGCGCGAGCGCGAATGCGTCCTGCCGGACAAGGCGCCTCCGAGCTGATGGGCACGGGTGGTGCCAAGGAGTTCCGCGTGGAACCCGGCTCATTTCGCGACGCGAAGAGCCGCGTGTTCTATGTTGGTGAGGACGTCTACCGTGGCATCTCCGAAGGGGCGCTACGTGAGTGGACCGACCTGAGCCGCTCGCCGCTGTGGCAGCGCCTCGCCGACGACAGAAAAGTCGTGGCAACCGAGCTCGTCGACATCACGACGCTTCCGCGCGCTCTACCCGGGCCCTACGCCGGTGTCCTCCGCCACGACCGGATCCCGTTCGTGTCGTATCCGTACGAATGGTCGTTCTCGCAGCTCAAAGACGCGGCCCTGTTTTATCTCGGATTGATGCGGGTCGCGCTCGACGAGGGGTTCGTCCTGAAGGACGCGACTCCCTACAACGTTCAATGGGTCGGCTCGCGACCGGTTTTCATCGACGTCACGTCGTTCGAGCGAATCCAGCCCGGCCAGCCGTGGATCGGGTACCGCCAGTTCTGCATGCAGTTTCTCTACCCGCTCGTGCTCGCTGCCTGCCGCGGCGTCGATTTCCAGCCACTGCTTCGTGGACGGTTGGAGGGAGTCACACCCCGGGAGTGTCGTGCGCTACTCCGCCTCCGCGACCTGCTTCGCCGCGGCATGCTGACGCATGTCGTTCTCCACAGCCGTCTCGACCGGCGCGAAGACCGACGAACGGGCGGCGAGCTGAGGCAAGAACTTCGTCGGGCCGGGTTCCACTCAGGCCTCATCCGCCGGAACGTCGACCAACTCGAGCGCATCGTCCGACGACTGGAATGGCAGACGCCGACCGGGGCCTGGTCGAAATACACGGCGCCGACGTACACCGATGCGGACGCGGAGCGGAAGGCGGCCTTCGTGCGCGAATCGCTCGAGCGCGACCGACCCGAGATCGTGTGGGATCTGGGCTGCAACGATGGCCGCTTTTCGCGGCTGGCGGCCGAGCACAGCGGCACGGTGATCGCCCTGGACAGCGATCACGGCGTCGTGGATGCGCTCTACCTCGAGCTTCGGGAGGCGGGCGACGACCGCATCCTCCCACTCGTCGTCGACGTCGTCGATCCGTCCCCGGCACTCGGCTGGCGCGGGGCCGAACGCAAAGCACTGCTCGAACGCGGAAGACCGAGCATCGTGCTGTGCCTCGCGCTCGTGCACCACCTCGCAATCACGCGCAACGTCCCGCTCGCGGAGATCGTCGCCTGGCTCGCGAGCCTCGACGCGAGGATCGTCGTCGAGTTTCCGACACCAGAAGACGAGATGGTTTGCCGGCTGCTCGACGCAAAGGATCCGAATGCCATGACGATTTACGGTGTCGAGGAGTTTGAAGGACCGTTGCGCGAGGCCTTCGCGATCGAACGGCGCGAGCAGGTCTCAGCAGGCACGCGCATTCTCTACGTTGCAAATCCCCGCAGGTGACTCCGCCGCCCTCGCTGCTAGAGTCGCCGCTCGGAGATGACAGTACTCCCCTACCTCGATCCGGGTTCGGGCAGTGTCCTGCTCCAACTGATCTTGGGCGGAGCTGCCGCGGTCGGCGTCGCCGCAAAGTTCTACTGGCGACGGATCCGCCGCGCACTGCGAATCGGCAACCCTGACACCGAGGAGCGGCGCTAAAGACAGACGGACATGGACGTGTCCTCGGTACGCGCCGCTTCGGCGGGCGAATGGGACCAGATGTGGCATGCATGTGCTTATTCGACGTACTTCCATTCGCGTGACTGGGCCGAGATCTGGGAGGCCTGGACCGGCGGCCGCATACAGCCCCAGCCGCAGGTCATTCGCTTCGCCGACGGCGCCGAGGCACTTCTTCCGCTCTCGATCGAGCGTGCTCACGCCGGGCTGATCTCCCGGTACGTCTCCTCGCCGGGCGGAACGTTTGGGGGCTGGCTCTCGCAGGACGAGCTCACGGCGGCGCACGGGCAGCTCCTGGTCCGCTTCCTGACCCGGGAGCTGCCGAACCTCCTCTGGCGGTGCAATCCTTACGATCCCCTCGCCGGAAAGGTGCACGTTCCGCGTGCGAGGCCTGACACGACATTCGTTGTTGAGTTCGAGAACGGCTTCGACACGCAGTTTCGCCGGTGGAGCAATGGGCGCCGCTACGACATCTCGAGGGCCCGGCGCGAAGGGGTCACCGTCCGTCTTGCGGAAGACATCGACGACTGGAGGCGCTACGCAGACGTGTACGCCGACACGCTCCGGCGTTGGGGCACCCAGGCCACCTCGACACACGACTGGGCTCTCTTCCGCGAATTGGCGCAGCGCGACGAGCGCGTAACGCTCCGGCTCGCGGAATACCGCGGGAACGTGATCGCCGGTGTGGTTTGCGTGTATTCGGCGCGGCACTGCGCGCTATGGCACAGTGCGTCTGCGACGAAGTACGTTCCGCTCCGGCCCACGAGCCTCCTCTTCTGCGAAGCCATGCGTGATGCCGCCGCGCGTGGATACAAACGTGTCGATCTCAACCCGAGCGGTGGGCACGCCGGTGTCGAGCAGTTCAAGCGGTTCTTCGCTCCACGCGAGTTGCAGACTCCAGTCGTGGAGATACGGTCCCCGTTGGCTCGGCGGGCGGCGGGGGTCGGCGCTGTGCGTCGGGCCGCGGGCAGGCGCTGAGCCCGATGCCGGATCAGAACTGGGACGAGCTCGCTCACCGGCCCGGGCTGGCGGCCGTCTTGGACCCTGCCGACAGTGCCGGCAGCAAGAACGTCCTGATCGATCGCGTTCAGAAACGGGCGCTCGCGCGGACGCTCTCGCTGGTGCAGGGATTGCGGATACTCGACTTCGGCTGCGGAACGGGACGGATCGCGCACTGGTTGGTCGCTATGGGCGCGGTCGTCGAGGGAGTGGACACGTCGGCGGAAATGCTGCACATCGCGCGGCGGGAAGCACCCGGTGTACGCGTCACGTTGGTGAAGAACAAGACACTTCCGTTCGAGGACGGGACGTTCGACGTCGTCTTGTCGGTGGGCGTGCTCGCCTCGTATGCGCCGCACGCCTCGCGGCTCGAGGGCCTCCTGCAGGAGCTGTCGCGAGTCACGGCGATCGGAGGACGATTCGTTGCCATCGAGCATGTGCGCGACCACGGGCTTCCGAGAGGTGCCTCGCTGAGCGAGTACTCCAACCTCTTACGCGCTTCCCACTTTCGGGAGATCGCAGCTCAACCGCTTCGTCTCGGGTCGTCGGTATTCATCCGCCTCGCACACCATGTGTCCCTCCTGGCAAACGCGCCGCTGATCCCGACGTTGATGGAGTGGGAAGCACGGGTCCGCTGTCGTCGTCCACTCGTCGGCGGCACGTATGCAGACTATCTCTTCTGCGCGACGCGCCTTTAGCGGACCTCCGCGCAACGACGAGGTAGGCCCAGGTCCATTTCTCGTTGCGGTCGAGGCGGTCGAGCGCGTAGGCGCCGGCCTGGACCATCACTCCAAGCGCCGGAATGACGGGGATCCACGAGAGTGGACGTCGATTCGCGCGGTACAGGTTGTAGACGAGCAGCTGCCCGAACGTCACCCAGAAGCTCGAGAGGGCCTTGAGCTCGCAGATCTCGAACTCCACCTTGTCGAAGAGGTAAGCGAGCCCGTACTTCGAGAAGCGATAGAAGTCCCGCGGCTCTTCGTGGAGATGCCAGATGAAAGGCACGCTGTAGACGGCGATACCGCCCGGTCGCAGGATGCGGTGGCTTTCCCGCAGCGCAGCGGCGGGCTCTTCGAGGTGCTCGAGCACCGAAGTGCAAAGGACGGTGTCGAACGACTCGTCTTCGACGGGGATGTCGTACGCAGACGCCACGATGTCGATCCTCGACGGATCGTGCGGGGTGTGGGCATGATCGACTCCAACATGCTCGGCGACATAAGGGGCGAGCAGCGCCTCGTACGGCTTCGTTCCGCAGCCGATGTCGATCAGGCGACCGCGGACGTACGCGCGTGCAACGCGCTCCAACTCACGGTCGTGGAGGCGGTTGACCAGCAGATTCTTCAGTTCGCGCGCCACGAGATCAGGGTTGCGCGGCCTCGCGGGCCGGCCTCAGCACGTTAGCCAAGACGAGTGCCACGTCACTCGCGGCGTCTGGGAACAAAATCCGCAGCGCTAGGACATCCGCTGCGATCCCGACAATCGAACCCGCGAGGATTCCGGCGACCGGCCCCGCGAACGCAGAGGCGCCGACGGCCGCCGGGTACGCAACAGCAAGCGTGACCGCGGTTGCAGCGAGCGGCGGAGTAAGGCTCGTCGCAATGTCGCGCAGGCGCACGCCGACAATGCCCTCGAGCAGGAACTGCGCCCCGAGCGTCACGACGGAGTAGACGAGCACTGCGACGCACGTCGCGAGCAAGCCGTAGCCGGCTGCAATGCCGACCGTCACCGAGAACGAGATGAGCACGCCGAGGTTCAGAGCGAGGAGCCAGCCCGGCTTGCCCGCGGCCATCAGCAGTGGACCTGTTCCTGTCGACACGACATACGTCATGCCGGCAAAGGCAAGGATCTGCGTCGGTGCGACAGCGCCCTTCCATGGCTCGCCAAAGAGCAGCGGAATCAGATCGGGCGCGACGGCAATCAGGATCGCAAGTGCCGGCAGGAGAAACGTTGCGTATGTGCGAACGATCCTGCGTCGGATCCGGCGCATCTGGTCGAGGCTCTCGCTTTGGGAGTAGATCGGAAACGCAATTCGCAGCATGATGCTTCCGATCTTCGACTGGTAGTCGACCCCGAGTTGGAACGCGCGCCAGTACAGCCCCGCATCAGCGGCGCTCAACCGAGCGGCGACGATGGCGTAATCAATGTTCTGGTAGGCGGTATGGACGAGGGTCGTCAATCCTGTGAGCGACCCGAACCCGAGGACTTCGCGGCTGCCTCGCCCATGCCGGCGCGGCCTCACCAAAGGGGCCGCCACGTTCGCCAGAGCGGCCGCCGACACCTGGCCGGCCAGCGCGCCGATGACGAGTGCCTCCGCGTTCAGACCGGCCACCGCCAGGAGGACGCAGACCACGGCTCCCGTGCAGGCGGAGACGAACTCGACGAGCGCGAGCGCCCGAAAGTCGAGGCTCCGCGAGAGCACCGCGATCGGCACAACAGCCAGGCCCGAGAGGACGAACGCCGGCGAGGCGAGCCGCGCAAGCTCCGCAATCCGGTGGCTGAACAAGGGCGGGATGACCCACTGCGCGATTGCGAAGGAGACGACTGTGAGGAACACTCCGCAGACGAGGCTCAGCAACACACCTGTCTCAAGTTGAGGACGGTCGAGTGTGCGCATGCGGACGAGCGGCGCACCGAGCGCCTCGTGTGGCAACACAGCCGCGAGCGCGACCACCACGAGCGCCACGGTTGCACGACCGAATTCAGGGGGTGGGATGAGATGTGCGAGGACCACGGTCGCGGCAAACGAGACGGCCCCAGCGAGCAGTCGCGCCGCGCCCGTCCATCGAACGCCCGTAAGGGCCGCTCGCCGAAGATGCGAGCCTCCAGTAGGCGGGACTCCGGGCAGCAGCGCCCGCCTACGAACCCGACCAGCGGTAGTTCTTCGGATACGACAACTCGGATGCGACCTTGCCGACGACGGCAAAGAGTCGGACTCGCGCGTTCCTCGAGTTCCTCGCCACTCTGCTGAGCGGCAGGGAGAACGCAAAGCCCGCGTCTTCGAGCTTGGCTCCGAGATCCGGCCGAGCCCCCTCCGAGGGCTGCGTGACCGCGTAGACGAAGCGGCCGTTAGCAAAGACGACGATCCGGTCCCGAATCCTGTTGCGGCGGCGATCAGCGGCCCAGCCCGAGAACTGCGCCTGATTTTCACTCACCCTGGCGTGATCGAGGTATCCCGTGACTGCGCCCGGAACAATGCGGAGGGTCCGGCCGTTCGCCGACCGGAGGATCTCGCCCGTCGGAGTTTGCACCAGCGAGTACGTCGGGGCCGCGCCGGTTCGCCCCAGAAGTTGCAGAGCGCTCCGGCTTCCGTTGCCGACCACGAGATACGCCGCGACGGTGTTCCGTCCCGCACGAAGGATGTCCTGCGGGACGACCGCCGCGAACTTGGTTGCATCGGAGTACACGTAGGTTCTCGCGACGGCGGCGATCCGGCCGTTTACCGCGACGGCGACGTTGAGGCCGGGCCGGGCGCCGCGACCGATGAGCCTCCCTTCGACGTACACGGGGACGATCCGTGCGCGAAGATCGACGTCGGAGAACGACAGACTGTCGTCCTCGATTTCCGCCCGCAGACGCCCGCTCGCGAGTTGCTCGAGCTGGCTGGGCCTGCGTGCGAGCAGCTCAGGGTGCGGCCCGCTCGCAAAGGCGCGTCGCCAGCTCTGCGTGCCGAAGACGCGTATCTGCTCGGCGAGTCCCCGGCTCTTCTTGGCGAGCAAAGGGGCAACGGCGTACCGCCGACCCTCGAAGCTGACCTGCCTGCGGTATGGACCGCGGAGCGCCGATCGTCCGTCGGTTCGCCAGGCAAGTTTGACGCCGAGCACATCAGCGAGCGTCGGCAGGATGTCTATCGACTCGATCGGCTCGTCCAGGATCCGACCCGAGCGCTGTCCCGGAGCCTTGATGAAGAGCGGCGGGAAGAGAATGTCCTCGAGGTGCTCGTGCGTAAGCCGTCGATGGTTGCCGGGATGGAAGCTCACTCCGTGGTCGGCCGTGACGACGATCGCTGCCCGGTCGAACAGGCCGGTGCGCCTCAGGCGAGCGAGGAGCTGTCCCAGCACGCGGTCGACGTACCCGACCTGGAGCAGGTAGTGCAGCTGCTGCTGTCGCACGAGCCAGACGTCCGGGCCCCAGGTGCTGTCTTCGTTCAGTCCGGGGATGTACCCCGGAGCGAGGTCCCGTTTGCCCGAGGGGAGGTAGTTCCACGGAATGTGGGGCAACGTGACGTGGATGAAGTAGAGCGCGGGCGCCGGATCGGAACGGATCGAGCGTACGAAGGACCTGAATGACTCCCTCGCTTCGTCCACCGAGATCTTGCGCTCCGCGGCATCTGCGTGAGCTTCTGCGCGAAAGTCTCCCCAAGTCCGGGAAACCGACGGCAGATGGTTCTCGAACGCTTTGGGCACGATCAGGTGGCTGTAGACAACGCTGACGTCGGAGACGAGCGACCTGAGGCCCGGGCTAATCTGCGCATCGGAGCGCTCGGGGCAAAGGTCCGTGGGGCATAGGCGCGTCACCGGCTCATGCGCCTCGAGCCTGTGGCTACCGCCGAAAAGCGCGAACAAGTTGTGGGGGTGGTCCTGGAAGACCGGGAGCGCGTCCTCCCGAGGCAAGGTTCCGGTCAAGATCGCTGGCACGGCCTTCTCGGTGTAGCCGGCCACGGTCGCGTCGTTTCGGAACCACGTCGAGGTCCTTGCGAGGGCGGCAAAGTGCGGGAATCGACCCTCATCGATTCTGCCGTCCCCTCGCATCAGAGACAGTTCGGAGAACTCGTCGAAGATGACGAAGACGACAGGCGCTTTCGTCGAGAGCGAGCTAGCCGACTGTGCACCCGCGTCGGACGGCAACACGAGTTTTCGCACCGGCGAGTTGAGCAAGAACAAGCCGAGGAACAGAGCTGCAGCGGCCGACGCAGCAGTGAGAACCGAGCGGACGTAGGCGTAGCGGGCGTACGCCAGCGCAGCGACCAGTCCGAGTGCAACGGTCAGCCCGATGACGACGGCGGCCGTTCCGACATCCGCGCGCCTGAGCAGTTGCAAGGCGAGCAGGGCCGCGAGACAACCGACGAAAAGCTGATGGACGGCCTTCTGCGCCGTCCGACCCAACGCAGCGAGCACGATGACCTCGACTGCAAGAGCGGCTGCCGGAGGGATGAGAACGACGCCGACAGCGAAGACGACGATCTCACTGCTCGTCGAGCCGCGCACGGCGAAGAATGCGGGTGTCCGCCCGAGCAGATCGAAGAGCGGCTGCGCAATCGCGAAGGATGAGAGGGCGAGCAGATGGAGCCCGTCGAATGCCTGCTCTGCTCGGATCGATGGAAGGTCCTTCACGCCCAGTTCTTCTCGAAGAGAGCATCGCCACGGCTCCGGACGTGCATCCTTCAGGCCACCTTAAGGCGGATCGTCGGATACCGGCGCCATGCCCGTCGGCGATCGTTCGAGACCGCGATGACCGAGATGGTGTGAGTTCCGCGCGTCAGCCGGAGAGGCCACAGCTGCCGCGAGAAGCCGCCGTGCAGATACGCGCGTGTGTGGAAATACATCGCAACGTCGGCTCTCCGTGAGCCGTACCTGACTGGGTAAGGCTTCCCGTCGAGGATTAGGTACGCGCCGCCGGCGGTTCGTCCGGCGGCCGCGTCGACGCACCAGCCGTTGACGTCGATCAGGCGCGTCCCAGCCGCAAGAGACACTGTCTTCTCGCGTGACTTGGTCGATCGGGGTCGCCTGCCGTTGATGCTGTCGATTACGCAGAGTGACCGGTCCTTGGCCCTTTCAAGATCGCCGAGCCTCGGAGGCAGGTGCCCGAGGCCACGTCCCGCGAAGACGGTGTAGCCCATGCGCTCGAGGCTCGGAGCGAGTCGCCGCACGACGACCGGCAGGGGATAGATCTCGTTCAGATGCGCATCGGGCTGGCTTCGGTACGTCGCGAGGTAGAACGCTCCGCGTTCACGTCCCGTTCGGACCAGCTGTCCGCTCGTTCGACCGTCGCGCACCGCGTAGAAGCCGCTCACAGCGATGAGGGCCGTGAGCATGACTGTGAGCCCGAGGCCCGTCCGGGATCCACGATCGAGCCAGAGCTTCGCGACAAGCGCAAGGAGCCCGATTACACCGAGCAGCGAGTACGACGCGTAGCGTGAGGCGAGCGCCTGGTCGACGCCGAAACCCGCTCGACCGGCCGTGATCGACAACAGCATCCAGGCCGAGAACGCCATCAGAGAGAGCCAGAATGCGGCGCCCTCGCGGGCGCCGCGCCTCCCGGTGCGTGCAACCGCCACGGCAGCCGCCAGCAGCAGCCCGATGCCCGTTGCGAATGCCGGCCATCGTTCGGGAAAGAGAGCGCTGCCGAGCAGCGTGAAGAAGTAGCCCAAGGCGGCGACCGGATGCTCGAACGAGTAGGAGAGGGGTGGATGCCCAGCCGGGCGGCGGAGCCCGTGGAAGTACAGCAGCCATTCCGCGGCTCCGGCCGCCACCCACGTCGGGATCATCCACGCACGGCGGCCGGCGCGCGTCAGAACCAGCAGGAGTAGGCCCGCGGGCCAGACGGGCAGTCCCTGGAACATCGAGTAGGACGCGACGGTTGCCGCGCCTAGTGCGCCTGCGAACGCCAGCCGGCGTCCACGGACAGTCAGCAACAACAAGGCGAGCACGCCGAACGCCCCGGCGAAGGCGAACCCGCTGAACCCCAGCAGCATCAGCTCCCATTGCCTGAAGCTGAAAACGAGGAACGCGACTACCGGAAGCAGGAGCAGAGCGCCTCGAGCAGCCGTGCGTCGCAGCGCGAGGAACAGCAGCGCCGCGGTGGCCGCAAGCGAACACTGCGTGACAAACAACTGGGCGACGATGTCGTAGTGAGTCGGCTCCGCGAGCGCGAGGGTCACGAGTCGCGGAAAGAAGATCCTGTGCTCATTGTGTGCGGCGAAGAGGTCGGACAGGGAAAGATCGCCCGACGCATGTCTGGCGATCACACCAACCATCGACCAATCGTCCGAGACAGGGACGTTGACGCCGTACGTCGCGGCGAAGAGGAAACCGGCTGCGACCGGGACCAGTGAGAGCCCGTAAAGGACCGGACGTACCGCGCGCGGCACGGCGCTAGCCCGTCGACCGCATCAGGCCCAAAGCCTCGCTGTACACATGCGCGGTCGCGGCTGCGACACGACCTGCGTCGTGGCGCAGCTCGACGAGCTCTCTGCCGCGCTGCGTCCGCTCCCGCCACTCGCCCTCCGAAATCGTGGCGAGGCGCTCCAGCGCGACGGCGAGACCCTCCACATCCTCCTCATCGACGAGCTCGGCCGGAAATGCGACGACGGAAGGGATATCAGCGTGTCGAGTCGCCACGACCGGAATTCCGCTTGCCTGGAACTCGAGCAGGACGGTAGGCGCGCCGCCCTCGGTGTCGCCGTTCGGGAGTGTCCGGCTGGGTTGAAGCCCGATGTGGACGTTCATGAGCAGGCGTCGGTACTCGTGTGGAGGAAGCATCCCGACAAAGCGCACGACGTTGCCGAGCCGAAGGTCCTCGACGAGGCCTTTCAGATGGGCATATTCCGGGCCGTCACCGACCAGCCAAAGCTCGCTCGCACCCAGACGCGGGCGAGCCCGCGCGAATGCTCGGATCGACACGTCGACCCCCTTCTTCGGAACGAACCTTCCCGCCTGTACGACGACCAGCGGCCGACCGCGTTCGCGCTGGACGAACGGGAACTCAACGAGATCGAGGCCGATCCGGACGATGCGGATCTTGTCGCGCGGACACCCGACACCGGCGAGGCGATCCGCCATGGCCGGTCCTTCGCACGTAAAGAGTGTCCCCTCCGTGAACAGACGGGAATAGCGCTGGCGAAAGGCGAGGCCGTCACGAGGCAGGGTGAGATCGAAGCCGTAGAACGTCGTCACCAACGGGATCGCCAGGGCCGACCGCGCCTTGAGCGCGAAGCAGCCGGAGGGACCGTGATGCGCGTGCAGGATGGCGCAGCGGTGGCGGCGGGCCTCGTGCGCGACAGCGTGCTCGTATGCGGAGATGCATCCCCCCGCAAACGCCCGCGCCGTGCGCGAGAGCCGCTGCCGTAGGGCCGTCTCAGGGGTCAGCTCCAGGACGGGATCGAACGGAAACGTGTCGAGGTTGAGCGTGCGCCGCGCGAGCACGATCGGGCGGAAGGCCCTCTGGAACCGCAGTGTGGTGTAGATGAAGGTCTCGCTGAGCCCGAGGTACTCGCGGACGAGATGTCCGACCGCTGGGCGAGGCTGCGAGGATGTCTCGTCGACGCGGACGGTTTGTGGCGTCGGGCGGCCGATTAGAATCCCTCGCTGCTCACGATGCGCAGAAGAATCGAGCCAGTGTCGGCGCTCGCACTCGAGCGATCGTACCGCCCGTGAGGCTGGCGAACGCGCTTCGCATAGCGGCCGTTTTCCACGTCGCCGATATCAGCGGACCTGCGAAGACGCTCGAGCCTCGCCTACGCGCGCTTGCGGAGACCTGCGAGGTCGAAGTCATCGGACCGGAAGAGGGCGGTCTGTTTCACATCTACGGCTCGTTTGCGACGCGCACGCCGCTCGAGTATCAGGCACTCACGTGGCCGGCGACGCTCCTCGAAGCCATCCAGGCCCCGTGGCGGCTCATGCGCGAGGTTGTCCGGTTCCTCAAGCACTTCTGGCGAACGAGGCCGAACGTCGTGGTCACGGTGACGTCCGTGCTTCCGGCTGCGCTGATCGCCGCACGGCTGGCCCGCGTACCCGTGCTCGTTTACGCAACCGAAATCTTCCCGTCAACGCACGCCGTGGCCGCCGCCGCTCTGGCGCGTCTCACTCGCGCGTGTGCACACGCCGTTGTCTGCAGCTCCGAGGCCGTTGCAGAGCAGTTCCGGCCGAGCAAGAGTGCGCGTGTTTTCGTGAT
>WNFU01007270.1_pt1 | contig 13140 bp, 8 predicted proteins | sample 5400121 | NCBI WGS metagenome assembly WNFU01 (sample SAMN13153360, study PRJNA577476) | soil metagenome | isolation source: 100 cm soil or saprolite under grassland replicate 1 | place: USA:California | collected 2016-06-15 | reverse complement strand
GTCGAAATCGTAGAGATTCGAGAGCTGGTAACGCAACGCGTTGCGGATGCCCCGGTAGGTCTCGGCGACCTTGTTGATCCGCTCCTCGCTCACGATGATGTCATTGCGGAAATCCTGGGAGGCGACCCACAGACGCACGATGTCCGCGCCCCACTTCTTCACGTAGGCATCGGCGGTCTGCGGTTTCTCGTAACCGCTTTGTTTGCTCTTGGAGATTTTTTCGCGGTCGGCGTCCACCATGAAGCCGTGCGTCAGCACGGTTTTGTAAGGCGCGGCGCCATTGCCGGCCAGCGAAAGCAACAGGGACGACTGAAACCAGCCGCGGTGCTGATCGCTGCCTTCCAGATACATATCGGCTTGCCAAGGCAGGTAGGGCGCAGTGCCCTCACTGCGCCGCGGCGAACTGGGGACAGCGCGTCCTACCTCGTGCCGAAGTTCCGGACGCCGCATGAGCACGGCGCGCGACGACGAGCCGGAATCGATCCAGACGTCGAGCGTGTCGGTCGATTTAGCAACCGGGTCCGGCCCCTTCCAGTCTTTCGGTTTCAATTGAGCCCATATTTCGGCGCACGATTTTTCAAACCAGACATTGGAGCCGTATTTCTCGATGAGATCGGCGGCGTTGCGGACGATTTGCGCGTCGAGAATCGGATTGCCCTGCGCGTCGTAAAACGCGGGGATGGGCACGCCCCAGGCGCGCTGGCGCGAGATGCACCAGTCCGGACGGTTTATGACCGCGCCGAGAATCCGGTTCTTGCCCCAGTCAGGAATCCATCCTCCCCGCCGGCCAATGGCTTCGATCGCCTGAATCGCCATTCTTCGAAGACCGCTGAAGGGTTGCTCCCTGGCAACGGCGGCCTGCAACACTTCGACGTCGGTCGTGCTGAACTCCAGCGATTTTGAAATATCACGCTTTCCTTCAAGTGCGATGAACCACTGCTCCATCGCGCGGAAGATGATGGGCGTTTTGCTGCGCCAACAGTGCGGGTAGCTGTGATGATAATTCTCCTGGTGCAACAGCGCATGGCGAATCCGAAGTTCGTGCAGCACCGCTTCGTTGGCGTCGCTCTTACCGTGTTTTTCGAGGATGGATTTGCCGATCATTTCGGCGGGCATCTGCTGTTCGCGCGGCAGATCGTTCGTCCAGGCGAACCGGCCATCGTCGTCCACCGGCGAATAAATCGGCAGGCCGTTCGCCAGGCCAAGTTGATAGTCTTCGAGACCGTGGCCGGGCGCGATGTGGACGAAGCCCGTGCCGGTGTCGCCGGTGACAAACGCGTCGCCGGCGAACAATTTTCCCGCGCGCGCGCAGAAAGGGTGCTGATATTGGAGTTGCGCAAGTTGCGCAATGGCCAGGGCGCTCTCCTGGTAATTCTTCCAGCCGCATTTCTCCGCCACTGCAGGCAACAGCGCGCGGGCCAGAATATAATTCTCCCCGTCAACCCGGACCTGCACGTACTGAAATGTCGAGTTGTAAGCCACCGCCAGGTTGGCCGGCAGCGTCCACGGTGTCGTTGTCCAGATCAGCACAAAGGTGTCGCGCAGGTCCGGGGGCTGGCTGACCTTGAATTTGACGAAGATGCTCTGGCTGACGTGGTCCCGGTATTCCACCTCGGCCTCGGCCAGCGCCGTGCGGCAGGGGATGCTCCAGTAAACCGGCTTTTTGCCGCGATAAACAAAACCTTTCTCGACTTTCTCGACGATGTCGGCGAACAGGCGCAGTTCGTCCGCCTCGTATTCCTTGTTGAGCGTGAGGTAGGGATTCTCCCAATCGCCCAACACGCCGAGCCGCTTGAACTGTTCGCGTTGAATGTCGATGTATTTGCGAGCGTAAGCATCGCAGGCCTTGCGGATGGTGACGGCGTCCAGGGCGGCGGGCGAGACGCCTGTCCCGCTTTCTTTGCGCAGGTCCTGCGTGACCTTGAATTCGATTGGCAGACCGTGGCAGTCCCAGCCGGGCAGGTAGGGCGCGCTGTACCCGCGCAGCGATTTGTATTTGACGATGATGTCCTTGAGAATTTTGTTGAGCGCGTTGCCGATATGGACGTCGCCGTTGGCGAAGGGCGGCCCGTCGTGCAGCACAAATGTTGCGGCGCCGGCGCGCGCGGCTTGAATTTTTTTGTAGAGCCCGTCCTCCTGCCATTTTTTGAGGCGTTGCGGTTCGCGGATGACGAGATCGGCCCGCATGGGGAAGTCGGTCCGCGGGAGGTTCAAGGTGTCTTTATAATCCATCGCCATTTCAAGGAAGGCGCACCGTATCAGTGCGGTCGAACAGTGTCAACGGAGGGAGAATAAATGACCAGATACGAATGACGGGCAGGGAAAAACGGAGCCGGAAAACAGAAAGGCTGTGCGAAAAAAACATGCATATGCGTGTTTTTTTCGCACACCGCCCTGGCGGGGCCTCGGCGAGGGACGAAGGAAGCTCGAATGACGAAATGTTCTGAGTTGTGCGGCCGCGGGTTTCGTGCTTCGGATTTCGTCATTCGTCCTTCGGATTTCCAGTCTCGGGTTTCGCGACGCGGCCGGATGTTTTTCCCTCAAACAGAAACATGACAACGCCGGCGTCCGATGTTAATTTCTTGCCGGACAAAAACCCAATGTCAGCCGAGGGCCTCCTCGGCCAAACCATGGAAGAGCATGAAAAAGCAATTGTTGATCGTGACCGACCTTGGATCCTTCAAAGCCTACACCGTGGATGATTCCCGTTTGAACACCACGCCGCGCCTGGAATTGATCGAGCATTTCATCCCGCCCGAGCCGCATCGCAAAATCGCCGATAACCTGAGCGATCTGGCGGGACGCTACCGCTCGGCCGGGGCCAAGGGCGGCGCCACCTTTGGCGAACGGCACAACATCGAACTGGAAGAACGCAAGCGCCTGATCCGGCAACTCGCCAAACGGCTCAACCGTCTGATGGACGACGCGGAGGTGGACTACTGCTATCTGGCGGCCAGCAAGGAAATCAACCAGCAAATCCTCGCCGCGCTTTCTCCCGCCGCGCAGGCCCGGGTCAAAAAAAACATGCCCGCGGACCTGATCAAAGCCTCGAAGGGGAAGTTGCTCGACTACTTTGGCCTGCGGCGCGAAAAGCGCCCGGTGCTGACGCCGCGCCTGGCGAACGGCGCGATCCCCCAGTTCCGGCCGGTGCTGTGATGCAAGGTTGCGCCAACGAACGGCCCGACCGGCGAGCCGCCCGGGAACAAAAGGCCGGTTGGAGCGCGTGAAGTTGCATTTGGCGGTTAAACCGTTAAGTTCGCGCGCATGGAAAAGCGGGACAGACCGCCGGTCGATCCGGAATTGAAGCGTCGTATTGATGAGCTGATCGCCTACAAAGGCGGGGGAGAGAACGCCGACCTGGTGGGGGACATTGTCGAAAGCGCCCTCAAACTGTTGCGCGACGTCACGGATCGGGGCGACGTGCGCGTGATTCAAACCGCGATCCGCGAGTTACGTTACGCCTTCAAGCTTTTTGCGCCCTACGCCAATACGCGCAAGGTGACGATCTTCGGTTCCGCGCGCACGCGGCCGAGCAAGACCGAATACAAACAGGCATTGGCGTTCGCCCGGAAAATCACCGACGCGGGATTCATGGTCATCACCGGGGCGGGTCCGGGTATCATGCAGGCGGGTCACGAAGGCGCCGGGCCGGAAAAAAGCTTTGGCGCCAACATTCGTCTGCCCTGGGAACAGGCGGCCAATCCCATCATCCAGCACGACAAAAAGCTGATCACTTTCAAATACTTTTTTACGCGCAAACTGATTTTTCTGCGACACGCCGATGCCATCGCTTTGTTTCCGGGCGGCTTCGGGACGATGGATGAAGGTTACGAGGCGCTGACCTTGATGCAGACCGGCAAGAGCCGGTTGATGCCTCTGGTGCTCGTCGATCGGCCCGGGGGCACTTATTGGAAGACCTGGGACAAAAACATCCGGGAACATTTGCTGCGAAACCAGTTGATCGATGAAGACGACCTGCACCTCTACCAGATCACCGACGACACAGACCAGGCGGTCAAATGGATCACCCGGTTCTACCGCAACTATCATTCCATGCGGTTTGTCAGAGACCTCCTCGTCATCCGCCTGAACCACGCGCCCTCGCAGTCCGCCATTGACGGGTTGAACGAGGATTTTAGCGATATTGTCATGGGGGAAAAAATCGGCGTGACCGGGCCAACTCCGGAAGAGCGCGAAGACCTCGACGCCGTGGATCAGCCGCGCATCGCGTTTGGTTTCAACCGGCGCGATTACGGACGGCTGCGGCAGATGATCGACGTGCTGAACGGCCATTGAGGACAGGGGTGAGGGAATGCCGCCACCGGGCACGGTCGCGCTTCGAACAATCCGGGTAGGAGGACGATCTCGCGTTGTTGGAGGTCAGTTTTCCCTGACAATAACTTCCGCCCACCGAGGGTGACGGAAGAACGTTCTCGCCTTCCGTGGAACGGGTCCCATAATCACTTTTATGAAGTCACCGAAACGATTTCTTCTCTTTGGCGCATGGCTGGTTCTGGCGTTCGTATCTGCGCCGGAACGGCTGACCGCGCAACCGCCGGCGACAGCCTCTTCGCATCCGTTCTGGAAAATCCAGGGCAAGACCAACGCGGTTTACCTCCTGGGGTCCATCCACTTTTGCACCGGCGAATTCTACCCGCTGGCAAAGCCGATCGAAGACGCCTATCAACGGTCGAAGGTCGTGGTCTTCGAAGCGGACCCGGCTGAACTGGCGTCGGCTGCCATGCAAAAGAAGCTTGTTGCCGACGGCATGTATCCCGCGGGTGAAACACTCAGCCAGCACGTGAGCAAAGAAACGTACTCCGCGGTCAAGGTCCGGTTGGAGGCGATCAACGGACAGGGTGCCGCGTTGGACCAGTTCAAGCCGTGGCTGGCGGCTGTTTCACTGGTGACCCTCGAGATGCAGAAGCTCGGCTTCGATCCGGAGCAGGACATCGACAAACATTTTCATCGCAGGGCCCAGTCGGACAAGAAGGAGATCGTGCCGCTGGAAACGGTCGAGTCCCAGATCGGCCTGTTAACGTCACTTTCGAAAGAGGAGGAGGAGTTGTTTCTGAAAGCGACCTTGCGGGACATTGCGCGGTTCCCGAAAATTGCCGGTGACATGGTGCGGTCGTGGAAAACCGGCGACCTGAAAAAGCTCCAGTGGTTGCTGCTGGAGGTCATGAAGGAATATCCGGCCCTCCAGCAAAAGTTGACGACCAACCGCCATCGCGCCTGGCTGCCGAAGATCGAAAAGCTGTTGCAGGAGGAGAAGGACGCTTTTGTGGTGGTTGGGTTGGCGCACCTGGTCGATGACGGAAGCCTGGTTGATCTGCTGAACAAAAAAGGGATCAAGGTCGAGCAACAGTAACGCCGGTTCGCCACCGCCGGAGGGTCGTGTGGGACCAGCCTGACGGATCGGGGAGCGCGTCTCGGAGTTCCAGGGAATTTCGCTGAGCCGGATACGCCGTCATACGGACAAGAACATTTGCATAAGCCGGGGCAACCACGACAGCGGGCAGTTGGTGATGGAACTTAGAAGTTCTCGCCCCCCCCTCCGCCGGCGTGAATTTTCGCCATCGGTTCTACCGTGCCATTTTCCTGCCCAATGCGAGCGCGGATTCGCATCAGAGGGAGGGACGCGACGGCTTTCCTGACTTCTTCAACTTGCTGGCCCCCTTTGCGCGTTGTGTTTCTTATTGGGCAGTCGGGAGTATTTTCCGGTGGAGTTTTTACGAATTTCCTGGCAACAATTCTTCGACACCGGCGAGCCGGGCACGACTCCAAGCCGGTCGGCAAGGGGTCCTTACTTCTTGCCCGATGTCTGTGTGGGCGGACGTCCTCGGACGTCGTTCTATTCGTCTGCCAGTATGTCACGCTCTATCATTCGCCCATGGTAAACCGCTCTCAAAAGGACGAAGGATAGATCGAACACGATCATCATCGAGGCGCCTGGCTGACATTCAAATTATGAACCTCTGGCAACGCAAACTTGTCGCCTTCCTCTACGACCCGCCGCACAAGCCCTTCCGCCGCGGTGTGCGGTTTGGAGTCCCGCGTTCACGCGGTCCGGCGGAAAGAATTCTCAAAGTCGGTGCGCAACCGTGCTGCGGGGCTTCGGAACGTCCGCAGACGTCCGGACGCGCGCGCAACGGAACGAGACGTGCGAACATCAGTTTCGCGACAACACCCGAAACTTTCGTGACAGCCCACTGACCCGCTGAAGACTATGACGAATTGGAAAAACAAACTCCTCGCCTACCTGCATGATCCCCCGCACAAGCCTTTCCGCATCGCGGGGCATGAGGACGCAAGACTCACGCCCTTGAACGAACTTGGATTGACGGAAGCGGACATGGAAGCGTGGGACCGCAACCATGCTCACAAGTGCGCCGATTGGCAGGCGGCTGCCGCGGATCGGTTCCCTTTTCCAAGAGCCGACGTGATGCGTGTGGACTGGAAACAAGATGAGCAGTTATCCGTCCGCCATCCACTGGCCGGAGAACGGTTTCAGCCTGCCGACCAGCCGCGCCGCGACTCATCCGTGGGCGAAACTTGGGTCAATGCGGCCCTGAAAGGCATTCCGACAAATGGCGGCTGGAAGGAAAAGTTTTTCCGCGTCTGGCGGCTTTGGCCGGAGCGTTGCGCAAGGGAGCATCACCCCATTCTTGCCTATCTTCCCGCCGATACGCGCATCCCGGACCACACGCTCTGGCACCACAATGGCGTCGTCAGCGCGCTTGAAGCCACCGGCGAACGGACCGCGTTCTTGATGTTTCAGATCGGGCCGGTTCAGGACTTCATAAAGCAGGCGCGCAAGCTCCAGGATCTCTGGTCGGGAAGTTACCTCCTCAGCTTCCTCATCTCCAAGGCGCTCGCGAGCCTCGCCCTCGAACTCGGTCCCGACTGCGTCATCTATCCGAATCTCCGCGGCGTGCCGTTGCTTGATTGGTGGTGGTCGCAGACACTGGGTTTGTTCCCGAAGAACTTTTTCGAGCCCGGAAAAGGTCGGCTCCATCCCAACGAACTTCTCACGCCCAGTCTGCCTAATCGCTTCCTTGCCCTTGTGCCGGCGGGTGCGGAAGGTCAACGCATTGCCCGCGCCGCGGAGAAAGCCGTCCGAGATCTGTGGTTGGAAGTCGCCGACAAGGTCCACGCAGAGATTTGTTTGAGGCTCCAAGACTCGGTCGGCAAGTTCGACGGCTGGGATCACTACTGGCAACAGCAGGTGGATCGCTTCCCCGTCATCGAGTGGACGATCCATCCCTGGCTTTCCGAAAAGGAAGCCTTGAATCTGGCGGACAGCCAGGACGAGCCCACGCCACCGCTTACGGGCGGCTGGCAAAACCATCCCCTCCGAAACACGACACTCTGGCGGGACATGATTCCCATGGAACACCGCGAGAGCTGGCACGGCACGCCCAACGACGCCTTCGCTTGGGCCCTCCAATACGCCCGCACCGATTGGCAGTTCGCCGCGCTGAAAAACACGCGTGGCTTCGTACAATGGCCACAACCCAAAATGGGACACCGCGCTCCGCCGAAGGATCATCTGAACGGTCGAGATGAAGTGCTTGGTGGAGCGGAGCCGGAAAAATTCTGGGAAGCTCTGCGTCCGGCCTTCAAGTTTGGTGAACGCGACGAATTCAAAGGCAAGCAGTTCTACGGCGCCGTTACGGTCATCAAGCGGTTATGGGCGCGGGTTTACCTGAAGGACCACATTGGGTGGAAAAACTGGAAGCCGAACTTCGATTCCGTCCCGGATATAGCCCAGATTGATCGGTCCATCGACGCCGAATCAGAAGAAGCCGAAAAATACTACGCCGTCCTCTGCATGGACGGCGACGACATGGGCCAGTGGGTCAGCGGAGTGAAAGCCCCGCTGCTCAAGTCCGTGCTGGCGGAAAAGGCCTGGAACTATTTCGCGAATGGCAAAGACGGCGTGGGCGGCTGGGACCCGGAAAAAGCGAGCGGGCTGGCGGCCGAGAAGGTTCAGCGCCCGCTCGGCCCCGGTTACCACGCCGCTCTTTCTGACGCTCTCAGCAACTTCGGCTTGTACTTCGCCGGTCAGGTCGTCGAGGCGTTCAGCGGCCAACTTATTTATGCAGGTGGCGACGATGTTCTGGCGATGCTGCCGGCGAGCCGCGCTCTCGACTGCGCTCACGCTCTCCAACTCGCCTTCCGCGGTCAGCTTCCGCCTGGTGCGCCGCAGCGAGTCCGCGAAGAGGTCGAAGGACTGTTCGAGTTCTTCCCCGATTCACCAGGCTTCATTCGCTGCCGTCGCAGTGGCGAGCACGAGGCCCAGCGTCCCAACTGGCCGCTCATGGTCCCCGGCCCTCGCGCGACCGCCTCAGTGGGCATCGCTATCGGGCATGTCCACGCGCCGATGCAGGATACCATTCAGGCAGCCCGCGACGCCGAGTCCGTCGCGAAACGAATAAGGGACAAGGGTGCCTTCTGCCTGCGTATCCTCAAACGTTCGGGCGAAGCCGCCGATTTCGCTGCGCGCTGGAAGCCGCACTCGACAGGCCAAGCAAGCGTCGCTGACGTGTGGTCGGAACTCGAGGCCAACGAGGATCAGCTTACTGGTCGCTTCCCTTACCGCTACCTTCAGCTTGTCCGCCCACTCCTAGTCGCCACTGGCAAGGATGCCGACGAAGGCTGGGAACCTCGCTGGTCTCGCCCACTGATCGAGTCCGTCGAAGCTGAATTGCGCCATGTCCACTACCAGCAGAACGAAACCGGCGCTCCCGGCGAGATGAAGATGCGGAAAGCGGCCGACCAGGCCGCCCGCTGGATTCGCGCCCTGATCGGAGACCCGGACGCCGCCGATGCACGGAACTTCCATTCAGCCCTCACCCCGCGCAACTTCATCCACTTCTGGATGGCTTGGGCCTTTGTGAACCGAATCAGTCAACCGAACGAACAGCCATGAGCACCGTCTTGCTTGAACCCACCGACGTTTTGTTCTTCCGTGACGCTATCCCAATGTCTGCCGGGCAGGGAAAAGGCGCCGGATGCCGGATGCCTTTCCCCAGTACGTTGCACGAAGCCTTCCGCACGAGCCTCCTCCTGGTGAACGGATCGACCCCGCAGAATAAAGAACAGTTGGGACGGCCCAAGAAGGCGATTCGCAGTGGCAACTGGCACAACCAGCAATGGGCGGCAGAGGACCGCTGTTACATCGCGAGCAAAGCCTTTTCCTCGCTCCGCACAGCCGGCCCCTTACCCTTCCTCGTTGGGCCATTCGCTTGGAAGGAAATGGAGATTGGCCAGCACACCGGCTTGCAGGTGACCTACGACGGCCTCTTGCTTCCCGTCCCACTCGATATCGCCTTCTACCGAGACGAGAGCAAGCAGCCTGATGAGCCGCGTCGGCTCACCCGTCTCAAGCTCTGGCGGGATCCTTCAGTCAATTCCGGCGGAGCGAAGGAAGCGGGGAGTATCAAGCCCCTCTGCCTGCCGGTGGCTACCACGCCGCCGGATAAACACGGCCAACTTCACGGCTGGTGGACCGTCGCCCAATACCGCGCCTACCTCGGGGGCGAATCGGATAACACGAACGACCGTTTCCGTTCACTGCCGACCGACGAATTGTGGCAGTCTGAGCATCGCATCGGCGTGGAAATCAATCCAGCCAGCTTCGCCGCCGCCGAGGGCCAGCTTTACGCCGGCAGCTTCCTGCGCGCTCACGCTCACACCCGCTTTGCCGCGCAACTTGAACTCGGCGACGCTCGCGCCGCTACCAACGGGGAAGCTGGGCAAATCTCAAATCTCGATTGGCTGCTGCTCGGCGGCGAGCGCCGCCTCGCCCGCGTCTGGCAAAAGCAAGTGGACAACCAGCCGTTGCCGGATTTCTTTGCCGACCTGAAAACGCCTCCGGCACCACCAGCCGCGGACGGGCCGTGCCTACTCAAGTGGGTACTTGTCACGCCGGCCATCTTCGCTCACGGCAACCTGCCGGGTTGGTGCTGGAACGACACGGATGGACTGCCTGTCGGCCAAGTTCGGCTCGGTGCCTCGCAGCGCAAGGCGGATCGCACAGCGCTGCCCGGCCATGCACACCTCGTCTCCTGGTGTTTGGGCCGCCCGCTCACCGTTTCAGGGTGGGACGTTGTCGAGCAACGCGCCAAGCCCACGCAACTCGCGGTCCCGGCAGGCTCGGTCTTTTACTTCCTCTGCGAGAATCGTCCCACGGCCGTCACACTCGCCGCACGCCTGCATTGGCAGCCGCGTTCCGACCACTACGGCGAGAAAGGCTGCGGCTACGGCCTCTGTTCCTTCGCCGTCGAGACTCACGCCACGTCCCCGGACGTCCGCGCGTTGGCCAAGGAACTCTTTAACCACTAAAACCAGACCATGACGAACAACATGAAACGACATCTCTTGACCCTCTACACGCGCACGCCGTTGCACGTGGGCAGCGGCACGTCAGTGGACGTGGTGGACCTACCCATCATGCGCGAACGCATCACCGGCTTTCCGGTCATCCCCGCGAGCAGCCTCAAGGGCGTGCTGCTGCAACACGCACGGGAGACATGGGGCGATCCACGCAAGAGTGAAGTCCCGCCCGATGCCAAAGTCCTTTTCGGCGCTGCCGACACAGTTGAAGTGGACGGCGAAAAGAAACAAGTCTCCAACGCCGGCTGCGCCCAAATTATGGAGGCTAAACTCATTGCCTTCCCGGTGCGTTCGCTCGCCGGTTGTTTCGCATGGTTGACCTGCCCGGCGGCACTGGAACGGTTTCAGCGCGACACCGGCCTGCTGAAGCACGCCGACGGTATGTTCCTCCCGATTCCGCAACCGACCAGAGACAAGACCGTCGCTGGCGCTGACCTTGTGGTCAACGGCCAGGTCGTGCTTGAGGAATACTCACTGGCGTTAGAACGCGAACTCAAACCTGAAAGCGAGGACCGGAAGGTTGTTGAGAAGCTAGCCACTCTAACCTCTGACCCTCTCTGGACCGGAAGGCTGACCTCGCGTCTTGCCATTGTCCACGACGAGAATTTCCAGCACTTCGTTACCACTTGTACCGAAGTAGTGGCCCGCATTGCGATCAATCCTGAAACCAGAACGGTGAAAGGCTCAGGCGGGGAAGGTGGCGGGGCACTCTTCAATCAGGAGAATGTCCCGTGCGAGACGTTGTTCTACAGCGTGCTTACGGTTTTGCAGCCGCGCCGTGACGTGCCAGCGGGGTTCGATGCCAACGCTAAGCTCGCCGATTTATTGCCAGATGGAAAGCAGTCGGGTAAGCACCCGCCCATCCTTCAAATCGGCGGCGATGAGACCACCGGCCACGGCCTTTGCGAAACCAAACGGGAGGAACTGCCATGAAAACGCTTGCTCAAATCCGCGCTGCGAACGCGCTGAGTGCAAGCCGCGTCAAAGGGATGGGCTTCGGACAGAAGGGTGGCAACGCACTCAGCGGGTTTCCCATGCTCATCAAGACCGATGGACTGCTGGCGGCCGGAGCCTTCGCCGTTGAGCTAAACGCCAAAGGTCAATCCAAGCAGGATGGGGCGCGACTGATCATGAACGCAGTCGCCGAACATCTTGCTGGCGTCGGCATCTGTAAGGCGACCGTGGCAAAGGACTTGGTAGAGGAACTCGCTACCGCGACCGACGCCTCGCAGCTCCGCCGCGCCACGGTTGAGACACTTGCCTTCCTCAACTACCTCAAACGCTTTGTCGCCTGAGCCTATGCTCGCCGTCACCAAATCCGTCGCGGCAGCCTTGAAGATAGGCTGCGACGCCTGGCAATTGCGCTTGGACAAGTTCAGCTTTGAGCGAGGCGGAGATGCAACCGCAAAGACCGGGGCTCTAAAGGACGTGCTTGATTGTTATCAAAAGCGATCCAAGGGCCATCTGACCGTCGCCTGCCGCTCGCGACAGCGACTGCTTGATACGCTGCGAAGCCAGCATCGCGACCGGTTCATAGAGGTCGATCTCGTTTTGGAGAGCAGGCTACTTCTCCATTTGGGCCGCGCTAACGTCCTCGAGAACGTCGGGCTTTACGCCAACCGCACCACTGGACTACCGCTTATCCCGGGCACAGCGCTAAAAGGCGTCCTGAGCACATGGGCCTGCTGGGAGGCCAATCAGAAACCAGACGGGTCGTTCAATGAAGGCGCTGCGTTCATCCATCCACGGAGGGATTTTTGCGGTTTGGCCCAAGAAGTTTTCGGGGATGACTCGAAAGAAGGGTCCGAAGACTCGGGCCAAGTCATCTTTGTTGGCGGATTCCCCGTTGATCCGCCGAATCTTGGCTTGGACATTGTGAACCCCCACCACGAGGCAAACGGAGCGGAGAAGCAGAACCTCACGCCGAACGCGTTTTTGTGCGTCGAACCGGGGACGAAGTGGCGCTTCATCTGCTTTGTCCGGCCCGGAGTACCCGAGTGTGTGAAAATAGTGGAAGCGACGACCGCTTGGCTGACGCAAGCACTGACTCAGCTGGGCATCGGTGCCAAAACGGCCGCTGGCTATGGCCGGTTCCGTTTACCGAACAAAGACGATCTGGCAGCCCAGGCGAAAGCGGTTGAGCGCGCCAAGGCGGCTGAAGCCGTCGTGGCAGAGCAAGCCAAGGTGACCGCCGAAAAGAGGAAAGAACAGATCGCCGTGCAGGCCGCGCTGAAATCCGATTATCCCAACGAGGCCACCTATAAGAACGCGGTTCTACACCTTGCTGAAAATCCGGGCCAATGGTCCGCCCTCCAGCGGGAAATTGAGAAACTCCGGAAGCCAGAAAATGCCAGCTGGTTCGCCCGTTTCAAACTGGACACCAGCGGCCGCGACTACCGCAAGCTCCGTGAACAACCCTGGTATCCGAAATGAATCTCCAGACCGAAACCTTCTCTTTCCGATTCCTGACGCCGTGTTTCAGCGGCACCGCCGAAGGCAAAGATGCCCCGACCAGCGAACTACGCGTCCCTCCAATCCGTGGACACATTCGGTTCTGGCACCGGGCTGCCTACGGTGCGGATTCAGCTAACCTCGTGTGGGGAAGCACGAGCGGGAACGAAGGTCAAGCCAGTCGCGTCGCTGTCAGGGTCAAAATCGGGCACCCTCCAAGCCACCAAACCGCACAACTTCTCCCACACAAAACCCACGGTCAGGGAAGCCGCCCGGCACTGCCACAGG
>WNFU01007269.1_pt1 | contig 13140 bp, 14 predicted proteins | sample 5400121 | NCBI WGS metagenome assembly WNFU01 (sample SAMN13153360, study PRJNA577476) | soil metagenome | isolation source: 100 cm soil or saprolite under grassland replicate 1 | place: USA:California | collected 2016-06-15 | reverse complement strand
GCGCGTCCCAGAGGTCGTCGGCCCTCGCCAGAAAAGACGCGACACGAATATTGGCACCCTTCACGCCTCGACGAGCACGTGCCGGGTCTCGCCTGGGCGCTGCTTGGAGATCCGGCCGTGCCGGGCCGGCTGCGAGCCCGACTGGCGCACGCGCGGGTCGAGGCCGAGGTAGCCGACCAGGTGCCGCGCGGTCGGGAAGCGGCGGATGTCGCCGATCGCGGCCAGCAAGGCGCACGCGGTGACGAAGTTGACGCCGGGGAGGGTCATCAACCGGCGCAGCTCGGGCGAGCCGAGCACGAGCTCGGCGAGCGCCCGATCGATCGTCGCCACTTCACGGTCGAGGAAGTCGATCCCGCGCAGGCAGGCCTCGACGATCTCGCGCTCGTCTGCCGGCAACTCCTGCGCGGCAAGCCAGCGCCGACCCGCGGCACCAAAAAGGTCGGTTGCCGACGAGCGTCCCTTGAGGTTGCGGATCAGGATCGCGTGCACCTGGTTCTTCTCACGCGTGCGTTGCCGCACCAGCTGCGCCCGGCGGGAGATCCGTCGACGCAGGGACACTCGTCTGCTCGTCCGACGTCCACACCTCCGGCAGAAACCCCGCCGCGAGCAGCCTCGCCAGCGTGCGCGCGTCGAGCTTGTCCGTCTTCACCGACTGCGTCGTGCTCTTGACCGCCTTCGGGTTGGCGAGCACGACACGATCGACGTAGGGCTCGATGATCCGGGCGATCGCCACCGCATTCCCGGTCGCCTCGAGCGCGACCCGATCATCCGCAGCAAGGCTTCGCGCGAACAGCTCCAGCCTAGCTGGGGTTCGTCTCTACCCGCCCCGCACGGCGCACCTGGCCGTCCTCTGCGATCGCGACCTCGCAGAAGTCGCGGTGCACGTCGAGCGCGATCAAACGCATCCCCAACCTCCTCTCACTCGCCGAACAGCCGGAGGTGAGGCGGGCGAAACGACAACTACGGATCCGTGCTCGCGGCACACCCGGGCAGTCGCAGGGGCGGCCAACTACAAACGACGGGCTCGCAGCCCATAGTGTCAGCGGCGGCCTGCCCAACCCCGCTTCTCCCCCAAGCCCCTGCCCCGGAACAGCCGCCGACGCTAACTCGCGCGCCGGACGCAAGGACTCCATACGGCGATCTTCATGCTCCTACAACCGCCCGCATCGTGCGCTGAACCTCGCGCCGCCCGACCCCGAGCAGCCAACGCTACGACTCGCCAGCCCGGCCCGACCAAGCCGCGTCACCCGCCGGGACCGGCTGGGCGGACTCATCCACGAATACAGCGTCGCGGCGTGAAACCGGATTTCTGGACCCCACAGCTTCGTCACAGGTCGTCATAGCTCGCCACAGGCGCTTGACCAGTACTTGACCACGTCGCCGCCTGGCCCACCTGCGGCTTGGAGCCTCCGCCCCGATAACCGTGTCGAGGGGCCAGGCGGCGGGTCGGCCGGCAACCCGGGCCGCGATGACGAGGCACGCAAGGAGAGCGCCGAGCGCAGCGACTCGGTCACATCAATCTCCGGATCCGCGAGCATGCGGCCTTTCGATTTGTTCGCCATGAACGATCGTTTGAGTCCGCGCAAGGAAATCGGCTACGGGAACTGGGGCCTACCATCACGCCAGGCGATCGGGTAGCGAGCACAGGGTCCTGTAATCGCGTCCGAAACGCCGGCCGGGTAGCAGTCGGGCAGCGCGTACACTCCGTAGGGATCGAAGAAATACCAACCGTTGTTCGAGGGGTCGCGCCGGCTGAAGAAGATGTGCAGGTGCGTGTTCGGCCCGCCCGCTCCACGTTTCCCGCCGGGACCGGTGTTGCCGCACCAGCCGATGAACTGGCCACGCGCAACCTGCTGGCCCAGCAGCGCCGGAATCGTCTGCTGATTGGTGCCCCAGTGGGCGGGGTCGGGGTTGCGAGGCGGATTCTGGGGACAGCCCGTGTCGTTCAAGTGCTGCACGTACTCCGAGAGCTCGGGGTCGGAGAGCGTAGGCACGGTTTGAGCCCACGCCGCGGCGCAGTCGTTCGCGGCGCCGTTCCGCAGATGCATGTAGATCGTGCGGTAGGCGTCCTGCACGCCGCCGACGTCGTGGCTCACGATCACCGTGTTGCCGGACCAGTTGTCCCACCCGATGTGGACGACACGACCGGGCGCGCAGGCGCGGATCTCGAAGGTCGCGACATCGTCGCGACTGTAATCGGCGGCGTGGTGCCAATCCCCGGTCCCGTAGCGCCAGATGCCGCGGCGTTTCACCGCCTGGTCGGCAAACGGGAGCGTGAGAAAGCGGTCATGGTGCTCGAGCGCCGACAGGCGCGCGTAGCGTGCACTTCCCTCAACGTCGACCGGCCAGCGGTAGGAGACGACCTCACCCGGGCCCGGCGAGCCGCAGGTGCCAGGAAGGCCTGGACAGTGGGTCGACGTTCTCGTGATCCCGTAGTTGTACGAGCCTGTGGGCATGACGACTTGGTTGAGGCAACCGCCCTTGCACGGGTGCGTATAGAGGGCCATATCGACCAGGCGCAGCCCCTGCTGCGACAACTGCCGCCACTTGGCGACGAAGTTCTCCCAGTCGACACCCATCCACAGGAAGTGGCCTTCGCTTCCGGGCGCGAAGACGCCGGCGTAGTAGCGCTGGCCGCCATAGAAGAAGCTGTCGATGCTGACCAGGCGCAGCCCCTGCCCGCTCAGCTCCTTCCACTTGGCCTCGAAGCTCGGCCACTGGGAAACCCAGAGCGCGTGGCCGCCGCTGGCGGCGCGAAAGACGCCGCCGTAGTAGACAGCACCGCCATAGACGTACGTCGAAAGGCTGATCAGACGCAGTCCCTGCCCGCTCAGCTCCTTCCACTTGGCCTCGAAGCTCGGCCACTGCGAAACCCAGAGCGCGTAGCCGCCGCTTCCTGCGCGGAAGACGCCGCCGTAGTACGGCACGCCGCCGTAGACGTACGTCGCGATGCTGGTCAACCGCAGACCCTGTCCGCTCAGCTCCTTCCACTTGGCCTCGAAGCTCGGCCACTGGGAAACCCAGAGCGCGTGGCCGCCGCTGCCGGCGCTGAACGTGCCGGCGTAGAGCGGCTGGCCGCCGTCGACATAAGTCGAGAGACTCGTGAGCCGCAGCCCCTGCCCGCTCAGCTCCTTCCACTTGGCCTCGAAGCTCGGCCACTGGGAAACCCAGAGCGCGTGGCCGCCGCTGCCGGCACGAAAGACCCCGCCGTACGCAGTCGCCATATCAGCCTCCTTGTCGAAGCCGCAGCTTTGTGTTCCACGACCGTACGCGCACCTGTTCCACGACCGTACGCGCACCGGAGTCGCGTTGCAACGGGGGGCCACAGGATTTGATCACCAACGAGGCTGAGCGCGCGACCGTCCGCCGCCTCGACCACCGCTGGCACCTGTCGAAGACGGCGATCTCACCCCCGTAGGGTTCGTAAATTCAGGCGGCCTCGTATTCATGGATGAGTCCGCCGAGGAGATCCCGCCGCTGTAGGTGATCGGGCGCGTGTAGCGGCTTCGGGTCGCGGCCGTCGGGCGGGAGCAGGTGGAGCGCGCGGTGTGGCCTGTGCTCGTTGTAGTGGCGGCGGTAGACGCGGAGGACATGCTCGAGATGGGGCCGGCCGAGGATGAGGATCCGGTCGAGGCAGTCAGCGCGGATCGTGCGTACCCAACGCTCGGCGTAGGCGTTCGCGTTCGGGGCCTGAACGGGCGTACGGATCACCGTGATGCCCTCAGAGCGAAAAACCTCGTCGAAGGCGTGGCTGAACTTCGTGTCGCGATCGTGGATCAGCAACCGGAACGGTTGCGGGCCGCCGAGCTGCATGACGAGGTTGCGCGCTTGCTGGGGCGTCCAGTGCCCGTCCGGGTTCGGTGTGCAGGCGATGCATTCGATCCGTCGGGTCGCTAGCGAAATGAAGAACAGCACGCAGACCCGCTGGAGGAACGCGGTTTCGACGGAGAGAAAATCGCAGGCGAGCACGCTCGCCGCCTGCGCTCGCAGGAACGCACGCCACGACGAATCGCTCCGTCCCGGCGCTGGCTGAAGACCTTCCTCGAGCAGCACCTTCCGCACCGAGGTCGCAGAGACGGTGATGCCCAAACCCTTGAGCTCGCCGACGATACGTCTGTACCCCCCAGTGCGGGTTCTCCTCGCCGAGCCGCAGGATCAGCGTGCGCAGCGACGACTCGAGTGGCGGCCGACCGGGAGCCCGGCGCGTATACGTCCAGCGGCGCGCGACCAGCTGACGGTGCCAGCGCAGCAGGGTCTCCGGCTTGACGGGGAAGCCCGCCCAGGCGACCCGCGGCAGTGAGCGACTCAGCGCTGCCAGCAACGCCCGATCAGCCCGCGTCAACTTCGGCTGCCGAGCTCGCCGACGCAACATCGCGAGTTCACGACGCAGCACCAGGATCTCGAGCTCCTTCGAGCGCCGCGGCCGCGCCAGCAGCCAGACGAGCGCGAACAGGTTCCGTACGACGAGATACGCAAACGACCAGAGCAAGCAGCCCTCCTTCAACCCCGACGGCAAGAGCGCAGAACCTAGCCAGGTGACCGTGGTGAAGAGGCGGACGAGTTTGCGAACCCTACGGGCCATCGACGGTGCGCGCTATCCAGCGACGAGCGACGTCCTGACAACCCACCGTCGCCTCACCGGAGCGGAACCACACGAGCCAGCGTGGAATGCCCCCGCTTTCGTGGACACCTGAGCGCTTGGTCGGCAATGTCCGATCGGGAGGAAAGATCGACTGTGCGCGTTGCGTCCGCTTGGCCTAAAGAATCGGGTCTTCAGCGACACTCATAGAGACGTGACCCGAAGAGGGGCGACGGCGAGGGAGCTTGAGGAGCTGTACCGCGCACGGTTCGACCACTTCGTGCGCGTAGCCGCGGCGATATGCAACGACGGCGACGCGGGCCGCGACGCCGTCCAGGCAGCGTTTGTGAGTGCGGTCCGCGAGCGAAGGTCGTTCCGCGGCGAGGGCCCGCTCGAGGGCTGGGTCTGGCGCATCGTCGTCAACGAGGCGCGTCGCCTGGCGCGCGAGCCGCGTGCGGAGCCGATCGAGGCGACGAGCGAGCGCACCCCGAACGGCCGCTCCGACGACCCCTTCGGCGTCCGCGCGCTCGTCGCCGCTCTGCCGGGGCGGCAGCGTGAGGTGCTTTTCCTGCGCTACTACGCCGACCTCGAGTACCGCGCCATTGCCGAGGTGCTTGCGATCGAGCCGGGAACGGTCGCGGCCACGCTAAGTACGGCGCATCAAACCCTGCGGAAGAGACTGGAGGAGGCTCGTCGATGATCGACGTCGAGAACACGTTCCGCGCCGAGATGAATCGGATGCTCGTCGTCGACGCCAGGCCCGATTGGGATGCGATTGTCGTCGCAGCCGGCGTCGAGCGCGAAGGCGCGCGGCGGCGACGGCGCCGGCTGGCCGTCGCCGCGGCTCTGCTCGCCGCCGTCGCCGTCGCACTCGCGACGCCGCTCGGCGGGGCGATCGCCCGCGGCCTCGACGAGTTCTCGACGTGGCTGAGTGGCGAGCCTGGGGCGCCGGTTTCGGAGGAGGAGCAACGTGCGTTCGACGCGAAGAACCGGCGCTCGTGGCTCGCGTTTCCGGAGGGGACGGCGCTTCGGCGTCTGATCACCCACAAGGTCGACGGCCTCACCGTCGAGCTCCTCGGCTTCCGCTCCGGCACTAGCGCGCTCTGCCTGCGGCTGAACGTGTCGGGCGCGTTGAAGGCGACGACGCTCAAGTGCGCGCCGCTCGCCGAGCTGCGGCGCGAGGGCGGTCCTGTACGCGTTCTGATCGCCGACGAGCACGTCGGCAAAGGCAACAAGTACGCCTGGTACGGCATCGACCGCTACCACTCGGCGAAGCTGCAGATCACCGCCGGCATCGCCGCCGACAACGTCAGCGACGTCGTTCTCCGAGATCAAGCCGGACGCCACGAGGTCGCCGTCGAGTCGAACGCGTTCCTGTACGTCGCCGAGGAGCCTGCGGTCGGGCAGCGCGTGAGTAACGTTTGGGCACGGACGGGGGAGAGAATCGTCGCCGTCCCGTTCGCGCCAATCCCCACCGCCCTTGGGTCAGGCGCGCGACCGGCGCCCGCACCGCCGGCACCGGGCGTCGAACGCGAAGTCACCGGCGGCACCATCGGCTGGCTCGAGCGCCGCGAGCCGCGCGGCGAGCCGCTCGAGGTGTTGCCCGAACGCACGCGGACGACCGTGCTCGGGCACAGGCCTGGTCCGATCGGGCGGACGCCCACGAATGTGATCTTCGGCCGCGTCTTGACGCCCGAGCAGGGCCGGCCGCTCCGGCTCGTCGTCACGCTGAACGCGCATCGGCCCGGCGGGCCCGTCGCCGGGCTGTGCACCTGGGTCGTGTCGCGGGCCGGCGCCGCCGGCGGCTGTGCGCCGTACCCGAAGGTGTTCGCGAAGGCGCCGTTTTCAAGCGGCATGATGGGCGGCGGATCGGGCGCGTTCATGACCGTGCACGGCGTCGTCAGCGACGACGTCGACCGCCTCGAGGCCCTGCTCGCCGACCGCCAGCGGGTTGACGTGCCGCTGGCCGACAACGCCTTTGCCGTTGATCTCCCGCGGGCGAAGCTGCCGGCGCGGCTCGTCGCCTACGACTCCGAAGGCCGGGTGATCGCGGTCAGCGACCCGTGGAGCGACTTCGGGCATGGCGCAGGCCCGGCGCGGGGAAAGGCTGAGCTGCTCTGGCGCGTTACGGGCCCGAACGGGTCTTACGCCGAGCTCTCGGTCGGCCCGTCAAACCAGGGTGGCGAGTGCCAGTTCACCAAGCACTTCGTCGACCGTCGACACACCGGCGTCGGCGTCAGCTGCACCGGCAGGCAGTGGACGGGCCCGCCCGTACAGGTCTACTCGCAGTTCCAGCCGCCGAGGTTCGTGAGCGGCCGCGTCCGCGACGACGTGAAGACCGTGCGGATCCGCTTCGCCGACGGTGGAATGACAATGCTGAAGCCGAAGCGTGGCTACGTCCTCTTCGCCGTACCGGCCGAGCGCCTGACAGAGGCGCGCGCGGCGACCGGCGCCGACGGCCTCGACGCATCCGGACGGGTCATCGGACGCACGTCGTTCAAGCCGCCGCCAGCCGTGTTCGACCAGCCTTGACTCGATCGCCCATATCCCGAGGACAGCGCCACACGTGCTCCCGTGGCATCTCGGGCACAGCTGACCCGCGCAACAATGCGGGTTTGCGCTTTGCGCCTACGGACGTGATGCGCCCGGCGGGATTCGGCCGCGAACATGAGGAAGCACGCGGTCGATTGCACGCTCTCCCATCGGGGCGGTCACGATCCGCAGGCCGTTCGGCAGCGCTGTGCCCTCGTAGGTCAGGCTGCCGGCCGCCGTCGCCATTCGTCAGGGAGTTCCCCCTTGTCGCTCAGGGTTACGAAGACGCTCTGTCTACGTGCCCGATCGGGGTCGGGGTCGCGAAAGCGAGCCGTCTCGCGGTGCACGAAGGGGGAACCCCTCCACGGCGTAGGATCGTATAGAGGCTGATGAGGCTTACCGCGGTCACGCTTGCAACGGCCGCGCTCGTAGCGGCGCCAACGGCTGGCGCTAAGGGCCCTCTCGACCCGATCCAGGTCTGCGGGCCTGAGCGTTGCGTGAGCATCGAAGACCGCGTGATCCTGGCGCACGTTCGCCGAGATCTCGACCTCGGCCGCGCGCCGGAAGTGCCGGCGGCCCCGCTCGGCGCGTACTGGGAGTTGCGCGCGAGTCCGCGATATCCGGCGAAGCTGGGCTTCCTCGTTGGGAAGGTCGTCGCGTGGGGTTGGCCGGGCGGAGCGGTGTGGTGGGTGCTGCCGAGCGCAGAAGTCGTCCGGGTGCTGCGCGACGCAGCGGCGTTCGTGCGACCCTACGCCCGACCATCTCCAGTTTTCGCCCGCGTCGACGGGCGCTCGGTCCGCGACCCGGTCGCCTATCTGCGCCTGCTCGGCAGGCTTCCTCGGGCATCGCTCCCTGACAGCGACCACGCCGGCTGGCGGCAGGTCACGCTTCTCTGGGAGCAACCGAACCCGTGGACGGACCACCGGGGCCGCGGCGGGGTGCGCTTCGACCCACGCACGCGCATCGTGTTTCGTGCGGACGGCTGGTACCGGGTCCCTGCCGACTCCGTGCCGGCGGAGCTGCGCGAACCGGCCGAGCGGCGATGGCTGCTTGCCCTTCCGATTGCCGTCGTGCTCGCGCTTGTGTCCTTCACGTGGCTCCTACGCCGTCGTCTTGGAATGAGCGGTCGCGTAGTCCCCGGACAAACCTGAGCGCCTGCCAGTCCCGATCGATCGCAGCGCTCTCGTTGTCCACGAACCCTGCCTCGAGTCCGATCCGCTGCACTTGCGTCGAGGTCAAGGTCGGTCTCGAGCTTGGACGCCTTCTTCGGCCACGCGACCCAGAGCCCGCCGCCTGGGTCGAGGGTGTCCCGCGCAGCGCCGCTTCGCGGCGCTCCAGGTCGTCGAGCCTCTGGTGAAGACGACCACCCCCACGCCCGGCTTGGCGCCGAGCTTGGTCGAAAGCGGCGAGGCCAAGTAGTCCCTTTCAGTCACAGGCGCTCCCGTGCCGCCGCTCGCGCCGCACCAAGTCGACGATCTCGGTCCCGCTGCCGTGGCGGTCAATCGTCACCTCGTCGGGCGCGCTGTGGGCCCGCCGTCGCTGCCTAGTGACCTGAGTCGTTAGTTCGCAGGGACCGGGCGTTTCGCCTCGAACGTCGTCCTCATCGACGACGATTGGGGGCGGGTCATGGGAAAGCGTGCCGAGGTAGTGCTCGACCAGGAGCAGCGGGAGGTGCTTGAGCGGTGGGCGCGGCGTCCGAAGAGCTCGCAGGCGTTGGCGTTTCGCTGCCGAGTCGTGTTGGCGGCGGCCGAGGGAAGGTCGAGCAGCGAGATCGCGGCCGAGTTGGGCTGTAATCCCTCGACCGTCGGCAGGTGGCGGGGCCGGTTCGCCCTGCGCGGCCTGGATGGGCTGCATGACGAGCCGCGGCCGGGGAAGCCGCGCTCGATCAGCGACGGGGACGTCGAGCGGGTGATCGTGAAGACGCTTGAGGAGCAGCCGATCGATGCGACGCATTGGTCGACGCGTTCGATGGCGGCTGCGACCGGGATGAGCCAGAGCGCGATCAGCCGCATCTGGCGAGCGTTCGGGCTCAAGCCTCATCAGACGGAGGCGTTCAAGCTCTCCCCGGACCCGCAGTTCGTCGACAAGGTCCGCGACATCGTCGGGCTGTACCTCAATCCGCCTGACGCCGCGGTCGTGTTGTGCGTCGATGAGAAGTCGCAGATCCAGGCGCTCGACCGCACGGCGCCGGTGCTTCCGCTGATGCCCGGGGTGGCGGAGCGGCGCAGCCACGACTACGTCCGCTACGGCACCACCAACCTGTATGCGGCACTCGACGTCGCCTCCGGCAAGGTGCTCGCGGAGACGACGCCGCGGCATCGCGCCGAGGAGTTCCGTCGCTTCCTGAACCTGATCGACGACTCCGTGCCGGCACACCTCGACGTGCACGTCGTGCTCGACAACTCCTCGACGCACAAGACCCCGTCGATCCAGCGCTGGCTCGTCCGCCACCCGCGCTTCAGCTTCCACTTCACCCCGACCTACAGCTCCTGGCTGAACCTCGTCGAACGCTGGTTCGCCGAGCTGACCACGAAATGGATCAAACGCGGCGCGCACCGCTCCGTCCGCGACCTCGTCGCCTCGATCCGCACCTGGATCACTAACTGGAACGACAGCCCCAAGCCGTTCGTCTGGCACAAGACCGCCGACCAGATCCTCGACAGCCTCGCCTCCTACTGCCAGCGGATCAACGACTCAGGTCACTAGCTCGCTTCAGCGAGGAGCGGCGAGTCGACCGAGCTCACTTCGAATGCGCTCGTACACCACGAACGGGGATGCTACTCGCGAGTCACCTTGATGATCCCAAGCGACGCGCGCGCCGGGGTCTACGCGGGGTCCACGCCCTTGTCGTTTGGGGTCTTCGGCCGCCACCGCGGGCGCGGTGATCCCTTGGATTCATGCGGCTCCGCGCGACCAGGCGCGACCTGCTGCGACACTCGGTCAACGCTCGTAATGAAGGGGTCCCCGGTTCGAGTCCGGGCGTCGGCTCTCTAGAAAGACCCGCTCCGGCGGGTTTTCTGTTGGCCGGCGGGGATACGGGCGGGGCGTGAGTCAAGGGTTTGCGTCAAGTCCGCACGCTCGCGGAGGCGGGCTACGGGCTCGAGGCCACCACGGCGGACGAGGCCGGGGCGGGGACGCAACCGACTGCCCCCTCGCCTACGACGACGGAACGTGCATGATCGGATTCCTCGTACCGAAGAGCTGCTCGGTGTCTTCCTCGACCTCACGCAGCGCCGCGGGTGGAAGGTCCGTCACCGCGTTGGCACTGTAACGTGAGAGCAGCTCACGTACGCGCTCGGTGTGCGCGAGGATCTCGTTCCAGTAGGTGGCGATCTGCTCGGCGAACTCCGCCTCCGCCTGGAGGCGCTCTGCTGTCCAGGCCGTGACGTGGCCGTTCGGCGAGAGCCCTCCGCTGAGGGTCGTTTCAAAAGTACGGTCTCCCTCCGGCCAGAGGACGCGGCCAGGGAGGGCAAGCGCCGCATGTAGCCGTCCGGACCGTATGAGACGCTGATCGGCGTTCGCCTTCTGGCGGGTTCCGACCGGCTGGCCGCTCGGTGGGGACCGAGCGGCCGCCACTTCCGTCCGCCTGTGGCGGTTGAATATGCGGCTCGGAACCCGGTCGCTCCCTTCCCCCTATTGGGGCGCGACGCAAGTTGAGCCAGGAGGCAAGCGAACGTGAACGCACCCGAGCCCGGCAGTTTCGGGCCAAAGATGGCAACAGAGCCACTCCTGCACCGCGTCCTCGCCGATCTGGGACAGATCGCAGGTGCGACGGAGCGGTTCCGGGCTGATCAGGTACTCAAGAAAGACGAGCTGTTCGCGGCAGTCGAAGACGGCGAGCCACCGCGCAAGCTCATCTGCTACCTCGCCGGCCCGGCGATGGGCGGGATCGATCTCTCAGACGCGGCACCGATCGGCAGCATGCTCGACGCGATCGGCACGTGCGAACGGCTGGACCTGATGATCAACAGCCCCGGAGGGTCGGGTGAGGCAGCGGAAAAGCTCATCGAGATGTGCAGAGCGCACTGCACGGAGCAGTTCCGAGTGATCGTTCCGAACTTCGCCAAAAGCGCTGCGACGATGATCGCCCTGGGCGCCGACGTGATCGTAATGGGCTACGCGTCGGAACTCGGTCCCATCGACCCGCAGTACCAGATCAGCGTCGGCAACACGATCCAGTTCGTGTCGGGGCAGTCGTTCATCCAAGCCTATGACGCGGCGCAAGCGAGCGTCAAAGCCGCGATCGCAGCAGGCGACTCACCGGTCGGGTTCCTCCAGAGCCTGAGCACGACCACGATGGAACCCGCGTTCATTGAGGAGTGTCGTCGAGGAATCGAGTTCAGCCGAGACATCGCGAAGAAGTTTCTTCCGAAGTACCAGCTGCCGGCACTGCACAGGGCGCGCGGCGAGACGCGATCCGCATCCGCCCTCCGCAGGCGCGCGGCGCGGATCGCGGAGGATCTCCTTTCGGCGAAGGCGCGGTTCAGTCACGGCCGGCTGATCAGCGCGGGAGAGGCTCGAGACGATGTCGGGCTGCACATCGAGCTACTCGATCGCGAAGACCCCCTCTGGAACGAATACTGGGAGCTCTACGTACGTGCCGAGGTCTACATGCAGACGGCCGCCGCCGGGGAGGCGCGAGTCGCGAAGATCTTCTTCGACCGCGTCTCGACGCTGCCGGCTTACTGAGGCCGGAGGTACTTGTTCGCCCGGTCTGGCCTGACCGGGACGCTACGCGGCGCTTCTCGCGCCAACTCCCTGAGGAGACGGAGGGCCTCGCCTTCGCGCTCGGAGAGGAGCGCTTCAGGCTTTTGCGTCTCGGTCGTCCGTTGCTTGTCGGCGCGGCTCTTCTTGCGTGCGGTGGCGAGCTGCGTCATGACCTCCCGTTTCGGTCGCTCACGAAGGGGCGTTCATGCCCCGTCAGAGCGATTTTTGCACGTTCGGCCCGAGTGACCTCCTGATCATCCGGCCAGGTTTCGATCGATGGCGTAGACGCGAGGGTAGACGCATCACGCCCCAAAGACCAAGGATCGCAGGATTGTGCGCTGAAAGCCCTGCAAATCGGGCCTCAGGCGGACGCCCGGACTCCCCCGACGCAAGCCGGTTGAGGCCCTGTTGCGTCAAGTCCCGCCCCTCGTACACTTCGGCGCGTACCAGACGCGCAGGCCCACCCACCGCTCAGGATCGAAGGTCTCGACGAGGCGCTGGAGCCGACGTCGTACGAGGAGACCTGGGAGGACGGCACGCTGACGATCCACGCGCGCGCGCGGACCTCACCGGACCTTGGCCAGGCTCTGCGCAGACTCTGGCGAGAAGCCTTCCCCGAGGACAGGTATCTGCGGGTCACGCGCGTAGGCCGCGACGAGGAGCCGCGCGAGATGCGCTTCGGCCAGCCGCTCTGGTCGAGGCACGACGACCACGAGAAGCACGAGGTGACCCTCGTCGACCGCGCGTACGACGAAGGCAAGAAGCACATCCGGTGGCCGGGCGGCCCCGAGACTCAGAGGGAGACCGGGCTCGTCATACGGACCGCCGAGCAGATGGAGGCTCTGCTGGCCCTGCTCGTCAACACGGGTCGTCTCAGCCAGCCGGACGCCGACCAGGTGCGAAACGTCCCAGACGAGAAACTCTACGAGCGGCTGCTGGAGTTCCGGTGCGTGGACGACCTCGACGACTGGGAGTAGGCGCCGGCCGGAGGGGCTCGGGCGCCGGGGTGCGTCAAGTCCTGAGTCAAGTATGGGTCGGCGCGGCGCGGGATCGTGGGCTTCGCTCTCCTGTAGGGGTCGGAAACGCGGATTTGGTGGTAGGGGTGCGGGGTGGGACCTCGGGCGTGGCCGTTCCGTAGGATCGCGTGGTGTTGTTCTTCGTGCTCAATCTGACGGTTCGGCGATTGACTCGACTGGTTGTCGGTCGCTCGGCGCTGGCGGCGTTGGAGGTGGAGAACGCCGTGCTTCGCCACCAGCTTCGTGTGCTTCGCCGCTCCGTCGAACGGCCGTCGCTGACGCGTTGTGACCGGGTGCTGCTTGCCG
>WNFU01007266.1_pt1 | contig 13144 bp, 10 predicted proteins | sample 5400121 | NCBI WGS metagenome assembly WNFU01 (sample SAMN13153360, study PRJNA577476) | soil metagenome | isolation source: 100 cm soil or saprolite under grassland replicate 1 | place: USA:California | collected 2016-06-15 | reverse complement strand
GCGATCACGATGACCTCCCAAGGTCAGACGTGTACAGACACGCCGATCTTGGACACTCTTCACTTCTCAAGTCACGGACCGGCGGGGCGTGTCGTGACACGCTACGACCAGCGCCGAATCCCCGGTCAACGATCTAGAAGGTGAGGTTCCAGATGGGTAAACGCCAGTCCCGTCTCGTCCTCTCGCTGCTCGCCGCCTGCGCGCTGCTCGCCGCCTGTGGCGGCTCTCCCAGCTCCCCCTCGTCGGGCGGTAACGCCGGCGCCGCGGCCGCCTCGGACATGGGCAAGAAGGCCCAACAGGTCTACGACAAGTTCAACGGGATGCGGGGCGAGGAGCGGACCAAGGCGCTGGTCGCCGCGGCCGAGGCCGAGGGTGCGCTGTCGATCTACACGTCCAATACCGACATCGACGACGTCGTCGATGGGTTTGAGGATAGATACCCGAAGATCGACGTCAGCGTGTACCGCGCCAATTCGGAGACAGCCCTCCAGCGGCTGCTGCAGGAGCAGAAGGCGAACTTCTACGGCGTCGACATCTTCGAGACCAACGCCGGTGAGCTTGGCATCGCCAACCAGAATGGCCTGCTCGCCGACTACACCTCTGAGCTGCGGGACAAGGTCCGCAAGGAGGGACAGCGCGACGGCTGGACCGCGTCCCGCTTCAACGTCTTCGTCGTCGGCTGGAACACCAAGCTCGTCAAGCCGGGCGCGGAGCCGAAGAGCTTGGAGGAGCTCGCCGACCCCAAGTGGAAGGGCAAGATCTCCATGGAGGTCGGCGACCTCGACTGGTTCGCCGCCATGTATGGCTACTACCAGCAGCACGGCAAGAGCGACGCCGAGATCAAGGACCTCTTCGGCAGGCTCGCGGCGAACGCCAAGATCGTCAAGGGCCACACCGTCCAGGGCGAGCTGCTGTCGGCCGGGCAGTTCGCCGTGGCCGTCTCGGCGTACAGCCACACGATCGACAAGGCGGCGGACAAGGGGGCGCCGGTGGTGTGGCGCCCGGCCTCGGGCAGCGGCCAACCGGTCCAGCCGCTGGTCATCCGACCGAACGGCGTGGCGACGATACAGACCGCCAAGCATCCGGCGGCGGCAGCGCTCTTCGTGGACTACGAGCTCACCGACAGCCAGCAGATCTTCGAAGAGGCCTTCCGCATCGGGTCCGTGCCAACTGGCAAGGATCCGCTCGCCGGCCTGCAGACGATCCAGGTCCCGGACGCCGATCTCCTCGCCAACCCGAAGAAGTGGGATGGTCTGTACGCCGAGGTCGTGCAGAAGGGCCAGCAGGTGAGCTAGCAAGGGGCACGCTTCCCACGCAGCCGGAGGACCGACGCATGCGAAAGCACCGACCTGCTCCTCTCCTCGTCGTCGCCGCGGCGATGATCCTGCTCCTGGCGGCGTGCGGCGGCTCGCCGACCTCGCCGGGCGGCGACCAGGGCAAGGGCGCCGCTGCCAGTGCCGCCTACACGGAACTGGAAAAGCTCTCGGCCGACGAGCTGGTCAAGCGAGCGGAAGGGGAGGGCCAGCTCGATCTCTACACCTCGATGACCGCGGACGTCGCGGATGAGGTGACAGGGGCCTTTGAGGACGAATACGACATCACTGTCAACCTGTACCGCGCCAGCTCGGAGACCGTGCTGCAGCGCATCCTCCAGGAGCAGCAGGCCAACTTCCGGGGCAACGACCTGGTCGAGACGAACGCCACGGAGATGTTCGCGCTGGAGAAGGAGGGCCGTCTCGCCCCCTACACCGGCGCCCCCAGGAACACCGTGGCCAAGGCCGGCATCTTCCCCTCCTGGACGGCGACACGCTTCAACATCTTCTCTCCGAGCTGGAACACCAAGCTCGTCAAGCGGGGCGCGGAGCCGAAGTCGTGGGAGGAGCTGGCCGACCCCAAGTGGAAGGGCAAGATCTCCATGGAGATCGGCGACTACGACTGGTTCCTCACCCTGCACGGTTACTGGGTCAAGCAGGGCAAGAGCGCCCAGGAGGCCGAGCAGCTCTTCCGGGGCATGGCACGCAACGCCAAGATCGTCAAGGGCCACACCGTCCAGGGCGAGCTGCTGTCGGCCGGCCAGTTCGCCGTGGCCGTCTCCAACTACACCTACCTGACGCAGCGGCTGGTCGACAAGGGCGCTCCGATCGCCTACAAGCCGCTGGTCCAGCCGGTCATCGCCCGCCCCAACGGCGTCGGGCTGATGAAGACGGCCAAGCACCCGGCCGCCGCGCTGCTGTTCACCAACTGGATCCTGACCAAGGGCCAGGACGTGCTCATCGATGCGGGCATCACGCCCTCGGTCCAGGGCAGGGAGACCGCGCTCCAAGGCGTGCAGGTCATCCCGGTCGACGTCAAGACCCTCACCGAGGAGAACAAGAAGTGGAGTGACCTGTACGAGCAGATCATCTCCGAGGGTGAGAAGGTTCCCGAACGGGGGTGACGCGATGACGTCGGTCACCGTCCCTGAGACCCCGGAAGCCCCCGAGACCCGGCCGGCGGGTGACGGCGGCCACAGGGGCCCGGCCGCCGGGCGCCCGGCGGCCGGGCCCCGCGCCGTGGTGCGGTCCCTGCTGCAGGCCCGGACACTCATCGTGCTGGCGGCGGTGGCGATCGTCGGGTACCTCGCGGTGGTGCCGCTCTACTACCTGCTCTGGGGCACCTTCTTCGACGCGCGGGGCTTCACCCTCGACGCCTTCCAGCGTGCCTTCACCGCGCCGGGCATCGACAGGATGGTGGTCAACTCCCTGCTGTTCTCGGTGGGTGCGGCGATCGTGTCGCTCGTCACCGGCACGGTGCTCGCCTACCTCAACGTGCGCACGGACGTGCCCCTCAAGGCGTTGTTCTTCGCCGCGTCGATGATCCCGCTCATCATCCCCGGCATCCTCTACACGATCGCCTGGATCCTGCTCGCCAGCCCGGACATCGGCCTGCTCAACGCGGCCATCCGGCCCATCTTCGGCCGCGACCTGCTCGACGTGTTCTCGATCCCCGGCATGATCTGGGTCGAGGGGCTCCACCTGAGCCCACTGGTGTTCCTGCTGATGGTGGCCGCCTTCCGGTCGATGGATCCCTCCCTGGAGGAGTCCGCCCTGATGAGCGGAGCGAGCCGCTGGAAGGTCTTTCGGATGGTGACCCTGCCGCTGGTGCGGCCGGCGATCGTCGCGTCGGTGCTCATCATGGTCGTGCGCAGCCTGGAGAGCTTCGAGGTGCCCGCGCTCCTCGGCCTGCAGAACGGCATCTACGTGTTCACCAGCCGCATCTACTTCACGCTGCGGACCTACCCGGTCGACCTCGGGTCGGCCGGGGCGCTCGCGTCCGGCCTGCTGGCCCTTGCCGTGCTGGGGGTGTTCCTGTCCAACCGTGTTGGAAGGGGGTCGAGGAGCTACCAGACCGTCACGGGCAAGGGGTTCCGGCCCCGGCCGATCCCGTTGGGCCGGCTGCGGCCGCTGATGGGCGTGCTCATCGTCGCCTACTTCGCGGTCACGGTGGTGCTGCCGTTGGCGGTGCTGCTCTGGGCCTCGGTGTTGCGGTTCTACCAGGCGCCCTCACAGGAGGCGCTCGCCTCGATGACGCTGGACAACTACCGTCAGCTCTTCGGGGCGACCGCGGCTGGCAGGGCGCTGCGCAACTCGCTGATCCTCGGCTTCGGCGCCGCGACCGCGGTGATGATCCTCATGGCCGTGGCGGCCTGGCTGGTCGTCAGGTCCCGGGTGCCAGGGCGGCAGCTGGTGGACCACCTGTCGTTCCTGCCGCTGGTCGTGCCCGGCCTGGTGCTCGGCCTGGGCCTGTCGTTCGTCTACCTGCGCAGCCCCATCCCGATCTACGGGACGCTGTTCATCCTGCTGATCGCCTACGTCACCCGCTACATGCCCTACGGCATGCGCTACGCCGTCACTTCGCTGCAACAGATCTCCTCCGAGCTGGAGGAGTCGGCGCAGGTGTCCGGGGCGGGCTGGTGGCCGACGTTTCGCCGCGTGCTCCTGCCCCTCATGGCCCCCGGCCTGATCGCCGGCTGGGTCTACATCTTCGTCGTTTCCTTCCGGGAGCTGTCCAGCTCGATCCTGCTGTACAGCCCCGGCAACGAGGTGCTCTCCATCCTCATCTTCGAGCAGTTCGAGAACGGCCAGTTCACCGTCCTGTCCGCGCTGGGCGTCATCATGGTGGTCACCCTGGCCGTGCTCGTGACCATCGCCTACAAGCTCGGGGCCAAGGTCGGCCTGCGACAGGACTAGGACGCGGAGCGCGTCGCCACGGGAGGCCAGATGCTCACCATCGACCACCTCGTCAAGACCTTCGAGGGCGAGCGCGCCCGCGTCCGGGCCGTCGACGACGTGAGCTTCGAGGTCGAGGACGGCCAGCTCTTCACCCTGCTCGGCCCATCCGGCTGCGGGAAGACCACAACACTGCGCTCGGTGGCGGGCCTGGAGCACCCGGACGCCGGCACGATCCGGCTCGACGATCGGGTGCTGTTCTCGCGCGGCCAGAGCCGCTCGGTGAACGTGCCGGCCAACCAGCGCGGGCTGGGCATGGTGTTCCAGTCCTATGCCATCTGGCCGCACATGCGGGTCTTCGACAACGTCGCCTTCCCGCTCCAGGTGGCCAAGCGCTCCAAGCGTCCGAGCAAGAAGGAGATCCGCCAGAGGGTCATGCAGGTGCTCGAGACGATGGAGCTGGACTACCTGGCCGACCGGCACGCCACCAAGCTGTCCGGCGGGCAGCAGCAGCGGCTGGCTCTTGCCAGGGCCATGGTGACCGAGCCACCGCTCATGCTGCTCGACGAGCCCCTGTCCAACCTGGACGCGAAGCTCCGCGAGTCGCTGCGGTTCGAGCTCAAGCGCCTGCAGCGGGAGCTGGGCATCACCAGCGTCTATGTCACGCACGACCAGATCGAGGCGCTGGCGCTGTCCTCCAAGGTCGCGGTGATGCGCGACGGCAAGATCCTGCAGGTCGGCAAGCCGCGCGAGATCTACGAGCAGCCCAACTGCAGGTTCGTGGCGCAGTTCATCGGGACGTCGAACTTCATCGACGGGGTCGTCCGGGGCCACGAGGGGGGCCATGTCGCGGTCGAGACGAGCGAGGGCCGCCTGCAGGTGGAGCATGCCGGCCACATCCCGGCGCTAGGGACCGAGGTGGTGATCTCGATCCGTCCCGAGGCCGTCACGATGACGCAAGGGGCGACCGGTCCCGGCGGCCTCAACGAATGGGGCGGGGAGGTCCTCAACCGCGCCTTCCTCGGCGACTCGGTCGACCATATCATCGGCGTGGGCAAGTACGAGATCCGCAACCGGGCCAACCCCGATGTCTCCATCGCGCCGGGCACCAAGGTCTGTGTCCGCATGGACCCGGCAAAGCTGACCCTGGTCCCGCTCGAGGGTTGAGCGCGCGGTGCGCTCGGTTCCCGCCGTCCTGCACCACCGCGACTTCCGCCGCTACTGGCTCGGCGTCGTCCTGTCCCAGGTCGGGACCAGGGGGGCGGTCGCCGCCAACCTCTACCAGGTGTACGAGCTGACCGGCTCCACCCTGCTGGTCGGGGGGGTCGGGGCCGCCCAGGCAGGCCCTCATTCCGGCGATGGTCCCGCGCCAGCAGTTGCCGGATGCCGTCGCCCTGCTCAACCCCTCCCGCGAGCTGGCCGTCCTGGCCGGCCCGGCCCTGGCCGGCGTGCTGATCGCGGCCTCCCGCCTGCTGGGATCCGGGCCGCGGCCGGGGCGCTACCGAGGCTGGCAGACGACGTCGACCAGGGCCGGGGTGCCGGTGCTCAGGACGTGGTCGGCGGCCCGGCGGACGGCCGCGCCGACCAGGGCGGGGTCATCGATCGGGCCCTCGGCCCACCAGCCCATCGAGCGGGCCAGGGCGGCGAAGTCCGGCGCCGGCCGGTCGATCTCCATGCCGACGTAGGCGCGCTCCAGGGGGGTGCCGCGCTGGCGGGCGAGCCGCTCCTGGTGCTCCCAGTCGTTGTAGTAGGCGCGGTTGTTGAACATGACCACCAGCAGGGGCAGCTTGTAGTAGGCGGCGACCCAGAGCGCGCCGGCGTCGAACATCAGGTCCCCATCGGGCTGGAGGTCGACCACCAGCCGACCGGTGCCCCGATGGGCCAGGGCGACCCCAAGCGAGATGCCGATCTGGGTGGCGGTGCCGAGCTGTCGGCCTGGGTGGCGATGGGGGACGTCGAAGTCCCACAGCCGGTGGGCCCATCCGCCGGCTGTGCCGGCGGTCAGCACCCAGTCATGGTCCTTGACGACCTGCCAGACCTCAGCGGCCAGCCGAGCCGTGGACACCGGCGACAGGTCGGCCTGGGCGGCCGCCTCGGCCGCCCAGCCGTCGACCGCCTTGGCGTGCAACTCGCCCAGCTCTCGGGTCCAGGCCGCCCGCTCGGCGCGACGTACCTCCGGCTCGCCGGCGACCAGGCCGCGGCAGGCGTCGAGGAGCATCGGCAGCGCGACCACGGTGTCGGCGGTGACCTGCAGGTCGGTCTCGACCAGGGCGGCGTGGTCCTCGCTCCACGAGGACAGGCCGAGGTCGTTGAAGCCGAGGTCGAGCACGGTCGCGTCCGGCCCCAGCCGCGAGGTCACCGTGCGGGTGGTCGAGTCCAGGCGCTGGGTCGGCTTGCCCATGTCCTTGACGTCGAGGAACAGCACGCAGTCGGCGCGCTCGACCGCGTCGGTGCCGGTGACGCAGAGCGGGTGGCGGTTGGGGAAGTTCAGCCGGATGCCGGTGTCGACCACGCCGGTGCCGACCAGCTCGGCCAGCTCGACCAGCTGAGGTAGCGCCGCCAGGTCGCGGCCGGCGTGCCCGGCGACCACCAGCGGCCGCCTGGCCGCGCAGAGCCGTTCGGCCAGGCGGCGGAGGGCGGCAGGGTCGGGCCCGATCCGCGACGGCCTGCCCAGCCGGCGGAAGTCCGGTAGCCCGACCGGCGCGTCCAGCGGGTCCTCCTGCAGGCCGGCGTCAAGGGCGACGTACACCGGCCCGGCCGGCTCACTCACGGCCACCCGGTAGGCCCGCGCCAGGACGCCTGGCACGTCCGCCAGGGTGCGCGGCTCGTGGTCCCACTTGGTGTAGTCGCGCACCGCGTTGCCCTGCACGTTGGCCGAGTGGATCCAGTCGATGTTGGGCCGGCGGCGCTCGTGGGCGGCCGGCCCGGACCCGCCGAGCACCAGCACGGGCGCCCGGTCGAGCCGCGCGTAGTAGATGCCCATGGCCCCGTGGAGCAGCCCGACCACGTCGTGCAGGAGCACCGCCATCGGCTCGCCGCTGACCTTGGCGTAGCCGTGGGCCACGCCGACCGCGACCTTCTCGTGTGGGCAGCAGATCATCTCGATCCGGTTGCCGGCGTGGTTGACCAGCGAGTCGTGCAGCCCGCGGAACGACGAGCCCGGGTTGAGGCTGACGTAGGGGAGGCCGAGGGCCAGCAGCGCGTCGACCATGACGTCGGAGCCCCACGTGGGGTTCCCCACCGGCACCGTGGTCACCATTGCCAGGTGGGCCGGTCCAGCGCCGGCCACCGGACGCTGGACGGGTCGCCGGCCTGCCTGTCGCGGATGTGGTCCGGCGGCTCCTCGAACAGCACCAACGGGTCCATCAGCACCCGCATGGTGTCGAGGAGGCTGTCGAACATGTGGACGCGGACCACCCTGGCCGTCCGGTCAGGGTCGTCGTTGTAGTGCGCATGCCACAGGAAGTGGTCGACGCAGATGAGGTCGCCCTTCTCCCACGGGTGGTCCTCGCCAACGTCCGGCTCGGTGCCGAGGAAGGAGTGGCCCCTGCCCTCGACGACGTACAGCCAGGCCTCGCCCGGGTGCCGGTGCATCGACTGTCCGCGGCCGGGCGCGATCTCGAACATGGCCATCGACATGCCCGACGCCTGGTAGCCGATGGCCCGGTCGAGCAGAAACGTCGTGCGCGTGCCGCGCGGCGTGTCGAGCAGCTCCAGCTCGTCCCAGCTGGTATGGAGGCGGCCCGAGCGGCGCCGCTCCTGGTCGGCGGCCAGTCGGCGCCGGCGGCGGGCGGCCGGGTCGTCGCCCTCGACGCCTGGCGACTGCACGGGGCGCGGCGGCAGCTCGCCAGCCGGGGTGTGGCCGGCGTCCTCGGAGATCGCGAAGCCCATGGTGAACATCAGGGGCTCTGACGAGAAGGTCAGGTAGCGGCAGCGCTCCCGGCCGTCGTTGCCGAAGCGGTGCCAGGACCACAGCGGCAGGTGCAGGCAGTCGCCCGGGCCCCAGTCGATGCGCTGCCCGTCGATCTCGGCCCAGCCCCAGCCGGCCACGCAGAGCACCATCGCGTCCCACGAGTGCCGGTTGACCGTGGTGACGGTCCCCGGATCCAGCTCGTGAGCGATGGCGTCCATGGTGCGGGTCGGGCGGTCGCCGTCCATCCCGGTGTAGACGCCCCGGCGCACGCCGGGCGCCGCCTCCTGCATGACAACGTCCGCCAGGCGCACGATCGTCCTCTGGTATCGGCGCCACTCCGCGATCAAGTCGGCCCGACGCTGCCTCTGGACGTGGTAGTGGGAGACCTTGGTCGTCGTCCGAGTCGCCATGCGGCCTCGCCCTCCCGGTAGTTTGGACCAATGATTAGACATATCTAACCGCGTTGCACGGACCCCGTGCAAGCGCCGGCCGGCCGCCGGCGGCCCTGCCCGACCCGGCGGGCGGTGACCGCGGTGAGCGAGATCAGCAACCCCGTTGCCACCATGGCCGGGGCCAGCGTCAGCACCCCCAGGGCAGCGGCCATGCCGAGCGGCGCGGCGAACAGCGCAGCCGCCCGGAAGGCGCCGGCGGCCGCGATCGCCTCGCCCCGCTCCTCCGGGTGCACGGCCTCGGCGGCGACGGCCGGCCCGAGCGTCTGCAGGGCGCCGGCGCCCAGCCCGGACAGGGCCAGGGCGGTGCCGGCGAGCGCGGAATGGCCGGCCGCCAGCCCGGTTGCTGCCGTGCCGAGCCCGGTGGCCAGGGCGCCGAGGGCCAGCACCCGGGCGGCCCTCCCGGTGCGGACGCGGGCCACGGCGCCCGACCCGACCACCGAGGCGCCGTTGGCTGTTGACACCAGCCCGCCGATCATCGATGGCGATTGGCCGGCCGCGTCCAAGGCGACCGGGATGTAGGAGCTGACCAGGCCCCGCCAGGCGCCGGCGGTGATCCCCGCCCAACAGCCAGCGTCCACGCCCGACCGCCGCCAGATCCGCCCGGGGGGCCGGTCACGCGGAGGGTTGAACGGCGGCAGCCGGTCCAGCAGCAGTGTCGGGACCACCCCGACCAGGGCAACGCCGGTGGCCGCGGCGAGGGCCAGCCGCGGGCTCCGCTCGGTGAGCACACCGGCCGTCACCGGGCCGGCCAGCAGCCCGATCGAGGCGACGAAGTTGACCGTGGCAAGGGCCCCGACCGCGCGGCCGGGACCACGCACGACGTGAGTCTGGCTGCCGGTCCAAAAGCAGGCCCTGGCGGTGCCCTGGAGCAGTTCAGCGGCCACGAACGGCACCACCGCGGCCGAGACGGCGACCACTCCGCTGGACGCGGCCAGCAGCAGCGCCGCAGCGGTGATCAGGGTCCAGTCGGGCAAGCGCCGCATGACGGCGCCGAGCACGGCCCGCACCGACATCTGGGAGATCGCCGAGGCCGCCGTGAGCAGGCCGATCTCCGGATGGCTATAGCCGGCATCCAAGGCCAGCAGGGGCAACGCGACCGAGGCGACGGCCAGGGCCAGCGAGAAGACCAGGGCCCCGCTGGCCGACGCCGCGGCGTCGCGGGTCACGCCCGGGCGGCTTCGGCCCGGTGCTCCGGGGCCGCCTCGTACTCGGGGGCGGCCTCGACGTAGTGCACGTTGTCGTAGCCGAGCTGCTTGAAGACCCGGTTCTGGGCGTTGAGCAGGCGCAGCGGCGCGCCGTCGGCCGCGAACAGCTGCACGACGGTGTTCTGCGGCACGTACAGGGTGTCGCCCTGCTCGACCTCGTGGCGTGTCGGCTCGTTGGCGATGCGCGCGTGGTACTTCTCGGCAAGCTCGGCCTCGACCTCCCATTGCAGCGCGTACCCGTGGCCGCCGAGCACGTACCAGACCTCGTCGGCCATCTTCCAGTACCTGCCGCTGCGGCTGCCGGCCGGGATCTCCTGCTCGAAGACGTCCACCGAGAAGAGTCTGGCGTCCACACGCGCGGGGCTGGTGATGACGCGGACGCGGCCGAGCGGCGTGGTCTCCCAGGTGGTGTCCTCGACGCCGACGACCTTCTTGCGTGCCCCAACGCCCGGCGTCCACAGCATCGACCAGTCCTCGCGCGGGCCGAACTCGGCCTCGCGCTCGAACGGGCCGCTGCGGCCCTGCTGCACCAGCCCGAGGAACATCCAGGTGCACTTGGCCTTCACCACCAGCGCGAGCGCGCGCTCGTCGTAGGGGTTGAAGTGCCGGTGGACGCAGTCGGTGTGGACGAAGACCAGGTCGTCCTTCTTCCAGTCGTAGCGCTGGCCGTCGTGGATCTCGTAGCCGGCGCCCTCGAGGATGTAGAAGGCGGCCTCGTTCTGGTGGCCGTGGCCGCGGTTCGACGAGCGCGGCGGCAGTTCGACGAAGTGGACCTGCAGGGTCTGGGTGAGAAAGTCCTCGTCGCCCGGCCCGATCCGCCACCAGGTCCGGGACTGGGCCGAATCACCGGAGTGGCCCAGCTTGGCGTCGTCGACGACCACGGTGTCGTTACGCACCCGAGCGGCGCTGAGCTGCCGGCGGCGGAACTCGCCGAGGCCGTAGGTCTCCGAGGTCAGGCCGCGCACGAATACTCGTCCTCGCTTCCCCATGGCACGCTCCTTGTCAGCGTTTGTGACTAACAATTAGACCATCAGGTGCGCGGATAGAGAAGGCGGTCGTCGCACGGAGGGACAGGTTGACCCCGCTCGGGTCCGTGTGGAATAATGGTTTTACCTTTAGTGCCAATCGTGCGGATCTGCAAGCAATACGGACCCGGACAAGCGACAGCGTGAGGGTGGCCATGCGCGCTCTCGGCGGGCGGCGGGACCACGCCGGACCTGGTTGCCACGGTGTTCATAACTGAGAACGGTGTCGATGGTTGAACGTCGCCAGGTAGCACGACAGGCGAGCATGCGAAGGGCGGGCGGGCGATGCTCAAACAAGAGATCAACGAGCTTCTGACGCGGACCGGCCCCGGGACGCCGATGGGCGAGCTGTTTCGCCGGTACTGGCTCCCGGCCCTCCTCGCCGAGGAACTCCCCGAGAACGACTGCCCACCGGTCCGCATCAAGATCCTCTCCGAGCGGCTGATCGCCTTCCGCGACAGCGACGGTCGCTACGGGCTGATCGACGAGTTCTGCGCGCACCGCGGCGTTTCGCTGTGGTTCGGACGCAGCGAGGAGGGCGGCCTGCGCTGCGCCTACCACGGCTGGAAGTATGACGTGAACGGCCGCTGCCTCGAGGTGCCGTCCGAGCCCGAGGACAGCCGGTTCCCCCAGAAGGTCAAGCTGACGTCCTATCCGCTTGTCCAGGTCGGGGGCATCCTCTGGACCTACCTTGGGGACCCGGCAAACCAGCCCGAGCTGCCGGAGTTCGAGTTCGTGCGCGTGCCGTCCGAGCAGAGCTACACCTCCAAGCGCTGGCAGGAGTGCAACTGGCTGCAGGCGCTGGAGGGCGGCATCGACTCCAGCCACGTCTCGTGGCTGCACTCGGACGGGCTGAAGAACGACCCGCTGTTCAAGGGCACCAAGGGCAACGAGTACAACATGGCCGACATGAAGCCCTTCTTCGAGGTCGTCGAGGTCGACGGCGGCCTGTTCATCGGCGCGCGCCGCAACGCCGAGGACGGCAGGTACTACTGGCGCATCACGCCGTGGGTGATGCCGAGCTTCACGATGATCCCGCCGCGCGGGAACCACCCGGTCCACGGCCACCTCTGGGTCCCGATCGATGACGAGAACTGCTGGGTGTTCACCTTCGACTACCATTCCGACCGGCCGCTGACGCCCGACGAGCTGGCCGCGATGCACGCCGGGCACGGCGTGCACAACGAGTACGTCCCCGGCACCTACCGGCCGCTGCAGAACAAGGACAACGACTACATGATGGATCGCCAGGCGCAGAGGCGCGGCGAGACGTTCTCTGGCGTCAAGGGCATCGCGATGCAGGACGCCTCGCTGCAGGAGAGCATGGGCCCCATCGTCGACCGCACCAAGGAGCGGCTGGTCTCGACCGACGCCGGCATCATCAAGGCGCGCCAGAAGCTGCGGAAGGCCGCCGAGGCGCTGCGCGACGACGGGGCGACGCCGCCGGGCGTGGACGCCGCGCACCACCGGGTCCGGTCCGCGTCCGTGCTGGTGCCAAAGGAGGAGGCTTTCATCGACGCCGCCCGTGAGGCGTTGGCGGTCACTCCCGGCGTGAAGCACGCTTCGGTCTGAAGATGAGCACCCGTCCGACGCTGCTGAACGGCTGCGCCATGGCGGCGACCGCCGCCGAGGCGCGCTTCCGGATCAGCGGCCCCAACCCGCCGCCGCGAGCCACCCGCATCGTCGCCCTCGACAGGGGAGCCGCCGCCGTGATCAGCCGCGCCGCCCAGCAGCGCTGGCAGGGCGCGCGCTTCTTCACCTACGAGCCGGGGTCCCCGGTCGTCGACGGCGACGGCGGCTCGCCGGACATCCTCCTGCGCGCTCCCGACGGTTCGCAGGCGCGGCTCAGCGAAGAGCTGGCCGGCGCCGACATGACCGTGATGGTCGCGACCGCCGACGAGAGCGCGGAAGCCGCCTCGGTGGTCGGGGAGATCTGCACGCGACTGGGGATCATGACGACCGGCCTGGTCATCGGCCAGGGTCGCGCCGCCGCGGCGGTCTCCGCCCTGCGCCGCCACGCCAGGGTGCTGGTCGTCTCCGAGGACGAGGACGACGTGCCCGACGTGCTCACGGCGTTGCGGGCCTGACCGACGACCATCCCGACGAGGTCCCATGGACGCCAAGGACGCGAAGGTCACCATCCCGGCGCTGCAGCAGATGAAGCGCGACGGCCGCAAGATCGTCGGCGTCGTCGCCTGGGATTACCAGATCGCCCGGATCGTCGACCGGGTCGGGGTGGACGTCGTCTCGGTCGGCGACACCGTCGGCGTCAACCTCTGGGGGCAGTCGAACCCGCTGGAGGTGACGATGGACCAGATGATCCTCGTCTGCCAGGCGGTCC
>WNFU01016481.1_pt1 | contig 13146 bp, 6 predicted proteins | sample 5400121 | NCBI WGS metagenome assembly WNFU01 (sample SAMN13153360, study PRJNA577476) | soil metagenome | isolation source: 100 cm soil or saprolite under grassland replicate 1 | place: USA:California | collected 2016-06-15 | reverse complement strand
CCGGGGCGGCGATCTTGACCACCTTGCTGCCCGCGCTCACCACCCGGGTGAGCGCGCCGGCCTCCTTGGAGACCACGGCCGCGTCCTTGGCCAGCGGCGCCGCGGTCTTCAGCGCGTCGCCGACCACCTTGGCGTCCTTCGCCAGGTCGCTCACCGCGGCGGCCTCCTTGCTCACCGCCTGCACCGCCTTGGCGTCGTTGGCCAGGGTGTTCGCGTCCTTCGCCACGTCGGCGGCGACCGAGACGTCGTTGGTCACCGTCGCGGCGGCGTTCGCCTCCTCGCCTGCCTTGCCGACCGTCGCGGCGTCCTGGGCCACCGCGGAGCTCGGCTTGGCGGCCGCGGCGGCGTCCTCCGCGCCGGCCGCCGCCTGCTTGACCGGGGGCGGGTTCTCGACCGGGGTGGTACCGCCGCCGGCCGGTGCGGGCTCGGCCGGCTTGTTGAAGTCGAGCTCCAACTGCTCGCTCGGCTTGGCGGCGGCGCCCGGGTCGGCCGGTTTGGCCGCCGGGGCGGCCGGCTTGTCGAAGTTGATCTCCAACTGCTCGGGCGGTTTGTCGAGGAGCTCCAACTGCTCGCCCGGCTTCGCGGCGGCGGTGGGCGGCTTCCATTCGGCCGCCTTCGGCGACAGCTCGACGGCGGGCGTGGCCGGGTCGGAGCCCACCCCCCAGGTCGGCCGGATCCCCTCCACCGGCCCCGGCTTGGGCTGGCCGTACCGGACGCCCTTCTTGGCGCCCGGGTACAACCCGGTCGCGGAGTCGCGCACCGGCTGGCCGGCCGCCTCCGCCTCGGCCACCGCTGCCTTCACCTTGGACGCGCCCTCGCTGCGGTTCCAGGCCCGGTTCTCGATACCGACCGAGGACTCCTCACCGGGTTTGAGCAGGGCGAACGGCGTCTCCTTGTGGCCGATGTCCCACTCCGCGGGGCCGCCCCACAGGTCGTGGACCTTCTCCAGGTAGGTCTCCAGGGGCTCGGTGAACCCGCGCTTGGTCGCCGTCGCCTTGCACCTGGCCCACAGCGCCTTGGCCTCGCTGAACCACATCTGCGCGTCGTCCTCGCCGATCAGGCCGGTCGGGTCGGTCATCCGCAGCGGGTTGTTCCGGACGTAGCAGTACCGGTTGACGCCGTCGGCCAGCCCGGCCAGGTCCGGGCTGAGCCACCGGCCCAGCCAGCAGGCGTAGTAGCGGGCCCCGAAGCTGTACAGGCCGGTCTCCTCGTCCTTCTCCTTCCCGGTGTACCGGTACCGCCTGGTGCTGACCGCGGCCGCGCCCCGGGCCAGCCACAGCGCGGTGGTGCCGAACGGGTGGTACTCCTCGTAGGAGATGACCGCCCCGGTCTCGTCGCACTCCAGCGCGCTGGACCCCAGCTTGTCGGCGAGCTGGTACCGCAGCCGCGGGGTGCCGTCGAAGCCCGGGTCGTCGGCGTCCACGGTGACGGTCTCCACCAGCGCCGCCCGCCGGTCGCCGTCGGAGACGTGCAGGGTGCGCCGCTCGAAGACCAGCGAGCCGTTGCGGTAGCGGCGGAACAGCTCGTAGTCGCCGAGGTACACCCGCTCCTCGCGCAGCCCGCCGTTGCGCTGCCAGATCTTGCGCACCCGGTTGCCGCCGCCGTCGTGGTGGAAGGTGACCGTGCCGCCGCCGCCGAGGTCGGCGCCGGCCAGCTTGCCGGCGTGGTCCCACACCAGGGCGGTCAGCCCCGGCATGCTGGCCACGTTGCCGCCCGGGTCGTGACCGAACACCGCGGTGAACGGCCCGGCGGCCGGATCGCCCGGCAGGCTGTGCGCCGCCAGCCGGTTGGAGCCCGCGGCGTAGGCGTAGCGGCGGGTCCAGCCGCTGGTCGGGCCGGCGTGCGCGAAGGTGGTGATGTTGCCGACCTCGTCGTAGCTGTAGGTCTCGGTGTAGGTCCGCAGCGCGTTGGCGTCGTTCGGGTGCGGCAGCGGCGGCATCACCGGGTCGGCGGCGTCCGGCTGGATGCCCAGGCTGGCGTGCTCCCGCCCGGAGGCGGTGCGCAGCCGGTAGATCGGGTCGTAGCTGTACTGCCCGCCGGGCGCGACCACGGCGCCGGCGAAGAACACCGCCTGCGCGGCGTGGTCGTCGGTCTGCACCACGTTGCCCACCGGGTCGTAGGTGTAGGCCAGGTCCTGCAGCACGGTCGGGCCCAGCCGGGCGGACAGGCCGGTCAGCAGCTGCGAGGCCGGGTCGTAGTCCAGCCCGCTGACCACGCCGTTGCCGTACCGGACGGCGGTCCGCCGGCGGTGCTCGTCGTGGTCGATGCCGGTGACGAACGCGGTCACCGCGGCACCGCCGCCCCGGGCGGAGACCGTCCCGAGCAGCCCGCCGCCGCCGTAGCCCAGCGCCACCTCGGTGCCGTCCGGCTGGGTCTGGGTCACCGGCCGGCGCAGCGCGTCGAAGGCCGTACTCGCGCTGAACGTCTCCGGGTCGAGCGCGCCGGCGGCCAGAGCGTCGAGGGCGGCCAGCGGCTGGCCCACCAGCGCGGCCCAGTCCGCGGTGCCCGGGTCGAGCAGCAGTTGCCGCGAGCCGGCCACCAGGTTGCCGGCCAGGTCGTACCGGTCGGCCGCCGAGAGCCCCACCGCGTCGTAGCGCCGGTGGACCTGGCCGATGAGGTACCGGGCAGGCGCCTGGGGGTGCTCCTCGCCGTACACCGTGTACTCGACCAGCGTGTCGGCCACCGCGCCCGGCTGGCGCACCGCCAGCTCGGTGGGCCGGCCGAGCGGGTCGTACCGGACGCTGACCAGGTGGCCGGCCGCGGTCCAGTGCCGCAACTGCCGGCCGGCCGCGTCGGCCAGCGCCCGCTGCTCGCCGGCGTCGGCGCTGCGGGTGCGCAGCACCCGGCCGGCGGCGTCGTTGAGCTGCTCGGCGGCCCGCACCCCGCGGGCGTCGTCCACGGCGACCGTGGTGCCGGTGCTGTCCAGGTACAGCCGGGTCTCGTAGCTGCCGTCCGGCCCGTTGTCGGCGCGGATCCGCACCACCCGGCCGAACGGGTCGCACAGCGACACCGCCGGGGTGTCCGCGTGCGCGGCGGCCAGCGCGGCGGCCCGCGCCTGGGCGGGCGGCACCCCCACGCCGGTCCTGGTCGCGTACCAGTCACTGGCCAGCACGGTGTCGTTGCGGTCGGCATCGGTCTGCCGCCACGGGCCGATCTCGATCGCCGCGAAGGTCCCCTCCGGGTAGTCCACCCGGACCACCCGGCCGAGCGGGTCGTACCGCCGGACCTGGCTGACCGTGCGCTTGACCAGCGCGTCGGCGGTGTCGAAGCCGGCGTCGGCGGCGAAGTACGGCTCGTACTGCTCGACCGGCAGGCCCTTGTTGTTGAACACCGTCCGGCCGGTGCCCACCCAGCGCGGGTCCGGTGTGGTGTCGATGAGCACCACGCCGCCGGCCCCGTCGCCGGCCAGCGCCTCGCCGGGCTCCGCCTTCACCTTGGTCATCGCCACCCGGCCGGACCCGTCCACGTACAGCCGCTGCTCCTGCCACGGGCTGGCGGCGTCGGCGTGCCGCTCCCGCCGGGCGGTGTGCGACCAGGCCGGCCCGGTACCGGCGGCCCACGAGCCGGAGTCGTAGGTGTGCAGCGTGTTCGGCAGCGGCAGCGTGTCCCCGCTGCCGTCCGGGGCGATCGACCACTCGGCGACCACCCGGCCCAGCGGGTCGAACGCGACGGTGTGCCGCACGCCGTGCGGGTCGGTGAGCGTCGCCGAGGTGAGCGTCAGGTAGTCGCACGCCACCGCGGTGGCGTTCAGCGACAGCGGCGCGGTGCCCGACCCGTGCACCGCGGTGACCAGCAGGTGGTGGCCGTCGTAGTCCACCGACGCGGTGTTGCCGAACGGGTCGGTCAGGCTGACCGGCAGGTAGCAGTGCGCCGCGTCGTAGCCGCGGACCCCGTCGCTGGCCCACCACCGGCCGCCGGACAGCTCGTACCCGCCGGCGCCGGACAGCAGCACCGGGGTGACCTCGCCGGCGAAGACGTCGGCCACCAGTTGCGGCGTCAGCGCGAACCGGAGCAGCCGCCGGGGCAGCGCCCGCCGGCCGAGCTGACCGGCCGGCAGCGCCGCGGCCAGCGCGTCGTCCCAGAACTCGGTGCGGTCGGCACTGACCAGCCGGCGCTGGGCCAGGCCCGTGGTGGCCGGCTCGCCGTAGTCGCGGTCGGGCAGCCCGGCCAGCGCCGCGGCCAGCCCGGCCGGCGTGAACCGGCCGGCCGGCGGCACCGCCAGGCCGGTGACCCCGTACTCCTGCGTCCCGGTCGGCACCGAGATCCAGTGCACGTCCGGGTCGTCGGTGCTGGTCAGGTCGGCCAGCGACCAGCCGGCCAGCACCTGCTCCTGCTCCGCGATCTCCGGCACCCGGCGCGGGTAGCCGATCGTGGCCTTCGAGGTGGCCGCGCCGTGCGCGTCGGTGGCCAGGGTCAGCACGTGGGTGACCCGCGGGTCGTCGGCGGTGCGCTCGTAGTGCGCGGTCAGCGACTCCAGCGGCTCCACCCGGAACGCCGCCGGGCGGCCGGCCCAGGACGGCTGGAGCTGCCGCACCCGCAGCCGGGTGCTGGTCGCGGTGACCGGGTTGGCGCTCACCCCGTCCTCGGCGTACAGCTCGCTGCGCTGCAGCTGCCCGGCCAGCGCACGCACCGCCTGGCGGAACTCGACCGGGCCGGTCACCCCGGCCAGGTCGTGGCCGTCCAGCGCCAGTGCCGCCGGGTCGCCGGCGAACACCTGGTCCGGCTCGCTGTCCGGACCGCCGTTGTGGAACCACTCCACCGTGCGCACCGGCGGCAGGTCCAGCTCGTTGCCGCCCGCCGCGAGGGCCTGCGCGTCGGTGGTCTCCACCCGGGCGAAGCCGCGGAACTCCCGCTCGGCCGGGTCGAAGTACCCGTCGCGGTAGGCGTATGAGGTGACCGCGCTGGTCTCGGCGACCCCGTCGGTGGTCCGCACCTCGGCCACCACACCGACCGTGCCGGCCAGCCGGATCCGCCACGGGGCACCGGCCCGCCGGTCGGCGAGCTGCAACTGGGCGCTGCTGGCGTAGCCGATGTCGGTCTGCGCGCCGAGGTTGTTCACGAACCGGCTCAGCTGCAGCGGCCGGCCGTCGGTGGCCAGGTCGAGGTACCGGGCCCGCGGGCCGGCCGGCGCGGACGTCGTCCAGACCAGGCACGGCGTGCCGGCGCCGAGCAGGTTGAGCACCCGCAGCTCGTCCAGGGCGCCCACCGGCGGCGCCGGGGCCAGCACCTCGGGCGGACCAGCTCGTGCCGGACCGGTTGGTGTAGCGGATGAGGTCCCGGTCGCCGAGGTAGAGCAGGTCGGCGGTGCCGGTGCCGTCGGTGTCGGCCAGCCGCACCCGCCGGGGGTCGAACTGCTCGGCGCTGTCGAACGGGCCGGTGTTGCCCATCGTGACCCGCGCGCCGAACCGGCCCCAGCCGAGGTTCGGCCAGTACTCCACGGTGCCGTTGCGGACCCGGACCAGGTCGGCGAGCCCGTCGCCGGTCATGTCCGCGGACAACCACTCGTGCCCGGTGTCGGCCGACGGTGGCCGCGGGCCGGCCGCGTCGGTCGCCGCGGTCGGCACCCGCAGGGTCGGGCCGTACCCCTCGCGGCCGGCGCTGGCCGTCCAGGCCAGCTCGTCCGGCCCGCGCCGCAGCAGGTCCGGCAGGCCGTCGCCGTCCACGTCCACCCGGTCCAGCCCGGGATCGGCCAGGTCCTGCCCGGTGCGGGCCAGGAACGGCCGCATCGGCTCCCAGGTGCCGTCCGGCCGGCGGATCGCGGACCCGACCGGCACCCCGAGCGGCGGCCCGCCCTCGGCCACGCTGGCCAGCCGTTGGCTGCCGTCGATGTCGCGCAGCCCGGCCGCGCCGCCCACCCGGCCGGTGGGCGGCAGCTCGGGGACCGCCACCGGCGCGGCGTACGCGCCGCCGCCCAGCGGGCGCTGGTAGCTCCAGCCGCCGGCGGCGGTGGACAGCACACCCGGCAGGCCGTCGCCGTCCAGGTCGACGAACTGCAGGTGCGCCCCGGACGGGACGTCGGTCAGCGCCAGACCGGCGACCGTGGTGGCCGGCCGCGCGGTGGAGTAGGTCAGCTCCAGCGGCGGCAGCGCGGCGGTGTCGTAGCCCGCGCCGTTCCACCGGTACCCGACCTGCGTCACCGCGACCAGCCGGGTCGAGGTCGGGTCGCTGTCGTGGGTCAGGTCCAGGGTGCGGACCAACCGCGGCACCGGGCCGTCGCCGAGGTCCGCGCCGAAGTCGTGGAACATCATCAGCCGCCGGCACAGCCGCCAGGTGCGGACCTCGAAGCCGGCGTGGTGGTCGGAGTACGCGTCCGGGCGGGCCGGCCAGGGGTGCGTCTGGTCCGGGGTGAGCTCGTGCTCGCCGTAGTCGAAGACCACCGACATCCGGGTGCTGTCCGGGTCGCCGGCCGCGGCGTTGGCGTACCGGATCCGCTTGAGGTACCGGTTGGCCGGCGGCGGCGCGCCGGGCGCCAGCCGGTGCTGCTCACCGGGCTGCCCGGCGACCCCCGCGGTGTCCTCCCGCTTGTACTCATAGACCGCGACGTTGCCGCGGTCGTCGCGGACCTCCTCCAGCAGCCACTGGTAGACCCGCAGCCGGCCGGTCGGGTCGGCCGGGTCGTGGATCCTGGCCTCGGGCGAGCGGCCGAACGTCCGGGTCACGTTCGCCGCGTCCACGCTCCGCCAGAACACCTCCCCGGTGGCCGGGTCGGTGCAGCGCTCGATCCGGGTGCGGGTGTCGTCGGTGCGGGCCAGGAAGCGCTCCACCTGGTGCGGCACGCCGTCGATCAGGGCCGGCTGCCGGTACGGCTGCCACCCGCCGCCGGCCGGGACCAGCAGCGGCACCAGGTCCTCGCCCCCGGACAGTCCGAAGGTGTCCGCGTCGGTGTACGTCGGCAGGTGAGTGGTGGTCCGCCGGACGACGCTCTGCAACGGGATGTCCCAGCCCCAGCCGTAGACCGAGCGGCGGGCGCCGGAGGAGTAGCCGAGCACCACCTCGGCCGCACTCGCGCCCCGCCCCGGGCTGGTGGCGAACGGGATGCTGAGCGAGCAGCCGCCGGTGCGGGCCTGCACCCCGAACCGTTCGCCGAGCCCGTGCGCGGCCAATCCACCCTTCGGCAGCGTCGCCACCGGCAGGAAACCGCCGGCAGGGCTCGACGCAGCCGAAGGCGTCCACGTTGACACCGTCGCCCCCCAAGCCCGGTGGCGGGCAGCGCGTCACCGACCGCAACGAGGCTGTTACCGGTCCCCGGACGCCGCCATCATGGTGCCTGGCGATGAGGTCCGCAACGGCTTGCGGGCAGCGCGTCACCGACCGCAACGAGGCTGTTACCGGTCCCCGGACGCCGCCATCATGGTGCCTGGCGATGAGGTCCGCAACGGCTTCGGGCGGCGCTGCCCTTGTGGACGCCCGACCGGCCGGCGTCGGGCGAGGTCAGGTCGGCCGAGGTGTGCCCGGCGCCGGGAAGAGGGAATTGCTGTCGGCTGTGGCGTAGCAGTTCGCGGCATCCCGCAGGGCTGCGATGTACTGGCCGACGATCTCCATGGTGTCGCCGACCTGTTTGAGCAACCCGTGCTGCGTCGGGTTGCGGCTGTCGGCGTAGTCCTGGGCCATGGCCTTGAACTCGCCCGGCCGGACCAGATTTGAGGTAGCCGTGCCGTCCAGGTTGACGGTGTCGCCGCCGGGCATGTCGGCGAGTTCGATCTGCTGGCCGAAGATGAAGTCCTGGGTGGCCAGGACGTGGTCCTTCAGCGCCTTGTAGTCGTCGACCACGATCCCCGCCGAGTCGAGCATGCTCTGCTCCGCGGCGGTGATGCTCGCCAGCGCCACGCTGAAGTCGCCGAGCCCTGGCGGCGCTGTGGATTCGGATGTACCGCTGGCCGCCTCCACGGTGACCGACGGCACGGTCGTCCAGATCACCTCGATGGTGGGAACCGGCGAGTCCTTGGGGTTAACCGGCTTGGTGGGCTTGTCTGGCGCCCAGACGGAGGCCGTGCCGTCGTTGTTTGATTCCCACTCGCCTGCGTCGGATTTGCCCATCGAGGTCCTCTCGGGACAGTGAGCCGAAGGCCCATCACATCACCCCCGCCGAGTTCAAGGTCGACCTGGCGGAGCTGGCCGATGCTGCAACGGCTGTCGGCAGGGAGTCCTCGGCGATCAAGGAGGACCTGGCGAAGCTGGGCAACTTCTTCCACCTGGTGGAGGACGACTGGCACAGCCCGTCGGGGGAGTCCTGCGTCCAGCTGCAGAAGTTGTTCACCGTGGCCACGGCGGATCTGGTCTCACTCCTCGACGAGATGGTGCGGCGCATGCGTCACAGCTACGCGAACTACAAGTACATCGAAGAGACCAACGCCGCCAACCTGACGGCCGGCCATCACGCGGCGCCCGGCCATCACGGTGCCGCAGGCCACCACCCGGCGGCCAGCCACCACCCGGCGCCCGGCCATCACGGTGCCGCGGATCAGCGCGTCGAGAGTCGTCACAGCGAGGTCAGCGAACCGCTGGCGAGGAGACGCGGCAGTCCCCGAGATGGCCCGAGAAGCGATCGTGACCGATCAGGTGGACCCAGCATGAGTGGCAGCCGTGGCGACCGCTGACTACAACTCCGCCACGATCACCGTAGCGACCAGGACCCTCAGGCTTGCCTCCGAACGGGTGTTGAACCTCGTCGTGGATGTCGCCCATCGGCTCGAGGCCATCATGCACACGCTCGACCACCTGTCGCTGTCCTGGGTCGGCTCCTCGGCCAGCGAGGCCAAGGACTTCGGGGACCGCTGGAGCGCCACCATGGTCGAGCTGTTCGGCAAGCCGACGGACGGCCCCTACATCGCCGAATGGACGGGGAAGAACGCCAAAGCGCGCACTGCGGATGCCGCCGTGGCGGTCGCCCCGCTGATCCGGTCCTACCTGGTGCCGCTGGAGGATTACCTGCGGATGACCGACTCGGCCGTGCACGAGGCGGACCGGCTCCTCGCCCCCAGCCCGTACCGCGGCAGCGGTTCGCTGTCCGGATCCCCGGACCGGCACAGCCTGGATGAGGTGAACCAGACCTTCAAGGTCAAGGTCGCCGAGGCCGCGGACCTGACGCGGGACGATTCCGAGGCGATCCGGAACAGGGTCTTCAAGGTTCTGCGCGCCGAGTCGAACGTGCCCGAGCTGGTCGCGGCGGTGCGCGCCGGAAAGCGGGTGCGGGCTGCCGGCCGCGCCGACGGCGACCCGATCGGTGCGGAGCAGACCTTCAACGTGGACCACCGCGGCGAGCCGAACCAGTTCGGCGTGGTCGGCCCGGAGCTGCGGCAGCTCCGCCAGCACGCAGTGCCTGGCTCGCTGGTCACCTACCGGTACGACGACACTGCGCTCAGCGACGGGCCCGCCGACGCCCGGTTCGGCAGGCACGGCGAGGTGCGGTCGGTCAACGAATTGCGGGACCGGCCGGAATACCTCGGCCAGCACGCGCTCAGCGTCGGGGAACTCCTTGATCAGCGCCCAGGCGTCTTGGACGATCTTCGCCGCCCGGATCTCGCCTCGAATCTGGACGGTCGTCACGTTTTGAGGCGTCACATGCGCCCGAAGGGGGGGCACCCCCCGGGGGCCACCCCCGGGACCCGACTCCCGGGGTGTGGCCCCTTCATGCTGGCCGGCCGGGGGCGAGGGACCGGCCAGCGGGAGGCGACCCGTCGCGGCATCATTCGACCGGAGACGACCGGCCGACGACAGGTCGGAAACGTCATTGCGGCGCGGGATCCTCCGTGGTCATCGCAACACCGCATTCCGTACCTGCTCGATTGTGACGTGATGGCCGGCCTGACGTAGACGGAATGCAACATCGGCGAGTGGCACGACTTCCGGCCGCGAAAAGTGAATGCGTCGCGCCAAGTCCGCAATTGCGTCTGGCAGTGGAATGACGTTCAGCACTTCCGTTAACTGCTCGCGGGTAATCGTGACGCCGTGCCAATGGACGAGACGGTAATAAATGTCGGTCACGTCCATTTGCCACCCGCGGCTATCGGGTCGGGCGTACCGGTCGATGAGCCGGAGTGTCCGTTCGGGGAGTTGTTCGGGCACGTCGCTCACCGGCCGCCCCCGGCCAGAACAGCCAGAACCTCGCCCGGGGTCATCCGCAGTTCGCGGGTGAGGGTCGCCAGCGACTCACCCGTCGCGTGTCGTGCCCTGACCGGACCGCGACTTCCCGTGCCACGATGACGTCAGGAAGGCGATGGCCGGCCGCCAGCCCGACCGGGGGGCCCTTTCCCGGCGACCAGCCATCCCGTTCCCCCGCGATCATCCCCGCCGGTTAGCGCCAGTGCATGACCAGCGGAGGGAGTGACGCCACCGGCCGGCCGAGCTGAACCGCTGTGATCGGCGAATCCCCGCGGTTCCTGCTCGCAACCGGCCGGTGACGTCATGCCTACGGACGGTAGGAGTCCCTGCGGGCGTGAGTGTTGCCTAGCGGGCAACCACTACGCCGGGATCACCCCGACCCGGCGGGCGAGGCCGCGCAGATCCCGGCCGCCGGCGGTCACCAACAACTCCGAGACTGCCTCCCGGGCGCTCGGGTGAGCGCGCACATACTGCGGCGCCAGCCGTTCGGCCCGCATGAGCAGCTCGGTCGCCTTTGTGCGGTTGCGGCGCTGGCCGACAGCGGCCCGGGCGACGTCGAGATAGTGGCTGGCTCGGCGGCTCGGCGATGCCATCCGGCGTGGGTCCACAGCGGCAGCGGCTGCGAGCGCGGCATCGTCCGCGCCGGCCTCGGCAGCGACGGACACCCGCCAGGCCGCCACCTCGGTCGGGCCGAACCACACGTCCCACGTCGTGGTGTCACCTGTGCGCCGCGCGGTGTCCTCGGCCTCGGCGAGGTGGTCCGCCGCCCGCGCCGGGTGTCCGTCGAGCATGGTGGAGTACGCCTGCACCAGGTGCATCATCCCGTACATCTCCGCGGCCGGGCCGGTGTCGGCGTGCGACTGGAGGACGTCACCGGTGGCCACCGCGCCGCGGACCGCGCGGGCCTGGGTGAGCCGGCCGTACCGCAACGACGCCAGCCAGACGAGCCACTGCGCGTACCCTTCCGCGGCCGGGTCCTCAAGCTGCACGGCGACGTCTGTGGCCCGTCCGGCGGCCAGCGACGCCAAGTCGTCCGCACCAAGGGACTGCGCGAGCCACAGGCTGGCGTGCGCGGCGGACATCAGCAGCCGCAGCACGTCCGGCCGCGCAGCCGGATCGGTGGCGGCGAGTGCGTGCAGGCGCAGCATGAGATCCGGCAGCAGCGGCCCGTACCCGCCGAAGTCGGAGGCGATGGCGAGCTGTCGGACCCGCCACGTGGTGCGCTCCACGTCGGCCACCGGCGGCACGGGCATGTCCACCGGCTCACCGAGCCGCAGGCCATGGAGGATGTCCCGCAGATCCGCGACGGCGGCCAGGGCGCGTACGTCTTCGGCGGACCGCGGCTGGTACGGCTGCCCGGTGAGCTCGGTCAGCGGCACGTGTAGCGCCTCGGCGATGCGCTGCACAGTGGACCGACGGTCCAACCCTCGCTCCCCCCGCTCGGCCCGCGACAGGTACCCCTTGGACAGGCCGGTGGCGGCGGCCAGCCCGCCGAGGCTCATGCCTTGCCGGACCCGCGCGGCCCGAACGCGGGCGCCGATCATCGACATGTCGTCGGCCATCGCAGCAACCCCTTTCCGCCGGAACGCCGCCACCGCTGCCGGCCGCCCCCGGGAGCGACCCGGGGGCACACGTACCGGCGAGGGTGCGCACCGCCAGCCTACCCAGCGGTGACCCGCAGGCACGGAACGACCCGGCCAGGGGCCGTCTCCCCCGGGGCCGTGATCTTGGTACAGGCTGCCTCAGCGGTTCGACGGTCCGTCGTCAGTCGTTCGGCGTGTGACCACCGGGCGGCGCCGCCTAGTCCTTTGTGGACAGTCCGCAGAAAGTCCGCAGGATGTCCACCAGTCGCCAATGCCAGCCAATGCCAGCCAACGCCAGCCAACGGCAAACGTGCTGGTCAGAGCGGGTATCAGGCGGTCCGCGGCAGGTCACGGGCCATGCGTGCGGTGTTCTGCACTACACCGCCGCCGGCGGTCACGCCCAAGTCGCCGCGCGCCTGTTCCTCCCCCAGGAGTGGGCCGCCGATCAGGTGCGCGGAGACCGCGCCGCTTCGGCAGGGGATCACGGTCCAGGCGGCCGGCTCCGGTCAGTACGGCAGGGTTCGGCCGGCGGGGGTGCGCAGGTCGAGGTCGGGACGGCGGATCGCGGTCTTTGGCTTGTAGATCTGGATGCGGCGCATGACAGCCTCCGGGCGGGGTGGGACCGCTGCCTACGCGGCGACCAGCGGGTGGAGCGTGACGCGGGGGGCAATGGTGCCGGGGGCGATGCCGCGGCGGGCGATCTTGCGGGGAACGATGGTGTGGGGGGCGATTGCGCGACCGTTGGGGAGCAGCTCGCCGCTGTCATCGAAGAGCACGACACCGTTGCACAGCAGGCTCCAGCCCTGTTCGGGGTGCATGGCCACCGTGCGGGCGGCCTCGTGGTCGGGAGCATCCGGGGCGGGGCACTGGGGCTGGTGGTTGCACATGTCAACCTCTGCTGGTGATCGGCGACGGCGGCTGCCGTTCGGCTGCATTGAGCATCGCCGCCGCGGCAGGCCGGCAACATGTGGAAAACACGGAGTGAGGTACGTAGGTATGCAACGGCCGCGGTGTGGGCGGGAGGGCCGGCCGGGGAGTCACCGGCTCCGGCTCCCACGTCTTCACGCGAAGGCTCCCTGGTCGGGACAGCAACGCGCGCCGCCGTAGCCCACCCGACGGGGGCGTCGGCAAGGGCCGTGCGGATCACCGCGGTGACCCGACTACGTACGTAGTTCCGAGATCCTACGGATGAGGACGCGCGAGCCGGGGAGCAACGTATCGGGGGCAGGCCTGGCAGCCCAGCCGGGTCGCACCCGCTCCCAGGAGCAGCAGATGTCCCAGCAGACCATGGAGCGCAGGCTCCCCGCCCGAGCCCCGTCGCCATCCGTCCCGGTCCCGGCAGCCCCGGTCCCGGCAGCCCCGGTCCCGGCAGCCCCGGTCCCGGCAGCCCCGGTCCCGGCAGCCCCGGTCCCGGCAGCCCCGGTCCCGGCAGCCCCGGTCCCGGCAGCGCCGGTCCCGGCCA
>WNFU01019590.1_pt1 | contig 13150 bp, 10 predicted proteins | sample 5400121 | NCBI WGS metagenome assembly WNFU01 (sample SAMN13153360, study PRJNA577476) | soil metagenome | isolation source: 100 cm soil or saprolite under grassland replicate 1 | place: USA:California | collected 2016-06-15 | reverse complement strand
CGATCGGGATCGAAGAGCTTCGCGGAGAAGAACGCCGGATTCGCCCCTTCGGCCTCGGCAGCGTCCATGAGGAGCTCGATGACGCGCAGGTCGTCTTGGGAGCCGCGCCTGGTCGATACGACGAGCAGGTCGACGTCGGAGTCCGGGCCGGGTTGCTCCCCGCGCGCCCGCGAGCCATAGAGCCACAGGGCTCGCAGATGCGGACCGAGCTCGGCCTCGAGCAGCCGAACGAACTGCTCGAGCACGCGCCGCTCGGTGGGGCTCAAGGAGGTGGTAGCAAGCGAGGCCATGGCGCCGACTGTACCGCCCCCGAAGCCGCGAACCACCGCCGCTCCAAGGGCGGACGATCCTCAACCGGCCGGCGCTCGTGCCGCCGGCGCATCACGATCAGTGAAGCGATCCGGAAGGGCCGCGCGGCCCCCGACTTCGCACGCGACTCAAAGCGCGAAGTCCCCGGAAATCGAAAGAGCCGACGCGCGGATTCGAACCGCGGACCCCTTCATTACGAGGGTCGATCAGCTGTCGTCGCAGGACCCGCTACCTGTACGAGGACCCGGACGGCGAGCGGTGCCCGTGAACGGGATCTACGGCCTTTAGTTCCTCTTCCCGCTGATCGGCCACCCGATCTGGTTCAAGGTGCAACGGCGTTGAACCCCTATTGGCATGCGAAGGGCGCCCTCCGCCCTAAGCTAGGTCGCGGCGTGTGACCGCCTGCTTCGCGCCGACGGCTCACACCGGCGTCGAGCGAGTCCTCTGTCACTCGGCGATCGGGGCGAACATTAACGCCGCTGCTGCGAAGATAAGCTCATGCTTATCCGCCTTGCGCTCGTCGCGGCCGCGCTGCTGTCGATTGCAGCCGGTGGCTCCGGACCGGCGACGGTGGTCCACGAGACCGTCTGGTTCCGGGGCGGGCGGCCGGCACCCAGGCTGTTCGTGACCGAGAACGTCGCGGGCCACTGCACGGCCCCGGCGCGCTCGACGCCGCGGGCCTATGCGTGGCGGTGCTTCGCCGACGAGCACTTCCTCGACCCGTGCTTCTCGGCAACTCCGCACAGCACCGCCGTGATCTGTCCCTTCGACCCGTGGTCGAAGACCGTTCGGCTCGTGAGCCTGACCCGGCGGCTGCCGCGCTGGGTCGAGCGGCGGGAACGTCGGATCGCTCCGTGGGGCATCTGGACGACGAACGCGAAGCGCTGCGTCCTTGGGGTCTCCGGAGCCACGCTCACGCTGGCGGGACAGCGGGTGCGCTACGAGTGCGCAGGCAGCGGCTTCCTCGTTGGGTACGCCGATGTGCGCGGGCGCGAGTGGATGATCGGCTACGTCCCGCGCTTCGACCTGGGCAACCCCCGCCTCCACCCGAGGCGCGTTGGCATCACCGACGTCTGGCGGTAGCGTGCCCTGGTAGACCCTCCGGCTCTGCCCCCGGACTTCCGCACGAGCGCCGGGAGTGCTGACGCTCGTGCCGCGGCGAAGAATAGGTCGAGCGACCCCTTGTGGCGAGAGCAACGGAGTGACAGGGTCAAGGGCTCCGCGAAAGACGCGCGGCGAGCGGTGGCTCGACGCGCACAAAGCACCACTTAAGGAGGGACGAGGACGAATGCGGAGTACTTCGAAGTTTTCCCGGGCCGGCTCATTGGCCCGACGGCGGCCGCTGCTGATCGCCGTGACGATCGCAGTCGTATTCGCGGCCGCGGCCGGAATTGCGTACGCCAACATCCCCGACTCGAGCGGAGTGATCCACGGCTGCTACAAGAAGACCTCGCCGCAGCAGGGCACGCTCCGGGTCGTCGACTCCGAAAAGGGGCAAACCTGTGGGGCCAGCGAGAACACGCTCAACTGGAATCAGATGGGACCGCGCGGCGCACGCGGACCGAGCGACGCTTACCTCGCCGCCGACGACGGCAAGACGATTGACATCGGCGGCACGACGCTCGCGACCCTGACATTGCCGGCCGGGAACTACACGATCGAGGCCAAGACGGGCGTCTACAGCATCGGTGGAGACGCGAAAGACGACATTGTCGATTGCCTCCTCAAGGCGGGGAATACCACGATCGACGAGGATCAGGTCCGGATCGACTTCGGCGCCACCGAAACGGTGTCGCTCGTCTGCTCCTCGAGCTTCAGCAGCAGCGAGAGCACAAAGCTGCTCGCCACACAGGTCGAGACACTCCACTGAGACAGCGAGGCGGGGCGGCGGTCAATGTGGCCGCCGCCCCCTTCGCGCCGTCCCGCTCGGTCACGCGGATCCCGGCTTCACCACCCGCACCTACGCCCACATGATGCGCGACGCGCCTCGCGCCAGCCGTTCCCTCAGGAAAGACTTGCAAATCGCGGAAGCCGACGCGCGGATTCGAACCGCGGACCCCTTCATTACGAGTTAACCGACCGCCTGCCACGAATCTTGCCAATTGCAGGCATCTCCGGTGTGCGAGCGCAGGCCGCCGCTCGCTCGAGCTGTGTAGGACTCCGTGCTCCTCCAGGGATGTGTTCCAACGGTGTTCCCCCCAATCGTCGAGCCTCAGGGCTGGTGCCGTCGAGCCTGAGTACGCTGGCGCAGGCCTAGCTCCAGCTGGCGCTCGCGGCGCCGCGGGGTTACGGTCCTGCGATCACCGGCGCGCGTCTTCCCTCCGCGCTCGACGAGGCCGTCGCGAGTCGACGGGTTGTCGTCCTGTGCGGCGCCGGTGTCTCGGCGGGGCCGCCCTCGTACCTGCCGGGCTGGTGGTCGCTGAACGAGATCGTCTTCGACGAGGCGCGGCGGGCTGCGCTCGCGGCGTTGCCGTCCTTGCCGACGGACATCCGTCATGCCGTCGCCGGCCTCTCGGTCGACGACCTCTCCGTCACCGTGTTCTCCGAGTCGCTCGTGCAGACCTTCGCGGGCGACGCGTGGCTCGACGTGCTCGGCGTCGTCGACGGCGAGCAGCCGACGGCCACGCACCGCGCGCTCGCCGAGCTCGGACGTCGCCGTGTCGTCTCCGCGATCGTCTCCACGAACTTCGACACGCTGATCGAGCGCGCCTTCCGGGACGAGGCCCTGCCGCTAGCCGTCTTCGCCGACCCGAGGGACTACCAGAGGCTCGGGGCGCCCGCGACGTGCGCGCTGTACAAGATCCACGGTTCGGCGAAGGAGACGAGCACGATCGTCGACACGGTGGGGCAGAAGCTCCGCGGGCTCGCGCTTCCGGTGCGGACGAGAATCGCCGAGCTGGCACGGCAGCATCACGTGCTCGTGCTGGGATTCTCCGGCGCAGACCTCGCCTTCTCGGACGACTACCTCGGAATCGCAGAGGAGCTGACCCGCGGGCCTGGGATCACCTGGCTGGTCCGGGCGGGCGACGCGACGCCGGATCGCGCTGCACGGCTCGTCGCGGCGGCGGGCCCGCGCGGCGCGGTCGTCGAGGGCGTGCTCCCGGACTTCCTGCTGACGCTCCTCGGGGCCGAGGTCGAGGCGGCGGAGCGAAACCCGGACGCGGAATCGCAAGCGGGCGCGCGCATCCGAAGCGCCGTTGCAGCGTGGCTCGCCGAGCCGACGATCGGGCCGCTCGCCTGCGCGGTGTACGTCGCGCGGCTCCTCGCGCTCACCGCGCGGCCGGACATGGCCGCCGTCGTCCGCGAGCACGTCGCACGCGAGGCGGAGCCGCCCGTCTCCTTCTCCGTCCCGGACCGGCGAGGCCTCGCCGCCGCGTTCGCAAGGCGGAAGAGTGTGGCGCCCGAGACGGTCGCGCTCGTCCAGTCAACCCCCGTGTCGCCTGCGATCGCCCGCGCCTACGGCGCGCTCGCGCGAGAAGCGCTGGCGCAGGGCGCCGTCCACGAGACGGTCGGCTGGCTCGACCGGCAGGCGCACGCGCTCAGCGGCATCAACGAGTTCTACGCCGCACAGGGAATGGAGACGCCCGCGCGGGTTGAGGAGTACCGACAGCGCGCGCTCGTCGAGCTCCACACGAGTCGCGCCACCTGCGCCCAGGCGGCGCACGACGCGGAGGCGGCGCGGCTCGCGCTCGGGCAGGCGTCGCTTCTCGCGGAGTCCGCGGGCGACCTCGTCGCGCTCGCGGCCGTGCAGCTCCAGTTCGCCGGCATCGCAGCCGATGCATTCGACCTCGAGCAGGTGCTCGCCCGGTTGGCGGTGGCGCGAACGTACGCGGATGCATCGGGTGACGCGGCCCGGCTCCTCGAGATCGAGCTCCTCGCAGCCGAGACGTATCTCGACCTCGCGGAATACGGCGCCGCGCACGAGGCACTCGAGCGGGCGGCGCGCGTCGAGGAGCTGAGCCCGGACCCGCAGCGCGCCGCGATGCTCCGCCATTTCCGTGCCTCCTTGCTGCTCCGGCGCGGACAGGTCGCCGAGGCGCTGCCGGAGCTGCACGCCGTCGTCGCCGAGGCACGCGCCCGCGGCGACCGCGCCCTCGCGCACCGCCTCGGCTGGATGCTGTGCGTGCTCGTCGCGACGTACGAGCCCGAGCGCGCGGCGGTGCTCGCGCTCATCGACGAGCTCCTCACCGAAGGCGGCGGGGAGCGCCTCCAGCAACTGCGCAACGTGGTGGCCTCCGGAGGGGACTCGCCGGTCCCGTTCCTGCGCGTCGTGCACGCGGACGAGCAGGAAGGCAGGCTGCGGGGGCGGATCGAGGTGCTCGAGTACCGGCAGACGCTCGACGAGCTGCCCGCGGCATTCGCCGAGCTCCGGTGGCTCGAAGGGCGCGGCCGCCCGGTCGTGCGCGACGTGGAGCTCGCCCGGGCTCAGCTCGGTGCCGCCGAGCGATCCGGCAGCCACGACGAGCGCCTGCTCGCGCTCAACAGCCTCGGCGTCGCGCACGACCTCGCCGACGAGCCCGAGCTGGCGATCGCTGCATACGAGGCGATCCTCGCGGCGGATCCGCCGCCTCCTCCCGAGGCCGTTCCGGCCGTGCAGCACAACCTCGCGATCACGCTGTCACGGCTCGGGCGCCTCGACGAAGCGACCGAGCTGTTCGCCGACGCCGCCGCGCGACACGAGGCACTCGGCGACGACGCCGCCGCCGCGCGGAGTCGCCGGAAGCTCGAGCAGATGCAGCGGCCGGCGCACGAAGGAGATGCGCCGCTGGGGCCGTCCACGGAATCCGACGCCGGCGCTCCCGAGGCCATGACGCCGGAGCAGCTCGGCCAGCTCTCGCTGGCCGAGTGGAGCGCCGGTGAGCGTGAGGCAGCGTGGGCTACCTCGCGGAGGGCGCTCGCCGCCTACAGGGCTCGCGGTGATCTCGTCGGCGCCTCACGCTGCCTCAACAACCAGGCCCAGTTCTCGGCGCTCTCCGGCGATCTCGACGAGGCATGCCGGCTGAGCCGCGAGGCGCTCGCCGTCCGTGCGGAGGCGGGCGACGTGCCCGGTCAGGTGGCGACGCTCGGCTGGCTCGCCCAGTACGAGCTCCAGCGCGACCAGCCGCACGCCGCGGTCGCCGCGGCCTCTCGCGCAGTCGCGCTCGCCGGGAGCGCCGGTCTCGGCCACGAGGCAGTCGAGGCCGGGGTCGTGCTCGTCGCGGCACATGCCGAGCTCGGAGACGACGCGGAGCTCGTGTGGGCCGCGGAGCGGCTCCTCGAGATGGTCAGGGACGCCGACGGCCCCCGCATCGACATGCTGCGAGCGTCGCTCGAGCAGATGCTCGCCCTCTCGGAGCCGACTGCTGCTCCGGCGCGCGATGACGACGCGCTCGGCGAGCTCTGGGCCGAGGCCGATCGCCTCTCCGCGCTCGGCAGGGTCGAAGAGACCGACGAGGTGCTCGAACGCCTCGGACGCGAGTTTCAGCTCACGCCCGCGCAACGCGGCCGGATCGAGGGCACGCGCGCGGTCGCCGCCCAGAGCGCGGGCAAGACGGGCGAGGCCGAGACGCTGTTCGACCGTGCGATCCAGCTCATGGACGCTGCCGGCGACGACGAGGGCACCGCCCTCGCCGAGATCAAGGTCGCGATCATCGCGCGACAGAACGGCCGGTATGCCAGGTCCGCGGAGATCCTCCGGAGCGCGCTCGGGCGGCCGGTCGCCCAGACGATCCGCCACGAGCTGCAGATCGCCTTGGCGAACACCCTGCAGGCCGCCTACCAGGCGGGCCGGAGCGCGCCGGACCTCCTCGCCGAAGCACGCGCGCTCCTGACGCTCGTCGCCGACGAGACCAACGTCGTGGAGACGCGCGGGATCGCGCTCGTCAACCTCGGGATGAACTGGCTCCTCGAGGGCCGCGCCGATGACGCCCGCGCGACGATCCGCGCCTCGCTCGACCCCCTCCGACACGCCAACTCACCTCACCTCGCGACCGCCGAGCAGCTGCTGCAGCAGCTCGGCTGACCCCGAACCCAGGTCGCGACCTCGTGCGCGGGACGCTCCGTCTCAGGATCGCAGCCTCCCGCAAGGGATCGCTGCATGTGCGTAGCCGGGTTCGATCTATGGGCGAGAAAACGGCGCGAGGGTGCTACCTGCAGCGCTCCTTATCCGGCACTGAAGGGGTACAGGCGCCCAGGTCGCCGCAGGAGACGCCGTGGAAGGCTCTCCCTTCCGCGAAATTCGGGCTCACTCCTGGCGCACCGGAGGGCCGCTTGGGAACACGCCTTTCCAGGCATGTGTTCCGAGCACGCCGCGTGAATGAAGACGTCTTCCGCGCTGATTCCGCTGCAAATCATGGGAAAGCTGACGCGCGGATTCGAACCGCGGACCTTCTTCATTACGAGCTTCATTACGAGGGTTGATCGAGTGTCGGTGCGGGACGCGCAGAGTTGCGCGAAGTCGCATGGCTCCGAGGAATCGGCCCGGCCGCGGTGGCGGCCGAAGACGTCAAACGACAAAGACGTAGACCCCGCGTAGACCCGGCCGGCCCGGTTCTGCACAGCAGGCTCGGCGCCTCGTTCGCTGTCTGCCGGCGTCGAGATGATGGTGGGGTTGCGCGGATCAGCAGCTTCTACGGGATCGTGATCGCGATGTACTACCGTGACCATCACCCTCCGCACTTTCACGCGATCTATGCCGAGCACGAGGCGCAGATCGTGATCGAGACTCTCGACCCTTTGGCCGGAGAGCTTCCCGGGCGCGCGCTCAGGCTCGTACAGGAGTGGGGCAGCATGCACCGTGCTGAACTTGAGGCAAACTGGGAGAGGGCCGAGGCGCACTTGCCCTTGGATACGATTGAGCCACTGCCATGAGCATCCGCACACGCACAGCGCGTATCCGCACGGTCGAGCCGCTTGAGGGCTTCGTGCTTCGGCTCGGCTTCGATGACGGCTCGGCGCGCGAGATCGACCTCGAAGCCGAGCTGTGGGGACCCGTCTTCGAGCCGCTCCGCAACGATGCGCAGCTTTTTCGGCAGGTGCGCGTGGACGAGGAACTCGGAACGATCGTGTGGCCAAACGGGGCCGACTTGGACCCCGACGTGCTCCACGGCGACGCCCGTCCGACGCCTCGGACCTAACCCGGCTTCCACAGCGCTGCGACGCCTGCATCGGATCCCCGGTCGGGTGCGGTCCGAGGATGCCGCATGGATAGGCCGAAAGCTGCGACCAAAAGTGAACCGAAACGACTATGCGCGACAAGCTCGTGTGCGCGTGGTGTGCGCGGTGCTTGTTCTAGTTCTCAGGGCGTATTCAAGGTTTGGATGCCGATGATTCGGTCTTCGCGGTCGTACACGACGACGCGGATCGGGTAATCCGCGTGCGCCGCCTGTGTCAGCAAGGCGTTGTCGCGCAGCGGAATCGGCTGCGTTTCGCCGGTGCCGAGAAAGGCTGCATGCGAGGCGACGTCGTCGCTGGCGAGCCCGCTGAGGGTCGCGTAACCGGCGAACGGAATGTCCGCGGTTCGGTCGCTTTTCGGCCCTTGTTGGTTGGGGCTCCGCAATCGCGGCATCCGTCCGCCCGTGACCACGGTCGCGAGACGCGACCATCTTCGGGCGGCGCAACTGGAAGAGCATCGGGCGATGAACACGCCGTGGATGAGCCGCGATTCGGCTTCGCCCCGTACAGGTGCGCGCTTCTGGATGTAACCGCCGTCTCTAGGGAGAGAGCGAGTCGGGAGCCGGCCGGCCCCTCCCGACTGGCCTCGAATGGCTCTCACTCAGCTGAGTCCGCAGACGGTGCCGACGAAGGTCCCCTCGGCCGAGAGCGTTACGAAGTCGACGGTTCCCTGAAGCTGGATTTGGCCGGTAGCGCCGCCGCCAATCATCAAGTGGCTGACGAGCTTGTAGACGCCCGGCGTGTCCGTTGGGATCAGATGCACGTTGTCCGTCGTGGTGATCGTGCCCGACGGCAGCGAGATCGTGTGACTGGTCGTTGTGGTGAATACGCCCGAGTTGCCTTCGGGGGTGAGCGGGGCGAGGACGCTGGTCACCGCTGGGACGTTGTTGTAGCTCGTGCTGCCGATCGTGATGTTCTGTAGGCCGACGTAGGGGCCCGCCGGTGAGCTTGCCGCATCGTGGCCGGTCGCGCTGTAGGGCTGGCACGTTGACGCGAGTGCGGGTGACGCTGCGGCGGCGGGCACAGCGAGCGCGACGGCCGCTGCTGTCAGTGCGAGTAGTGTCTTCATCAGTCGTCTCCTCTCATCGTTGGGAGTGGAAGAAGGCGGTCCTCGGCGACGCTCCGCACCAGGTTCCGCCGATCAGGAAGGCTTCGACGATGCGCTCGAACTCGAGCCCGAACGTGTCGTTCGCGGTCGTGACCGCGCGCGGCGTCGGTGCTTGGAACGCGCAGAGGCAGGTCTCGTCGCCGGGGAGGGACAGCGAGCCGAGGTGGCCCACTCGGCGGCTCGCGAAGTCCGCGCGGGCGAGCGCCTCGGCCAGCGTCGCTAGCTTGGACGCCGGCACGAAACGCTCGACGAGGTACGTCCGCACGTCGCTCAGGCTCGCGCCGGCCGGCGGTACCGGAGGGTGAGCGCGACGCCGCTGCCGATCGCGCCGAGGACGAGAGCCGTGACCCCGGAGCCGACACCTGCGTCGTGCCACGCGAACCCGATCGACGCCGCGATCGCTGGCTGGCGGGCGGCGACCGCGTGGTCATCGGGGGCGTGCTTGGCTTGTGCTCCCGGCGCCAGCAGAGCCGCCAGAGTCACCGTCACGATCAAGGTCTTCCGCATTCCGAGCCTCCTTCGGTTGGCGCGACCGACGCTACGTCGCGCGGGCTCGGCTGAAATCGGGCGTCGACCCTACGTTTGCCCGCGCTGACCCAGGACCAGGGGCAGGCGGGCGAGTTCGCGTCTGGAGTGGACGCCGAGCTTCCGGTAGACGTGACCGAGGTGCGCCTCGACGGTCTTCACGCTCATGAACAGCGCCTGCGCGACTTCCTTGTTCGTCGCGCCCGCGACCACCATTCGGACGACCTCCTGCTCGGCGGCGGTCAGTTCGTCGGGCGGCGTCGGCCGTCCCCCGATGCGCGCCGCCTCGAGGCGCGCCCGCTCCGCCCACGGCTCGGCTCCCGCTTCCTCGAAAAGCCGCCGGGCCGCCGCGAGCCGCTCGCGTGCCTTCGCTTTTCGGCGCGCGCGACGGTCGAGCGACCCCGCGAGAAGCAACGTGCGCGCGCGCTCGAACGGCAGCGGCCGCCTCGCGTGCTGCTCGAGGGCCTCGTCGACCAGCCGGAGCGCTTCGTCGAGCTCCCCCGAGGCGGCGCGCGCGAGCGCGCGTACGTGAAGCGCTCGCGCGATCGCGACCGGCCGATCTAGCTCGCGCGCCCGCGCTTCCAGGTCGGCCGCGGCCTCGTCCGCCTCGTCGAGGCGTCCGAGCGCCACGAGCGCTTCGGCGGGGAGCGCCCACACCTCCGTGAACCAGGCACCCAGGTTGCCGAAGCCCATCTCGGCGAATTTGCGCGGGTGCGGCTCGAGCCGCTCGTAGGCGGATTCGGCGTCACCGTCTGCGAGCTCGGCGGCCCCGAGAGCAATGGCAGCGCCCGCGACGATGAACGGATCGCCTAGTGCCGCCGCGATCGCTTCGGCCCGCAATGCCGGCGCTCGAACCTGGTCGTGGCGTCCGCGACGCAACGCGACGAGCGCCTCCAGGAACGCGGCATACGAATTCGCCTGGTCGTCTGCCAGCTGCCGAGCACCCTCAGAGAGCTCCTCGGTCAGGAGCTCCGCCCGGTCCAGCCGCCCTGCCCGCAGCTCGAGATCAGCGAGGTGGAACACGATCCCCAACCGATCCTCCTCCAGGCCGCGCGCCGCGCACGATCGCATCTGCTCCTCCAACAGAGGGCGCGCCCCATCGAGCATGTCCGCCCACATCAGCGCACACGCATGCTGGGTACTCGGCGCGTAGTAGCCGACGAGCCGAAGCCGGCGCTCGAGCTCGAGCGCGCGCTCGAACAGGTCGAGCCGGATCATGCCAGCGCCGAAGAACTGCGCCTGCGACAGTGCTGCCAGAGCGGCCGCCTGCTCGTGCGGGTCGCCCAGCGCGTCCGCGAGGGCGAGCGCGCGCTCTGCGTGCTCGAGCGACCGCTGCTGGTCGCCGTTGTTGGACCACAGCTCCCGGAGCTGGCGCTCGATCGAGACGGCGAGAGCGAGGTCGTGCTCCGACTCGCGCAACGCCTGCTCGCAGCGATTGATCGCCTTGCCGTAGTCGTCGAGACTCACGATGGCGAGGCGGTGCAAGACCTCGGCGCGTTCATGGCCGGGGCCGAGCTCGGCTTCGAGCTGCTCGAGCAGCTCGCGTGCCCGCTGGAACGCCGCTGCCGCACGCCATGCGTCCGCGGCACCCAGCATCCGTCGCCTGCGCGCGTGGGCGGCGGACCCCGGGGTAAGGCGCACGGCATGCTCCAGGAGCGAGGCCGCCGAGTCCGGCGCGCCGCGCGCCTGCGCCGCGCGGGCGGCATCGTCGAGCGCGGCGGCGACGTCGGCGTCGGGAGCCTCACAGCCGAGGGCGAGATGGAGCGCTCGCTCCTCGCCATCCTCGACCACGTCGGCGAGCCGACGGTGCAGCTGTCTGCGCGCGGCCGGCGGCGAAGCGTCGTACTGCGCGCTTGCAAACAGCGGGTGGCTGAAGCGGACACGCTCGCCCTTGATCTCGACAATCCCGCGCCGCTCCGCCTCCTCGAGCTCCGACCGTGAGACGCCCGGGACGACCGTGCGTAGCACGGCAACGGTCGGAGAGGACAGTGCCGCCGCCGCAAGGAGCGCGTTGCGCGTCCTTCGCGGGAGGCGGGCGATCCTCCGGCGCGGCAGCTCGCCGATGCTCGCCGGCACCGGCAACGGCTGCCCGGGAACGACCTCGGCCGGCAAGGCACGAGCGAGCTCGAGCGCGTAGAACGGGTTGCCGCCCGACACTGCATACAGGCGCAGGAGGACCGGCCGCGGGATCGCCACCTCGAGACGCAGCCGCAGCAGCCGCTGCACCGCCGCGAGGCTCATCGGTCCCACGGAAAGGCGCAGCAACGGAACGTCGGCGAGAGCGGCGGGCGCGGGTCCAAGGTGCGGGCCGCGAACCGCGGCGACGACGGCGACGGGGCTCGCCTCGAGGCGTCGCATTGCGAAAGCAAGCGCCCGTGATGACGGCGGGTCCATCCACTGGGCGTCGTCGACGGCCACCAGCAGCGGTCGCTCCGCCGCGAGCCGAGCCAGGAGCCGGAGCACGCCCCGCGCCACCGCGTGGGCATCGCCGCCGCTCGCCGGCCCCGTCAGCAGCGACGCCCGCAACGCTTCCTCGAGCGGCGGCGGCAGATCCTGGAACGGCACGCCCTCCAGCAGGTCGGCGAGCGCACTGAACGAGAGACCGCGCTCCGGCTCGGCCGGCCGCGCCTCCAGAACCCGGTAGCCGCCCGACCGCGCGCTGTCGACCGCCGCCCGCCACAGCGTGCTCTTCCCGATTCCAGGCTCCCCCTCGAGGAGCAGCGCCTCAGCCCCAAGCCGCTCCTGCTCCAGGAACGTAGAAAGCTGCGCGAGTTCCTGCTCACGCCCGATCGGCCCCGCGCGCGAGGTTTCCGGCTGCACCCCGTTGACGATCGCACACACCCGGCCCCCGTCAAGGACGGGCAGCAGACCATTCTGGTGAGCCTCGAGAACCGTTTCGGCCTCTTGCGTCCGACGAGGGTTCAAATCCCTCCTCCTCCGTGATTCGCCCGCTCGAGCTGAGAAAGAGGTCGCGTCCATCGGCGAGCTCGTGCGGGCCGGGCTGCGAGGTCAAGCAATTCCTCACGGGGCCGGAGGTAGACGCTTACGCTTCGCGAGACATTATGGCGAGCGCGCAGCATCGCGCATCGTCGCCGAACCCGTTTCCTCAGAGCCGACGCGCGGATTCGAACCGCGGACCCCTTCATTACGAGGGTTGATCAGGTGTCGTCGTGGGACGCGTCGAGTCGCGCGAAGCTGCATAAATCCACGGAAGCCGCTCGGCCGCGGTGGCGGCCGAAGGCCACAAACGACAAAGACGTAGACCCCGCGTAGACCCTCCCAGCGAAGGTGACGCGGGATCTGGCGATCGGCAAGCGCACATGTCCCAGCGTTCGGCCGGCGGATGCTGCGTCCTGCGCCGAGGCGCGTCCGTCAGCCGACCAACTATCCGGAGGAGCGTCTGCCGCCGGGAGAGATGCACCTGCTGCGCTCGCGCCTCGACGAACTGCTGGCCGCGGCGGTAGCCGCGACACCGCCGCTGCCGCCCAGTGCGCCAAGCGCGGGGACCTTCGGGTGGGACGGCTGCGCGTAGACACGCTGGCACGACGCACGTGGTGCGCGACTCGGAGTTCGAGCTCACGCCGCTACATCACCAGCTGCTCGCGACGATGGCAAGGACCCCTACCGCGTCTTTGGCAAGGACGACCTACTCGCCGCCGTCCGGGGCCGCCGCTGCACGAACAGAGCCGGTTCTCATGCTGCTCGAAAATGGACGCAGGTTCGCGTTTTGCGCGAACGCCGAGCTGACGACGCGGGAGTTCTTCGCGCTTCGGGTGTCGAGCGTTGCTCGATCGCCAGCCGATCGTGCAGCAGACGATCGACCTGCGGAACCCGTACGTCGATCCGATGAACGCGATCCAGGTCGAGTTGCTACGCCGCCACCGCGGGCGCCACGGGGTCGGCGCGCCCACCGCTGCTCCGTTCGATCGCGGGCATCGCGGCGGCGCTACGAAACACGGGCTAGCACCGTCGCTCTCCGCGACCGTACCTCCTCCGCGCCACAGCAGAGGACAATACGGACAAGCCCGGAAATCCCCATCGGGGGGATCCGCGCGA
>WNFU01010386.1_pt1 | contig 13151 bp, 12 predicted proteins | sample 5400121 | NCBI WGS metagenome assembly WNFU01 (sample SAMN13153360, study PRJNA577476) | soil metagenome | isolation source: 100 cm soil or saprolite under grassland replicate 1 | place: USA:California | collected 2016-06-15 | reverse complement strand
GCCCGCGTCCCGATCATCGTGGCGATGAACAAGATCGATAAAGCCAATGCCAATCCTGAGCGCGTGAAACAGCAACTTGCCGATCAAGAGCTAGTTCCGGATGAATGGGGCGGCAATACAATGGTCATCCCAGTCTCTGCAAAACAGAAGCAAGGAATTGATGATTTGCTCGAGGCTGTTCTGCTGGTTGCAGACAATACTTCCATCAAAGCGAATCCCAATGGCAAGGTAATTGGCACAGTTATTGAAGCAGAACTGGATAAATCCAAAGGTACGATGGCGACGCTGCTGATTCAAAACGGGACCCTTGAAGCTGGAGACATCGTTGTGGCAGGGACAACTCATGGACGATTGCGCGCGCTTTCCGATTACAAAGGCAAGCCTGTGAAGAAAGCAGGCCCATCCACACCTGTGGCTGTCATGGGACTCAATGAGGTTCCTTCAGCCGGTGATTTATTCGAAGTTGTTGACTCGGAAAAAGAAGCGCGTCTGATCGTCGCAGAGCGTTTGGCACTTGCCAAATCCCAGGCGCAGACGAAAAAGAAAGTATCACTCGAAGATTTGTTTGCGAATGTTCAGTCTGGCGAAGCGAAAGAACTTAACTTGATTGTAAAAGCAGATGTGCAAGGTTCTCTCGACCCAATCGTCAGTGAGTTGAATAAACTCGGAGAAGGTGAGATTGGGATCAAGGTACTTTATGCTGAAACCGGCAATATCGGCGATAATGATGTCATGCTTGCCTCCGCCTCCAATGCCATCATCATTGGTTTCAACGTGCAGGCGGATGTCTCTGCCCGCCGTGTGGCGGAAAAAGAAGGCGTGGATATTCGTCTGTATGAGATTATCTACCGCATGACGGAAGATATCGAAAAAGCCTTGAACGGTATGCTTGAACCTGAGACCAAGGAAAAGATCATTGGTCGTGCCCAGGTGCTTGCCGTATTTGCTGCATCCAAGTTTGGCAAAGTTGCTGGCTGTCGCGTGACCGATGGCGAATTGCGACGTAATGCAAAGATCCGCCTCTATCGCGGCACGGATATTCTCTATGAAGGTGACCTGAGCTCTCTGCGCCATGAGAAAGATGATGTGAGAGAAGTCCGGGAAGGATACGAGTGTGGTGTTGGCTTTAAAAATTTCAATGACATCCAGGTCGGTGACCAATTAGTTTGTTATGTGGTTGAAAAGTCAGGAGCCTAAAACTTGAGAGGTGTTGTACCCTCTTAGGGATATAATAAATATGCCATCAGGAATTCGACTTCAGCGTATCGCGGATCGTATCCGTCAGGAACTCTCAGAAATGTTGATTCATGAGATCAGTGATCCGCGTTTGAAGCAAATTTTTGTGACCGACGTAAAGGTGGATCGGGAACTGGCTTATGCAGATGTTTTTGTTTCTGCAGTGGAAGGCGTCTCACGTTCAGCGGATGTTCTTGCGGGATTAGAGTCTGCCTCTGGCTTCATCAGGCGGAATCTAGCCTCGCGCATGGAACTGCGCGCCTTCCCACGTCTGCGTTTCCATTGGGATATGACTCCCGAGAATGCCGACCATATCGAGAAGGTACTTGCGGAATTACGAAAAAAGCAATAAACTGTTGTATCTTGCTGGAAACAAATTGATACTTTAAGAGGAATGACCATAGCATGGCTGATGAGAAAATCGGGGCTATCAAAGAACGCCTTGATAAATCAATGAGCGTAGTGATTGCATCGCATATCCGACCGGATGGTGATGCAATTGGCTCCTTGCTCGGTTTAGGTCTGGCCCTGCGTGACGCTGGGAAATCTGTGCAGATGGTTTTAGTGGATGGTGTTTCTTCTTCATTCCGACATTTGGAAGGAAGTGAGCTGATCCTCAAAGAACCAACTGGAGACCATGATACATTTATTACCGTCGATGCGGCTGACTTCAAACGGGTTGGAAAAACCTTTGAGAATTTTGGTCAACCAGATATTAATATTGATCATCATAAGACTAATGAGAACTTTGGAAAACTTAACCTGATCGAAGCTGAAGAAGCAGCCACAGCTGCAATCCTTGCCCGACACTTGCCTCAGTGGGGATATAAAATTACAAAACCAATTGCTGCTGCGTTGTTGACCGGGATTGTCACGGATACGCTTGGCTTCCGCACCTCGAATACCAATCCGTCTGCGCTCCGCTTATGTGCCATGTTGATGGAAACAGGGGTGGATATGACAGACTTGTACATCAAGGCGCTGGTAAAAAAAACGTTTCCTGCTGCCCGCTATTGGGGAGCTGGGCTTTCGCACCTTGAACAAAAAAATGGAATTGTGTGGGCCACACTTACACTCGATGATCGAAAGAAATCGGGTTATGGAGGTAACGACGATGCAGACCTTATCAATATGATTTCAGCGATTGAAGGTAACAAAGTAGGTATGATTTTCGTTGAACAAAGCGACAATCATGTCAAGGTATCATGGCGTGCATTGGAGTCAGGGATCGATGTATCAGAAGTGGCAAAACACTTCAGTGGGGGAGGCCATGCTGCGGCTGCAGGAGCAGATATCCCCGGCGCACTGGATGAAGTCCAGCCATTAGTACTAAAAGCTACGCAAGGAATGTTGTCTATATAATTCTCATCTATAATTCAGACAAATATGTCATAATTAGGATGGTATAGCCTAACAGGAGGAATGAAAGTGAATAGTCAAGATGTAAAGAACGCAATCTCCGGGGTCTTGGTAGTCGATAAACCCGTTGGGATGACTTCTCATGATGTGGTGCAGGCAATCCGAAATGGAACGAACCTGCGCCGTGCAGGACACACTGGCACACTTGACCCGCGTGCCTCAGGTGTACTTGTTATTTTAGTGGGTCCAGCAGTACGATTAAGTGAATACGTTTCTGCTTCCGATAAGAGATATCAAGCGATTATCCGCCTGGGTGGCAGGACCGATACCTTCGATGCCGATGGAAAAGTAACACAGTCGAATCAACCCATCAATGTAACGGAGCAGCAATTCGAAGAAGTGTTGAAAACCTTTATCGGTGAAATCGAACAGACGCCGCCTCCATACTCTGCCGTTAAAGTGCAAGGGCGAAAAGCGTACGAAATGGCGCGTAAAGGTGAAGAGGTCGAACTGGAACCGCGTAAGATCACAGTTCATCACCTGGAAGTTTTGGAGTGGGCCCCACCTGAAGTGGTGATCGATGTGCATTGTTCATCAGGGACGTACGTTCGTTCGCTGGCAAATGATCTCGGTGAAAAATTGGGTTGTGGCGCCTATCTCGTGGGTCTGCGCCGTACCAAAAGCGGACGTTTCTCTCTGCGGGATGCAGTGCCTTTGCGCAAGCTGCAGGAGGCATTCCATGCTGGGAACTGGTATCAGTATCTGATCCCTGCGGCAGAAGCCCTGGGCGATTGGCCTGCCCTTGAACTGAGTCCTGATGACGTGGAAGGAGTCCGTCATGGGCATCGCGTCAAAGCCGAAGAAGATACGCCCCTGGGAAATCGTGTGCGTGGCGTGAGTACACAGGGTGAATTGGTTGCTCTCATGGAAGCTGTTCAGGGTGAAGATGGCAAGCCTGCCTGGCAGCCAAAGAAAGTATTTTTCACTTCAGAATAATAAATTATGCTTCTGTCGCCGTCCTCGGCGGCAGAGTAGCTGCTGAGAATAAATGAAGTGGCTATCAGTCCAGCGCCGTCCCCGGCGCTGGGAGCATTTATAAATATGCTACATTACCGTTCTCTCGAAGAAGTCAACCTGCAAAATTCCTGGTTGACTGTGGGTGTCTTTGACGGCGTCCATCGCGGCCATCAGGAAATTATCAAGAAGCTTACAACAGGCGCTCATGCGGAGGATGCGCCTGCTGTTGTTTTAACGTTCGATCCTCATCCTGCTTCTGTTCTGAGTGGGCACGAAATTAAATGTTTGACCTTGCCTGATGAACGTGCCGACCTGCTCGGGAAATTAGGTGTGGATGTGGTCATTACGGAACAGTTCACGCGTCAACTTTCAACGGTCACTGCTTATGATTTTATGTCGCGCCTGACGCGCCAGCTTGGACTCCAGCATTTACTGATTGGTTATGATTTTGCTCTGGGCAAGGGACGCGAGGGGAATGCGAGGCGTTTAACGGAAATTGGCTCGGAACTTGGATACAGCGTCGAAGTGGTATCAGCGTTGAGCGATGAAAGCGGGGTAATCTCGTCCACAGAAATCCGTAAGTTGATCGAGGTTGGGAATGTCGCGGAGGCCGCGCGCCTATTAGGACATCCCTATTCTTTGCATGGACCTGTGATCCACGGCGATGGGCGGGGAAGAACAATCAATGTGCCTACTGCAAATATCTCGTATTCACATGACAAAATGATTCCAGCAAAGGGAATTTATGCGTGCTGGGCTTATTTGAAGGATAAAAAGTATCAGGCGGCGATCAACATTGGAACCAATCCAACGTTTACACCTGATAAACAATCACCGAATGTAGAAGCCCATCTGCTCGATTTTCGTCAGGTAATTTATGGAGAGGATGTACGGCTCGAGTTTGTTGCACGCCTGCGTGATGAGCTAAGATTTGATTCAGTAGAGAAATTACTGGATCAAATTTGGAAAGATGTAGAGATTGCCCGCGAAGTGTTAATAGAATAATAAGATAAGGAATGATTCTGTGGGAATATCAAACTCATCTTACGTACGTTTGTCCAGTCACGCAAAATCCAGATGGTCAATCATTATTGCTTTTGTGTGGGGGTTTGCCGAGGCTACGGCGTTCTTTATTGTACCTGATGTTTACCTGGGATTTGTTGCGCTATTCGATTGGCGGCGAGGACTCTCGGCAATGGTAGCCGCACTGATAGGTGCAATGCTTGGCGGTTCAGTGATGTACATCCTTGCAATGAATAATCCTTCGGAGATAAATATGTTTCTTACTCGCGTTCCTTTGATTGATTCAGCGTTGGTCAATGATGTTGCCAATCAAACACATACTTATGGGCTTACTGCGGTGCTAACCGGTCCATTAAAAGGCACTCCTTATAAGATCTATGCTGCACAGGCTGGTGAGCAATCTCTTCCGTTTCTTTATTTCCTGCTCATGACCATTCCGGCGCGTCTTGAACGATTTTTGCCTGTTGTGCTGGTCTTTGGTGGAATAGGAAGGTGGTTTGGAACTTTTTGCGAAAAACACACGAAGCTCGTTATGGGCAGTTATGCTTTGATGTGGGGAATCATTTACTTCGTGTTCATATCTTATTTCAATTTTCATTGAATCGAGAATTCGTTCAATATACTAATTCAAATATCTAAGAACGATGTAGGAAAAATAGTAGACGAGTGGGAAAACGATAACCATACTGTTGGCGCGGTCTAATAAACCTCCATGCCCGGGGATTAGCTGACCCCAATCCTTTACATCTGCGACACGCTTAATCATGGAACTGATTAGATCGCCCCAGGCTGCACCCAGTCCGATGAGAATGGCCAGAATGATTTGATGTATGAGGGTAAATTCCGCGGGCAGGGCAAAGCGAAGCAAGTAGACTGCTATTCCTGCGCCAAGCAGATCACCGATCAATCCCTCCCAGGCTTTGCGCGGATTTACCTCTAGTGCAATGATATGTTTGCCAATCAATTTACCGATGGTGTATTGCATCACATCGCTTAAGGCTACACCGATAGCGGTGATCATAATGAGTCCTGTTCCAGCCAGATGCTGTATCAATATCACGTGACCAACTGACCAGACCAGATATAAATAGCCGCGCCCCGCGAATGAAAGTTGAATATATAAATCCTCAATGTGATGCGTGAGAATGGGAACAAGCGTCAGAGTAAGAATTGCGGCGGCTGGCAAGACGGAGTACAGTGCAGGGAAATACTGTGCAACAAAGAATGTAATCGGTACAAATATATAAAGATGCATGATATAGGGCCGTTGCACACCAACAACTCTTATATATTCTGCAAGAACAAGATAGAAGAAAATAAAGAGAATGATTGCGGCGACCAGTCCTTTTACGAAAGTACCGATTAGAAAGACGGGAGCAATAATCAGCCATCCAATGAAGCGCTTTCCCAGTTCACCTTTCAAGCCTACCTTCAAGTCTTTGCGTGCGAAGAACAAAACCAGCCCAAAGCCAAAAAGAAACAAAATACCAGTAATTCGAAGTATTGGCCAGAAAAGAGGGTTGTCCAGCGGGTTATGCGCGATGATGATTGGCATAAATGATCCTGAGTCGTTGAATGATCGTGATAAATGCTGCGAGGCCGGCAAAAATAAGATAATAATTGTAGCTGTTAAGATTTCCTGTCCATGCAGGATAAAGGGTAAAAACTGCAAGCGAGATCATACGATCTCCTTTTCCAAATACGCCTCCATATATACGTTGACCGCTTAAGGCTTTCCCAAGAATACCGAGATAGGAGACCAGAAGGATTAACGTCAGAGTGACCAATGCTAATCCTGTTTCTGAGTATCCACTTAATCCGATGGCAATAAAAATCATCGCATCTGCAATGCGGTCCCCAAATTCGTTTTTCACTTCACCCCATTCATCTGCAAGATTGAGCGCACGTGCCACTTGCCCATCCATCAGATTGAGTAAGAGGCGAATCAAGACACAAGGCGGGACAATCCACAGCCAGTTTTTATTGGTATCTGCAAAATATAGAGCAAGCGCCGCGAGCAGCGACAAGATCAGCGCGCCGTAGGTAAACGTGTTTGGATGGATACGTCGCGCCACGCAGAAATCTACAATAGGTTGTAAAGCTCTTTGCCATTTGGATTTTGTCGTGTAAATGCCCAATGCTTTTGCTCCATCAAGTTCAATGATATTGATAATTGATTTTGGAAGTGTAGCATGATCGGAATCAAAATACAATCATTTGTCTTTCCTTTTTCCTTTATAATTTGCCAGACTTTTTCAGAGGAGACCCCTATGCCTGAACGTGAAATTTACTTGCTCTCGCCGCGCACGCTTAGCCCGGAAACGATCGCGGTTGCCTTTGCCAAAACCTCACGCTCGCCTGAATCATTTCGTGCGATTGCGGCAGAACTCAGCGATGAAAAATCTGCACAGTTCCATGAGAAGTGGGTGGTGGGATACGGTCATGCTTCGGTGGCTGAACATGCCATATTGCATATCGCCTTTGAAAATGTTTCGCGCCTGGCCATCGAGAGTATCGAGGGCAATCGGCTGGCCTCTTATACGGAAAAATCGACGCGTTATCAAAAATGGGGCTCAGATGACTTTACTGTTCCTCCTGAGTTACGCGAAGTGGCGCACTCCCTCTGCAATGAATATGTAGAAACGATCCGTTTCTTGTTCAAGACCTATGCTGATTCGCTCGAACCCGTACGAAGCCTCATCCTTGAGCAGTTCCCGCGCCGCGAGAATGAGAAGGAGGAAGCCTGGGATCGTCGTATCCGCTCGAAGTATGTGGATGTATGTCGATTTATTTTGCCTGCGGCGTCGCTTGCAAACGTGGGCATGACAGCCAACGCGCGCGTTCTTGAGAATATGATCCGTAAAATGTTGTCGCACGAGTTGGCAGAAGTTCGCCAGATTGGTGAGAAGGTCAAGGAAGTGGCATTGGGAGAAACACCAACCCTTGTGAAGTATGCAGATGCTGTGCCATATTTGGTGGAAACGATAAAAGGATTCGATAATCGAAAACACTTGCAACGCACGCAAGTGCAGGTGTCGGAATTCGTAAGTCGTAATCCAAGTAATTGGTGTTCATTGATTAATTATGACGAAGAAGGTGAGGAGAAAGTCCTTGCCGCGGCATTGTATCGTTTTGGCGAAATGAGCTATGCGGATGCATTGGCTTATACCAAATTTCTAAACGATGAGGAAAAGACCAAACTAGCTGAATCCTTGCTGGGACGTTTGGGCAAATTTGATGTTCCTTTGCGAGAGCTGGAATATTCAACCTATACATTCGATTTGGTCATGGATCAGGGTGCCTATGCCGAATTCAAACGTCACCGCATGATGACGCAGACGCCTCAGAAGCTCACCACGCGGCTAGGATACGCGACGCCGCGTCTAATTACTGAAGCAGGCTTTGGGTCCCAATATGAAGCCGCGCTGCAATCCGCAACCAAGATGTATGAGAAGCTGTATCAATTCAATCCGAATGTCGCCCAGTATGTTGTCCCCAACGGCTTTAATCGTCGTGTACTGGTAGAGTTCAATTTACGTGAAGCGTTTGCATTTTGTCAACTGCGCTCTGCAGCAAACGCGCATTTTTCCATTCGACGAATTGCACAAAGAATCTATGAAGAGTTGGCGCGTGTGCATCCATTACTGACGAAATATATGAAATTACATGATGAGACTTGGAAGGGTGTGGAAGAGAATTATTTTACGGAAGTTTGATTTCATCGCGCTGAGCGTAGACGAAGTGCACTTCGTCTACGCTCAGCGCGAAAGTTTTTCTTAAATCAATTTACTCACAATCGCCAGCAATATTCCGCCTGCAATCACACTCCCCAATTGCCCAGCAGTATTTGCGCCCATGGCATGCATCAAGATGAAATTGTTCTGATCTTCATCATTTGCTACTTTTGCGGCAAGGCGTCCTGCCATGGGGAATGCAGAAATGCCTGAGGCGCCGATAAGCGGGTTAATCTTATATCCACTTAGCACAGCCATCAACTTACCAAAGAGCAGACCAGCGACTGTATCCAACACAAAAGCAATTAAACCCAGTCCCAGGATCTTGATCGTGGCGAGATTCAGGAAACTGGCTGCGCCCATGGTCGCGCCGATTGCGAGTCCCAGGAATAACGTTGCAATGTTGATGATCTCATTTTGAGCAGCTTTGCTTAAACGATCAACCACACCTGAGGCTTTGAGTAAATTTCCAAGCATCAGCATGGAAATGAGGGGCGTCGCTTCTGGGACGAGCAAGCCAACCACCAGCGTGAGAACAACGGGGAAGAATAGTAATGCCTTTTGTGAAATAGGCTTAGGCGCGTATTCCATTGGGATCAGGCGCTCTTTTTTCGTTGTCAATAACTTCATCAGTGGCGGCTGGATGATCGGGATCAGGCTCATATATGAATAGGCGGCAACCGCGATTGGGGCGAGTATCTCAGGCGCGAGTTTTGTCGCCACGAAAATGGATGTGGGTCCGTCAATTGCACCAATCACGCCAATGGTCGCGGCTTGATTGAGCGGAAATCCAATCCAGATTGCCAGTATCAAAGTGCCGAAGATTCCGAATTGCCCTGCCGCACCCAACAACGCCATCTTGGGTTGTGCAAGCAGCGGGCTGAAATCGATCATGGCACCTATACCCACAAAGATCAATAATGGGAACAACTCAGTTGCAATCCCTGCCTTATATAGCACACCCATCATGCCTTCGGTGGCGGTCATGCCTGCCAGAGGAATGTTTGCAAGCAAACAACCGAAACCAATTGGCAGCAACAACACCGGCTCCATCTCTTTAAAGACCGCCAGATAGATTAAGACCAGCGCTACAGCGATCATTACTGCGTTGCCCAATGTGAAATGTAGTATTCCCTTTAATAATTCAGGAAGTAAATCTGCGACATTCATCCGAATCTCACCAGGGTCTGTTTGTGCGCCACGGTCTCGCCTGCGCTCACTAAAACTTCCGTGATTTTTCCAGCGCGCGTAGAGCGGATGCTGTTCTTCATCTTCATCGCTTCGATAACGAGCATAACCTGACCTGCTTCAACATAATCGCCCGTCCTTACGAAGAGCTCGATTACGGTGCCCGGCAGAGGTGCAGTCAACTCATTGGTTGTTGAACTTGGACTTGATGGTTGCTTTGACAACTCAACAGACTTAATTCCCTTTCCTTCCTTTTGGATTGCAAGCGTAGCGCCATCTTCAGGGCTGACTTTAAACTCCTGACCATCCACGCGTGCAATAATGGGCCGCGCGCGGATATCTTCGATTTCCACTTCATAATAGTGGTCTGCAACGTTCACAACATATTTCATTTGTCATCCTATTTTGCGCGGCTTGCGAGCAACCGGTGTCCGTTTTTCATACAACTGTCTTGTGCCCAACTGCCATGCTGAAACAATCGCGGTGGGTGGCTCTGAGAATAGATGGGCAAGAGATGCTTGTTGTTCGGTTAACGCGATGGCGACAGCCACTGCCGCGGCTTTGGCTTTAATATCACACTCAGCAGCGGGAGTAGGCTCAGCCGAGTCACGTCGTGCTGAGTGAGGATGAAGCGCCTTTATCCGCTGTAAGGGATGTGAGCAGATTCATCATCCACCACAATAAAAGGATCGCGGCAAAGACAAGTCCCATGCCGAGAGCAGTAATTTCAAGTGCGATGATCATATTGTTCATACAGGGATGTTCCCGTGTTTGCGCGGCGGGGCGGGCGCATACTTGTCACGTAGGGCTGCCAGCGAGGCGATGATCTTTGGGCGTGACTCACGCGGCTCGATGATGTCATCCACATAGCCTGTGGAAGCCGCATGATAAGGATTATTGAACTTCTCACGATACTCATTCGCGAGTTTTTTGCGTTCTGCCGCGGGGTCGGGTGCACTTTCAATCTGCTTTTTGAACAGGATATTTGCCGCGCCCTCTGCACCGAGCACCGCGATTTCGGCGGAAGGCCAGGCGTAGGTGACGTCTGTACCCAGATACTTGCTGGACATGACCACGTATGCCCCACCATAGGCCTTGCGGGTGATCACACAAATTTTAGGAACGGTGGCTTCTGAATACGCATAAAGCAACTTCGCACCGTGCCGAATAATGCCGCCATGTTCCTGTGCGATGCCAGGGAGAAAACCTGGTGAATCAACGAACGTGACCAACGGAACATTGAAGCAGTCACACATGCGCACAAAGCGCGTCATCTTATCCGCCGCGTCAATGTCAATCACACCCGCCATGATCGCGGGTTCTTGACCAACCACACCAACACTATGTCCGCCAATGCGCGCGAGTCCGATAATCGCATTCCGCGCCCAACTGGCTTGGAACTCGAGGAACGAGTCTTGATCGACGATTTTCTCGATTACCTTGTGCATAATGTATGGCTCAGATGGATCAGTTGGAACCATACAGTTGAGCGATTCATCCATATAGCCTGGGTCGCCTGTTGGCTTTGCGAACGGTGGATTCTCGACATTATTCGATGGCAGATAGGAAAGAAAATGACGCACCATATCGAGCGCATCTTTTTCACTTTTTAAACTCATATGTGCCACACCACTTACGGACGTGTGCACGTCTGATCCCCCTAGCGACTCAGCATCGATCACTTCACCCGTGACCGCTTTGATCACTTCTGGACCTGTCAGGAACATGAACGAAGTTTTCTCGACCATGATGACCAAATCCTGCAAGGCAGGGGAGTAAGCTGCGCCGCCTGCGCACGGGCCGAGCATCACCGCGATCTGTGGAATCACACCCGAGTATTGCGCGTTGCGTCTGAATATTTCCGCGTAGCCGCCCATCGAGCGAACGCCTTCCTGAATGCGCGCGCCGCCCGAATCGATCAGCGAAATAAACGGCACACCGTTACGGACAGCCAGATCCATCACACGGCAAATCTTATGCGACTGCATTTCACTGAGAGTGCCACCATAAATTGTGAAATCCTGTGAATATAAATACACTGTCCGCCCATTGATCTGCCCATAGCCTGTAACCACGCCATCGCCATAGTATGTTTCAGTGAGCAAATTCAGCTCATCTTCCGAATGTGTGATGAACGGTTCGATTTCATTGAATGTGCCTGGGTCAAGCAGTAGTTCAATGCGTTCGCGTGCTGTTAATTTGCCTTTTGCTCTTTGTCTTTTGGTTCGTTCCTCGCCACCGCCCTCAAGTGCCTTCGCACGTACTCTGCGAAGTTCAAGAATTCTGGGATCTTCCTACGTCATTCTTCATCCTTTTTAGTGAATTATTTCACAACTTTAAGTATAGCACTCCATATTCTTCAAGCCAGTGATGGATGACACACAGGACTGAGATAAAGCACCTCTTATTTTTTGACAATTCGCTCATGCGCAGCCGCAACCTGCTTCCGTTTAAAAAGAATGACGGCAGACCAACCGTCTACCGTCAAGGCTTATCTTCAGCCTTTTATCAGCACAATCTCTCTTTGAGGCTCTCCGATATATTCTGCGCCTCTTTCAGTCATTACTACATCTTCCTCGAGCCCAATATGTCCGTAATTGGGGACGGACAAGGAAGGTTCTATGGTGAAAACCTGACCTGCTTCTAATTTTTGATTTGGTGAGTCACCGTACTTTTCCCACAATGGACCAAGTAACGCCCCACCGTCGTGTGCCACACGTCCAAGCTGGTGACCGAGAGCATGTTGGTATTCAGGATAGCCTGCATCAATTACGATCTCGCGTGCGATCATATCAATGGAATTGCCTGTTACGCCTATCTTCATCGCTTTGCGTGATTTTTCGATCGCGGTGCGATTCGTAATGAATCCACGTTGGACTTCGGGTGGCGCTTCCGTCTCACCTTCGCGCAAAACATAAACAACACGCTGAATGTCGGAACAGTAATCTTCGTATTTCACACCAAAATCAAAATGAATAACATGCCCACGTTCCACTTTAATATTTGTAGGCCCGCTATGCCCAACGGGGGAATTGGGTCCACTATTCACCGCCGGACAGCTCTCTTCAGGCCAGGCAAACCCGACCCTATAATCCTGCGCGAGCTTGTGCATGTATTCGCCGATTTCAAGCTCAGTCATGCCAAGTTTGATGAAAGCAAAGGTCTTTTTATAGATTTCATCGGTAATCTCAACAGCTTTGCGAATTCGTTCCAACTCGGCGGGAGTCTTCCGTCCGCGCAGGGCGTTGATAACGGGTTCTGCGCTGACGAGGCGATCTGCGTAAGGTGTATCTTTCAAGTGTTCGCGCAAGATCTCGTACATGGCATGCGTTAAGCCATCCGCGTGGACGTTGTTCCTCGAAGTGTTCACCGCGATTTGGTCAGGGTTGAGACGTGCGATCGTATCCCGGAGAGGCCCGCTTACTGCGGTGTCATATCCAATAAGTGAATCAAAGACATTGAGTCTGGCAATAGCGTCCTTTTCGAAATTCCCGAGGATGGCAATCTTTTCTCCCTGGCGAGTGAGAATAAGCGCAGAAGGCCACGTCAGATCATTTGGACCGATTAGCAAATCCAGGGCGGGATCACGTACAC
>WNFU01007259.1_pt1 | contig 13155 bp, 18 predicted proteins | sample 5400121 | NCBI WGS metagenome assembly WNFU01 (sample SAMN13153360, study PRJNA577476) | soil metagenome | isolation source: 100 cm soil or saprolite under grassland replicate 1 | place: USA:California | collected 2016-06-15 | reverse complement strand
CGCAGACGAGCCTCTCGAATCTGTGTTTGGGTCGTGTGACTCCCAGCCTGAGATCTGAGTGAAAGTTGCTCAGTTTTCATGCTTGACATAGGCTAAGAAGTTATGTTAGGGAGAAAAAGGGGTACGAGAAGGGACCAACCATTCATCCGACGAGGAGGACCACTGTGAACGTACGACCCTTACGTGATCGCGTCCTCGTGAAGCGGGTCGAGGCGCAAGAGCAGCGGAGCGGCGGGATCATCATTCCCGACACCGCCAAAGAGAAACCCCAGCAAGCCAAGGTCATCGCCGCCGGCAATGGCCGCATCAACGACGACGGAAAAACGATTCCGCTCGACGTCAAGGTGGGTGATCACGTGCTCATCGGCAAGTACTCGGGCACGGAGATCAAGCTGGATGGCGAGGAGTATCTGATTGTTCGTGAAGACGAGATCCTGGGTGTCGCCGAGGGCGTGCCGGAGCTCGCGACCGTGTAGGAGGGCGGAGTCATGGCTGGCAAGCAGATCGTCTACAACGAGCATGCGCGTCACGCGTTGATGCGCGGCGTCAACAAGCTGGCGGATGCCGTGAAAGTGACGCTGGGCCCGAAGGGCCGAAACGTTGTCATCGACAAGAAATTTGGCTCGCCGACCATCACCAAAGACGGTGTGACGGTGGCAAAAGAGATCGACGTGCCCGATCCCGTTGAGAATCTCGGCGCCCGCATGGTGAGAGAAGTCGCGAGCAAGACCTCCGATATCGCGGGTGACGGCACAACCACCGCCACCGTGCTCGCACAAGCGATCATTCGCGAGGGCTCGAAAAATGTGGCGGCTGGCGCGAATCCGATGGGCCTGAAACGCGGAATCGAGAAGGCTGTAGAGCGGATGGTCACGGACCTGAAGGGACTGAGTCAGCCGGTGAAGGGCGACATGATCGCACAGGTCGGCACGATCTCCGCGAACAACGACCAAACGATCGGAAAGATCATCGCGGAAGCGATGGACAAGGTCGGCAAAGATGGCGTGATCACGGTCGAAGAAGCCAAGACCATGGAGACGGCACTTGAGGTCGTCGAGGGCATGCAGTTCGACCGGGGCTACTTGTCGCCCTATTTCGCCACGGACCCGGAACGCATGGAATGCGTCCTTGAAGATCCGTACATCCTGATCCACGAAAAGAAGATCTCGGCGATGAAGGATCTGCTGCCGACCCTCGAGAAGATCGCCCAGTCCGGAAAGCCGCTCCTGGCGATCGCGGAGGATCTCGAAGGTGAAGCGCTCGCCACGCTCGTCGTGAACAAGTTGCGCGGCACACTCAAGGTGGCGGGCGTGAAGGCGCCCGGCTTCGGCGATCGCCGGAAGGCGATGCTGGAGGACATCGCGATCCTGACGAACGGCCGGGCGATTACCGAGGACCTTGGGGTCAAGCTCGAAAACATCAAGCTGGAAGACCTCGGCACGGCCAAGCGGGTGACGATCGACAAGGACAACACGACGATCATCGAAGGAGCCGGTACGAAGAAAGCGATCGAGGGGCGCGTGAAGCAGATCCGGACGCAGATCGAGGAAACCACCTCCGATTACGATCGCGAAAAGCTGCAGGAGCGGCTCGCGAAGCTCGTGGGCGGCGTCGCGGTCATCAAGGTTGGCGCGGCGACCGAGACCGAGATGAAGGAAAAGAAGGCGCGCGTCGAAGATGCCATGCACGCCACGAAGGCCGCCGTCGAAGAAGGGATCGTGCCCGGTGGTGGCATCGCGCTGCTTCGTGCCTCGGCGATTCTCGAGTCGTTCGCGAAGGACAGGAGCCTCGATGACGACGAGCGCCTTGGGGTCGAGATCGTGCGGAAGGCCGCCGAGGAGCCCACGCGTTGGATCGCGCAGAACGCTGGGCTGGAAGGCTCGATCGTCGCGGCGAAGATCAAGGAGTCCAAAGAGAGACACTGGGGCTTCAACGCGCAAACCGAGGAGTACGAGGATCTCGTCAAAGCCGGCGTCATCGATCCAACCAAGGTGGTGAGAACGGCGCTGACGAACGCGGCGTCCATCGCCTCGCTGCTCTTGACGACGGAGGCGCTCGTCTCTGAAATCCCCGAGAAGGAGAAGCCCGCGCCCGCGGCGCACAGCCCCGGCATGGACGATTACTGATCGCGAGGCGAAGACAGCGGATTGGGGTTTGGCGCGCCAGCCCGGTGGCCGAACCCCAACTCGCTCGTCTGCGACAGACGTCCGTCGAGCGGCTGAGAGAGAAGGGTTTCTAGACGACAACGCGTGATCAGTGCCTGCCGGCGCGCGCGTCAAGGGTGATGAACACAATGGGTGTGGGCAATTCCTGGACAGGGCGCATCGCCCTGATTGGCAACTACCTACCAAGACAGTGTGGGATCGCAACGTTCACGACCGCGCACTTCTTCCATCGCGATCTTCTCTGCCTTGCCCGATGCGAGCACCGCGCATGATTAGCATCGAGCCGCGGTTTGGCGCCTCGACGAAGCTGTTTCGCACGCTTGGCTGCGACGTTTACGAAGAGAAAACGACCGGTGATTGGCGGCGCCGCACGTTGTCCGCGTTGATGCTCTTCTTCAAGTGTTTCAGCGTGTTCGTGAAGCTGCTCGACCGTCATACAAAATGGGTCACCTCCCGGTGATGTGCCCGAGGGCCCGATGCTCGGGCCCTCGGCGGTCGCTGGACGTGTGTCACGTCGCCGGCGACAACGCCTGCGACGCGTGAACAACGCGCCCTTCCTACGCCGTGACCTTCCGATGCACGCCCGGCGACGCCAAGAAGGCGCGATAGACGGCAACGGCGGCGACGACGATTCCAGCGATCACGTCACTATTTCTCGCCATCGTCGTGTCGGCGTACGCGAGTACGAATGGCGCTACGATGGACCACGCTCCGCCGACCATCAGGAGATAGTCGACGTACGCCGGGACGTCCGTGCCCAGAGCCGCCCACAGGGCGAGAGCGGCAATCAGCAATCCGAGCACAACTGCTTCTGCGGTCGCGACGGTGCTTAGCGTGCTGTAGCCAGCTGCGAACGGTGCGACCAGAAGGCCGATGCCAGCGAGGACGGCAATCCAAGCACTCCATTTCATGGGTCGGTCACCTCCTTTCCGGACCATTTCCCACTAGTCCTCACACCAGATAGTCCTACTTGACAATAGTCGTTGTCAACGAATATTATCCGGCTATGGAACGCACGAACGCGCGGATCGATACGCCAGAGCATGCCGTTTTCCTCGGAATCCTGAGGATCGCCGAAGCCTTCACGCGTGCGCTCACAGAGGTGCTGGAGCCCTTCCGGCTGACGCTAAGTCAGTACAAGGTGCTACGAACACTTCGGCACGCGGGGTCGGAGGGGCTGACATGTGGAGAGGTCAGCGAGCGACTCTCGACACGCGACTCCGACATCACCCGCCTTTTGGATCGGCTGGAGGTACGGGGCCTGATCGCGCGTCGGCGTGAGCGACCCGACCGCAGAGTGGTCCGCACGAAAATCACCGAGGAAGGCACAGGCGTTCTCAGCGCGATCGACAAGTTGATCGGCGAGCTTCAAGTTCGTCACCTTGGTCATTTGGGACCAAAGAGGTTGAGCGCTTTTGGCGCGCTACTGAAGTCGGCCGCTATCACTGGACTCGTCGAATGAACGTAGATCAATCGGGGTGAGACGGATGCTTTCTTGAATCATGCAGAAAAGGAGGTTGCTTATGCGACGCACAGCGATCGTAGTTGCGCTGTTGGCTGCGTTGGCGATCTTCGCAGCTCCAGCCTCAGCGCAGGTTCAGGATGGCTGGTTCCTGAATGCCGGCGTGGGACCAGCATTCGGCACACTTGGTTCGGTGCCTGCCGTTGATGGGACCGCCGGCTACAGGTTCAACCAACACATCTCAGTGGCGGGAGAATTCGGTGTGTTGCCACATGCTCCTTTTGATAAGGCGGGCGTGATTGCCCCTCCCGTGTCACCGATCGTGCCGACGGCCGATCTTCGCGTCAACGGCTATCACGCGAACGGTAATCTGACCATCCAACCAGGGATCTGGGAACGCATAGAGCCTTACGCGACCGTTGGCATCGGCTCGTTCACGGGTTCGACAGTCGCGGCGGCGGACGTCGGCCCGACCGAGTTCCGGCAGTACCGACACGATACCCATTTCGCGTCGAATCTCGGTGCCGGACTGACGTATCGGTTCAACCGCTGGTTTGGCGTGAACGCCGACTATCGGCACTTCTTTGTGAACGCGGGCGATTTGGAGCACGTCAATCGCTTCGCGACCGGAGTCAAGTTGTTCGTGAAGTAGTCAAAGCGTCGGGCGCGCGGGCGTGCGCGCGCCCGGCCGCTCGTTACTGACGGCGAAGGAGGCGTCTTCAAACGTGCGCTCGCGAGCTTTGATGACGGTGCTGGCTGGCATCGCAGGCACAATTTCGTCTGAGACGTCGATGGTCACCCTGCGATTCGGCGTGAAGCGTAGGCTGTCGCTCACGTGCTGGATTCTCGGACATGAGGATTGGGTGCGTCGCGCGCCTGGTCGGCTCTATCTCGAATGTCTCGAGTGTGGACGTGAGACAACGGGGTGGATAACAGCCCGGAGCGTGCCCAGCGACGCAGTAAACGTCGGCGGCGGGCACGCCAGCGACAATTGTCCTGATCGTTCTGCGTCTGACGTGAGCCCCTCGACAATCGTACCGTCCGAACGGCCAGCCGACCAGCACGAGGTGCGGATAGCGGCCTGATCTCAGTGGCGTGCGTTTGAGGCGTTGAGCACAATGGAAGATCTGTGGTTCGAGGCTGGAGCAGCGTCATGTGCCTCGAATCAGGAGACGGACGAAATGGCAGAGACGATTCGTATTGTCGATTACTTCTATCTGACCGTGCCCGATAAGCCGGGTGAGGGTGCGCGAGTGCTCAACGTTTTGAAGGACGCCGGCGTGAACCTGCTCGCGTTCTCCGGTTTTCCCGAAGGACGCCGGACGCAGCTGGATTTCCTTCCCGCGGATCCGGCGGCATTCAAGCAGGTCGCCAAGAATGCGAAGTGGAAGGTCATTGGCCCGAAGCGAGGATTCCTCCTTCAGGCTGATGACCGCGTGGGCGCAGTCGCGGAACTGCTTGAACGCTTGGGCAACGCCAAGATCAACGTCACTGCAATCGACGCCGTGTCCGTGGACGGCCGCTATGGAGCGATTTTCTGGGTGGCTCCAAAGGATGTGAAGAAAACCGCGACTCTGCTCGGCGCAGCTTAAGCCTAACCCCAACGCCTATGCGGACGCGTAAGCGTCGAGAAGGCGCTTCACTGCCGGCTTGGTCAATGCGCCTAGCAAATCAATCGATGTTGCGTCCACACAGCCGGGCACGCTGCGTTCGAGGACCAGAGACGCGATGCAACGCATCTGCCGGATTGGCGCTTGGCTAGATGCCACCTAGCTGCCCGGCGGTCGCAGACGCCAGAACCGCTCGGCAACAATCGACCAGCCCTTTGGCGCTAATCGCGCGCTCGCGTCTTCGATCATTCCAGGGTTGCCGCACAGGTAGATGACGGTGTCAGCTTTCAGCAGACCCCAGCGCTCGAGGTATTCCTCGACGAGCAGATTGATGCGACCAGTCGGGCCTGTCCAGCCGGCGTTCCGGTCGGCCCACGGACGACTCACGCTGGCTACGAATTGAATCAGTTCGGGATAGTCGGTGCTCAGTCGCCTGAGCTCGACGTCGTACACGAACTCGTCGGAATGACTTGCACCCTGCATGACGAAGAACCGGCTCTGTTCCACCGCCGCCGGACGATCTTCTCGGTCATGGATGAACTGGCGAATCATGCTGACGTACGGCGCAATGCCCGTCACAGTGGCGACCATCACGTGGTTTCTGACACCGGTTCGCCGGGTGAAACGTCCCTTGGCCTTGGGCCGCATCGTGACGAGGTCCCCCACATGCTGAGCGAAGAGAAGCGGCGTCAGCGTGCCACCGTATTCGGGGAGCACGAACTCGACGAACAGTTCGATAGTCGGCTCGTACGGCGCTGAGACAATCGAATACGGTCGTTCAATTCCTTCCGCACCAATGGTGATGTACTGGCCCGGCGTGAAATGAAATTCGATGCTCGGCTCGAGCCAAAGAATGAACAGGTCATCAGTGCAGTCTCGGCGGCGTACGATCCTCGCTGTCGGGAGGTTCGCCGCTGCTGTGGAGGTTCTCTGCAGGCCCCCGGAACTCCTCGATGGCATCCTGTTCTGCGGAGCTTCACAAACCGCGCCGCGATTGGCACATGGTGGTCATTGGGCGTAGGACTTGCGTGCTCGACCGTGATGTGCACGACGGGCGGTACATGCTCCGTCGGCACGCATGACAAGAGCTCATGCCATGCCCACTGCTCAGAAGACTATCAAACCCGCCGAGGTCGGTTCAATTAAGGAGCAGCTGTCGCGGGACAATACGCCCGACAGTCCGATTGTTCAGGAGTTGCGCCGCCAGGTCGCAAACGCGTTCGTTCTGTACGCCAACTACAAGCACTACCACTGGCAGACCTACGGTCCGCTCTTTCGCGATTTGCACAAGCTGTTCGATCGCCTTGCAAAAGACGTGCTCTCCACGATCGACGAACTCGCCGAGCGTGTCCGCATGATCGGGCAGGATCCGCCAGGGCATCTACTCGAAGCCGCCGACCTCGCCAGTGTAGCCGTCGCTGCGCCGCACCCGACGATGCGTGAGATGGTTGAAGAGGCCGATCGACATCTGCTTATCGTGATCAGCGAAATGCGGCGCGCCGCGAAAATTGCCGACGAGCACGGCGACCCGGGAACGGTCGATCTGTTCTCACGCGTTGTTCAGATTCATGAGAAGCATGAGTGGTGGATGCGGGATCTGCTCCGTAGCGGCGACGGGCTCTGCGCGTGACACTCGACGGGCGAACACTCGTACTGAGAGTTGACCCGGGCGATGGTTACGCTCTTTCTGTGTGGCGATGTGATGACCGGCCGCGGTATCGACCAGATCCTGGCGCATCCATGTCCGCCTGGAATTCAGGAGCCTTATGTCCGGGATGCGCGCGATTACGTAGCCTTGGCGGAACAGGCAAACGGACCAATTACGCGTCCGGTCGCTCCAGCCTACATCTGGGGTGATGCAATCGCAGAACTGAAGCGAATCGCGCCCGACGCTCGGATCGTCAATCTGGAGACGAGCGTCACCACGAGCGACGACTTCTGGCCTGGCAAAGGCATCCACTATCGGATGCATCCGCGGAACATCGACTGCCTCACCGCTGCGGGAGTCGATGTGTGCGTGCTTGCAAACAATCACGTGCTCGACTACGGGCGCGCGGGTCTCGACGAAACCATCGCCACGCTGGTCGACGCAGGGTTGAAGGTCACCGGAGCCGGAGCGTCAATCGATCAGGCGCGGCAACCGGCGATCATCGATGTCGGTAACGAGGCGCGGATCCTCGTGTTCGCCGTTGGCGCCGAGAACAGCGGAATTGCCAGGACGTGGGCGGCCACAACGGCAGCGTCTGGCGTCGATTTGCTGCGCGACTTCTCGGACGCGTCCGCCGACGCCCTACTGGCACGAGTGCGCAGCCGCAAGCGCCACGGAGACGTCGCCGTCGTGTCCATCCACTGGGGTGACAACTGGGGCTACGAAGTCCCCGACGCGCACATCCTGTTCGCCCATCGTCTACTTGACGACAGCGTGGATCTGGTCCACGGCCACTCGTCGCATCATCCTCGACCAATGGAGATCTACAAAGACAAGCTGGTGCTGTACGGGTGTGGCGATTTCCTCACCGACTACGAAGGCATCACCGGCGACGAGGAATTCCGAGATGACCTCGTGCTGATGTACTTCCCCCGGCTGCATTCGCACACGGGTGAGCTCATTGAGCTTCAGATGACACCGTTGCAGATTCGGAGGATGCAGTTGGTTCGCGCGTCGGTGCCAGATCGTGATTGGCTGCGACAACGACTCATCGACGTTTCGAAGGATTTCGGGTGCGACGTGGTGTTCGGCGCCGACAAAGCAACGCTAGAGGTACGGCGGCTAAGTCCGTCTCCGGCGACGAAGTAGCGAACTGAGCCGCAGCTCGTCGGCGCGCGGACGTGATGGGCATCCTCGTTGCTTCAGCAGAGCGATTGGAGGATTGCGATGCCCGAAAAGGCAACCGTCAAACGGTCACGAAAGGCCAAGCGAGCCGGACGCGCGCCAACCACGCAAGCAGGCCCGTTTGTCCGCGAAGAGATGCACCACGTCCGCGAAGGCAAACATGGAGCGAGCTCCACGAAACAGGCCATCGCCATCGGTCTTTCGAAGGCGCGACGTGCCGGCGTCCACCTCCCGCCGCCACCGTCTACGGCCAAACCGAAGACGAAACAGAGCGCGAAGTACGCGAGCCGCGCTGCCCGACGTGGAACGCGACCGGCGGCCAGGCGCTCGCGCGCGATCAGCCGTGCATTGAAGCGTGAGAGCCGAGGTGCGGCGTCCAGTAAGGCGCTTTCACGTCAGGCCAAGAGCGCCGCGCACCGACGATCAGCATCAGCACGCAGGGCCTCGGCTCGAAAGGCCGTGCGGACCAAGGGGCCCGGCCTGCGTCGCGAAGCAGCCCGGAAAGCTGCGCGCACGCGGCAGGCGCGTCGGCGCAGAGCCTCGACTTCGTGATCCACAGTTCGCCCGCTGCGGTCCCAACGCGAGTGCAAGGTATATGGCGAAACAGTCAAATCGCGAGAGCGTGGTGAAGCAAGGTGGAATTGCGCGCGAACCCTCGAATGCCGAGGACGTCACGCGCGACACATACGGCGATTCGAAGCCGGCTCCTGTGAACGGGGATAAGGAGAAGCGCGCCGCGGAAGCGAATCGCGCCGCCGCAGCCGCTGGGATTCCCGGTGTTGCCGTGCCAGACACAGAATCCGAGGGCACCAGCCTCCAGCTGGAAGACGAACGGTCGCGAGCACGCGCGAGAGCGGTAATCGCATTGCCTCTCGGAACGATGTCGAAAAGCTCAGACCGAAGCAGCCTTAAACGTCAGCGGCATCGCTCCCTGGCTCTGGCGGTGGGATCGGATCCGTGGGGCCAGGATCTGGAGAAGGATCGGGAGCAGGCGTTGGGTCTGGTTCCGGGTTGGGTTTAGGTTTAGGTGGTTGCGGCTGCGGAGCTGGCATAATTGATCCCACTGTAATTGCTGACGCGCGCACGAGCTTTCGCAATTACAAAACGATGTCCGTCGTTGCAATCGGCGCGATTCGGCGCGAACAACTCGTGGCTGACAGCTTGCACTCTCGTAGTGAAGGCGGTGAATTATGCCCGCTGTCGCGTCTGAGTCGGTTGCCATTCCCATTAAACCGAGAGGTCAGATCGAGGCTGACTTATGGGTGCCTAATCTGGCTACAGGACTGGTTATCTTTGCCCACGGAAGTGGAAGCAGTCGCTTCAGCTCGCGCAACCGAGCCGTGGCGAAAGCTCTCCAGGAACGCAAACTCGGCACCGTCCTCCTCGACCTGCTCACTCGGGATGAAGAACACATCGATGTTCGGACCGCTGAGTACCGGTTCGATATCGAACGACTCGGAACGCGCGTCGTCGCTGCGACAGACTGGTTCCAAGATCGCACCGATCTCAAGGCGTTCCCCGTTGGTTATTTCGGCGCGAGCACGGGTGCAGCGGCCGCGCTCATCGCTGCGGCAGTACGTCCAGGCATTGTGCGCGCTGTTGTGTCCCGTGGCGGCCGTCCGGACCTGGCGGGTTCCGCGCTGCCGAAGGTGAAAGCGCCGACGCTCCTCATCGTCGGCGGTCATGATGAGCCCGTGATCGAAATGAACGAGCAAGCAAGGGCGCAGATGCGTTCCGCGCACGTGGACCTGAAGATCGTGCCAGGAGCGACGCACCTGTTCGAAGAGCCGGGGACGCTCGAACAGGTCGAACAGCTGGCCGGCGATTGGTTCGTTCGATACTTGCATCCTGCGTGACGGAGTGGACCATGACGATGCGCGACATACCGCGCGCAGAATGGGACGGGTTCTTCGACACGTTTACACGCCAACACCGGCGCAAACCCGTGACGGTCGCCAAGAGTGATGTGCGAGATGGTCTGCGCATCGCGGAGCGTGCGACACCGCTGCTGGATCTGACCCACGATGAAGCGTCGCACCGAATCTCAATCACCGTAGAAGAGCCGCCGTCTGGAGAGGTTACGCATACGGTCGTTGAACCGGAGAGTGTGGCCGTGGAAGAGCCGGCAGAGGCCGACGAAGATCCCCAAGTTGTTGTTCATCTCACGGGCGGCGGACAGCACTTCGTCGTTCGGCTCGAACGAGAGCCGCTGCACGCGTAGCGTTGAGACCTCTACGTCCGGTGAACGGCCAGCTCCGAGTGGACTGTCCCCGACGCCAAGCGGCGTATCGCGTCGGCGAGAAAGGGCGCCACCGAGATGACGTGCAGGCGGGGCCAGCCTTCAGTGTGCTGTTCGATACTGTCGGTTACGAAAACATCACTAATCGGTGGCGCCGTGAGCTTTGCTCGGGCACCGCCGAGGAGCACGCCGTGCGTGGCGGCGACAACCACTTCTGGACGCGCTCCCATTTCCACAAGCTTGTCGACGGCCTTGGTAATCGTGCCGCCCGTCGAGATCATGTCGTCGACGACGAGACATAAGCGTCCGCGTACGTCACCAACGAGATGCGTGACGTGCGCCTCCGCACCAGTCTCGCGTGTCTTGTGGAGGAGGACCACTGACGTATTGAGGTTCTGTGCGTAGTCCGTCGCCATCTTGAGCCGCCCGACGTCAGGCGACACGACGACTGTATCCGCTGCCAGGCGACGCTTCATTGCATCAGACAAGATGGACACGGCGGTCAGGCTGTCTACCGGAATCCGGAAGAAGCCCTCGATTTGCGACGCGTGCAGGTCGATCGTGATGACGTGGTCGGTCCCGGCGGTCTGCAACAGGTCGGCGACCAGCCGTGCGCTGATCGGCTCCCGGCGACCGTGCCGTTTGTCGGACCGCGCGTATCCGAAATACGGAATCACCGCAAAAATGCGCGCGGCTGACGCGCGCCGGCACGCATCGATGATCGCCAGGAGCTCCATCAGGTGATCGTTGACTGGCGGTGCCGTGGACTGGATGACGAACACATCCTTGTCTCGTACCGGGTCACGAATCTCGACGCCGACCTCCCCGTCAGGAAACCGTTCAACGACAGCGTCGCCGAGCGGTACCCCCACGTTGTCGGCCACCGCTGTCGCCAGGGCTCGATTGGCGTTTCCACACAAGATCGCGAATGATCCGGCCACGTGCGACACCCTTTACTCGGTCCGCATCGTCACGAACACCTGCGTCCCCTGTCGTGACACCAAGACAAACGCCGTCTGGCCCGGCTTCAGTTGTCGCAGCAGCCGGACGGCGTCTGCGGCCGACCGCACGGGCTCGCGGTTCACTTCGACAATGACATCGCCACGTTGGATGCCGCATTCGCGGCCGGTGCGAACGGCTCGACACCTTCGACCAACGCGCCGCCGGTTCCGGGCGCGAGCCGCAGTTGCTGTGCAATCTCCGGCATGAGATCGATCAGCGACAAGCCGAATCCCGGTCGCGACGTGTCGCCTTGGCGCTGCCGGCCCTTCTCATCCAGGACGAGCTCCTCGATCGTCACATTGGTCGTTTGGCGCTGTCCCTTCCGATAGAACGTCACCGGAACGCGTGATCCAACCGCGGTCGTAACGACCATTCCTGTGAGCTGTTCGCCGTCGGCGACGGTCTTGCCGTTGAATTCCACGATGACGTCGCCCGCCTGGAGCCCCGCACGCGCCGCGGGCGATCCCGGTTCCACGGTGCTAACGATCGCCCTTCCGGCTTCGGGAGACCGAGCTCCCGGGCCTCGTCATCGGTAATGGGTGGTGTCTGGACCTGAACGCCGAGACGCCCACGACGGACCTGTCCCTTGCGCAGTTCGGGCATCAACGCTTTCACCGCGTTGATTGGCACCGCGAATCCGATGCCGATGTTGCCCGCACCGCCACCAGACAGAATAGCACTGTTGATGCCCACGACTTCACCGCGCATGTTCAGGAGTGGGCCGCCGGAATTGCCCGGATTGATCGAGGCATCCGTTTGGAGCATGTCCTGGAAACGTCCTTCTGTCACGGCAAACGGGCGGGCCGTGTAGCTCACGACACCTGCGGTAACGGTGTGTCCGAGCCGGAACGGGTTGCCGATGGCCAGCACCCAATCTCCCGGCTCAAGCGCTTCGGAATCGCCCAGCGACGCGACCGTCAGCTGGCCGGGACCCTTTTCGAGACGAATCAAGGCGCTGTCGGTGAGCGGATCGCGTCCGAGGACCTTTGCGTCGTAGCTTCGGCGTTCGTCGCCGAACAACCCCACGCGGATGCGATCGGCACCAGCGACGACGTGATTGTTCGTGAGGATGTCGCCCTCAGCGCTGATGATGAAGCCCGAGCCGAGGCCCTGCTGAATCTGTTCGCGGGGCGTCATCGGCACGCCGAAGAACCGACCGAAGAAGTCGTCTTCCCCGAACTGCGTGAACTGGGGGGTGCGCACGCGACTCTGGGTCGTGATCGATACGACCACCGGATTCTGCCGTCTGACGATGTCGCGAAAGATGGAGTTGCCGACGACGTCCCGGGTCGCCGCGGTGGCTTGGTTCGTAGACGCCGCATCGGCTTGGTTCGTTGACGATGGAGCAGCCGCGTTATTTGGTTCACGTACGCCCTGTCTCAACCGCGCAGCCGCGACAATCGCCACTGCGCTCACCGCGATCACGATGATGATGAGATAGGCCGGAAATCGTTTGTTCATTGGGACACCCGAGAGCGTTTTCTCAAGCGTCATCGAGCAACGCGCGTACCGTGACCAACCGTCCGCGGCACTTCGAGCAAGATTTGAGCGAAGTGAGTTGACTCAGGTGGGTGCCGACTGCGAATCATGGCCGCAGTACCCGCGTTCCGAGCCCGTCGAAGGCTCTCGATTGAACTGCGGCCGGCGAGCTCGGTTCGGGTGGAGACTGCTACTTCTTGGCTTCAGCGATCTCCAGTCTGCGTCCCTTGGACGCCGGCGGTGCCGGCATCGTGATCTCGAGCACGCCGTCCTTGAAGTTGGCCTTGGCCTGCTCGCTGATCGCACCTTCGGGTAGCGGGATCACGCGACAGAAGCTGCCATAGCCGCGTTCGCTCCGATAGTAG
>WNFU01007258.1_pt1 | contig 13156 bp, 10 predicted proteins | sample 5400121 | NCBI WGS metagenome assembly WNFU01 (sample SAMN13153360, study PRJNA577476) | soil metagenome | isolation source: 100 cm soil or saprolite under grassland replicate 1 | place: USA:California | collected 2016-06-15 | reverse complement strand
GTGCTTGCAGGGGTGGCGGCCGGGGGATGATGGGCGGGTCGGTGCCGCTGGCCGGGTGCAGCCGCAGCCTGGCCAGCGCGGTGAAGATGAGCCGGCCGGTGGGCTTGGCGGGGCGACGGGCCCACAGCCCGTCCAGGCGCTCGGCGGGGGCGGTCGCGCGGCGGACCTGCCGCTCCACCAGGCAGAAGACCAGCAGGGCCAGGCAGATGACGGTGATCAGCGCGGCGGTGCGGCGGTTGTCTTTGAGGAACATCGGCGCCACCGCCAGCGGCCCCTTGAAGCTCCCGTAGCGGCGCTCGACGACCTGTTGGCCCTTGTAGCGCCGCAGGATCTCGGCGGCGTCGGCTTGGGCGGGTCCAGGTTGGTCAGCAGCGCGTACCAGCCGTCGGTGCGGGCCTGGGCGTCCAGGGCGTGCTGGTCGAGGTGCCACGCCAGGGTGGGCTTGCCGGTAGCGGGGTCGGTGCCGACCTCGGCGGTGAGCACGCCGACCAGCTTGCGGGCGGCGGTGATCGCGCGCACGCGGGCACCGACCGCGTCGGCGTCGGGATAGTGGCGGCTGCCCAGCCCACGCTCCAGCCGCCCGAGATCATCGCGGGCGCGGTCCAGCTTGCGGGCGCGGTTGGTCTGCGCGGCCTGGGCGCGGGCCGAGGACCACACCAGCACCCGCCGCAGGGCAAGGACCGGGTCGCGCTTGTGCTTGCCGGCAAGCGGCATGGTGTCCTCGATGACCCGGTAGCTGCCCCGCTGCTCGGGTGGCTTGCCGGCATCGCGGGCAGCGACGTAGTCGACCGGGGTGGCGGCCTGGGGGTCGAGGGCGGCGAAGGTGGCGGCGGGCACGTAGGTCTTGGAGGCCGGCGCGATGAAGCCGACCTTGGCCTTGATCATGGCGGCGAGGTTGGGGTAGGAGACCAGCTTGGAGTCGCCGACCAGCAGCAGCCGCCGGCGGCCGGCGAGCTTTTTCAAGCTCGTCATCGCGCCGATGACCTGGGCGACCTCGCCGGCGCCGCCGTCATAGGCGCGGTGCAAGATGGGCACCCCGCCGTCGGGGTCGCCAGTGACCGCCAGGCCGGTCTGGACCTGCTTCAAATCGGGGCGGCGGTCCTTGGGATGGCCGTAGCGGGGGCCGGGAAGCCGTCGTCGGGGTCGGGGTAGGCGCCATACAGCGAGATCGACGTCAGGTCCCAGTGGCATCTGCTCACATCCAGGCCGAAGACGCTGATCGCGCGGGCGCCGACCGACCCCGTGATGTGGTCCAACTCCGACGCGACCGCGTCCAAGGCACGGCCGATGCGGTCGTCGTTGAGGGTGGCCGCCTCGATCCCCCAGACCTCTTCGACCGCCCACTGCCTGGCCCACGCTTCGACGTGGACCAGCGGCGTCGGCGAGGTCAGCCGGTTGGCGACCAGCGCCTCGATCACCTGCCCGTGGGTCACCAGGGCGACCTTGTCACGCATCGGGCAGGCCCGGTCGATGATCCCGGCCACATCCAGCCGCCGGCAGAAGTCCGCCACGACCGGCAGCGCCCCCAGCGCCTTGTCCACGCTGGGCGCACCGAACTGGGCTCGAAGCCGCGCACGGGGTCGCATCGGCGAACCCTGCCACATCCCCCTGACAACCCGTCCCGCCACACGACGACAGGCTCACCAAGAACCATGTGCGGAAGACAAGGCTAGGTGGGTGGCCTTGGGCAGCGCGGCCACCCAGGTCCTGCTCGGCCAGGCCCCGCAGGCGGTCGCCGCGCTCGCGGACGCCTTCCGGCTGTCGCAGGGCGAACGGGCGTTCCTGGTCGGCGCGCGCAAGGGCGAAGGCATCCTGGCCGCCGGCACCGAGCGGGTCGTCTTCCAGGCCATCGCCAGCCCCGCCGAGCATCGCCTGATCACCAGCGACCCCGCCGAGCTGGCAGCCCTCCAGACGCCGACAGGGGATCGGGAGAGGGCGGCCGGGTGATGCGATCAGCTGGGATCGCGCTTGCCGCGGTCCTGCTGCTGGCGATGCTCGCCATCGCCGCGGCGACGAGCGTAACCGCCATGCTGCCGGGCGGCGCTGGGGCACTGGCGCCGACCGCGCAGGCGCTCGCGGGCATCCCGCCGGCCTACCTGGCGCTGTACCAGCAGGCCGCCGAGCGCTGCACTGGGCTGCCGTGGACCGTGCTGGCGGCCATCGGCGAGGTCGAGTCCGACCACGGCCGCTCCACCGCCCCCGGCGTGCACAGCGGCGCGAACGTCGCCGGGGCGGCCGGGCCGATGCAGCTGGGGATCGGCACCGGACCGGCCGGCGATGCCTTCTGGCGGTTCGCGGTCGACGGCAATACCGATGGCATCACCTCGCCCTACGACCCGGCCGATGCCATCCCGACCGCCGCCGCCTACCTGTGCCACGCGCTCGCCGACCACCAGGGCGACCTCGCCGCGGCGGTCTTGGCTTACAACCACGCCGGCTGGTACGTCGATCGCGTCCTGGCGCTGGCGGCCAGCTATGGCACCACGGTCCAGCCGCCGACCCTGGCCGCCAGCCAAGCCGTGACCTTCGCGCTGGCGCACCTCGGCGAGCCCTACCGCTGGGGCGGCGACGGGGTGGAGGAGGGCGGGTTCGACTGCTCGGGACTGACCCACGCCGCCTACCAGGCCGCTGGCGTCCAGTTGCCCCGCACGGCTCAAGCCCAGTACGACGCCGGCCCGCACCTGCCCGCCGATGCCAGGCTCGCCCCTGGTGACCTGGTGTTCTTCGGCACCAGCCCCGCCAACGTCACCCACGTCGGGATCGTGCTCACGCCGGGCCAGATGATCGACGCTCCCCATACCGGCGCCACCGTCCGCATCGAGCCCTACATCGCCCGCTCGAGCTACCTGGGCGCGACCCGGCCCACCAGATGAGCGCTATTGGATTTGACGCAGCAGCAGGACGGCGAGCCGGGCCAAACGTCCCCGAGCGACCGGGAGCGGCAGTGAACCAACCATCGTTAGCCGGGTGGCGGATTGACCGAGTCGCTGAAGTGGGTGATGCCGTCGGTCGGCTCCACAGCGGCAGCCTCCAACCCCGCATGCTCGGCGATCGCCTGCACGCACCGCTGGCTTGCCCCGATGTAGGTAGTCGTCAAGTCGATTTCGGTGGCCACACACCAGGCCTGGTCGTCGGGCCACCACAGGTTCGGCGACTGCCAGAACGGCGCCTGACACAGCGAGGCTGTCCCCACCGCCCTGATCGGACCGCCCAGCAGCAGCATCCGCCGACTCGGGATCTCGAAGGCCGCCGCATCCTGCGGCACGGCCAGCGCGCCATACCCCTCCCAGACGCCAAACCAGCACCGCTCGGGCATGGCGGTGTGCCCGGCGAGCACCTCGGCCAGCACGGGTGCAAGGTCCCGTGGCAGGCTGCCCTCGGCGGGCTCGAGGTCCCAGACGCCGGGCTGAGACTGGCCGCCGCCGGTCAGGCTGCACGACCCCACCAGGCTGCACCACTGCATGGCTGGGTGAGCGACACGGCGGTTGGCGCAGGCGACCTGGTGCCACGAGACGGGCGTCCAGTGGTTGCCGTCGCGCCGCTGGGCGGGGTGGAAGACCCGCGCGTAGGCCTCCAGGCCAGCCGGCACGACCGACGGCACGCTCTCGGCGAAGCCTCGCAGCCCAGCCACGACCCAGCCGGCTGGGGCCGCGTGCGGTGCGGTGGTGTAGTCCCCGATGCGGTCCATGCCGCTGATGATGCGACCACACCATCTCCGGGGCCAGGCATTAGCTGCACCTCAGCACGCACCAGCGCTCGCCGCTGGACGCAATCCCTGACCCACACCAGGAGGTGTCTCCTGCCCGTTGGTTCTGAACCGCCACCCCCGCCCAGGCCCAGGCCTGGGCGGCACCGTGTCCTCCGCCGCGCTCGTCCCATGCCGCCGGATCAGCCGATGACGTTCCTGTCAGCGTTTGCCGGGGTGGGCGGCTTCGACCTCGCCCTGGAACACACTGGCATGCGCTGTGTCGGGCAGATCGAGATCGATCCGGCCTGCCGCAGCGTGCTCGCCCGTCACTTCCCGGAGGTGGACCGCCACGATGATATCCGGACCGCGATCGACTGGTGGGCTACTCGGGCCCGGCCACCGCTGGACCTGCTCACCGGCGGGTTCCCGTGCCAGGACCTGTCCACTGCCAACACCGGCGGGCGGGCCGGGCTCGCCGGCAAGCGGTCGGGGCTGTTCTTCGACCTCGCGCGAGTGGTTGGCGCGTTACGCCCGCGCTGGCTTCTGCTCGAGAACGTCACCGGGCTGCTCCACTGCCATCAAGGCCGCGACTTCCAGGCGGTCCTCGAGGAGCTGGGAGCCCTCGGGTACGGCGTGGCATGGACGGTCCTTGACGCGCAGCACTTCGGGCTCGCCCAGCAGCGACGGCGCGTCTTCCTTGCGGGCCGTCGTGGAGCCCCATGTCCCTTCGAGGTACTGTTTACGGCCGAGCCTGGCCCGGCAGGTGCTGCGGCGAGCGGCGCACCCCAGGACCCGCCCGCTGCCACCCGAGCTGGTCGAGACCCTCACCCTGATCGCCGCGAGCGACCCGGTGATGGCATCGGCACGGTGTACGTGATCCAGGCCGGCGGCTGGTCGCCGCTGTTCTGGCGCGAGAGCGGCCCGGCCTACACGCTCAACACCAGCGACCGGCACCTGGTCGCCTATACCGCGCCTGGCCATGACGGGTTACTCGTCCGCCGGCTGACCCCGCGCGAGTGCGAGCGGCTGCAAGGCTTCCCCGACGACTGGACCGCCACCGACGCGGACGGGCGGCCGCTTGCTGACACCATCCGCTACCGGATGATGGGCAACGCCGTGGCGGTCCCCGTAGTGGAATGGATCGGTGCGCGCCTGCTCGCTGTCAACGCCCAAACGCCTTCGAGTTGAAGCGAGTGGACTCGCATTCTGGAGGTGCTCTTCTCGTGCCCGCCGCATTCCTCGCCGCCGCCTCGCCAGGTTCAACGGACGTCAAGATCCCGCTGGACAGCCCGATCAGCCGGTTCCTGCTCGACCCGGTGGGGACGCTCGTCGGCTGGGCCAGCAGCCTGCTGGACAGGGCCGCCGCGCTGGGACCGAAGGCCGGCGCCATCGCGCTGCTGATCCTGATCATCCTGGCCGGGGTCCAGCTGGGGCTTGGCCGCTGGCGCCTTGCCCGCCTGCACCAGGGCGCCCGGCTGGTGGAGATCCTCACCCCACCAAACGTCGATCCGGGCGGGGCGGAGGCGCTGTGGCGCAACCTCCACGGGCTGCTGCGCTCGGGGCGTCCGCTGCTTGGCCGCCCCCACGTGGTCTGGGAGTACCGCTGGTCGCAGGAGCGGCTCGTGCTCGGCCTGCGGCTGCCCGGTACCTTGTCGGCGCGGCTGGTCGCGCAAGCGGTCGAGGCCGCATGGCCCGGCGCGCGCACCCGCATCGACCACGAGCCGTCGCCGCCGCTCCCGCCGCAGACGACGATCCGCGCCGGGACGCTGCGGCTGGCGGCGCCGGAGTGGTGGAGCCTGCGCACCGACCACGACAGCGACCCGCTGCGCGCCCTGCTCGGCGCCGCCGCCGAGCGCCAGACCCGCGAGGCCGTGGTGGTGCAGGTGCTGGCGCGTCCCGCACCCGCGCGGCGGCTGGCCCGCTGCCGCAAGGTCGCCAGGGCGCTGCGGCGCGGCCAAGCCCCGTCTGCGGTCGGGCGGCTGCTGGACCTGGCCACCCCCGGCACGCGAGGCACCGCTGCCGCCTACGGCCACGACCCGGAGCGCCCCGCGCAGGTCCGCGCGATCCTGGCCAAGACCGCCGGCCCCGGCTGGGAGGTCGAGGTCCGCTATGGCGTGGCCATCACCGGCCGGAATGCCGGACAGGCCGTCCGCCGGGCGCACGGCATCGCCGCGGCGTTCGCCGTCTACGCCGACCGCAACCAGCTCGTCCGCAGGCGTCTGGCGCGCCCCGGCCGCACCCTCCAAGCGCGGGGCCTGCGTCGGGGGGAGCTGCTCAGCGTGCCGGAGCTTGCCGCGCTGGCTCATCTGCCCTGGGACCTCGGCGTGCCTGGCCTTGCCCGCGCTGGCGCCAAGGCGGTCGCGCCAGCCCCCGCCGTGCCCGCCGCGGGCAAGATCCTAGGCGACGCGGACACCGGCGGCTCCCGCCCGGTCGCCATCGCCCCGGCGGATGCGCGCCATCACCTGCACGTGCTGGGGGCGACCGGCTCGGGCAAGTCGACCCTGCTGGCCCAGCTCGTCCTGCAGGACGTTCAGGCCAAGCGCGGCGTGGTGGTGATCGACCCGCGCGGCGACCTGGTCCGCGACGTGCTCGACCGGCTGCCGGCCCGAGCGATCGGCCGGACGGTGCTGCTGGACCCCGACGAGCAGGCCGGCCCGCCGAGCCTGAACATGCTGGAAGGCCAGGACGCGGAGCTGGCGGTGGAGCACGTGGTCGAGGTGTTCCGCCGCGTGTTCGCCCGCGCGTGGGGGCCACGGACCGACGACGTGCTGCGCTCGGCGTGCCTGACGCTGTTGCGACGCGGTCAGGCGACCCTGGCGGATGTGCCTCGCCTGTTGTCCGAGCCGGGTTTTCGCGAGCGGCTGACCAGTGGCCTTGACGACCCGGCCGGGCTGAGCGGGTTCTGGGCCTGGTACGAGGACCTGACCCCGGCGGGGCAGGCGCAGCTGGTCGGGCCGGCGCTGAGCCGGCTCCGTGCGGTGCTGCTGCGTGGCTTTGCCCGTGATGTGCTCGGCCAGACCGCCTCCAGCTTCGATCTGGGCGAGGTGCTGGACGGCGGCGTGCTGCTGGCCCGGCTGCCCAAGGGCACGCTCGGCGACGACGCCAGCCGGCTGCTCGGCTCGTTCGTGGTCGCCAGGACCTGGCAGGCCGCGCTGGAGCGTGCCCGCGCTGGGGAGCACGCCCGCGTCGACGCGGCCCTGTACATCGACGAGGCGCACAACTTCCTGCATCTGCCCTACCGCTACGAGGAGATGCTGGCTGAGGCGCGCGGCTACCGGCTCGGGCTGGTCCTGGCCCATCAGCACCTTGGCCAGCTCCTGCCCGAGCTGCGCGACGCGGTCGCCGCCAATGCCCGCACCAAGGTCTACTTCACCGTCAGCCCCGAGGACGCCCGGCACTTTGAGCCGCACGTCGCGCCGGAGCTGACCGCGCACGACCTGGGCCATCTTGGCGCGTGGCAGGCCGCGGTGCGGCCGCTGGTCGGCGGGCAGGAGCAGGCGGCCTGCACGATCCGCACCCGGCCGCTGGGCGCGGCGGTCCCTGGCCGTGGCGAGGCGGTGCGGGCTGCGGCACGCGCGCGGTACGGGCGCACGGCGGCCCAGCGGCGCCGCGCGACCCTCAAGCGCGGGCTCGGTCCCGACCCGGTCCGCCTGCGCCGCCGCGCCGCGACCCGGCCCGAGCGTCGGCCACTATCCTGACCGGCTGGGGGTGATCGTCCTGCCAGCCACCCTGCCGACCACTGTGCCGACCGGCCTGCCAGCCGCCTATGACTGGCTGGCCCGGCGTGGGCGAACCTGCAGCAAGCAGGCGTTCTGCCGGTGCTGGGCGGGCACGCCAGTAGACAGGAAACGGGCAGCCCAAGCGTGGTGCCGCCGATGATGGCGGCACGCTCGGGCTGCTCGGGACCGGCTGCCGCACGGCCCGCACGGCGCGGCCGCGGAGGGCTGGGCACGGCGTCCCGGTCACGCCGCGCGCCGGTGCCCGACCTTGCCGAGCTGGCCGCGCGGCTGACCGACCGCGACCGAGCGCTGTGCCGGCTGGTCTGGGAGCATCGCGTACTGACCAGCGACCAGATCGGCAGTCTGGTGTTCAACTCGCCGATCACCGCGCGGCACCGGCTGGTGATCCTGGCCGGGCTGCGCGTGCTGGACCGCTTCCGGCCGCCGTGGGAGCTTGGGACCGGTTCGGCGCCGTGGCACTACGTCCTCGGCCCGGCCGGCGCCGCGGTGCTCGCGGCCGAGCAGGGCGTCACCACGGCGCAGCTTGGCTATCGCCCTGAGCGGGCGTTGAGCGTGGCGCACTCGCCGCGGCTTGCGCATCAGGTCGGCGTCAACGGGTTCTTCGCCGCGCTGGCCGGCCATGCGCGCCGCCGGGCCGACGCCGCGCTGATCACCTGGTGGTCCGAGCGCCAGTGCACCCAGCGGTGGGGTCAGGTCGTGCGCCCCGACGCCTACGGACGCTGGCGCGACGGCGGCCTGGAGGTGGACTTCTTTCTGGAGTACGACCGGGGCACCGAGGAGCTTGGCCGGCTGCTTGGCAAGCTGGACGCCTATGCCGAGCTGGCTGCCGTCTCCGAGATCGCCACGCCGGTGCTGTTCTGGCTGCCGACCGCGACGCGCGAGGCCAGCTTCCGCAAGGCTGCGCGCGTCCCGGCAGTGGCGGTGGCGACCGCGGTCGCGGTCGCGCTCCCCGGCACCCATCCCGCGCGGGCGGTCTGGCTTCCCGCGGGCGCCAGCGGTTCTCGCCTGTCCCTGGCCGCGCTGGCCAACAGGCTGTAAGCGGCCATCGCGGCGCCGCTCGTCGCGTGCCGCGAGCGTTCTGGGAGCCTCTGGGCGTGGCGGTCTGCGTCGCTCCTGGGGCTCTCTGAGCGCTGCTGCGCCCATCCCTGACGCGTCACCGTAGCGATGGCGCAGCGCGACGAAAAAGGGGACTGACCTGGGGAAATGGGCCTTGGTATTGGGCGCCCAGCCTGCTAATACCAAAGGTACAAGAACCCCGCTCCTACAGAAAGGGGAGCAACATGTCGATCCTCGCTAGCGTGAGCGACGTGCTCGCGCTGCTCGCCGCGGGCGCCGCCCTGATCGCGGCCGCTCGCGCGCTCCGGGTGGCCAGCCGCCTCGCCCACAGGCCAGCCGTCACCACCATGGAGCCAACCACCGCCCGCTCGGAGCCGACCGAGCCGGCACCGAGGTCCCAGCCCGCCGCCAGCAGCCGCACCGGCACCACCGCGAGCAAGTCCGCCACCAACGGCTCGTCAGCGCGCGGCAACGAGCTGCGCGAGCAGATCCGCGCCTTCCTCGCCGAGCGGTCCGACCGCGACCTGTCGCTGGTCGAGATCTCCAACGGTCTGGGCCGCTCCAGCGCGACCGTCAGCTACGCCCTGGACAAGCTGGTCGCCGCCGGCGACGTCGAGCTGACCAGCCCCAAGCCACGGATGTTCTGTATTAACCAGGACCAGCTCGAGGGGTAGGCCGGTCGGTGGGAGGCTCCAGCCCTTCCCCGTCGGGCGTGTGGTCAGGTGCTCATCGTCCCACTGGTGTGGGGTCGGGTGTGCTGCAGCGGCAGCCAGACGACGGGTCGTTGGGTGCCGAGCATCGGTGGCCCGGTCGTCGCTCGGACGCGTTCGACCTGCACCTTCTTGTCGGCGATATGCAGCAGCGTGGTCTCCAGGCCGGCTGCTTCGCCGTCCCAGCCTCGCTCGCGGGCCTGGTCGAGCAACCGGTGGGTGTCCTGCTCGATCTGTGCCAGGCGCGGGAGTTGGGCGGGGTCCATGCGCAGCATGGGGCAGCGCACGCAGGCGTGCTCATGGGGACAGTCGGTGCCGTAGGGGCGGTAGCAGTCGCCCAAGGCCATCTTGCGGCGGCGGAAGTGCTGGGCGAAGTCGGCCCACTCCTGCTCGGTCGGCTGGCGGTATTCCCCGCTCGGGCGCAGCGTGCGTCGGCGGGTCAGGTGCGCCTGGGTGTGGCGGATGACCTGTTCGTCATAGACAGCGACATACCCCTGGGTGGTATTGAGATCGAGATGGCCGAGCAGCTTGGCGGCGATGTGGATGGGCAGGCCGTTGTTGACCGCGTCGGTGGCGAACAGCCGCCGGAAGTCGTGCGGCGAAAAGCGCAGCAGGGTTCCGTCGACATCGCGCAGGCCGGCGCGGACAGCGGCCCGTCGCAGCAGGCGGCCAGCCGCCTCGCGGGTCAGCAGCACCTGGTCGGCGCCGTGGCGGTGTTGCAACAGGTAGGGCAGGGGCGGGCCGAGCTCGTGCTCCAGCGGGTCGTAGCGGGCGAGCAGGGGCACGTGGGGCAGCTCGCCGCGGGCGCGGGCAACGATCATGGCCAGGGCGTGCGCGAGCTCGGGGTCGACGGGGATGACCCGCTCGCGGTCGCTTTTGGACGGGGCGACCTGCAGCAGCACCACGAGCTGGCCGTCGCCGGTTCGGTAGTGGCGGATCGACAGGTGGGTGAGCTCCAGCAGTTCCTCCAGCCGGATGCCGGAACCGCGCAGCACCTCCACGATCGCCCAGGTCCAGAACGCGGCGTCCTCTTCGGCTTGGCAGTCGCGCAGCGGGGCGCCGGGTTCGTCGAGCGCTCGCAGCCGCACCCCGGGCGCGGCGACCCCGGCGCCCCGCCGAGTCCGTGCAGGCGGGTCCGGGCGGCGGTAGCGCCGCCCAGCGGCGACGATGACCTCGCCTGGTCGGCTGGCCCTGGCGGCGGCCAGCAGCTCGGTGGCGGCATCCAGGCGCTGCTGGGCCGCGGCGACGAACACGGGCAGGTGCGGGGCGAGCGTGCGGATCCTGGCGTGGATGCGAGCGCGCCGGTGGTGCTTGTCCTTGTGGAACTGGCGCATGTCGGCTGCGGTGATCGGCGACGGGGTCACCCAGGCGCCCCAGGCAGCCGGGTCCTCGGCCGCCCAGTGGGCCAGGTCGAGGTAGAAGCCGCGCACGATCATGAACAGCTTGTGCAGGTCGCGTCTGGGCTGGCCAGATGGCAGCAGCCGGGCCCGCTGCTTCCAGGCCCGCGCGACCTCCCATGGCAGGTGGATCGAGCAGATCCCGGGGTGGTGGCGTTCAAGGTCGGCCCAAAATCCCCCGACGAGGCGGACCTCGACCTGCCGAAGGGAGCTGTAGTCCAGCGCTGGGGCGCGCTCGGCCAGATAGCGCACGAGCAGGTCGCGGACCGGCCGGCAGGCCAGGCGGCGGCGGTCCACCATTTCCTCGACGCTGGAGCGGCGTTGGCGCAGGCGCGAGCCGACCGTGACCGGGTCCTCACCCACCCCGTGGACGCCGAGGCTGCGCAGCAGCAGGTGGGCGGTGTGCAGGCCAGCAGCGCGATTGCCACGGGACCGGCAGGCGGCGGCATACTCCAGCAGGTCGTCGGTGGATACCTCGTTGATCCGCTTGCCGGTGTGGACCAGCACCCGGGCCAGCAGCGCCACGGCGCTGCCCGCCGACCGCCGGTCCACCCCGCCGCTGGTCGCAGCCTGGACCAGGCGGTCGAAGTCGGCCCGGTCGGTCACCGCATGCAACTCTTGGCTGAGCACCGACAACGGCTGGCCGAGCAGCCAGGCGTAGCTGGGCTGGATGATGCGGTGGCACAGCAGCACCTCCAGCGCCACCAGCAGCGACGCCCGCTGGAACGGCGTCACCGCACCCGCCGCCGTCCGCCAGTCCGCCGCCGCCGTCTCCGCGTCGGCCGCCTGCCAGCGTGCCTGCCAGGTGTCGCCGGGCGCCTGCTCGAGCCAGTCCAGCAGCCGACGCAGGCCGCCGCGGCGTTGCTTGGCCGCCGAGACTCCCAGGCCGAGCGCGGCGGTGTGCGCCGCCAGCAGCTGCTCGAGGTCGCGCCGTGACGGCGCACCGACGCTCAGCGTGTCTGCCTGCGGGCCGTTCACTGGCCCTCGCCGAGGTCTTGGTCGAGCAGCGCCGCCAGGTCGGCTGGCGCATAGCGCCACCCGCCCATGATGGGGGTGGGGCCGGCCGCAGGCGGTCCGGCCCGCTGGTGCGCCTGGACCCGGGCGATCACCTCCTCGGGGCGGGCCACCAGGTAGACCTCGGTGCTCGACAGGTGCTGGTGGCGCAGGTGGGTCTGCACGTCGACCAGCGCGACCGCCGGTCGCTGGCCAGCCGCAGCGCGCAGGTGTGGCGGAAGTCGTGCAGTACCAGGTTGGCGCCGGTCTGGGCGTTGACGCGCAGCAAGACCTGCCGAAGCGCCTGGTAGCCCAGCGGCCGGGCCGGGGCCCGCAGTGTCAGCCACAGCGGCCCGCCCGCCACCAGCGGGTCGCGGTCGACCAGGTAGCGGGCCAGCCAGGCGAAGAAGTCCGGCGAGGCCGCCACCCATTGCCCCTGGCGGCTGCCCTTGCCGACCAGCCGCACCCGCCCCTGGCCCCAATCCACGTCGTCGCCGGTCATCCCCAGCAGCTCAGCCGCCCTGGCGCCGCTGGAGACCAGCAGGCTCACCATCGCCCGGTCCCGGTTGGAGGTCAACGCGGCGAACGTCTCCGCGTACAGGTCGTCGGTGATCGCCCGCGGCACCCGCTGCTGCATCCGCTGCCGGTAGGCGCTGCGCCGCTCGGGCACCCACGCCTCGAGCGCGTTGTGGTGCGCGCCGCGTCGACCCCCACCACCGACCGCCGTTGGCACGGGATTGACCATCGACCCCCGCCCGGCCTGGCGGTGGAACTCGTAGAAGCCGCCCACCACGGCCAGCCGGTGGTTGATCGTCGCCGGCGCGTAGCCGAGCCGCAGCGACGGCTTGCCGGTCCGCGCGTTCACGCTGCCGGCCGGTGGGCTGCCCGGCCGCGTCCGCGCCCGATAGGGGTTGTCGGCCGAGCGCAGTTCCAGGACGTGATCGCGCACCTCGGCGCGGGTCGCCTGGTCCCAGGCGATGCCTCGGCCAGTCAGGAATCGGAACCAGCCCTGCAGGTCGAACGCGTACGCCCGGATCGTCAGCGCGCTGCAGTCGGAGGCGGTGAGGTCCGCCAGGTAGGCCGCGATCGGCTCGACCACTCGACCGGTCTCGTCGACCACGGCGTAGGGGACACTCGCCTGCGGGGTCGCCACCACCACCACCACCACCACCACCACCACCACCAGGCCATCCGGCGCCGTGGACGCCATCGCCACCACCTCCCACGTCCCGACCACGCCAACCGCAGACCAGCAGCAAGAACACGGGAAGGGGGAAGTACGCAGAGCCTACGCCGTCCAGGCGTCAGGGGTGACATCAGCCGTACCGGCCGACGGCCTCATTCATCCCCAAGGATCGTCATACACAGAAGTCGGAGGTGTCCCGTGGTCAACCAACTTGTCCTGTTCAATCTGAATGTCCTAGTACAGGGAAGGCCGTGGTGCTGCTGGTGGAGATCAGCGGCAACCGCGACCCGGGCTGGGTCGCCCAGGACCTGGTCCGCCAGGCCGGGGAGCGTGGGGACGGCTGGCAGCTCCGCCATCACAGCGTGCACCCCGACCCGGCCGCGCTC
>WNFU01014547.1_pt1 | contig 13163 bp, 13 predicted proteins | sample 5400121 | NCBI WGS metagenome assembly WNFU01 (sample SAMN13153360, study PRJNA577476) | soil metagenome | isolation source: 100 cm soil or saprolite under grassland replicate 1 | place: USA:California | collected 2016-06-15 | reverse complement strand
ATCACTGCGTCCGGCTTTCCAGTCGGCGCGTCGGCATTTGTTTCCGCAAGTGCGCGACCAGCCAGGAAAACGAGTGCGCCGAAAATAAACGCCGCCGCAAAGCGCAAGCGCCACATGGATGCGTTGATGGACGCCTCGCGATGCGCGCGATTGAATTGGATTGCCCACGCGCGCACGAGTGAAAGATCGATCGATAGCGGCATCATCGTGACAGAGGTTTAGCGCGCAGTCAGATGTGTTTCTGCTAGCGCCGTTGGTTTGCAGACGAAATAGTGCAATTCACCGGTCACAGCCGTGAACTGATGCGGGACTCCATTTGGAATGATGATGACCTCGCCTTTGGTGATCTGGTGCTCCTGGCCACCCTCGATTTTGGTCCCGCGAATTTCATGAGGCGCAATTTCCTTGGTATCGATGGCTTTTCCACCGGTGACCAGCATGGCTGATCCATCGACGACATAAATGACGTCGGTGTCGAGCGTATGGATCTCGGCTTGGCCGGGTTCGACGCGGCGGCTGGCGTGCACTTTGTAACCAGCCGTTTCCAGCAATGGCACGCCTTTCGCAAAAGCGGTTGAAACATTCTTTGGATCAATGAACATGGCCTGCGCAGTTGTAGCGGGGATCACTGACCCCGGCCGCTCGCTCGACATCGACGCAGCGCCGATCTTTGTCTCTCCGCCCACCAGTGCGTTCGCTCCTGCAAGCGCCAACTCTTCATCCTGATTTGCGCTCGCCGCGCCGCTAACGCCAATCCCGCCGACAACTTGTCCATCGATGACGATTGGGATTCCACCAATCAAGGGAGTAAATCCATCAACTGCCGTCATTGCGGTGCGGCCTTTGTTGATTAACTCTTCGAAGAAACGCGTGGGTTTCTGGAAAAGAACGGCAGTGCGCGCTTTGCCGATAGAGATGGTTGCGCCCATGGCGAATGTTCCATCGAGACGCTCCAGCGCCATCAGGTTGCCACCTTCATCGACAACAGCGATCACCCCACCGGGCGCGTTTTTTTTCTTCGCGTAATCAACCGCGGCAGCCATGGCTTCTTTTGCGCCGTCAAGATTGAGGGATTTTTTTTCCACGACTTGCGCATAACTCGTCGCGCCGAGAGCCAGAATCGCCGCGATCGCTGTTCCAGTTTGGATTTTCATAAAAGTTTTGGGATTGTTGTCGGGCTGGCCGGCCACTCGTTAGGCCCGGCCAGCCCGCGCTGGACGTCATTTAACCGGGTGTTCGAAGGCAGCTTCACCGAGATTCGTCTCGGCAAAGGCGCACCACATCTGCACCTTGGCGATGTCAGGGACGTACTCGGGGACAACGATCGATTTCTTGACCTTCTGATCTTTGGTCATGAGCCGGTCCAGGAGGTAGGTCTTCCCATTCGAGTCCACGACCTGCCAATGTGGATCCGGCGTCTGCGGTGGGACGAAGTTATCGGAGAGCGTGAGCGTGCTCTTACCGTTTGCCGTCGTGTGCGTGACGAAGCCTTTGTTTGCTTTTGCGCCTTGGAACGGTCCACTCTTGTGGCTGTCCTGGGCAAAGCTGCTCGTTGCAGCCATGACCAGCGCGGTGAAGGAAGCGAGTATGGTTTTATAATTCATGTTGTTTCACTTGTTCTCTTTGCAACCGGACTGTTTCCGTCTGCATTTCACCCGATTCGTCGGCGCAATGCCGGAATCCTTACAGCTGTAGCTGGGATCGCTGACTCCCGTCCCGCCATCGACGTCCTAAAGACCCCAGGTCTTCACGAAATCCGAGAGGTTCGGAAACAGATCGGTCGCAGCGTGTACCAGAACGAGCGCAAAAAGATTTTTCGTTCGGGCCCAAATGACCCCAAAGAAAACACCGCTTATCGCGAGGGTTGCAATGGAATAGGCAATAGCATCGAGCGCGGTGGGATTTGCTCCTAGCCCTTCCACAGCCCCGGCGTGCCGGAAGATAAAGCCGGGCGCGTGTGCCAATCCGAAAATCATCGACATCAAAACCACGCCGGTTATTTCGGATCGGAACCAGACGCTGAGGCGCGTTTGAAGGAAAGCGCGAAAAAAGAATTCCTCGACGAGTCCTGCTTCGATCGTAAGCCAGATGAAGCAAAGCGGAATGCCAGCAAGCAGCTGCGAAGTGGAAAGTTTGCCTTCGCGAAGCGGAGCCGCCGCGCCGCCGAAAAAATAATTGAAGGCCAGAACAGCACAGCTCGCGATTAGAACAATCGGTAAATGGGTACGGCCGAGCTCGCGCAGGCCATCCCTTTGAAATCCGAAGTCGCGCACCGAATATCTCCAAGCCAGCCTGAAGATCACAAGAGGAAGCGCAACGAAAATTAGGAGCTTTTTACCCAGGGTGATAAAGAACCTGATGCGATCGGAAGCGATCCAATCTTGCGGCAACGATGAATCAATCGCTTGCGGCCCGAATGCGAGATAAACGGAAAGGGCAACAACATACGCGAGAAGGGCGAGCATTTCGTAGCCAGTCGGATGCACGCGAATTATTAGAGACCGCGCGCGTATCGTCGCTAACCACGCCAGCAACGGGAACGCAATCCCGAAAATAACCAGCTCGATCAGCGCTTCGCTGAGGGAAAATTCCGCCCGCTGGGAGAGAACAAAGAGCGAGCCGATATAGAGAACGATCGCGAAGACGAACCACGGGTTCGTAAATAGACTTCGGAACGTTTTCATGCGGATTTCTTTTGTAGCAACAGTCTATGAGCGTCGCATAATTGATTCGAAAAACTGAGCCGCGCCCAGAGCGCCGCTAGAGAAGAATCAATTTATCGCGCGTGCTCAGCGAGCTTTTGTTTCATCCGCTCCTTCGCTTCCTCGCTGAGCGGTGGCCCCGGAACTTCGTTAGCATGTTCGGGAAATTGCCGTGCAATGTCGCGAATGTAGCGAAGCTGTTCTTCGTAACGCTGGCACCAGCAGCAGATCAGAAAATGAATTCGTTTCTTGATCCGCATGCTCAACGGCAACGGCTGGTCCATCGATTGCGATAGAATCCGCACCATGTCCCGGCATTTCGGCGTGTGCTTGCCAATGAAAATCACCAGCTTGGTTTGCAGCCAGTTGCGCCGCGCAAGGACCGATGGATTACCGATTGGCGACGGATTGTATCGTTCTTCTGGCATTACGCTTCCCTGCCTTCGGCTATCAAACCAGCGATGGATGTAAATTCGTCCGCTCGGTTTTGATTCCCACAATCATATGTCGAGGCAACCGTTCGGAACCTTACAAAAGGAAGGCGCGCAAGATCGACATGGACGCGGAAACGCGACGCTTCTAGCTCAGCGCTCCTGAATTTTCGACGGTTGTAAGGAATTGGCCCGGTGTGCGACGCATCTTCAAAACCTTCAAATCATGATCACGATTCGCTCTTCCTCAGATTCCCTGGCGCCAGCCCTGGTTGCTTTAGAAGCCACGCTTACGGCGTCGATTGGCGTCTACACAATCTGTTCCAAAGAACTGATGGAGGGTTCTCATTCGCCTTTTAGCGGCGCATTGTTTGGCGCTATCTCGTGGCCGCGTTCGCGCTTCCAGCTCGCGCCCGGAATCATCCTCGAACAGCAGATGTTCTTGCCGCATGACAGATCGGCAGCAGCTTTCTCCTGGCAATTACACAGCGTGTTTTCGATGCAAGCGCACCTTGCCGTCAAACCATTGTTCTCCGGGTGCAGCCCTCGCTCATATCGAGATGTCGGATTCCAATTACAGTCAGAAGATGAAGGTGGCCATCTGGTCTGGCTGCCGAATGTTCGAGGCCCCAGAATCATCGCCGACACCAACGGCTCTTACCGCAATGAGCTAGTGCGAACTTGCGATGATCTAGTTGCCTCTTGTAACGGTGAATCTTTAAACACGCCAGGGACATTTGAATTCCACCTGAGCGATAGACCCTCTGTCCTGATCTTCAGTAATCCAGACCTTCAGACCAAGAGCAGCCAATACATAGGCACGTTTCTTGCCGGGCTCATGCCTCCCGCGGATCGAACCGGGCGCGCGACGGACGAATCCAACATGCAAACAGATTCTTGCCTCGTTCGCGCCGCCTAAGGGTGAATCATTACAATGGCTTCACTGTCGCAACAAAGCCAGCGCGCCGGGAGGCGCTGCGACGAACTCGCAACATCCGCCGAGTCGATGACGCATTAAGAACGGCGTACGAGAAGTACGATAGATCAGCAGAAACCAAACGGCTGCTGCATCTCCTTCTTCGGGTGATTTAGAGCACCACTACTGCCACATGAAGCGTTGTGTTTCTGGGTGAGCCTTATCACGCGCAACATGCGGACCGAGTGCGATGCAGTCCATCGAATCCGAAAATGCTACAGTCAGTCGCGCTGCCGTCGCTTCCGGAAGCAAATGTCCCGATTTCTGAACGAGTAAGATGGTGCGCGATACAGGGTTCGAACCTGTGACCCCTACCGTGTCAACGTGCCCAGAGCCCTCCCGAAAAAATGTTTCCCTCGTGGGCAACTCCATATGAGGCCATGAAAATCCATATAAAATCGCGAAGTGTGACAGGAAAATGTGACAAAAATAATTCCCGGTAATTTACGGTAGGGTACGCTAGACAGGCCTGCTGTTTCAACTTCCAAAGTGTGACATTAGAAGAGCAGCGCCTGCACCCTGATGCATTTCGGTAGAGTATTCCCGCAGCGTCAGAATTTGCATCTTGAGCGATGGACAAGTGCTCCGCTCAGGGAGCCGACCAATCATCGCTGCGGTATGACCATGCCTGAGTGCTCAAAGGAAGAGTCAAAGGCATCTATTTGCGTGGCCGCACCTATTGGTTGGCAAAGCAGGTAAATGGTCGCAGAAGCTTCGTCTCGCTTGAAACCGAAGATTATGTGGCGGCCGTTCAGCGCGCGCGGGAAATTATGGACAGTCCCGAGTTGCAGCCGGCGCAATCGTTCACGGCGGAAGTCGAGCGGTTCCTAAAGCACAAGTTCGAGACAAACCGCTACAGCAAAATGAGTGCGGAGAGCAAACGTTCTTGCCTCATCATGTTTGCCGATAGCGTAAAGAACATCCCGCCGGCTAACGTCACCACCAGTCATTGCAAAGCTTACTACGACGCAGCGAAGACGCGCGTCGTCCCGAGCACGGCCGAGAGCTACATGTTTACGCTGCGATCCTTCTTCAACTGGTGCGCGAGGGAGAATCTGTGCCGGCGCAACCCTGTGGTCGCAGTGCAGCTCGATCGCATTGACCGAAAGGGCAAGGCTCGCTTCGCAAACTTTGAGTTGGCACAATGGTTGATCCACCATGCGCCGAACGACGATCTGCGCTTTATCTTGTTCTGCGGGTTCCATACCGGGATGCGCAAGATGGAGATCGTTGAAGCCGTGCCTAGCTGGTTTGACCTCTCAGCACGCACCGTTGAAATCCGCGCAACAGAAACGTTCCGACCGAAAGACCGTGACGCCCGGACCGTTCCGCTGACCGATCAATTTGTTGATTTCCTAAAGCGTTGGGGTTTGCGCTCGCCTTTCGTATTGCGGCCCGATGTCACGCACGGAAGCCATCGTTACAGGTTCGACTTCCGGCGCGCATTTGGTGAGTATATGAAGGTCCGGGGCGTTCCCTGGATCAGCCCACATGTGATGCGTCACTCTTTTGCATCGATTTGCGCGAGTAAAGGCATCGACATTTACAGAATTGCCACGTGGCTCGGCGACGATGTGCGGGTCGTGCAGCGACATTATGCGAAACTCCGGCCTGATGATCGCCAAATCATGAAAGCGTTCACGGTATAGGTGCGCCGTTCGACAGAATCTCGCCAGCTTTCACTCGGTCGATGCAGCCGTCGAGATCGCGAATGTCAAACCGCGTAAGCCGGTTTCCGCGCACGAAGGGTTTCAACCATTTTGCTCGTTCAAATTGTCGCAATAATTCCTTACTGCCAACGTAGGCGGCAGCGTCTTCCGGCGAGAGCCCGCGTCTCAACTGCGAATATTTCATGAGCAAAGTATCAGCCTCTCCGCGTGCAACAGTGCGCGAAATTGGGAGCGGATCGACCTTGCTCCGGCGAGAGCAATGCGTCGTTCGATCGCACGCTCAGCAGGGCAACAAAGCAGGCTCAATGAATTTTGCCCACGCAAGGAAGCGTGGGATTTGATAGGAGGGACGCCCTACCCCTTAGCCAAACTAAGGAAATTCTGGTTCATCGCTGAATCGCTGCTGAATCGATCAGCGACGCCACTAACATCGCCACGGCCACGCAAGGTTTGAACCGACGTTGTCCGCGCATTCACGCCGCGATCACTGAACCGACGTCGCCAAATTGGTGACGCTAACAGACGGCATCATGAAGCGGCGACAACGCGGAGCTTGATTCAGGATCATTCGCGAGTTGGCCGCAATAGTAGACGTGACTGCAAACACTGCAACGATTGCACGCTGTCTCACCGCGGTCGCCAATAACGTGAACACCACCACGACATCGTCGGCAAACCTGTCGCCGGTCCGGCGATCATTGCGTTCTCGACAACCTTTGAATCACCAACGTCAACACCAGTGATCAAACCACCAGCACAACGTCCCCGCATGCGCGGCTCGCGCATCGCAGACCTGCGCATACTTTGATCAACGCAACCTTCTGCGAACAAACAAATCAACCTCATCATCAACGGCAAAGGCGGCGTCGGAAAAAGCTTCTTCCCCACGACATTCGTCCGAGGACCCAGAGATCGTCGCAGCCTTCGTCGCGCCGTCGATAGCGACCGCGAAAAAAAAGAGCACAATCGAGCGCGTCAACGCTGCGGCCAGCCCAAATCGCAAAGACATTGAACTTCTCCGTTCGGTCTTCCGCGCCGCGCGGCTCCTCTCTGCGAAAAGCTCAAAGCCTTTGCTCCCCCTTTTTCCAGAGATGCAGTCATCGCGCGTTGTCTTCCCTTCGCCGCAACTCCGCCGACTCCGCTGCGCCTTCATTCCGACAAGCGCGTGATCACTGCGGTGTGCCCAGAACGTGCTTCGCCATATGCGTTCGAAGCAGTCGCTTACGACGAACCATTTGTTTGGTTAACTTTTATCGGCCCTGGCGTGAATCGCTGCTCGATTGTATCGCTCGCTGCGCGTCGTAAAGGTATTGCTCGCTCCGCTGTGCTCCACCTTGACGATGGTCGCTCCGCGTGGAAAGAGGTCGTTATCGGTTCACGTAGGAAAGCGGTTCTCTTTCGACCCGATTGCGGCTGTCGTATTGCCATCGGGTGGTGTTTCCATTTGGATCAATCAATTTCGTCAGGTTACCCGTGGGGTCATACACAGCGATTGAAGGTTTAGCTTCAGCTTAGGACGGTTCGAAGAAGCCTTCTGCCTCTTTTGTGGTAGGGCACGCGCCTGCAATACAAATCCAATTAACGCGCAAGGCTTCGCGCAAAGTCTTTGCGATTCGCCTCGGGACCTACACGGCTCGAACAGAATGAATGCTTATCAGATCGTTATTCGCGCGCCCCTAGACACGCCAGACTTACACTCGGCCGCCGGGGAGAGGGAAATCAAAGTCATAGGCCAGAAACATTAGGCGCCAACAGCGCCGAAGCGCCACCTGGGGTGGATTCGTCTTGTTAACTCCCCAAATCGACGTCTTCTCAATCCTTCGTTTCGGATCAGCCGCGCGGATGCGCAAAGATCGCAATCGAAGCGATCACAAAGATCGCGGGGAAAATGACACGGCAGTAGCGATCAAGTTTCTTTGCGCGCTCGCTTTGCTGATTGTTATCCAGAACTGTCGTCACCAGAACTTCGATAAGAGAAAAGAAAACAAGCAAGGTGCTCGTTAGGAAAAGCGCATCGAGGCGAGTCATGTAAGGCAGACGCGGCAGTTGGCTATCAACGGCGAAGCGATAAGCAATGAGCGTAAGCATTGAAGTAACTGCGACGCTTATCTGCGAGCTGGAGGTGGTTGGATCAATCCAGAAAACGGACCACGACATCATCCAGAAAACGGACCACGACATCATCACGATAAGAACGAGGGGCAGAATCACCTTCAAAATGTAGTGCTCCACGTTGCGGGAAGCGGTGAACTCGAAGACGTAACCCGAAAGCTCCAGACCCGGCGCAAGAGTGTAAACCATGTTCTTGATCTCCCATTTTTCGACAGTCCAATCCGGCAGGGTAATCGATGGCGAAATTCCGCCCGCCTGCTTGATACCGGCGTCGATCCATTTTTGCTCCGGCACGAACTGAACCTCGTTAGGGCTATATCTCAGGGCGACGAGCTGGACGCGGAACGTTTGCTTGTCGAAGGGAAACGATTCCAGACGCAAGGACTGGGTGAACGAACCAACATAACGCTGGCGATAGACGACCGTGCCCTCAGCGTCGACCTCGACTGACTCGGGCAGCCTGCGCGTGACGGAGTTAGTTTCGTTCACGATAACAACGCGCGGATTCCAGATTTGGTCGAGCGCATAATGTGCAACGCCGCCACGTGTGTGAGCGAGGCGAGGGTCCTTCCATTGCAACACCACGGCCACGTCCGCGGTAAAGCTTTGCTGGGCGCTGTCGATGCTGTTGATATCCACAACCCAGATTCCGACGGAGACTTCTGTTGGTCCGGAATCAGGGTTCGGTCGATCGATCACGGCGGGTTTTTCTGCAGCACGGAGTAACTGGATCGAAATAGCACAAAGAGCCGTCAACGAAAGAAATCTCAATGATCTCCAGAGGGACACATAGCGGCGTGTTGCCACAAGGTTCATAAACGTTTTTTGCTCTGCCATCCCCTATTTGTTAGGACCTACTAACTCCTTGCCAGCGAGCAGCTGCTTGAACCCGGGATCGTGACGAATCGGATCCCAAACAGGATCGATCCTCATCTGCTGAATGGAAATGTAATAGCCGATCGGCATTGCAAGCAGGCGGCGCAGCGTTTTCACGGCTTCTGCCCGGTCGCCCGCGCGCGCCTGAATCTCAGCAAGAGCGGCGAGATACGTTGGCCCTAACAATGCATCTTTTTCTGCTGACGCCAGTTCAGTCGCTTGATGCGCGAAACGAAGGGCGTCGGTGTTGCGTTGAAGTGCGACATTTATCCAACTGAGTTGCAACAACGCGAAAACGTCGTCCGCCCGCTGTTGCAATCTGGACTCAAGCACGCCCCGAGCGCGTGCGATTTCATCCTGTGCATTGGCGGTGTCGCCAGCCAGAACATGAATGGCTGCTCGCATCGCAAGCCGCGCCCGGTTTTCGTCTGGATCGGCGATCTCTATTTCGCAGAGTTTGAGAGCCGCGGGGAAATCGCGTTCGATTACCTTCAGATACACGTCGGGAGGACCCGATGCGATGACGCCGAAGTCTGCCGTTCTGCCGCCTGATGGGTAGTTTGCCAGGATGCGTTTCGCCTGTGCGATATCGCCGTTTCCATAAAGCGAAGCGAAGGTGACCGCCTGCAGTCCGAGAAAATTGTGTGGATCGATCGCCAGGGCTCGCAAACCTGCCCGCTTCGCTTCATCCCACATTCGCAGGCTGCAATAAGCTCCTGCGATGATAGCAACTAATTGAGCATTTCGTGGGTCGCGTGCTTCGCACTTGGTCATTTCGGATAGTGCCCGTCCCCATTGGCCCTGGCGACGGTGAACATAAGCTGACAGTTCCAAAGCTCTGACGTTGTTCGCCTGCAACTCCAGTGCACGTTGCAATTCTTGCAACGCTTCGTCGTAGCGTCGCTCGCCAAAATAATAAAATGTGCCGAGCGCGATGTGCGCTTCGGCCAACTTCGGAGCAAGGGCAAGAGCACGATCCGCTACACCCTTTACCTCGGCTAATTCGCTGTCGCTCAGCCTGGCGATAAACCAGTGACGACGGATCCGGCTGACAACCAAGCGTGCGGCGGCGAGGGCAAAATTCGGATCACGCACCAGTGCTTGCTGGTAATAGGAAGCGGCTTGATCGAACGGTTGGGCTTGAAGCAGATTTTCTGCTTGGTGTTCTTCGTATTCGCCTTTCAAGAACAAATCGTAAGCCTCAGAGTCTTGCGTGGGTGAGACCGTTAGGCCGTTCGCTTCGGCGGGTGAAAGTTTTGCCTGCAAAGCAGTGGCGATTGTCTGTGAGATTTCGCTTTCGACGGCAAACACATCTTTTATTTCGCGGTCGTAGGTGTTGGCCCACAAATGAGTGTCGGTGCGCGCATCGATGAGCTGCACATTCACACGCACTTTATCCGCGGCCCTTTGGACGGAACCCTCCAAGATAGTTCCAACTCCGAGCTGTTTCGCCACAGTCTTCAGGTCCTCCGGTTTGCTCTGGTACCGTTGCGTCGAGGTTCGTGAGATGACTTTGAGATCGGCGAGGCTTGCGAGTTTGGTCAAAACTTCATCCTGAATGCCGACCGCGAAGTAGGCGTTCTCCTTGTCACTGCTCAGGTTTTCGAATGGGAGAACGGCAATGCTTTTTTCGGGAAGTGACGCAGTCGCGGTTTGGTTAGGCGGAATGGGATTGTTTCTCTGGGCCATTGCCCACATTTTCAGAATGGCCGGACTAAAGATGAGGGCAACAATTAAGAGCGCGATCAGCGAAATAATCGCGAGAATGCCTGCCACGGAAAGTTTGGCGCGTCTGGGTCGAGTAATTCGCTCAGCATTTTTAAATTTCGTCGGCGCAGCCGGGTTGCCCAGCTCGTCCGTATGGAGATTAAACGCGTGAATGCGGACGCCGTGTTTTACTTCGCATTCGCCAAACTCGTGCAAATACGGACGCCATTGCGGATATTGCTCGAGATCATCGGCGACACGTTTTGAAAGAAGAATGTGCCCGGCATCGCCGCAATCCATCACCCGTTGCGCCATGTTGATCCCAGCGCCCGCAATGTTTGCCTGTTCGTTCAGATCAGCGATTTCATTGACTGGGCCGCTGTGAATCCCCATGCGCAGCGGCAGCTCGGGATGATTCTTCAGTGCCCTGCTGATTTCCAGTGCGCACAGAACCGGCGCTTCTGGGCTCGTGCGAAAAACGAGCGCGGCGCCATCGCCGGTGGGTAACCGCAATAGCTTCCCTTCTGCTTGAGCAAGACGGCACTGTTCTGTTCCGCGCACGATCTCTTTTAACGTCTGCTGCAGCTCGCTTTGCTCGCTGATGAGCAACTTTGAGTAACCGACGATGTCGATGAACAGCACATGGCCGATCTCGAATTTCACATCTGAGGAACTCTCGGCGGACATTGAAAATCTGTTAGGCGGTTGCGGGGTTTAGTGCGCGAATCGCCATCGTAAATATCAGCCTGGAGACGGCACTTAGCATCAAGCTAATACCGATCAACGCTCCGATTATCTCGGGAGAAGCTGGTGGCCACTGGGTGAGCATCAATATCCCAAGGACGAAAGTGCCGATCCCATCAATTAGCAGCCAGACGGAGTGGTGAAATCGCCTAAGACGAAAGTAGAGAGCAAACTCCAGGATGCCCTCGAGGAGGAGAAAAATCGCCAGGAAAAGGCTCAGGGAGAGAACGCCCAAAAGCGGGTTCACCAATAAACAAATTGCCGCCATCGCGTAAAGCAGACTCAGAAGTATCTGCCACAGAAAGCCGCCGACGCTGCGCGTATCGAATGCAAAAAACAAATGTCCAATTCCTTCCAAAAGAGATCGTCAGCGGAATTATGATGGCCAGAATTCCACAAACAAAGGTCACTGTGCTCCAGACTATCAACCATGGAGACGCCTTCTTTACGGCGGGCGCAATCGATTCGATGTTCATCACGGTCAGGGATAGGTCTTCAGAATTCTTTCAACTTCTCGAATTGCTTGAGGATTATATTGCGCGCCGTGATCCGAATTGACGATTAACTCCGACCGCGCGCCCGCGAGATGAGAGCTCCAGTATGGAACTACACCGTCGGAGCTGTTCGGTGTGTCGCCCCGGCCGCGGTCTCCCATGATCGAATGATAAGGAATACCCGGCGTAATCGGCAGCTTGTTGACCGCTTGCACGAACCTATCGTTGGGTTCGAGCGTATCGACGCTGTTTGGCATTCGGTTGAGCGGTCTGGCCGCAGGATCGGCGATCAGGAGCGGTTTGGTTGCAGCGTAGATGGAGGTAAAGAGTCGCGGAGTTCTGACGAGAGCAGCGCCGATCCGGCCGATCCAGCCCGCAGCTAATTTGCTCCCGCGATGCGGCGTCGAAATAAATATCACCCGTTGAACGTCCGGCCGATGATTGAAGACGAGCGCCTCTTCCAAGAGTTTGCGCGTGTCGCTCGCTAGCGGAGTTTTCGCCGGAGGCGTGGCAAAAAATTCACGCCAAATTTTGTCGCCCGCATCTGTGATCATTAGTCGACAGATCAATCCGCCCATGCTGTGACCAATCAGGACGATGCGCTTGTGATTTGGGAATGCGCGCTCGATCCCATCGAGATCCTGGCGGAAGAGCGCGGCGGCGTAGGGATAGGGATAACCACTCGGATAACTGAAGTACCAGAACTGATAATGCTTCCTTATCGCTGGGTCATGACGAAGGGAGTCGATCATTGGGGCCCAACTCGCTCCTGTTTCTTGCAAGCCGTGAACAAAAATCACAGGCGTCCGCGCGGGATCGAATTGCTGCAACCGGGTAAGCATCGCTGTATCTGCATAGGCCCCCGGGTTCATGACCCGTGACAGTCCAAGCCGTTCCGGGCGTTCACGAGCGACCAGGAGTGCCGTGGGCGCATCGAAATCGGCGGCAAGCGGAAAGACTTGTTTGTTCAATGTGATTCTTTCAGCGTTTAACGGATCGATGAACTCCAGGTGGGCTTTCCGGCCGGAGAAGCGGACGATCGCGGTGATCGGCGCGTAAATGCGGCGAAGTTTGTATTGCTGACGGAAGTGTGGACTTTCTGTGCGCCCAACCACTGCAATCGGCGCGCCAAGGCCACTCACGGTCGAGTAGGTCTTGAAGAATGTTCCGCCGATCTTCAACGTGTCGGTCGGAAATAAATCGTATCGACTCGGATCATGGTCCGCATCGACGGGCTTTGGAGATTCCAGAGTGTAACGTCCCTGGTCTGTCATAACGGTGACCGAATGCCGCCACGGCTCTAGATCCGCTCGATCGACGTCTTGAACGACGCGCGCTACGGCGAAGTTGTAGATGCTGCGCGCCGATTCATCTTTTGGCTGCCGTTCCAACACTCCATACGAAATCTTTGCTGCCAACAGATCATGGCCTAACGCGGGCAACGGTTGCTC
>WNFU01010602.1_pt1 | contig 13163 bp, 12 predicted proteins | sample 5400121 | NCBI WGS metagenome assembly WNFU01 (sample SAMN13153360, study PRJNA577476) | soil metagenome | isolation source: 100 cm soil or saprolite under grassland replicate 1 | place: USA:California | collected 2016-06-15 | reverse complement strand
TCGGGTTCTCCCTGGCCAGCCGCAGCACCAGCGCGCGAAGCTCCGCCGCCACACTCAGACGGCCACACCGATGGGGGTACGTCCAGCGGCGCCGGATCAGGTCTCGATGCCAGCGCAGCAGCGTGGCCGGCCGCACGACCATTCCGCTCCAGATGGGGCGGGGCAGCAGCCGCCCGAGCCCGGCCAGCACCGCCCGGTCCGCCCAGTCGACCCGCGGCCGGGCCACCTGGCGTCGCAGGACCGCGACCTCGTGACGTAGCACGAGCAGCTCGGCGTCCTTCGCCGCCGAGCTCCTCGCCAGCAGCGCAAGCAATCGCACCATCTGGCAGAACAGTAGATAGATCAGTCGCACAGTCATGCGACCGATCATCGTGGCCGGTGGCTTCTATCGCGAAACTTGCAGCTCAGGACCTACGCCCGAGTATCTGGCACCCACAGGGTTGGGCTGGGTGCGGTTGGGGTGCTGGCGGCCAGCGTCCCGGCCATGGTCTTCACCGCCGAATTCACTGCCGCTGTCTACAGTGACGCCGCCCGCCCATGTTCGCGGTGGTCGACGTCCCACCGCTGGCGAGCGCCTTCAGCGTGCTGGTGGTGCCGCTGCTTGCTGGGCTGGCCGAGCCGGTCGCCTACCTGGGCGTGGTGCTGCAGCGGCTGGAGCGGCGCCTCGGCCGGGCTTTGCTCGCCGCGACCGTCGTGGTGGTCCATCTGGGCCGCCGAGCACGCCTTCTATCCGCTGCTGGTCCGCGGCAGCGGCCTGGACGTGCGCTTGCCGCCTATCGGGTAAGGTCGGTGCTGCCCTTCCTGGCCATCTGGACTGCGCTCATTTCGCCTTGGGCCCGCGGCTGCCGATCATGGCGGCCAGATGGGTCTTCAACGGTGGCACCGCGCTTGTCCTAGCCTTGGGCTAAGGCGGATGGCCTCCAAGATCCTCGGAGTGACTCAGCCTAGAGCACCGTCCAGCGCTCACGAAGGCCCCTATTCGGTAAAGGACCGGTGGCGTACGATCGTTGCCAGCTTGAGTCGTTTGCGTGATCGCCGACAGCGCCCGGTGAACCTTGCGTGGGCGACCGGCGTAGGGGAGGCGACGCACGATGCTCGAGACGATGCTGGATACGACAGCCACCCCAGTGTTAGCTCCGGTACTGATCTGCTTGTTCGGCCGCTTCCGCCTACTCCGATGTGGCGTGACTATCCCGGTGCGGAACGGGGGCAAGACCGAGGCGTTGCTGTCGTGCCTAGCCCTGCGGAACGAAAACGGGATACGCCGAGATGCGCTCCTGGAGGCGGTCTGGCCGGAGTCGGATCTGATCCGGGCCAGGCAGTCCCTGACCACCCTTGTCGGTGGCCTCCGCGGGCTTCTTGGTAGCGCCCTGGCCGGCGCGTCGCCGGTCCTATACGCGGAAGGTGGCTATGCGCTGAACTCTGCCGCCGGGGTAGCGGTGGACGTAGCACGGTTCGACGCGCTAGCCGTGGAAGGAGAGCGCTCGATGCGCGCCAGCGACGTGGCTGGGGCGATGCGGTTCTGGAAGCAGGCGGTCGGCCTGTACCAGGGCGACGTATGCGTCGAGGGTGACGTGCACGCCATGATCGAGCGGGAGCGACTGCGTGCCCTTCAGCTCACGCTCCTAGCCAGCCTCGCCGACCATTGTCTGCAGGACGGGGAGCACCACGAGGCCCTGCGTCATGCGCGCCAGCTACTGCGGCGTGATCCCTGCCGTGAAGACGCGCATCGCCTGGTGATGCGCTGCCACGTCCGGCTCGGGGAGCGGGCCCAGGCGCTCCGCCAGTACCTGGTGTGCCGCCACATCCTCGAGCGCGAGTTCGACGCCCCGCCGGAGCCGTCCACCGAGGCGTTGTTCGCGCAGATCAGGCTCGACCCAACCAGCGTCTGAATGGAACCTGATCCAAACGTGACCGGAACTCTCCCAAGGAGCTGAGCCAGGTCTGAGCTAGACCTGACGAGCCCGGGCTACAACGCTAGAGCGGCTTCCGTCTATCAGGCGGGGCCAGGTGCTATGTGGGAGCGTGTCATGGAAACCTTGTTCCGTCTGCTTCTCGCCAGGCCGGCCGTTGCTCAGGATCCGCAGAACCCGAGCATCGAGCTGACGCAGGAGTCTCCGTATCAGAACGCGGTCCGTAACGCTGTCCAGACCGGAGCCGGTCGCGCAGCCATTGAGGAGATCTCCCGGGCATTTGTTGCCAGCGACCGCTTCATTCCTGAGCCGAGCGCCAACCCGCTCGGCGACAGGCTCGCCGACCTTGCAAACCGGCTCGACCGCTTGAAGGCCGACCGATCCGCCACGTCTGGCAAGATGGCCGAGGCGATTCAGGCTGCCTTCGACCGACCTGCTGCCGAGGTTGCCGACTCAGAGGAGTTCCTGGACATGCGTTCGCGTTTGCGAGACAGCCTGCTCGCGATCAAGATCCTGCAGGAGGAGCACCACCGACCGATCGAGGAGCTGACCCGGCAGCTCCGTACCGCCGAGGTCATCGGCCGAGCGGCCACGGACGAGCACTTCCCGCAGGGCGAGGAGCAGCTGCGCAGCTGGCGGCGGCGGTCGTTGCGGCTGCCTGTCGAGCCGGCGTTGAAGTCCAGGCTGTCCACCCGTGAAGCCGAGGAGCAGCTGCGCCAGCGGCGTCAGGAGGCCCAGCAGCAGCGCGAAAACGAGGTGAACGGGCTGCTGGCCAGCCATGAGCAGCTACGCATCGCCCTTTTCGAACTGGGCGCCCTGGGTGGCGAGCACTTCCGCGTGTCGGACCGGCCGGGGGGAGCAGCATCCCCGCCGCCGGAGACCGTACGCCTCACCGCGGAAGCGACCCGGGCCAGCGACTACCTGTCCGAGGCCCGGGCACTGCACCTGCGACAGCTGGAACGTTCCGTGGAGGGTGGCGGCGGTCCGGGGGTGAATGCGCAGGCGGCGGGCTTGTCGGAGGGAGCGACTGCCAGCGCCGCGGCGTCCCTAGCCCAGACCTTGATCCCGGCCGTCTCCCCGGTGCTCCCCGGTCGGGTCACCTTCGAGCCCCCGGACCTGGCCGACGTGGGCTTCATCCTGCAGGTGTCCGCGGCGGACAGGCTGTCCGAGAGCACCCGCGCGCTGCTCGCCGAGCGATCGCTAGACCTGGCAAGCATGCCGCTGGACCGGCTCACCCACACCCTGGAGTCCGACCTGGCCGGTACGGTGAGCCGGCTCGAGGCCGTGGCCGGCCATCCGGTCAAGCAGTCCTTGCTGCGAATCGGGGACGCGATGCTCACGATCCAGACGCCGATCACGGCGGGTTGGGGAACCTTGGGTACCGGAGGGTTGATTCCGCTCCCGACCTTCCCGCTGGACGGGCGCGTTCCGCACACCAAGGGAGACACCGCCCCGGCGGGGGTCGCCGACCTGCTGGTGGTCAAGCAGCAGCTGACCGGCTACGAGGCAGCGGATATCGCGCACATCGAGAACGTGCTAAAGGGCGAGAGCAAGACTCGGGAGCACTCCCGCCGGCAGGAGACCGAGCTGGTCACCACGTCCGAGCGGGAGGTGACGACCAGCGAGGAACGTGAGCTGGAGACTACCGACCGGTTCGAGATGACCCGAGAGACTAGCCAGACCATCAAGGAAGACCTCTCGCTGAAGGCCGGCCTGAACGTCTCCGGCAAGTACGGCCCGACCGTGGAGTTCGCCGCTAGCGCCGAAGGATCCTTCTCTCGATCCAAGGAAGAGGCGACCAAGGCCGCTACGACCTTCTCCCAGGACGTCACCGAACGCAGCTCACGCAAGATCGCCGAGCGAGTCCTGGAACGCACCACCCTACGGGTGACCACCGAGACCATCGAGAAGAACACGCATGAGCTGAACAACACCACCGGCCAGGGCCACATCTCCGGGGTGTACCAGTGGGTCAACAAGGTGTACCAGGCGCAGATCTTCAACTACGGTCTCCGGGCGCTGTTCGACTTCATGATCCCCGAGCCGGCGACGTTCCTCATCGCCGCGATGAGCCAAGCTCACACGAGCGCCTTGAGCTTGACGAAGCCACCGGACTTCCCGCTCACCCCCAGCCAGATCAATGAGAGCAACTATTCCTACTGGGTCAAGCAGTGCGGCGCCACGGACGTCGCCCCGCCCCCAGAGCTCTATCGAACCAAGTCGATGGACTTCAAAGCCGGCGGCGGGGACAAGAACACGAACTACAACCACTCCGGCCAGATCACGATTGACGACGGCTATCGGGCGCTCTTCGGCAGCGTCGGCTTTGTGCGCAACGTCTGGGAGAGTGACCACTCGCTCGACGTCACTCTCGGCCGGCGCACTCAGCGGATGGGTGACGGGAACTGGCTGTGGACCACCACACTGGACGACGAGCGAGACTCGATCCCGGTGGCACTCGACTTCTTGCACTGCTCCCAGGTCGCGGTGGCGGTGGGGTCAAGTGCCAACGTACCGATCGTGCTATGGAGAAGTGGCGGCTGGAGACGCATGCCAAGCTCACCACCGCCCACCAAGCGCTGGTTGCGGACTACGAAAGCAAACTGGCGGCCCTGCAGCTCCAGGCAGGTGTCGCTATCCGTGGACGCAACCCAGCGGCGAATCTGGCGAGCATCCGCGACGAACTGAAGAAGGACTGCATCAGCATCCTGACCGACCAGCACTACGACCTGTTCGACGCGATTGAGGATTCCCCGGCGAACGGGCTGCCGCAGGAAGACCTGTTCGAGGCTGCAGGCGAGGGTCCTTACGTGCGGTTCTTCGAGCAGGCGTTCGAGTGGGAGCACATGAGCTGGGTCACCTACCCCTACTTCTGGGGTCGGAAGGATCAGTGGGACGAACGGCTCGGCTATGACGACCCTGACCCGGTGTTCGCGGATTTCCTTCGGGCCGGGTACTGCCGGGTGTCGGTTCCGGTGCGGCCAGGGTTCGAAGGGGCCATCGACCACTTCCTGACCTTCGGTGAGACCTGGAACGGCGGTCCGCTGCCGGCCATCTCCAGCCCGCTGTTCCTACCAATCGGTGACGAGATCGCCGAGCGGCTCGATCGGCCTGGGGACGAGATCCCGCAAGGAGATCCCTGGACGGTCCGGGTACCGACCAACCTGGTGCATCTACGACCCGATGACAGTCTTCCCCGCTGGGAGAAGAACGCCGCCGGGGAATGGGTTGAAGTCTAAGCGCCGCATCAGGGCCCAGGTTCCCATGGCAGGAGGTATCGGTGAGTGGCGACCTTGGGCCGTACCGGCGGGCGCTGGCTGCGGCCGAGACCCGGTTCCGGATCGCGTTGGCCGGGGGCAAGGCGGACGCGTTCGAAGTCGCCCTTCTGCGAGCGACGTGGCAGATCATGGACAACGAGCTGACCACCGCACCGAAATCGGTGCTGGTGTGGGATCGGATGGGCCCGGATCCAACATTCGGGTTCACCGGGGCCGACCGGTGGGCACAAGCGAGCCTGAAGAAAGCGGACGAGCAGATCAACCCCGCCTTCGGCACTCAAGAGCAGCTCGCCCACAAGTCCGAGGAGTACCTCGATCTGAGCCTTGAGATGCTGCGCTGGGGTCGGGTCCGCCAGGAACTGATCACCGACAAGGAACGCGGCCGGCAGTACCTGATCTTCGGATCCCACCCCCTCGTAGCCAAGATCATGCAACTGCTCTCACACGAGCTGATGGAATGGTTCGGCGACCAGCCGAACACCCGGGACCTGATCGAGCAGCCGGCCAAGGTGGGGCTGGCAAGGATGCTCTTCGAGCGGCCGGATCTGGCCACGTTGCTGCGGACCGCCGAGACGCTACCGCTAGACGTGGAGATCAGCGACATTCCGGTGGACCGGCCGGCGATGGTCGAGGCGGTCGAGTTGGCGATCGGGCTGGTCCCCGTGGTGGGAAACCTGGTCGCCGCTTACGAAGCCTGGAGCGGAGTCGACCTGTTCGGATACCACCTCTCCGACGTCGAGCGCGGCATCCTGGGAGCCTCGGTGCTGCTGCCCCTCGCGGGTCGGGTGGTCAAGGGCGGCCGTGCGCTCTACACCGAGGCACGGCTGGTCGCGCTCTACGGACGTGATGCCGCGGCTTGGTCCAAGGTCGTAGGCGCAGGGGCCCGCGGTGTCGCCGAACGTGAGGCTCTGGTCACGATCGAACGCGCCGAGCGGGCACTACGGGTCGACCGCACGGTGACCAAAGCCCTTGCTCAGGAAGCCGCGACCGCCGTCCCGAAAGTGGCAAGTGGAGGCGCTCGGCTCATCACTACTCTCGACGATGCAGTGGTGGACCTGCTTCGTGAGCTCTCAGCCACCCACGTGGAACTGCGGTCCTTGGACGCCCTTGCCGTCGAACGCGTCCTGGCGAAAGGCCCGAATGTGGATCATCTCAAGGGGCAGTTGCTGGAGGAGTTGGTCGAGTCCCGGGTCGTGCCCTGGCTCAGTACCCGGCAGGGCGGCCTAGCGCTCGGGATCTCCATCCCCGCGGGCAAGCGGCTTGAGTTCATCTCAGGCCATCTGATCCGCGATGTCGCCGGCCGGCAGATCACCGACGGAATGATGGTCTACCGAGAGGGCGAGAAGTTCGTGGTGGCCGCGGTGTTCGAGGCGAAGGCCGGCAAGAACGCGGCCCGCGAGCTAAGCCTCAAGCGAACCAGTCTGTCCGGCCTGACCGACGCCGAACGGGCCGAGCTGCGCGCCAACGCCAAGGACGTCTGGCGTGAGCAACGCCAGGCCGCCCGCGATGCCGGCAAGCCGTTCACCAAGACCCTGGAAGATGTGGAGAAGGAGTACGACCTGTCCGAGCTAGGCGGTCAGGTTCGCCGGGATGTCGAGCGCCTAGCAGACGGCGCGAGAATCAAGGTCGGCACCCAGACCGTAGAGGTGACGATCTCGCCCACAAAGACCAAATTCTTCGGAGTACTACCGCGGGATGTCCGCGCCGCCACGATCGAACAGCAGCTCAAGGAGAGCGGCTTCAGCTACGAGATCATCGGCGTCGATCTCAGCGCCAAGCAGCTCAAAGACATCGCCGGAAAGCTCCAACCCCTCGCCGAGAAGGCAACCGCAGCGGCACCGTAGTTACTACCAGGTCGACCTACGACAAATGTACTCTGACCCAGGCCTGAGCTTCCAGGAATCCCGGGACGGGTTCAGTCAACCAGAACGTGTGACACATGACACCGACCACATGTGACCCAGGACACAGACAAGCGGTCCACCAGCCGATACCGTCCAGTCATTTAGGCGCCAGACAGTTGCCAGGGCAAGGAGTTCGGAGCGTGAAGTATGAGGACAACGACGCCAGAACTGCTCGCCGAGCGCGTGCAACTCTACGTCCAGCCCGGCGAGAGGGTCCGGCAGGCATTCCTTGGGCGGGGTGGCCCGAGTCCCTACGCCTGGGTCGTCATGTGGCTGCTGGGCCCCTTCGTGCCCCTGCGGATCGTCGCTGTAACTGACCGCGCGATTCTGCTGCTTCGTGCCAGTAAGCTCTCCTACGCTCGGCCGAAGTCGTTACACGCGTTGGTGGCCAGGCTGCCACGGCGGACACGGCTGGGGCCAGTCCGCGGAGCGTGGAGCAGGATCCTCGTCGGACCTGAGGAGCTGTGGGTGCCGCAGCAGTTCTATCCTCAGATTGCTGCCGCCGACGAGGCACTGGGTGACCCTCCGGAGCCAGATCGGTCCCCGGCGGATCCGCGGGGCGGCGGCACCGCGAATGTCCTACTGCCGCTAGGGCTATCTGCGGCGATCCTCGGTGCCTGGGACGCAAGTAGCGCCCTTGGCGACCAAGAGCGCTTCCTCGGCGCCCTGTTTGCGCTAGCGGGATTGACAATGCTCGCCGCAGGCATCTGCGTGCTTTCCAGGACTTGGCGTGATGAGTGGGGGCGTCCCCTGGGCATCATCGCGGGGGCGGCCGGGATCGCTGTGGGCGCATTCTTCGCCATTAGCCAAATTGGCTTCCCAGGCGCCAGGCTGCTGGGCTTCTGGATTGGCGATGGCCGCGTCTTCTGCTTTGGCATTGCGCTGATGGCCGCTGCGGCGGTGGCGATCTGGCGCCTACCGCGCCCATATGAGCCCAAGACCCCAGATGCAACGTCGGATGACGATGCCACCACCCGACAGGAAGGCCCCTCGAAGAGGGCCAAGACCGTCGCGACGGTGCTTGCCTCGGTAGGAGCGATCGCCACCCTGCTCTTCGGTTTCGTGCAGTTCTGGTACACCAACCAGTATCTGCCAGCAAAAGGTGGAGCTGCGCTGACCGCCACTGGCGACCTAAAGGAACTGCAACCAGGGGATCAGACAGGCAACTTCCGCATCTTCGCCCTCACGCTAACAGTCAAGAACGCCGGCACTACAAAGATACAGGTACTCTCCTCGCTTTACACGCTGGGGGGAGTGAAGGTAGCCAGGGCAGACAAAACAACTGATGACGCCTTCTACTCACGCGCGATCCCGAAGGTCGACGACGGCGAACTGCCTGTTGTCCATCATTTTGCCTCTCGCTACTCGAGTGAAGAGTCCTGGGATCTCGTGAAGTTCGACGAGATTCTCCCGGAGGGCTGGTACTTCGAGCCCGCCGAGGAGTTCTCACGGCGGATCCTCGTCAGCATTCCAGAAGACGTTGCGCGCAGCTACGAGTTCCTTCGCTTATCAATCGACATTGTGGTGGCAAAGGGAAACCGGCTCAACCCCGACTATTACGGGCCCGTCACCTATCCGCCGCAACTGGCCGCTGCGGCAAACCGTAGCCCCCAACGATTCATCATAATCGAGCGGCAAATCAGGCCACTGAGCCAGCTCAATTGGCTAACTAGAGGCACACATGCCTACGCATCAATCCTAGACCTGCACTCCCTTGATGGCCCAATATTCAATGTCTGCATCGATTACGCTGAGCGCTTCAAGGGGGCCACCGACCCGGAGCAACTATTTGCGTTGTGCGGATCCAGCGACGACCTTGCAAGGAAGTTGCAGGAGTTTTACGGACTGACATGGGCGGGAGGCCTCCACGACTTCGGGCTTGCTCGGTCACGGCCCAGCGCAAAGCCACCTCCCATCGTCGTGGTCGACAAGTAGGTCTGCCTACAAACGTCCCCAACCTCCTAGTGCTTGCTGGGCACGGGATGAGGTTGCAGGTCCCACCGCTGGTGGGGCTGGTGGTGGACCCTTTGGTTCCGACCAAAGAGCCTCCCGGGTTCCGCAGTTCGTAGGCACACGGGTGTGGTCGCTGGAACGATGCCGCTGGTCATCCCTGAAGGAGCGGGGCCCGTCAAGCCTTCCTGAGTGGTCGGACTGTGTTCTGTGGTCTTCCTCGGCTTGATGGTGGACGTGCCGGGTCAAGGCGGCGGGGTCAAGGCGCGGCCGCAGGCCGCCCGCGAAGCGGCCGCAGGGCCTTGACGCCGATGCCGCACGGTGCAGGCTGGTCGACGCCGAGGAAGACGCTGGTTGAGCTCCTGGGCTCCTGCTCGAGGTTGCTGGTCGTGTCGGTATCCAGGGCCGGTGTCCCGGCCGGGGCAGACCCACCTGGGGCTGCCAGTCATCCCTTCGCCGTGTACGGCATGGAGCGGTTCGACTCGACGGTCGGTCGGGGTCAATCAGACGGGGCGACCACGCCATCGCAGATGGGGGTCATGACCTGCGCGACCCGCGCCGACCGTGGGCGTGTGTGGGTCATGCTGCCAGGCGGCGGATGTGGCCGTCGCGCAGCCCGTAGTAGACCAGGCAGACAAGCTCGCGGGCGGCGGCGACCACGCCGATGTTGCGGCCGCGGCGTTCGGCGACGCGTTCGCGGACCTTCCCCAGCCGGGTCTGCGGGCCGATGCGCTGCACCGCCTCGATGGCGGCCCAGCGGGCCAGCCGGGAGCCCTGCTTATCTGTGGGCGAGGTCGGCGTCAACGGGCCGCCGGCGTGCCTGGACTGGTCCCGGGAGGCAGACGACTCCGGCGACATGATGGCGATGGGGTGACCCACAGGAGCGTGCGACCGCTCGGTCTTGGTTGGCGGTCCAGCAGCGCTGGCCGCGGCAGGGTTGCAGGAGCTGGTCGCACACGCATCGGTTCTGGGGCGCGCCGCCGGTGGGACTGCACCGCTACGCTGCCGGGGCAAAGGCCTGGTCGCCGAGTCCTCGCAGCGTGTGGTAGCAGCGGCGGGCGAGCTTGCGCGCGACCGACAACAGCGCCCGTTGCCCATCCAGGCGCTGCTTGACCTGCCGGAAGTAGGTGTGGTCGGGGGAGGAGGCGCGGCCGGCGAACACCGCTGCCTCATACAGGGCCCAGCGCAGCACGGCGGGCCCCCTGACGGGCCAGGTGGCCCTTGGTGCGCTTGCCGTCGGAGGCGTACACGGTGATGTCCAGGCCGGTGTGGCGGACGGCGTCGTCGGAGGAACCGAAGCGGCGGCAGTCGCCCAGCTCGGCCCAGATCGCCACGCTGGTGAGCGGCCCGACCCCGTAGTGGGTCTCGCGCAGGGCGCGGCAGCCCACCTGCCGCGCCGACAGGTCGGCAAGCTGCTCACGCAGCGGGGCCATCTCCCCCGAGAGCCGCTGGATCTGGCGCAGTCCCACCGCCACGGCCTGGCGCCCGGCCGCAGAAAGGTCGGCGGCGGCCAGGCGCTCGGCGCCCTCTGGGGTGGTGAGCTTGGCGATGACGGGCACGCCCTGGTGGAACAGGGTGGCGTGCACCCGCTGCAGCCAGGCGGTGCGCTCGTCCAGCAGGTCCTTGTACAACCGGATGGTGGCCCGCGCCTCCAGCACGTGGGCGGGCGCGATCCACGACTCCGGCACGCGCCCGCCCAGCAGCAGCTCCCGCAGATGCCGAGCGTCGGCGCGGTCGGTCTTGGCGCGGCGCTTGGGGCCGCGCAGGCCGGCGGTCTCGGCGGGCTCGGCCAGGTGCGCGGCGATCCCGACCCGCTGCAGCTCCTCGACCACGTACCGCCAGCCGGTGCAGCCCTCCAGCGCGAAGGCCACGTGCTGCTCGCCGGCGAAGCGCTCCAGCCAGGCACGCAGCTGCAAGCGGTCGGCAGGGACGATCCGGCCGGTGGTCACCTCCCCGGTGTCCTGATCCAGGTAGTCGAAGGTCAGCTGCCCGCGGTGCAGATCCAACTCGCCTACGATGGTCATGGGACCTCCTCGAGCTCCTGAAACACACGGCCACGGAGACCTCCAAGGCTCCAAGGCCCGTCTGCCGTACCGCAAGCTGGCTACGGCTGTGCCGGGGAGGTCCCACATCCCATCTTGGTGATCGGGCCGCGGCGGACCTTGCGGTCGGAGTTACGCACCTGCGGAGTGAGCCCGGCCCAGCTGGCCAGCGGGGCGGGGCCGGGGAAGCGGGCGACGTCGCCGATCTCGGCGACCAGCACCGCTGCCAACACCGGCCCGACCCCATCGATCGCCTGGATCGCCCGGTAGCCGGGGTGGCGCGCCAGCCTGGCAGCGACCATGCCGGAGAACAGGGCGATCTCGGCGTCCAGCGGGTCCAGCAACCGCCGCAGCGAGTTGACCCGCGCGGCGAAGGCGGTCGGCAGCTGCAGGTGGTCCAGCAGCTGGCTGCCGGCCTGGCCGAACAGGTCGCTCATCCGCACCGGAATCCCGCAGGCGGCCAGGACCGCGTGCACCTGGCACTTCCACGCCGAGCGGACCGCGACCAGCTTGGCGCGATGGCGGACCAGCTGCCGCAGATCCCGCACCGCAGGTGGGGCGATCCACGCCTCCGGCAGCCGACCCATGCGCAGCAGATCCGCCAGATCGGCCGCGTCGCGGAAGTCGTTCTTCACCCGCCGGTAGGCGAACGCCTTCACCCCAATGGGTGGGCCAAGTGCACGCCGGCGCCGATCGTGGTCAACAGGTCCGCCGCCCCCTACCAGCCGTAGGTCGCCTCCAGCACGACCTCGGGCTGCTCGCCGGCGCGGCCCATGACCTCAGCCAGCAGCTTGGGATCGTTGCTGATCCGCACCGCCTCCAACACCTCGCCGTGCTGATCGGTGCGGCTGATCACCGACCGGCGCCGGTGCAGGTCGATCCCGACAAACTGCTTGCCGTCGTATGCTGCGCTCACCGGGGCCTCCTTCACGGTTGGGGATGTGAGCACCCCGAGCATCGCTCGGGAACCCACCAGGAGCGAGGCCCCGCTCCTTCATCGCATCAGTGCGGTCAGCTCCGAGGCTCGCAGGCCGGTCTGGGCGGCCAATAGGAGCAGGGCGTGGTCGCGGCGGCCGGTCCAGTTGGTCGGGTCGGGGCTGGCGAGCAGCGCGTCGACCTCGTCGTCGGTGAGGAAGGTGACGATGGCCCGGTCGGATCGTTTGGACGGGATGGCCAGGACGCGTTGGATGTCGGCGGCGTGTTCGGGGTGGTGCAGCGCGGCGAACCGGAACAGGGAGTGGATCGCGGCCAGGCGGACGTTGCGGGTCCGTGTGGTGTTGCCCCGGTCGTGTTCGAGGTGGTCCAGGAACGCGGCGATCAGCGGGGCGTCCAGGTCGGCGATGTCGAGCCGGGAGACCTGGTTCCCGGTCTGGGTCGCGGCGAAGACGAGCAGCAGCCGCAGCGTGTCCCGGTAGGCGGCGATGGTGTGGGGGCTGGCCTGGCGCTGACGGACGAGCCGGTCGGTGAAGAACGCCTGCAGGGTCGGGGCGATCGTGGTCACTGCCGGCCTGCCTGGTGGGTGTCCAGCCGCAGGGCGGCTTCGGCGAGGAGTTCGGGTGCGGCCTGCAGGTACCAGTAGGTGTTGGCCGGTTCGACGTGGCCGAGGTAGGTCGACAGCAGCGGCAGCCGGGCCTGCACGTCGCCGCCGTCGCGGTACCAGTCCAGCAGGGTGTTGACCGCGAAGGTGTGCCGCAGGTCGTGGTTGTGCCGACGTCGGCACAACCACGACTTGAGACACAGCTTCGCGGTGCACACCCTGATCGGATGGCAGCGGTCCGGGGTCAACGTCGACGAGCGCATCGCGGTGTTGTCCACCTACCTCGGCCATGTCAGCCCGGCCGGCACCTACTGGTATCTGTCCGCCTCCCCGGAGCTGATGGAGCTTGCCGCCGAGCGGCTTCACGCGCGGTTCGGAGCAGAGCGATGAGCGCGCTCGCCCCCACGCTCCAGGCGTACTTCACCGACCGGCTGATCAGCCAGCGCGCCGCGAGCCCAAACACGATCGCGGCCTACAAGCTCACGTTCCGGCTGCTGCTGGCGTTCGCTTCCGATCGCATCGGCAAGCCGCCCAGCGCG
>WNFU01008811.1_pt1 | contig 13163 bp, 15 predicted proteins | sample 5400121 | NCBI WGS metagenome assembly WNFU01 (sample SAMN13153360, study PRJNA577476) | soil metagenome | isolation source: 100 cm soil or saprolite under grassland replicate 1 | place: USA:California | collected 2016-06-15 | reverse complement strand
GGGGAAGGCAGCTATCGCGGCTCGGTCGACGAGAGCACGAAGTTCACCGAGACGCAGACCACGATGAGGGAGGTCCACCCCGTGGGGCGCTATGGTCTGACACCCGTCTGGGGCGACGGCCACGACACCGGCATCTACACCTTCAAGATGCTGCGGCGCGCGGCGGGGCTCGAATGAAGCTGTTCAGCAAGAAGAGCGCGCTGCCCGAGGAGGTCCAGAAGCGCGTCCCGCCGGGCCAGTACCTCACGGAGAAGTGGCCGGTCCTGCACTACGGGCCGATCCCGCCGTTCGACGCGAAGCGGTGGGATCTCCGCGTCTGGGGCGAGGTCGAGAACGAGATCCGCCTCACGTGGGAGGAGTTCCAGAAGCTCGACCAGACGATGGTGCAGGCCGACATGCACTGCGTGACCACCTGGTCGAAGCTCGACCAGAAGTGGGAAGGGGTCCCCTTCAGGCGGATCGTCGACCTCGCGAAGCCGAAGCCGTCCGCCAAGTTCGTGATCTCGCACTGCGAGTACGGCTTCACGGCGAACGTGCCGATCGAAGCGACTCAGGACGACGACGTCCTCATCGCGCTCCGCGCGAACGGCGCGCCGCTCACGCCCGAGCACGGCTCCCCGGCGCGTCTCGTGATCCCGAAGCTGTATGCGTGGAAGAGCGCGAAGTGGCTCCGCGGGATCGAGTTCGCGACGACCGACAAGCCCGGTTTTTGGGAGCGCAACGGCTACAACAACGTCGGCGATCCATGGAAAGAACAAAGGTATTGGGGCGATTGAAGTAAGAGCGGGTCGGTAGGCCCGCTCTCTTCTATTAGCGGACGCCGCGCTCCGGGGCGTCGGGCCCGTCGTAGTGCGCCTTCACGAACTTCACGATCGGCACGTCGTCGAATCCGGGGAGCTTCAGCTGCCAGCGCCACGACGACACCGCGATACGCGCGTCCGTCATCCCGGCGTATGGCTCCAGGATCACCTTCGGATACCCGTTCTGCAGCAGCACGCGCACGATGTCCTTCAGCTTGGCGAGCTCCTGATCGGTGAGCCCCTTGTAGACGATGAGGACACCGCCGTGCTCGAGGTTGTGGACGACGGCCTCGTCGGGGAAGGTCGTGTCCTTGATGCCCCACGCGATCGGGCCGGCCGGCTGCGCCCAGTGGCCGCCCGACGTCGGCGGGAGAGTGCCGTACTGCACCTTCTGGCCGGATTGGACGTGCGGGTTGCCCTCGTCGGGGAACTGCTGGCCGATGACCTCGTTCGTCGGGTCGTACTTCTTGTCGTTGATGCTCACGGGCGGCGTGCCCGGCGCGAACACCCCGAGCTGGTACAGCGCGAAGACGATCGCGGCCGCGGCGGCGATGACGCCGACGCCGATCCACATGCCACCGATCCGACCGCGGCGCGGCGCGGGACCGTGCGAGCGCGAAGGACGCTCCCGGCGCAGCTGCTCGCGTCGGTCGCGACGCGTGACGACCTTGCTCATCCCTGATCAGCGTACAGGCTGGCTATGCTCGCCGCATGTCCGTTCGCGTGCGCTTCGCGCCTTCACCGACCGGCGAGCTGCACATCGGCAGCGTGCGCACGAACCTCTACAACCATCTCTTCGCGCGGCTACGTGCAGTCCGAACGCCTCCCGCTCTATCAGCGTCATGCGATCGAGATGATCGCGATGGGCGCGGCCTACCACTGCTTCTGCAGCCCCGAGCGCCTCGCGCAGATGCGCGCCGCGCAAGCCGCGCGCAAGGAGATCACGCGCTACGACCGCCTCTGCCGACGCATCGATCCGAAGGAGGCGGCCGACCGCGCGACCCGCGAGCCGCACACCGTGCGCCTCAAGGTGCCGGACGAGGGATCCGTCGCGATCGAGGACCTCGTGCACGGGCACGTCGAGTGGCCGCTCGCGACGCTCGACGATCAGGTGCTGTTGAAGTCGGACGGATTCCCGACCTACCACCTTGCGGTCGTCGTCGACGATCACCTCATGGGGATCACCCACATCTTCCGCGGCGAGGAGTGGCTGCCGTCGGTGCCGAAGCACCTGCTCATCTTCCGCGCGTTCGGATGGCCGGTCCCTCCGATGGGCCACGTGCCGCTCGTGCTCGGGCAGGACTCGAAGAAGCTCTCGAAGCGGCACGGCGCCACGCGGACGAGCGAGTTCCGCGAGCAGGGCGTCCTGCCCGAGGGGCTCGTGAACTACCTCGCGCTCGTCGGCTGGCAGCCCGGGACCGAGGAAGAGGTCTTCTCCATGGAGGAGCTGATCGCGCGCTGGCGCATCGAGCAGGTGCAAAAGGCCGGCGGCAAGTGGGACTACGAGCGACTGCGCTGGTTCAGCGGCGTCTGGATGCGGCGGCTCCCGGACGACGTCCTCTGCGACCGCTTGCTCCCCTTCCTCCCGCCGGAGTGGGATCGCGGTGTCATTCGGGCGACGATCCCGCACATCAAGGAGCGCATGGAGATGCTCACGCAGGCGAAGGACCTCATCGCGTTCCTGTTCTCGGACGACCTGCCGACCGAGCCCGCTCGGTACCTGCCGAAGAAGCGCGCGGCCACGGAGACGCGCGACGTCCTCGCGCGTGTGCGGGCTGCCATCGCGGGCGTCGAGCCCTTCGCGGCGGCGGCCATCAAGACGGAGATGGAGCGGCTCGCGGCGGAGACCGGATGGAAGGACCTGAACATGGCCACCCGCCTCGCGGTGACCGGGACGAACGTGGGCTTCGGGGTGTACGAATCGATCGCGCTCCTGGGGCGTGAGCGATCGGTGGAGCGGCTCGATCGAGGGATCGGGATCCTCAAGATCGCGTAGATCGCGTACGGTCAAGCGGCGGATCCGGGCGCATGCCGTACGCCCACGACGTCACAAGCACTGATGCGTTCCCACTAGTGCGAAGCCCCGCGCTGGGGGGCCGCTGTGGCCGTATGGCCAAGGGGAGACGGAGATGAGGATCGCCGTTCGGGAGGCCGCCAGCATCGTGCTGGCCGTGGCGCTCATGGCGCCGTTCGCGCAGCCCGCGCTCGCGGACGAGCAGTGGTGCTCGACCGACCCCGTGTTCCTCGTCGCTGGCGTCCAGTTCCGCGCCTCGGCGGGCTTCACCGCCGATCGCGCGACGGTGCAGCAGGTCACCTACGAGCTGAGCGTCCCGTCGAACGTGGAGGTCTCGGTCTACGCCGACAACGCGAACACGCCGGTGCCGGCGTACGCGACCGTGACGTATGACGGCGCGCCCTGGGAGAGCGGACCGATCCCAGTGACGCTTCGCGTCACCGTGGTGACGTCGTCCGGGTTCGCGGTCGCGATCACCGTGTACGGAGCCGGCATCCAGCAGCCACAGAGCTTCACCGGCACGGCAGGCGAGACCGCATCGATCCCGCTCGAGCTCGCGCTTCCCTGATCCCGCGCGTTCGTAGAGAGGAAGGGGAGGTCGCGGACATGCGGGACCTGCGCGCGGGTCTTCGAGCCTACGTGCTCGGCGTGCCGGCGGCGGCCGTCGTCGCCGTCCTTGCCGGTGCCGCCATCGCGCCCGAGTCGGACCTGCGCCCCGGCCTCGCCGCGCTCGTGTTCGCGCTCGCGACGCTCGCGCTGCGCGAGCCCATCCACCTCACTCGCCGGACGAAGCTCACGCTCGAGGACGCCATCACGTTCGCAGGCGCGCTCGTCCTTCCGCCGGCCGTCGCGATGGTCGTCGCCGGCGCGAGCACCGTAGCCGGGCTGCGGTTCCGCACCGGCACGCCCTGGTATGACCGCGCCTTCAACGGCGGCAAGACGGCGCTGGCGATCGGCGCGGCCGCCGCCACCTATCACCTGCTCGCGATCGCGCCCGCCGACTCGATCGATCCAGCGGCGGCCGCCGTCGCGGCGGGGGCGAAATACCTGACCGGCGTGACGCTCGTCGACGTCGCGGCCGGGCTCCAGCTGCATCGCTCGCCGTTCGCGAGCTGGTGGCAGCGCCGCAAGACGGCGATCCTCCCGATGACCGCGCTGCACCTCTTCGGGATCCTCGGCGCGGTGGCCGCGCTCCGCCAGCCGTGGGTGCTCGTGCTGCTCATCGTCCCGACCGCATCGATGCTCGTCCTGCTCCGCGAAGGCCGGCGCGCGCGCGAGCGCGCGAGCGCCCTGCTCTTCGAGCTCGCCGACCTCGCGGACCTGCGCGACCCGTACGCGCACGGCCACTCGCGCGCGGCCGCGGACGTCGCCGAGCGCATCGCGCAGCGCCTCCACCTCCCACCGGACCAGACCGCGCTCGTCCGCGACGCCGCTCGATTGCAGGACATCGGTCTCCTCGATCTGGTCCCCTCCTCGGTCGCGATCGACATCAGCGGCGCGCGCCGTCATCCGGACCTGGGTCGGCAGCGCCTCGCCCAGGTCCCGGAGCTGTGGGAGCACGCCGGCCTCATCGGCATGCACCACGAGCGGCCCGATGGCACGGGCTATCCGCGGGGTCTACGGGGCGAGCAGGTCCCCATCGAGGCGTCGATCGTGGGCATCGCCGATTGGTACGTCGGCGCGCGCTCGCCGCGGCCCGACAGCGCGGCGCTCGACGACGCGGAGATCGAGCGTGAGCTCATCGATGGTCGTGGCACACGCTGGCACACATCGGTCGTCGACGGCCTCCTCGCGCTCCTCGCCGAGGAGCGCGTTCGCGTCGCGCGGCCGGGCACCTCCGCGGCGATCGCGTGACGATGAGCGGCCCCCCGGAGCAGGCGCTCGCGGGCGGACCCGCGGCGCGGCGTCTCGACCTCCGCGCGTACACGCTCGGCGTCCTCCTGGCCGGAAGCGTGGCCGTGGCGGGCTTCATGGTCGACCTCTCGTCCGCGGCGTGGCTGCTCCTCGCCCTCCTCGCCACCGTCATCAGCACAGCGTTCGAGGGCAGGCGATCCGGCGGCGTCGCCCTCGCGATCGGGATGGCGTTCACCCTCGACCGCGCCCCGATCATCGACGTCGCGACGTACGGCGCGATCGGCGTCGCGTGCATCGCGGCCGTCTCGTCGCTCCGCGAGGAGCGACAGCGGTCCGAGTTCGTGCGCGAGGAGGTCGCGCATGCGCGCCAGTGGATCCAGCAGCTCGTCGACGTGCTGCCCCAGGGCGTGGTCGTCCGTGACCGCGGCGGCCGCCTCGTGCTCTTCAACGAGGAGGCCGTCCGGCTCCTCGGCGCCCCGGTGCCGCTCTCGCTCCGCGAGTCCGTGCGCAGCTTCGAGCCGCGTGAACCGGACGGGGCGCCCCGCGCCAGCGAGACGTTCCGCTTCTCGCGCGCGCTGGCCGGCGAGACGGTGAATGGCGACGAGCTCGTCGTCCGGGACATCGCCCACGCGATCGATCGCACGCTCGTGTCGAGCGTCGCCCCGGTGCGGGTCGGGAGCGAGATCGTGGCCGCCGTCGCGACGTTCACCGACATCAGCGAGATGCGCGACCTCGAGCGCGAGCGCATCCAGTTCTTCTCGATGCTGGGCCACGAGCTGAAGAGCCCGCTCACCGCCATCTCCGCGCAGGGCGAGCTGCTCGCACGTCTCATCGCGAAGGGTGCGCCGCCGGACCGGCTGCGGTCGACGCTCGATCGGCTCGAGCAGCCGCTCCGCCGCATGACGGGGCTCGCCGACGAGATGAGCGACCTCGCGGCGCTCACGAGCGGCCAGTTCCAGGTGCACGCCGAGCGCGTGGATCTGCGACCGATCCTCGCCGGTGCCGTCGCCCGCGCGGCAGCCGCGAGCGATCGTCACGAGCTGCGGCTCGACATGCCAGGCGAGGTGCAGCTCATGGCCGACGAGTTCCGGCTCGGCCAGGTGCTCGACAACCTTCTCGGCAACGCGGTGCACTACAGCCCCGACGGGGGGACCGTCCGCGTGCGCGTGACCGTCGAAGGTCCCGATGGCGTGATCCGCGTGATCGACCAGGGCATCGGCGTGCCCGAGGGCGAGCGCGACCGCCTCTTCCAGCCGTTCTTCCGCGCGAGCAACGCGCACATCCGGCGCGGGACCGGCCTCGGTCTCTACATCAGCCGGGACATCGCGCGGCGGCTCGACGGTAACCTCGTGCTCGAGGCGAGCGGCCCGAGCGGCAGCACCTTCACGCTCGCGCTCCCGCTCGCCGCGCGCGTGGAGCGGACCTAGAGCTCGAGCGGCGGGTAGTAGCGCTCGGGACCGCCCATCCGCGTCACCTCGCTCAGCCAGTCCGTGCCGTAGAGGCGATCGCGCTCCGCGCCCGCGAGCGCCCAAGCCTGGCGCTTGTACGTCCAGTTCTCGGGCTGCAGCCGATGGGCCTCGCGGAAGTGGTGCGTCGCACGGTCGTTCCCTCCGAGGCGCCGCAGCGCGAGGGCGAGCTCGAAATGCGCGGCCGCTTCCCCTTCCTCGCGCGGGCGCGGGCGGCTCCGGCGGACGACCTCGTCGGGAGCGAGGGCGAAGCGGCTCGCACTGCCACGATCGACCCAGTCGCGGAGCGCGGCGATGTACCGCTCGGCTTCGACGTGTAGCTGCTTCGTGACCTCGATCCCCTCACGCTGCCGCGGCGTGGCATCGGGCGGGACCTCGCGGTCGAGGAAGGCGGGACGGCGCGGGTATGCGGTCTCCGGCGGTCGCACGATCGTCCCGCGCTCGTCGATCCACACGCCGCTCGGCACGTTGACGATCCCGAACAGCGCGTCGCAGACATGCTCGGCGTCGATGAGCGATGGATGTCCGGGCCGCGCCGCCTCGATCCATGGCCGCGCGACGTGCGCGCCACCGCTCTCGAGCGCGACGGTCACGATCTCGAGGCCGCGTCGGTGGAGCTCGCTTCGCAGCTCCTGCCACACGGGCAGGTCAAGGCGGCACCCTCACCACGGCGCCCAGGCGACCAGCAAGACCTTCTGTCCGAGCAGCGAAGACAGGTGGAAGGTCCGGCCGTCCAGATCGGACAGCTCGAGGTCGGGAGCGGTCGCCGACACCAGGGCCCGACCGCCGGACTCGGGACCGACCGCGAACAGGCCGGACCCGTCGTCCGCGACGAGCGGTGCGCCGAGCGCGGCCGCGATCGCATCGACGGCGATGGTTCCGTCCGCCGCGGGCGCGATCGGGATGCATCGATCCCCTTTGCACAGACCCTCGCGGGTGACGGACCAGCCGGTCCCGCGTTCCAGCTCCGCCGCGGTCACGGTCGGCGATCCGAAGATCACGTTCGGTCGCCTCGACCTAGCGGTCGCGCTCGCGGCGCACGAACAGCGCGGTCCCCACCACCATGAAGGCGACGAACGCGACGGCGATGATCACGCTCACCGTCGGTGGATCCTGCAGCACGACCGCTTGGTACTCCGGCGCACCGCGGTAGAAGAGACCGCGCACGAGGTCGACCGCGTACCGCATCGGTGAGAGCCGCGAGGCGATGTCGAGGTACGGCGGCTGGTTCACCATCGGGTTGAAGATCCCGCTGAGGAAGTACTGCGGCAGCATCAGGAACGGGAAGACGTTCTGCGCCGCGCGGCGGTTCGGCAGGTTCGACAGGACGAGCACGCCGAACGATCCACCGAAGAACGCGGCGACGAGGCCGCCGATCGCGAGCGCCGCGATCCGCTCGAGCGTCAGCGGCACACCGAGGATGAACGCGAAGATCACGACACCGATCGCGACCGGCATCGCGACCAGCGTCTCGCCGAGGATCTTCCCGACGACGATCGTGTACCGCGAGATCGGGCTGACGAAGATCTCCTGCGCGAAGTCGGTCTCGCGGTCCTCGATGAGCGAGATGATCCCCTGCGCCGTCGTCTGGAACAGCGTCATCGCGAACACGCCCGTGAACGTGAACGCGACGAAGTCGTAGCCGATCGCCGGGCCGAACGCGGACTGCAGGCTTGCGCCGAGGATCCCGATGAAGATGATCGGGAAGACGAGCTCGCTGACGAGCCGCGCGCGGTCGCGCAGCAGCTTCGTGAGATCCCGCTGCGCCAGCATGAGGATCGCGCCGAGCTCGCCGCTCACTGCGACGCTTCGTCCGCGAGGATCCGCAGATAGGCGTCCTCAAGCTTCAGCGCGTTACCGGCGGTGCCCTTGAGCTGCGCGGGGGAACCCTGAGCGACGATGCGCCCCTTGTCGATGATGCAGACCGCGTCCGCATCCTCGGCCTCCTCGAGGTAGTGCGTGGTGAGCAGCAGCGTGGTGCCGCTGAGCTCGCGGACCTCACGGAGGTATTGCCACAGCTGGCGCCGGCTCTTCACGTCGAGGCCGGACGTCGGCTCGTCGAGGAACAGGACGGAGGGCCGGTGCATCAGGCTGCGCACGATCTCGAGCTTGCGCTTCATGCCGCCCGAATACGTGCGGACCGCTTTGAAGATGTCCGCTTCGATCCCGAGGATCCCGGCGAGCTCCATGACGCGGTCGCGATACTCCTTCGGCATCGACCGGTAGAACGGGCGGTACGGGAACACGCCGTAGAGCACGGCGTGGAGCCGGATGTTCTCCTCGCCGGTGAGGTTCTGGTCGAGGCTGGGGGTCTGGAAGATGATCCCGACGCGCCGGCGTACCTCGCTCTGGGCGGCGCGGACGTCGTGCCCGGCGACGTGCGCGGTACCCGTCGTCGGCGCGAGGATCGTCGTCAGGATGTTCAGCGTCGTGGTCTTCCCCGCCCCGTTCGGCCCGAGGAGCGTGAAGAACGCGCCGCGGTCGACGTTGAAGGAGATCCCGTCGACCGCGTTGCGGTCGGCGCCCTTGTAGCGCTTCACGAGACCGTCGACGACGATGGCGGCCGGGGTCATCGCTCGGTCGCTGCGGCCGCTGGCTCCTTCGACGCCTCGATCGCCTGGCGCAGCGTGAAGCGCCCCATGTAGAGCGCGCGGCCGACGATGACCCCGCGGACGCCGCGGTGCCGCAAGCGCGCGACGGCCCGGATGTCGTCGAGCGTCCCGACGCCGCCGGAGTAGATGACGTCGCCGCCGAACGCGCGCGCGGTCTCCTCGAGGCTGGCGAGATCGACGCCCTGGAGCGTGCCGTCGATCGAGACGTTCGTGAAGATGACCGTCGGCACGCCGGCGACGGCGAGCCGCTGGACGAGCTGCGCGGCGCGGACGTCGGTCGTCTCGGTCCACCCCGATGCGGCGACGAAGCCGTTCCGGGCGTCGACGGCCACGGCCATACCGTCGGCGAAGCGATCGACGAGGCGGCCGATGAGCTCGGGGTCGCGGACCGCCGCCGTACCGACCACGACGCGGGACACCCCCGCTTCGGCGAACGCCTCCGCGGTGTCGAAGTCGCGGATCCCGCCACCCGCCTGGATGCGGACGGTGAAGCGCTCGGCGATCCGGCGGATCAACGGGAGGTTCTCCGGCTTGCCGGTGCGCGCGCCGTTCAGGTCGACGACATGGAGCCACTCCGCGCCGTCGGCGACAAGACGCTTCGCGGCGGAGAGCGGGTCCGGCGCGACGTCTTCCGCCGTCGCGAAATCGCCGGCGGTCATGCGGACACAGCGACCGTCGAGGATGTCGATCGCGGGATAGACGATCACGTCGGCCTCCTTCCGGGTCCCGCCGTCAGCCGGCGGATCTCGCCGCCCACATAGGCGGCCGGGATCGTCAGGATGAGGGATGCGGCCTGCGACCAGAAGGGCGAGCTCTCCGGTGCCGAGAACACGATCAAGAAGCCCGTCACCGTGGAGACCAGGCCGACCGCGAATGCGTGGAGGCGCTCGGTCCCCTTCGACAGGCGCGCGGCGACGTATGCGCCGACCGCGGTCATCGCGAGCCCGAGAGCGAGCGTCACGACCTGGAGCGCGGTGGACCCGTCGTATATGCGTGTCAGCTCCTCGGGGGAGGTCGTGCTCATCACGTTCTCGAGGACGAAGAAGAACAGGGCGCCGAGCACGAACGTGCCGAAGATGTCGACGAGCGAGCCGGTGACGACGGCCCGCAGATTCAGCTCGCTCATGCGGGCGCCGATGCTAGCCGTATCGCTGCGCGCAGACGCTCGAGCGGAGCGGCGATGCCGAGGCGGTCCTGGAGGGCACGCAGGCGCGCGTCGTCGGCCGCGACCGTCGGGATCTCGCCGGTCCCGCCCTCGACCGGGCAATCCTCCGCGAGCGCGACGACGGTGCGCGCGCCGACGAGGTACTCCGCGCCGCGATGCAGCTTGGCGCGGATCGTCGGCGAGAGATCGCGCGCGGCGAGGATCCCGTCGAGCGATCCGTACTTGCGCAGGAGCTCGCTCGCGGTCTTCTCGCCGATCCCCGCGACGCCGGGCAGGCCGTCGGACGGATCGCCGCGCAGGATCGCGTAGTCCATGTAGCGGTCGCCGGGGATGCCGTATTTCGCGTGGATCCAGGCCTGGTCCACCGGCGCGAGCTCGCTCACGCCGCGCAGGGTGTAGAGGACGCGCACGTGCGGATAGCGGCAGAGCGCGAACAGGTCGCGATCGCCGGTGACGACCTCCACCTGCCCGTCGGTCCGCTTGGCGATCGACGCGATGGCGTCCTCGGCCTCGTAGCCCTCGGCGCGCGCGGTGGAGACCCCGAACGCCCCGAGCACCTCGATGATGAGCGCGATCTGCGGCTCGACCGGGTCGGGCGGGTCGTCGGCGCCCGCGACGCGGTGCGCTTTGTACGACGCCAGCGCGTCGACGCGGAACGCGGGGCGCCAGTCCGCGTCGAGCGCGACCCACAGGCGCGACGGGCGGCGGTCCGGGATGAGCCGCGACAGGAAGTTGAGGAATCCGTGGACGGCGTTCGTCTCGGTCACTCGGTCGGGCGCCGTGATGACGGGGATGGCGTGATACGCGCGGTACGCCAGGCTCGACCCGTCGATGAGGAGCGTGGCGCCGGGCGCCACTAGGCGGGCATCGGCGCGAAGACCGCGGAGAGCGCCGCGAGGAACCGGTCGTTCTCTTCCGGCGTGCCGATCGAGACGCGCAGGCAGCCCTCGCAGCCGGTCCACGGCGCCATGTCGCGGAGCGCCACACCGTGGTCCAAGAAGCGGGCCTGCGCCGCGGCGGTGTCGCCGCCGACGCGGAAGAGGATGAAGTTCGCCTCCGACGGGAAGGGCTCGATGCCGTGGACCGCGCGCATCGCGGCGTAGACGCGCTCGCGCTCGGAACGCACGAGCGCGATGCGCTCGCGGACGCTGTCCTGGTCGCGCGCGATCTTCGTCGCGAGGGCGTACGTGACGACCGAGACGTTGAACGAGATCTGCACCTGCCGTACGGACGCGGCGAGGTCCGGATGCATGACCAGGATCCCGAACCGCAGCCCGGCGGCCGCGTGCACCTTCGAGAACGTCTTGCTGACGACGAGGTTCGGGTGGTCGGCGATGGCCGGCAGCAGCGTGCGCCCGGGGATGTCGGCGTATGCCTCGTCGACGAGGACGAGCGTCTCGGGATGGCGCTCGGCGACGGCGAGGATGACCTCGTCCTCGATGAGCGTGCCCGTCGGGTTGTTGGGCGTGCAGAAGCAGACGATGTCGGGGCGCACGCGCGCCGCCGCGTCGAGGGCGCGCTCCTTCGTGAGGCGGTACGGCAGACCGACCATCTCGTTCGCGAGCGTGCCGCCCGCGATCACGGTGAAGCGGCCGTGGAGGTTGTACGTCGGCTGGAAGAGGAGGGTCGTGCGCCCGTGGCCGCCGAAGACGAGGAAGAGCTGCATGATCGTGTCGTTGCTGCCGTTGCCGAACGTGAGCTGATCGGGCTCGACGCCGTACTGCTTCGACAGGATCGAACGGATCTCGGCCGCCGGTCCGGGGTATCGGTTGAGCATGAGGTGGTCGAGCTCGGCCTGCGTGAGGTAGCTCCCCGCCGGCGTCGGCTCGGGCCACTCGTTCGCGTTCAGGCGGACCGCGTTCCCGACCGGCCGTGCTCCGTACGCGGTGAACGCGCGCAGCTCTGGTCGTGGGAGCGGAATGGGCATCGCAGCGATGCTACCTGCCGCGTCCGCTATGCGGGCGGTCGCTCCATCCACACGGAGTAGCCGAGGCGCCCCGCGTACTGCGGGCGGAATCGATCGGCGTTGTACGCGTGTGCGACGTCGATGCGGCGCGATCCAAGCTTCGGGTCGGGCAGCGGCGCGTGCGCGTAGCGTCCGTCATGGATCGCGACCATTCGCCCGGTGACGCCCTCGCGGATGAGGTCGACCGCGACGTTCGCGAACGTCGTCGCCACCATCTGGTCGAACGCATCGGGGTCGCCGCTGCGAAGGTCGTACGTCAGCTCGCTCACGAGGACGTCCTCGCCCGTGCGCCGGCGGATCTCCTCGGCGAGGGCCTCTCCGACCGAGGCTTTGCGCCGGTGCCCGAAGGCGTCGGGCTCGCCCACCTCGGGCAGAACGGCTCCCTTCCAGATCGCCCCTTCGGCGCAGATCGCGAAGGCGTAGTGGCTCGGGTTGAGGCGCTTGTCGTCGACGAGCGTCGCGATGAGCTTCTCGAGGTCGAACGGTGACTCGGGGATCAGGCAGCGTGCCGACGTGACGTATGCGGTCTGCAGGGCGGTGAAGCCCGAGTCGCGGCCGAAGATCCGGAAGATGCCGATGCGCTCGTGCGATCCGAGGGTCGTCCGCTGGCGGTCGATCGCCTCCATCGCTCGGGTGACCGCGGTCGAGAATCCGATGCAGTACTCCGTGCCTTGGACGTCGTTGTCCATCGTCTTGGGGATCGCGACGAGCGGGAAGCCTCTTGCCGCGAGGACCTGCGCGAAGCTGATCGTGTCGTCGCCACCGATCACGACGAGATGATCGATCGCGAGCGCTTCCAGGTTCCGGAGGACGACGGGGGTGAGGTCGTATCTCCCGTCGGCGGCCCGGTACGGGGCGATCGCGTCGCGGTCGAGGTGCGCGGGCAGCCGTTCGGCTTTCATGCGCCGCGGGTTCGTCCGCGACGTGTGCAGCACCGTTCCTCCGGTGCGGTCGATCGACCGCGTGTTCGAGCGGTCGAGCGGTCGCACGTACTCGTCGTCGAGCGTCGGGCCGATCTTGACGTGCGTGAGACCTTCCCAACCGCGGCGGAGGCCGAGCACGTCACCGCCGAGCTCGGTCCAGCGGTACACGACGCTCTTGATGACGGAGTTCAGCCCGGGGACGTCACCTCCGCCGGTCAGGACACCGATGCGCATCGGTGGCCCAGTCTGCGCCGATCATGGGACAATTGACGTCTCCACCTTGGGGAGTGGCCAAACGGTAAGGCACCTGACTCTGGATCAGGCGATTGAAGGTTCGAATCCTTCCTCCCCAGCAGATCCGAA
>WNFU01007254.1_pt1 | contig 13163 bp, 9 predicted proteins | sample 5400121 | NCBI WGS metagenome assembly WNFU01 (sample SAMN13153360, study PRJNA577476) | soil metagenome | isolation source: 100 cm soil or saprolite under grassland replicate 1 | place: USA:California | collected 2016-06-15 | reverse complement strand
GGGTGGTCGGGTGCGGCACTTTGCCGTCGATACCGATGCGGGTGAACCGCCGCCACCCGATCGAGTCGGCCACCTCAGCGCACACCGACTCGTAGCCCAGCCGGTAGCGGAACTTCAGGAACATCAACCGCAGGTACGTTTCCGTCGGGATCGACGGACGGCCGAACAGCGGGTCGAAGTACGCCCGGAACGGGGCGAAGAACCGCTCGTCGTCCAGCAGCGCATCGACCCGGGCCAGCTCGGCCGGCAGCCGCAGCAACTCCTCCGGCAGGATCGACTCCCACAACGTCGGCTGCTCGTTGCGTGTGCGTAGCATCCGGGCCTCAATTCCCTTACACCACAACACTTCCAGCCGATTCTCCCAGCGCACGACCCGGACACGCGGCAGACACGCCGATCGATCAACCGCCACCGACACACCAGTTGTTGATCTTACTTTTTCAGGTCGAAGTAACTAGGTGGTCGCCTGAACTCGCACTCGCCCACTACGCAGACGGAATTCCGGCAATTGGACGCGCCTAATGAGTTCTGGGAGTGAGCCGTCCGGCAAACTCCTGGTGGGTAGGTAGCCGCCAGCTGGTGAGCACTCGTTGCGCCTGGACGTCGAGTCCTGTTGAAAGATCGTGCCCCGGCTGGTCGGTGTGGAGAGTCGATCGCTGATGGGATGTCGTGCCCGCCCGGTTGTGGCGTGAGTACTGCTTCATTAGGTCGCTGATGGTTCTCCTCCTGGCTACCGAAGGTGAGTCGGCTCGATAGGCGGGAGACGCGTTGCTGTTCGTAGGAGATGACTGGGCGGAGGACCATCACGACGTTGAGGTGATGGATGCTTCCGGCCGCCGGTTGGCCAAGGCTCGGCTGCCGGAGGGCGTCGCGGGGATCACCCGGCTGCACGCGATGATCGGCCAGTGGCTCGGCGACGACACCGAGGACGTCGCCGCGCAGGTGAAGATCGGCATCGAGACCGATCGGGGTCCGTGGGTGCAGGCGCTGATCGCCGCCGGGTACACGGTGTACGCGGTCAATCCGTTGCAGGCGGCCCGCTACCGGGAACGTCTGGCGGTGTCCGGGGCCAAGAGCGACACGGCTGACGCTCACATGCTGGCGGACATGGTGCGCACCGACTCGCACCAGCTGCGCCCGGTCGCCGGTGACAGTGCCGAGGCCGAGGCGGTCAAGGTCGTCACCCGAATGCATAAGACGCTGATCTGGGAACGGACCCGCGCCGGCCAGCGGCTGCGGCACGCGTTGCGGGAGTACTTCCCCGCCGCGCTGGCTGCGTTCGAGGACCTCGACGCCGCCGACACCCTGGAGCTGCTGGCCAAGGCACCCGACCCGGCCAGCGCCGCCCGGCTGAGCTTGGCGCAGATCAGCGCGGCCCTCAAACGGGCCCGCCGCCGCGACATCGCTGCCAAGGCCGCGGCGATCCAGGCCGTGCTGCGCGCCGAGCACCTCGGCCAGCCCGCCGTGGTCACCGCCGCCTACGCCGTATCGGTGCGCGCTCTGGTCGCGCTGTTGGTCACCCTCAACGAGCAGGTCAAGGCTCTGCAGGGGCAGGTGGAGGCCCATTTTGGCCGGCACCCGGACGCTGAGATCATCTTGTCCCAGCCCGGATTGGGTGCCGTCCTGGGCGCCCGGGTGCTTGCCGAGTTCGGCGACGACCATGCCCGATACGCCTCGGCCAAGGCCCGCAAGAACTACGCCGCGACCAGCCCGATCACCCGCGCGTCCGGGAAGAAGAAGACCGTCGCGGCCCGGTTCGTACACAACGACCGGCTCATCGACGCCCTGATGACCCAGGCGTTCACGTCCCTGCAGAACTCCCCAGGCGCCCGCGCCTACTACGACCAGCAACGCACCCGCGGAGCCAGCTACAACGCAGCCCTGCGCCAGCTCGCCAACCGGCTCGTCGGCATCCTGCACGGATGCCTCAAAACCGGCACACCCTACAACGAGGCGACCGCCTGGCCGCATCACCTCAACAAGGCCGCTGCTTGACATTCAAGATCCTGGGATGTCTTTCAACAGTCCGAAGGATGTCAGCCACGGGCGTACTCTTCTGCCGCGAAACGCTCGCTACCGACCGTCACCGCGATCGACCGCCTGACGGACGCTCGCCGATGAGAGGACGCTCGAACCAGGTGGCAAGATCACGTCATCTGTTGGTGGGCTCGATGTCAGGCCGGTCGGCGACGGCGGGGAGTTGCCGTATGGTGTCGCCTGTTCTGATCGTCGCGCCGACGAGCACCCGGGCGTTAAGTCCGCGCAGTCGTAGTCGCTGCCCCTCTTCGGTCCAGACGATCTTGTGGGCGTCGCGGCCGAACCGAGCGGCGAATTTGGCACAGCCGTTGTGTGGCTGGTCAGTCACTTCGATTACGGCCCGGTCGCCGATCGCCAGACGTGAACCGGCTGGCATGGCGTCGATGCTCAGGTCGAGATCGACGTAGAGCTGGTCCCCGGCGAGCGCCCAGGCGTGATGATCGGGACCTGCGATCAGTTCGATGAAACGGGAGTTGATGATGTTCAGCTGCATGTCGGGATGCGGCGAGCGGTCGGTCGTTCGTGAGCTGGGCCGTTGACTCCAGGTGTCGCCGATCAGTCCGGCGTCAGGGTCCAGTTCGGCCCGGGACAGCACCTCACGGGCGTCAACGGACGGCCGACGGACGGCCAATGCCAGGGTGCCGACACATATGTGTCAGCACGCCGGCCTGGTTGCGTCGTGCCACGTAACGGATGACAAGGCGGTCAGTCCGTCGCCCAGCATGTGCTCGGATCCAACCAGCCGCGATCCGGCAACCAGACAAGACAGCATCCTATTGGATAGCACCAGATCCATACGTGGGTGACTTCGCGGGATAGCCGTGGCGGCTCCAGGGGCAGGTCGACGACGTCCGTGCTCAGGGCATAGACCGCCGGCCAGGGGCTCGTGAACGACACCCCGACGAACGCGTGACGTTCCGCACCCCCACCGTGTTCCCCGGCGCCCGCGGCGGACACCAACGCCGCTCCAACTTCAACCGCCGCGCCTGGACCCCCGCCATCAACGGCAACCCCCACCGCGGCATCCCACCCGTACTGACCGGCATGCACTTCCACGACCTACGCCACACCCACAAAACCTGGTTCGAAGACGACATCCCCGAAATCGCCCAAGCCCGCCGCCTCGGACACCGCCTCCCCGGCGTACGCGGCATCTACAGCCACGTCACCCCCGCCATGCAACAACGCATCACCGGCGCACTGCAACACCGCTGGAACACCACCAGCAACCCCCTACCCAGCACCACAGACAACCACGGCGACACCGACCTCGCCGCCTGACCACCCGACCCCCATGGCATCGACACCCCAACGGGGGGTCGGCCACCACCCGCCGACCCGAGAGCTCAACACCCGAACCGATCCAACGACGCGCAACCCCATTGGGAGCAGAAGCCCAAGATCGGCTTCTGCTCCCAATCTGCTCCCAATGTATCGACCAACAAGCGAACAGCCCGTTATCCAAGATCCAGGTAACGGGCCAGTACGCTGCGGAAATAGACGGTGGGCCAAACTTGCCAGAATGAGAACCGCGTCTTCCAGTTCAGGGGCCCGATGTGACCGTTACGCCGGTGGCAAAGAGATTGTTTCGGTCCAGGCAGAACCCGGCGGCTAACGCTGCAAGATCGATAGAGGCATGAGGCGATCGTGCGCCCAAGATCACTTCCCTGGCCTCGGTCAGCCGAGTGAACGAGGTAGCCGGACGGCCTGCGCATGTGGATCGGCGCACGTCGGGGTGTTGTTGGGAACCCAGCCGAGAAGTAGCGAAAGTTGCCCTTGCGTGACCTCGACTGTGACCAAACCCGTGTCCAAGTCGGGGCCTGGGGTCAGCCGAGCACGATGCCGTACGTCTCCGTGACTGCGTCGCGGAGGTACTCGGGCGAAGCGTAGCCGAACCCGCCGTCGCCCCAGGCGGTTCCCCACGAGTTGCGCACGATGAAGTACGGCTGGGTGTAGCCGACAAGGACGGCAGCGTGCCCACCGGGGTTCATGGCGGGCCGGTACTGCGCGAGTTCACCGCTGCCCTCGAAGAGGTTTCGCCACGTCTCGTCGACCACCAGCCTGATGGCCACAGGACCGTTAGTGGCCAGCCAGGTCCGCATACGCTGGTGGTTCAGCCCGAGGTTGAAGTAGGAACGGATCTTGAGCTCGGCCGCGACAGCGTAGAATTCGTCGCTCGTGCCGCCGTACAGCCTCCCGCTGCCGAACGGCAGCACGTCCTCGCGCACGGCGCCGAACTTGCGGAGCACGTCGAGCGCCGACTTGATGTCGGTGCCCTCGCGCTCGATGAAGGTTGTCGGCGACGCGACAAAGACGTCGGTCTCCTTCGATGCCATCCAGACGAACCGGGGTGAGACCATCTCGTTCGGCTTTATCGTGCCCTCCTTGACAAGATGCCAACGCAGCAGCGAGTCGGCGCAGGCCCAGCCGACGCAGGAGCCGGTGGGGCCCTGGTTGCCCACGGTCCACCAGTCCGCCCGCAGGTCCACGCTGGCTGCTATGCCGCCTGCGGCCGCTGCCGAGAGCAGCCCGGCAGCAGCGGCGGTGTCGAACCTCCAGTCCCGGTCCTGGTTGCGTGACGGCTCGCAGTTGAGAATGCGGTGGACGTCGTCGCTGCCGGTGCGCTCGGGCACCGCAGCCTCGCCCCACGCCGGCGACTCGAGTTCCTTTGGCCCAGGCGGCACGCCGACGATGCCCGGCACCGGGCCGGCGAAGAGCGGGCTGGGATGCAGCGCGCCCTCCCAGCTCAGGTCGACGTGGATGTGGTCGGTGTGTGGCTGTCTGCCCTTGTACGGCCGCCAGCTCTCGGCCCGGCGCCCCCAGTACCAGATCCGGCGGTTCCAGATGACCACTGCGACCTGTAGCTCCACTGCGTTGCCGACCAGCCAGGCGACGTAGGCGTCGGCCTGCGCGCGCTCGTCTGGTCGGCCGGCGTGCGCATACAGGTCGGCGGAGCGGCCCTCGCCGTGTAGCGACGGCTTGCCGGAGTCCATCGGCCGGCACTTGAATGTGCCCGCCTTGCGCCCGGTGAGCCGGTGCCAATGGTCGGCGAGGGCGCGGGCGCCGCGTTGCTCGGCCTTCGCGCACTGTGTGAATGTGCCGAGGCGGACCCGGCCGGCGGCCCGGTCTGGCGTGCGGGTCCGCGCCGCGGACGGCGCGGCGGACGCCGGCACCGGGGTGGGTGCCGGCGTCTGGAGAGGCGGCGGTGTCGCCCGGCGCGCCGTCCGGTACTGCTCGATCTCGGTCAGCGCGGCGAGGTTATTGGCGGCGCTGAGGTACGTCCACGCGGCCCATTTTCCGCGGACGTCGATGTGCGCGTACGTGTCGCCGATGCCGACGCCGATCCGGTCACCGAATGCGTCGAGCGCCGCCTTCGCGATCTGCATGCCGGTGAGCCCGGCGACCCTGATGTCCGCCGCCTGTCCGCTGCAGTGCCGGCTGGCCGTCGGGGTGGCGTTCCGCTTGCCGTACACCTCGCTGTTGCGCCGCCAGGACCGGTATCCCGACGTGATGACGACGGGCCTGCCGACTTGGCCCCGGATCGCCTCCAGGCAGCGCACGAGGTCGACCGAGATTCGGGCATGATCGGCCGCCCGACCACCGCTCGTCACCAGTTCGGCGACTGTGAAATGCGGCGAGAGCTTCTGTGCGCGGACTGCCGGTCCCGTGTCGTACAGCGGGAGGTTCACCCCGTTGGGATCCCAGTGCTCCTCGCGGTTGCCGGTGGCGCCGGACACAACGGTCAGCACCAGGCCGGACGGGAACGCCTCCTGCTCGAATGCTCCCGCCAGCGCCTCGTCGCGCTCGACGTCGCCCGACTCCTCCTCGGTCTCGGCCTGCCCGTCGAACTCGGCCTCCGGGTACTCGGCGTACCCCTCGAACTCGGTGTCGCGGCCCTCGGACTCATCCTCGCGGCGGACCGCATCGCCGTAGGTCGCCTCGAACGCGACCTCGTCGCCGACCAGATCCTCGGCGAACGGACCGGCGTACGGCGAGCCCGGCGGCGGGCCGGCCTCGAACGCCTCGGCGAATACCGGCGAGGTGACCTGAGTGTCCATGTCCGCCTCCGCTCAGACTCTCGACGCCGTCGACCGGCCGTTGGTCGACGAGGCGACCTGTTGGGACGCCGGCATCGTCGCGGTCGGCAGGCGGGTCGGCTGGGCCTGCTGCCGGGCCGGGGTGGACGTCCGTTGCACAGGGACGACGTTTGCCTTGAGTGGCTCGCCGGTGACGGACTGCCACAGGTCGACGATCCGGTTCATCGTGGCCGGGATCGTCGGGTTCGCACCGTTGAACTTGCGGTACAGCAGCTCGGCGTTGCCGGGCGCATCGAACTGACGGAGTTCGATGAACCACAGCACCGGCGAGACGAGGTCGGCCAGCTCGAACAACTCGCGTGCGTTCCGCGGCGGCGTGATGCCCACGTGCGCGCCGATTCCCGCCAGCCGGTCGGCGGGGTTGCCGCCGGCGGAGGCCGTGGCGCTCAACGTGTGGACCACCGCTGTGTCGAACTCGACGGTGAGCAACATCCAGTCGAGCATCGCGTTGTAGATGTACTCCTCGCGCATGAGCATGCCGTTCTGCCGGCGCAGCCGCAGCAGCTCGCCGATCGTCTGGCACAGGTACCCGACGTAGCTCGAGTCGGTCGGGTTGGCGCCCACCTGGTTGGCGTCATTCTCAATGCCGATCCAGACCTGGCGCAGCAGCTCGTTCCACAGCTCAATGAACCGCGTGTTGGCCACCGGTCCGATGTCTCGCTTCCATGGTTGCTGCGCGTCCGCCAGGCCTCTGGGCGAGTGCGGCAGGTCGCAGCCAAACATCCGCCAGTACGCGTTGCGGCGGTTCACCTGCGGGTCGGGCCGCAGCTGGCTGGTGAGCCCGCCGATATGGAACAGGGGCGGCTCCCGGAAGAACAGCTCCTCGGTGGTCCGCACCCAGACGAGCGTGTCCAGCGACGGGGTCGGCAGTGTCTCGCCGACGACGTAGCGTCGCACCACCTCCGCCAGGACGTCCACGATGCCGGTGCTTTCGACGAGGTAAGCATGGAAGAGGTGCTCCGACGGCAGAGGACCGAAGTCGACGCCCAACGCTGGCGGCAGCCGTGGCTCGAACACTGGCGGCAGGACCGGGGGCATAGGCGGCCGGATGCCCGAGCGCAGCGTCTGGTCACGCAGTCCTGTGGGCAACTGAAATCGTGGGCCGGACGTTGCCAGGCCGGGAAGCTGCAAGTTGCCGCCGGGAGCGCCGACGGCCGAGACCGCTGGCCAGTGCGTCATGCCGCCGCCGGCCCAGATCTCCTCCAGCCAACGGCTCAGTTGCATCGGATGGATGGCAAAGACGGTGTCCGGATCGGACGCCGTCGGATTGTTCAGTGCGGGGTCGCGAATGAGGCGCGCCAACGTTCGGAACATGTTATCCCCTCACAGCTCTACACGCGACGGACGAGGCCGAAGCCCAGAGAGCCGTCTTTTGCGTCCAAGACCTGGATCGTGGTGGCCGTGGTGAACGAGACGTGGGTCAACCGGAGCGCTCTCGTTTTCGAAACCTTGACGACGCTCGACACATCGAGGCTGGTCAGGATCTGCCCATCCGAGCCGAACACTCTGATCCGGGCCGCCTCGGGCGGGAGGACGCCCGTCCTCAGCGCCGGTGCATGGCCGGTGACATCCAGCGTCACCGGCACCAGCACACTGCGCCCGACGGTCGCACGCGGATTGACGCTGCCGAGCGTGTTGCGCAGCGCCCGGAATCGAAGCTGGATTTCCTGCTGTTCGGGTTCGAGGCTGGGCATGGTTATTCCCTCCGTTTAGGCGGCTGTCACTGTGTGTTCGGTGCCGAGGCGGTGCAGCCATGTCTCCATCGAAGTGCCCGGCTCGTCGGCGTCTGCGGCCCGCAGCACGAGCCAGGCGAGAATCCGCATCGCCTCGACCCGTTGCAGGTACTGCGATGTGTATAGCGACGGCCCGGCCCGCTGCGCGAGTTCCTCCAGCTGCGCCGGCGCGACCCGCCGCGGGTCCACGATGGACGACAGTGCGGCCCCGCCGAACGCGTGCATTGGCGCGCGGGTGCACGCGTCGACGAGCGCCGGCGGCCGCGGCAGCGATGCGGCCGCGACTGCGGCGACGTCGGGTGGGGCGTCGTCGAGGTGGTGCCGGTGGGTCCACGCCGCGGCCAGCCGGTCCCACGGTCCCGCGCCGTACCAGGACCGGCACAGTGCGACGTTAAACAGCACCCGCAGCCAGGCCAAGGGATGCGGATCGCCGAACGGCATCCGAAACACCGCTGCCGTCGATCCGTCGACCACCGTGGCGAGTGGCGCCACCGGGCCGTACCCGAGCAGCACGAACGCGTAAACGTCTGCGGCGACCTCGCTGGCCCAGCCGCGCCAGGTCTCGGCGGCCAAGGTCGAGGCCGGCGCGAGCGTCGCGTACAGAGCGTCGCCCAGCTCGGCGGTCCACCCCGTTAGGTGGCTCACTTGGTGACCGGTCTCGTGGACCAGGGAGCTCGGCTGCGGCAGGTTGTGCCGGGTGATCTTGACGGCGGCGACGGGCGAGAGCGAGGCATCCCATCGCCGGGCACCGGCCCGCAGCAGGGACGCCCCCGCACCCTTGTCGAGGTAGCACAGGGCCGGGGGCGTCTCGATCCCGAGCGGACGCAGCGCCCGCTCCATGCTGTCAACCGCCAGCGCGTCCAGGCCACGCAGGATCGCGGCCACCCGCGGGTTGGTGCGTGTGGCGACGGCGTCGGCGAAGAAGTCGATCACCGCCTCAGCCTGTAGATACCTGTGGCGCAGCCCGAGGACGGCGGACCGGACGCGGTCTAGGTCAGCCTGACGCTCGGCGGCGGCAAGGGCTGCGGCGACGCGGTCGGCAAGGGCCACGACGCGCAGCGCGACCGCGTGGAGGCTCGTGCGCACGCTGAGCCCGAGATACGACTCGAGCGCCGCCCACGGCGCCGGCGCCGCCGCGGTGTCGAGGTCGGCGAGCGCGACGGCGGCCCGGCGCCAGTGCCGCAGGTCCGCCGCGAGCGCCGTGCGGTCCTCGGCCCGCTCGTCAGCCACGACTGCGCCATCCGGGTCGGGCCTCGACCCGTCGCCGGAGGCAGGTCGCTGGCGAGGCGTTCCCTGGTCAGTCCGGCGAACGTAACGACGAGGGTCACCCCGTCGGCGGGGTCGCGCACCGCCGCGGCCAGCTGCGCGGCACTCTTTTCCAGGTAAGCCGACAGTGCGGCGCCGACAGCGGCGGTCATGCGGTCAGCGACCGCCCGCGCCTGCTCGGTGTCGACGACGAGGTTGCGCTTGACCAGCCGCGCGGCCAGGCCGGCGGCGAGCGTGCGGTCGTAGTTCTGCCGGATCGCCAGCAGGACCGACGGCAGGTCGCGCTGCCGCCCCGGCGCCCGGTCGAGCTGGCTTAGCACCTGCTGTGCCTGGCGCTCGGACAACCTGAGCAGCACTCGCACCTGTCCCGATGCGACGTCGAGTCGGATCACTGCGCGCCGCCGCCGGCGCCGGCGGGTCAGGCCTCCGGCGCGGATGCGGAAGTACCGGCTGCCGGGCGTCGGCCGCGGGCGGCCGGCCGCACCCCGGGTGCCGGCCGGCGCGGGGCGGCCGAGCGCCGGCTCCCCGAGGAGCAGCCCTGCGATGTCCGGGGTGAGCAACTCGTACTCGCCGGCGTCGGGCCGGCTGCCGCCGACCGCCTCATCGAGGGTGAAGTGGCCGACGTGGGTGCCGGGCAGCGCCTCGTACAAATCGACCTCGGCCTGGACCGGCCAGCGCTGCGCGCCGCGGTCGAGCAGATGGGTCTCCAGCGTCCCGCCGTCCGACCATGGCACGCAGCGTGCCACCTGCCGGCTCACCGGCACCGGGAACGTCCGCGTGTATCGGCGGAAGCGGTAGTGCGGTCGCGCGGCGCGTGGCATGAGCACCCAGATGCCACCGGTTCCGGCGGTCTCCCGTTCGGGCAGCTCGGGCCGCAGCAGCCGGTCCGGCAGGTACGCCGCCGCCGATTCCGCGAACGCCTGCTGAACAGCGGCGTCGAGCTGCAACTCGCTGCCAAACGCCTCCAGCGGCTGGTCCAGCAGGCGGTCGACCGTACCTTCGACCGTGGCGGCGATGGCCTCGCCGGCGAGGCCGTCCTCGCGGTCGGCGGGTGCCTCCAGCCCGAGCAGGCGTAGCCCGACGTCGGCGACCGGAGGGGACAGGGCCTTCGCGGCGTCGGCGCCGACGATGCCCTTGATCAGGCCAGCGATTCGTGCGGCGATGAACGCCACGACCCTGTCCCGGCCGCCGAGCACGCTGAGAACGAGCTTGATCAGCGGTCGCGCGGCGAGCACCGCGGGGAGGAACTGTTCGATCTCCGCGACAGGCGGCGTGGCGTCGGACCGGTCGGTGAGTTGCCAGGCGAGCTGTGCCCGGGCCTCGTCGAGGCCGGCCACGCGGTCCACGCCTCCCGCGGCGGAGGACTCCGCGGGTACGGCGAGCTCCTCCAGAGTGTCCGGCGCGAGCAGCAGCGCGCTCACCTCGACGTCGAAGGACTCGGCGAGCAGCTCGACCTCGGACTCGGGCGCCTCGCCGAGATTGAGCTTCCTCGCCAGCGTCGAGGCGATCGGGCGTACGGACGGCGGCAGCCGGTTCATCGCGACGGCGAGCACCTTCCTCAGCAGCGGCCGGATCAGCCCCCCCAGCTTCTTCAGCAGGATCGCGGTCGGTAGGAACCGGCCGGCGACTGCCACGCCCTTCTCGGCGAGCGCGACCGCGCCCTTGACCAGGCCGCCGGCCTTCTTGATTAGGCCGCCGAGGAACTGGTCGAACGCCTCCGGGCCGATTTGCGGCGCGGCTGCGGCGTCGACCAGCGCTTGGAGCTCGGCCTCCGTCAGCGTCTGCACGTCGGTGCCGGATAGCCGCTCGCCGAGGGTGTCGAGCGCGCGCTCGGACGCTTCGGCGAGCGGCTCGATCCACTCGTCGAGGGCGGCCCGGACCTCGGTCGCCGGGGGCGTGGCGGTCCAGGTGCCGTGCTCGGCGAGCGAGCGGGCGGCGGCCTCGTCGACGAGTTGTTCGAGCGCGTCGTTGAAGTCCTCGTCCTGCACGAGGTCGAGCAGCTCGGCGGCGGCCTCGTCGCCTCGGTCGAAGGCCTCGCCGGCCAGCGCACTGCCGAACGGCGACTCCAGCGCGCCTGGATCGACGCGGGCCGGGTCGCGCTCGTCGGCCCGCTCGTACGCGCCTCCGAACGGCGACCAGAGCCCAGTGCGCTCGCTGGCGACGGCACCCGTCGCAGTCGATCCCATCATCCCGGCCTCCTGAACACGTCGACTCCGCAGCGTCGAACGGGCTCGTGTGTCATTTCGTCAATGGCTCGTCAGCGCCGCTTGTCGGCTCGTTGAGCTGCTCCAGCAATGTCTCGACGAGCTGACACGCCTGCCTCACCCCGACGACGACCCACTGGCGCCTCGCGCCGTCGGAGGCGAGGACGCGAACCCAGACGTCATTGCCCTGAAGCCAGCCACGCACGACGATCACCTGGTCCCGGCGCCTGTCCACCTCACGGACTTTGTCGGACACCCGTGACCGCGAGCGTCAACGCGCGGTTTGCAAGCCGCCAACGGCCGCGGAGGGCTCGCCATGATCGGACCGGTGACAAGCTGTTGACGCTGTGTGATACGGAGCGCCAGGATTGTCGACGGGGTTGTGGGTGCCACGGCATCGGAGGAGGTCGCGATGCTCCTGACCGAGGCGGCGTCGACGCGGCCGCGGATCAATCTGCTGGGCGGCTTCACGCTGCACCTGGCGGACCGGCTCGTTACCTTGCCTCTGCACGCCTCACGGGTGCTCGCCTACCTCTGCCTCGACCGTCTCGGCCGCCCTGCGTCTGCCCGACACCAGGTTGCCGAGCGGCTGTGGTCGGACGTTCCCGCGGAACGCGCGCACGCGAGCCTCCGCACCGCGCTATGGCGCATCCGGCGGGCCGACCGGCGTGTTGTCGTCGTGGACCGGGACTGGGTTCGGCTCGGCGACGTCGACGTCGACGTGCACCGGGGTCGGGCGCAGGCAACCCGGCTGCTGTCCGACGACCCGGTGTTGCGCCCTGCCGACACGCACGTCACGGCACTCGTCGGCGACCTGCTGCCCGGATGGGACGAGGACTGGCTGCTGCTGGAGCGGGAGCGGATCAGGCAGCTGCAGACGCACGCGCTGGAGGCGCTGGCCGCGCGCTTGTGCCGAATGGGCTGCTTTCTGCAGGCGATAGACGTCGCGTACGCCGTCATCGAGGCCGAGCCGCTGCGGGAATCCGGACACGTTGCGCTGATCGACACGTACCTGGCCGAGGGCAGCGTAGCGCAGACACACCAGCAGCTGCGCCGGTACGCGACACTGCTGGACAACGAACTGGGCTTGTCTCCGTCGCCGAGGCTGCTCGCCCGCGTCGGCGCCGTGACCGACACCTACCCGAACGCGTGGGAGACCGGCGCTACCACGACGTCCGCTGCGTGGGCATACACGTCAGGAATCTTTTGTGGGAGTGGGATATGGACGACGTGGATCAATTGACTCAATCAGGCTCAACATCTATTGACCTGGCACCGAATGTTTCCCTGGCCGATATCTACGTTCAAGCGCTCACGAGCATGCGGGCAACGGATGACATTAGTCTAAGGCTGCTGGCCGCGGTCCCATTTGTTAGTGGAATCGGGATAGCCCTTCTGGCGAGGCAGCCATCCGACGCCTTTCCTGCCACACCTCGGTTCTTCGTGAGCATATTTGCTGCCATAGTTACCCTAGCCATTTACCGCTGGGAACGCCGAAACATGTCGCACTGCAGGCGACTGCGCACTTGGGCTGCCCAGGTCGAGTATGCATATCTTAGCGGGCTGTCGACCGAAGCAGGAAAGGCTCTCAGCGCTCCGCCGCATGACGATAACCTGTCTGGCAAGTTCGTCAGCCGAACATGGGGCAAGACGCAAGCCGAGCTATTGCTCTATATGACGGCTATCGTCACTGCCCTAAAGACAAGGCCGTTTCGGGTGGGCTTATCCGGTCTGGGTGTTGATGATCACGGTCGGGAAACGATCCTGGTGACACGACCGTTGCGGTGCTGGATGTGAAGAAGCTCCTGCTACAGACGTGGGTTGTC
>WNFU01010821.1_pt1 | contig 13164 bp, 15 predicted proteins | sample 5400121 | NCBI WGS metagenome assembly WNFU01 (sample SAMN13153360, study PRJNA577476) | soil metagenome | isolation source: 100 cm soil or saprolite under grassland replicate 1 | place: USA:California | collected 2016-06-15 | reverse complement strand
CCGCCCAAGCAGTATAGGGGCTTAGAAGGCTATCGCAGCTCCCGGAGGACCTTCGGAGGGGTGCACTAGTGCATACGCATTACCAATGCACTATTGCAGTTGTGAAAAGCAGTGTGTAAGAAGTGAAACGCCGAGATCACGATCCCGCAGCCCAACTACCGGGGGAATGTCACGGAGGACAAGCCATGGCACGCCAGGCGATCCGGGAGATCCGTCACCAGGGGGCAGAACAGAGTTCCCGCCTCCCCTCCACGAGGACGGAGATCGACCCCTGCCAGCACTTCGATGCCGTGCTAAACGCGTCCTTCGACGGCTTCGTCATCGTGGACGCTGCGGGCACCGTGCTTAAGGTCAACAAGGCCTACACACGCATCGCAGGGCTGCGCGAGGAGGACATCGTCAACCGGAACATGGCGGCCGTGGTGAAGAAGGGCGTGCTGAAGCACTCCGTAAGTCTGGAAGTCATCAAGCGGCGCGTCCCGATCACGATGATGCACACCTACCCGAACGGGAGCATGGCGCTGGTGACGGGCACACCGGTCTTCGACGAGGACGGCCAGCTCGTTTTGGTCATCGTCAACGTCCGTGACATCACCCAGCTCAACAAGCTCCGCGAGCGCCTGGGACAGGACGCCGTGGGCGGCGACCCCAACGAGTCCATATTCCTCAGTCCGGAATACGCCGACCTGCCCACCTTCAACCTCGTGATCCACAGTGACAAGATGAAACGCTGCCTCTGGTCGGCGCTCAAGGTGGCGAAGTACGACTCCCCCGTGCTGATCCTCGGGGAGTCGGGGGTGGGCAAGGGTCGGTTCGCCAGGCTCATCCACGACGCAAGCCCGCAGCGGAGAGGCCCGTTCGTCCACCTCAACTGCGGAGCGATTCCCGAGCCCCTCGTCGAGTCGGAGCTGTTCGGGTACGAGCCGGGCACCTTCACGGGCGCGCTGACGAGCGGGAAGGCCGGCCAGTTCGAGCTGGCCCAGAACGGGACAATCTTCCTGGACGAGATCGGAGAGCTCAGCCTGCACCTGCAGGTCAAGCTGCTCAACGTGATCGACGAGAAGCGGGTCCAGCGCCTCGGCGGACGCCATTCGATCGCCATCAACGCGCGGCTCATCGCGGCGACCAACCGCGACCTCAAGGCGATGGTCGCCGAGGGGAAGTTCCGGGAGGATCTGTACTTCCGCCTCAACGTGGTGCCCCTCAGGATCCCCCCGCTGCGCGAGCGCCCGGAGGACATCCCGGTCATGATCACCACGTTCCTCGAATCGGTGAGCCGGAAATACGGAGTGCGCAAACGGTTGGTGCCCGAGGTCCTCCAGGCCCTCAGCAACTATCACTACCCGGGCAATGTCCGGGAGCTCGAGAACATCCTGGAGCGCCTAGCGATCCTCTCCGACGAGGAAGAGATCCAGGCGGTGCATCTCAGCCTCTGCGCCTTCGAGGCGACACGCCGGGACGTGCCCGTGGACACGAGCCTCGTGTCCGGACTCGGTGACATGGCGGACCTGTTCGAGGCCCGCGTCCTGCGCCAGGCCCTCGATCAGTGCCGCACCATGCGGGCGGCCGCGGCGAAGCTCGGGATCAGCATCCCGACGCTCTGGCGCAAGCTTCGCAAGCACAATCTGCAGGTGGCCAGAGCGATCAAGGGCTAGGCAGCCCCTTCGAGGCGGGAGGGAGCCCGGCCCCGGCGACCTGTTCGCCGGGGCCGGGGCCAGGGTGGGGCCTCAGACGAGCGGAACCTCGAGAATCTCGTCGACGGGGAACTTCGTCATCACTTCCACGCCGCTCTTGACGACCCGGACCATCTCCTCGATGCGCACGCCGTGCTTGCCCGGCCGGCCGTGCTGGGTCTCGATGGCGAACGTCATGTTCTCTTCCAGCGGGATGTCGGGCGGGTTGAGGGACACCTCGCGCCAGATGATCGGCGGCTCGTACAGCGTGAGCCCGATGCCGTGGGCCCAGTTGCTGCCCGCCGTCTGATCCTCGCTAATCACATGGATATCCTTCCACACTTCCGGTCCCGACGGCCACTTCTCGGCGATCTCCCGGGTCGTCACGCCGGGCCGGATGATGTTGATCGCGTCGTACAGCCAGTCCAGCGCGAGCTTGTAGTCGTCCTTCGCGTCCTGGGGGGCCTTCCCGCAACTGTAGGTGCGGTACACGCAGGTCTTGTAGCCCATGTACGAGGTGTTGTAGGTGTCCATGTACACGACGTCGCCGGCCCGGATGATGCGGTCGCTCTCGTCGCGCGGGTTCGGCCAGGCGAATGGGCCGGACGTCACGAACACCCCGGAATAGATGCGGGCGCCGAGATCATAGGCAGTCTTGTGGGCGATCCCGCAGAGCTCGCTCTCCTTGACGCCCGGACGGATCGCGCGTGCGACGGCGCCGAACATGGCGTCGGAGATGGTGGCGGCGGTGCGGAGGCACTCGACCTCGTCCCGATTCTTGATCCTGCGGGCTTCGAGCATCGCGGCGGCCCCGTCCGGGCTCACCTTGATGCCCAGCCGCTGGAACTCGGCGACCAGCCCCGGGTCCCAGACGTCCATGGCCAGCGTCTCCTTGTCGACGCCGGCCTCCTTGAGGTCGTCGACGATCTGCTGGCAGAATTTCTTGAGCTGTTGCTCGTGCCCGGCCGGCCCCATCACGCGTCCGATCCAGCCCGCGCCGGTGATGGCCACCTTCACCTTGTGGAGCCACGGGGCCATTTGCCTCGCGTGATACCCGATCTCGCCCTGCTCGTACAGGATCGGGCTGTCCTTGGTCACCGGGAACATCGAGTAGCGAAGCCCTGAAGCCGGCGTCGTCCAGTAGGCGTTCCAGGTGGACGTCATGTAGCGCATGTTCCACTCATTGATGGAGAGAATGGCGCCGAGCTTCATCCGCTCCATCTGCTTCTTCACGCGCGCCATGCGGTAGCGCCGCATCCGGTCCATGTTGATCCGCTCTTCCCAGTCCACCGACTGGGTGCCGAACGGGACCCGGCCTTCGTATTCTTCGAGGACGGGCCACTCGAACTTGAGGCTCGGATCTTCCACTGCTTTGTTGACTCTTGTCATACCGTTCCCTCCATCGGTGTGTTGTTGAGTTCCGGCACCCACGGTCCCGGATCGGAATACTCTTCCCCCGGCACCCAGGGTGCAGCAATCGACATGCCACCCCTCGCCGGGGGCCCGCGAGGCCGGACTTCGATTGCAGTCCGCTGTCTTCGCGTGAGCCACGAGGGAGTGTCGACCGGCGCCGGGGTGACCCAGGATTTCAGGAGTGAAAAAGATCGAACGGCCCCGCAACCCGCATCTGGCCAAATTCCTTCGCGTGGGGCGCTGCAAAGGCATGGAACGATTCCTGCTGCTATCCCGATCCCGGGTAACTCATGCTCGACACAGCCCAGGAAGAACCTGGGCAGCCGGTAGTTGCCGTGAGCACGCTGGACACCAAGGGACGCGAGACCGCGTACCTGGCGGAGCGGATCCGCGACAGCGGCCTCGAGGTCCTGGTGGTGGACTGCGGGGTGCTCGGCGAGCCACTGAGTATCACCCCGGATGTCTCGCGCGACAGCGTAGCCGCGGCGGCGGGCACGACGCTCGAGGCGGTCCGAGCCATAGGCACACGGGGAGCCGCCGTGGAGATCATGGCCCGTGGGCTCTCTCGGGTTCTGGCCGAGCTGTACGCGGGCGGACGGTGCGCCGGGGTCATCGCCCTGGGGGGCGCCGAAGGCGCAGTGATGGCCGCCCACGCCATGCAGGCGCTGCCCCTGGGCGTGCCGAAGATCATCGTGACCCCGGTGGCAGCCGGTCGGCGGACCTTCGGCCCCTTCGTCGGCTTACGGGACGTGATGCTCATGCACTCCGTGGTGGACATCCTGGGGCTGAACCCCGTGAGCCGCACGATCTTCGACAATGCCGCCGGCGCGATCACCGGGATGGTGCGGGCGCGCGCGGCGCGGCCGCGGGAGGTCGCGAAGGGCCGCCTGGTCGCGGTGACCATGCTGGGGAACACCACGCCGGCCGTGATGCGCTTGGCCCCCGGGCTCGAGGCGGCAGGCTTCATGCCGGTGACCTTCCACTCGAACGGTGTGGGCGGGCAATGCATGGAGGAGATGATCGCCGAGGGGAGCTTCGTGGGCGTGATCGACTTCACGACCAACGAGCTCACCGACGAGCTGGTCGGCGGGTTTCACGCCGCGGGCCCGCATCGGCTGGAGGCCGCCGCGCGCTATGCGGTCCCCCAGGTCGTCGTGCCTGGGTGTGTGGACTTCTTCGTCTTGGGGCCCCGGGAATCCGTGCCTTCGCAGTGGCGCGGGCGACCCCAGTATCACCACAACCCCGCCCTCACGCTCGTCCGGGCGACTGGCGACGAGATGGCCGAGGTGGGGCGGATCATGGCCGTCAAGCTGAGCGCCTCCCGAGGTCCCGTCGCCGTCGCCGTGCCGCTGGGGGGCCTCTCCATCCCGAACACCCCAGGCGGCGCCTTTCACGATCCCGAGGCCGACGCGGCCTTCCTCGCGGAGCTGCGGCGCCATCTCCGCAGCGACATCCGGGTTGTCGAGGTGCCGGCACACATCAACGACCCCCTCTTCGCCGACACGGTCCTCGGCCTGTTTGGGTCACTGATGCTCGAGCCCGCGGCCGAATCCCGCGATGCCTAGCGTCGGGGCTAGCCGGAAGCGGGCGGACGACCCGCGGCTCCCCGCCGGGCGCAGGTGCTACGTGGACGAGCAGCCGATCACAGCCGAGGGCGTGCTCCGAACCCTCCAACCCTCCCGTGATCGTCAGGCGGGAGAGTTGGCGTGAGCGGGGGCCGAGGTCAGATGCGCGCGCTCTTCGTCTTCACTCCCCCCGAATCGAAGCGGTTCCTCGCCAAGGCCGTGGCCCGATTGCCAGAAGTGGAGCAGGCGCGGAAAGGTGGAGAGATCGCCATCGGCCATGGAGCCACGAACGTCTACGTGGCGGAGGAGATTTTCGGCGAGTGTCCCGATCGGGACAAGTACCTGTCGGGCCTCATCGTCAATCGCATCCTCTGCGTGACCCAGGCAGAGGAGAAGCCCTCGATGCTGGTGTGGAAGAAGGGGGCGCGTATTGCTCCCGGAGTGACCATGGAGGAGACGCTGAGGGACTTCGGCGCCGGGTCGGTGTTCATCAAGGGAGCCAATGCGGTCGATCTGGAAGGGAACGTCGGCGTCTTCGTGGCGAATCCTGCCGGAGGAACCATCGGATGGAGTTACGGCATCCTGAGCGCGAGGGGATGCCACCTGATCGTTCCCGTGGGTCTCGAGAAGCTAATTCCCTCCGTCCGGGCCGCGGCCCGATCGTGCGGACAGGATACCTTCTACTACTGCCAGGGGATCAGGATCGGGATGATCCCCATCATGAATGCCACGGTCGTCACGGAGATCGAGGCCTTTCGCATCCTCTTCGATCTCAGGGCCATTCACATCGGAGGGGGTGGGACGACCGACTCGCAGGGGTCCGTCGTCCTGGTGGCCGAGGGAGAGAAGGACAAGCTGGATCGCGCGATAGCGCTCATCGAATCGATCAAGGGAGAACCGTCCCTGCGCCCGCAGAAATCCGCATGCACCAATTGCCTGCCGACCATCTTGATCCTGAATGACGAGGGGGTCAGAAGGGAGGTCAAGTACTGCATGTATCAAGGCCTGACCGAGGAGGAGCTCCCGTTCTTCATGAAACGGGAGGGATGAACAACAGCGGCGCGTCTCGTGCACACGCACGGGCAGGTTCAATGCAGATGCATCGCCGTCCCCGGGAACGGGCACGCGGGGGCGGAATCGCCCAGGCCATGAAGGCCGGGGTGTGGGCCTCGGGGCTTGCGCGACGCCTGAGGGCGTCGCCTCACAGGGGAGGAAGACCCATGGCGCGGTACGGAACGTCGGGGACGCGGAGGCGGCTGGTCGTGATGGCCCTCATGGCGGTGATCGTCCTGGGGATGACCTGGGTACCCGCGGCTCGGGCCGCGGAGCCGATCAAGATCGGCTTCGGCATGGCGCTCACGGGAGCCCTGGCCGGCAACGGGAAAGCCGCCCTGATGGCCATGCAGATGTGGGCCGAGGACGTGAACAAAAAGGGCGGGCTCCTGGGCCGGCCGGTGGAGCTCGTGTACTACGACGACCAGACGAAGCCGGCGGCCGTCCCCGGCATCTACGCGAAGCTCCTTGATGTGGACAAGGTGCACTTCATCGTGTCAGGCTACGGGACCAACGTGATCGCACCCCTATTCCCCATCGCCATGGAGCGCAATCTCCTGCTGATGGGACTGTTCGGGATGGCGAACAACGAGAAGTTCAACTACAAGAATTACTTCCAGATCATGCCTTCAGGGCCGAACCCCGCCCTCGGCTGGTCCCAGGGGTTCTTCGAGGTCGCGGCCAAGCAGCAGCCCAAGCCCCAGACCATCGCGCTGGTGGGTGCCGACGCGGAGTATCCGCACAACGCCCTCGTCGGCGCGAGGGAGCATGCCAAGAACTTCGGCTTCAAGGTGGTCTACGACGGCAAGTACCCTCCGTCCACGGTGGACTACACGCCCATCATTCGCGCCATCAAGGCCACCAACCCCGACCTCGTCTACGTGGCCTCGTACCCGCCTGACACTGCGGGCATCATCCAGGCGGCGCAGGAAGTGGGGCTGCCGGTCAAGATGTTCGGGGGTGGGATGGTCGGTCTGCAATTCGCCGCCCTGCAGACGAAGCTCGCCTCGAAGCTGAACGGCGTGGTGAACTACGAGTTCTACGTGCCGGAGCCCACGGTGAATTTCCCCGGCATGAATGAGTTCCTGGCCCGGTACCAGGCCCAGGCCGAGAAGGCCGGTGTCGACCCGCTGGGCCATTACATCCCGCCGTTCGCGTACGCCTATGTCCAGATCCTGGGGCAGGCCGTGGAGGCCACCAAGAGCGTGGACCAGCAGAAGGTAGCCGAGTACATCCAGACCCACGAGTTCAGCACCATCGTCGGCAAGGTGAAGTTCGCGCCGAACGGCGAGTGGGCGAAGTCGAGGGTGCTCATGGTGCAGTTCCAGAACGTCCAGGGGAGCGATGTCGCGCAGTTCAAGAAGGCCGGAACGCGCGTGGTGCTGTATCCCGAGGACTTGAAGTCCGGCACCCTGATCTACCCGTACTCCAAGGCCCAGAAGTAGGAAAGGATCGCCCTCCGTCTCCAAGGGTCGCGCGGGCGGCCCTCGGAGCGTGGCGAGCGCCATACGGTCTCTCTCGAACTGCTCCTGAACGCGATCGTGGCCGGGATCCTCATCGGCGGCTTCTACGCCGCGGTGACGCTCGGGCTCTCGGTTGCGTTCGGACTGCTGGAAGTCGTCAACATCGCCCACCCGGGGTTCGTCATCCTCGGCTCCTACATGGCCTACGTGATGAACCGTTCCTTCGGGCTCGATCCGATCCTGACCGGGCTGCTCTTCACCCCCGTCTTCTATGGTCTGGGCGTGGCGCTCTACCGCCTCTACTACACCGGCTTCGAGCGAACGGGGGAGGAGTCGCTACGGGGACTGGTCTTCTTCTTCGGCGTGCTCTTCATCGTGGAGGTGGCGCTGCTCCTCGCGTACGGCGTCGATTACCGCATGGTCGAGGCCCGCTACATCGGCCAGTCCTTCCACATTGGCATGGTCGGGATCGCGTATCGCCTGCTGATCCCCTGCATCGTGGGGCTGGCGATGACGCTCACGATTCACTTGGTTCTCTCGAAGACCTTCTTCGGCCGGGCCATCAAGGCGGTGTCCCAGGACAGCCAGGCCCTGCGTCTCATGGGCGCCAACCCGGTCCGGATCAAGCGGATCGCCTTCGGGATGGCCATCGCCACCACGAGCCTGGCGGGCGCGCTCCTGATCCTCATCGGTCCGGTGGAGCCCTCCATCGGCCGCGAGTACATCGGGCGGGTCTTCGCCATCGTCGTGCTGGGGGGCATGGGGAGCATCGGGGGGACGCTGGCGGCCTCCCTGGTCCTGGGCGTGGCGGAGAGCCTCACCGCCACCTTCTACGGGCCCACCTGGTCGCTGGCCGTCTCGTTCGGGATCCTCCTCGTGGTCCTGGCCGTCCGGCCCTCGGGCCTTTTCGGGAGATAGGGCGTGAAGAAGACCCTCCCGCTGTGGGTGGGGCTGGGCGTGGTGCTGGCGGCGCTCGTCCTCGCCCGCCTGGTGGGGAACCGCTACGTCTACTTCGCAGGCTATGTCATCCTGCAGTACGTCGTCCTCGCCACCGCATGGAACGTGCTCGGGGGCTACACAGGCTACGTGAACTTCGGCACGGCGGCGTTCTTCGCCATGGGCGTGTACACGGCCTTGGCCCTCAGCATGGCCGTCCAGGCGCCTCTCCCCCTGCTGATCCTGGCCGGAGGGCTGAGTGCCGGCCTCCTGGGGCTCGGCATCGGGTACCTCACGCTGCGGCTCCGGGGCGTCTTCTTCTCCATCGCCACCCTGGCGCTCTCCGTGGTGCTCCAGACGGTGGCGATGAACTGGGAGTACGTCGGCGGAGCGAAAGGCGTCAGTATCATCCGGCCGAAGCCCATGGCGCCCTTCGCCGACTACGCGGAGTATCTCTTCGTGGTGATGCTCGTGCTGGCCGTCGCGTCGGTGATGCTCGCGCGGTGGATCCAGCATTCCTGGGTAGGCCGGGGTCTGGCCGCCATCCGGGACAACGAGGAGGCGGCCGAGTGCATGGGAGTCCCGACGCTGAGGCTGAAGCTGTTCGCCACCACGGCGAGCGGCTTCCTGATGGGGGTGTCAGGGGCGCCGTATCCCTACTACGTCGGCCTCGTCGAGCCCGTCTCGGCCTTCAGCCTCGACTATGCGGTCAACAGCCTGGCCATGCCGATGATCGGCGGAACGACGACGTGGATCGGTCCCATCGTCGGAGCGTTCCTGCTGGGCTCCGCCCAGCAAGTCGCGACCGTCACGATCTCCTCGGAGGTGAACCTCCTGATCGTGGGGATCGTCCTGGTGGCCTTCGTCCTGCTGGCGCCGCAGGGAATCGTCGGACTCGTCCAGCGGCTCGGCAGGCGGAGGCGCGCCTGATGGCCACCCTCCTGGAAGTTCGCGGCGTGACGAAGCGCTTCGGCGGCTTCCGGGCGCTGAATGACGTCAGCCTCGAGGTGAGGGAGGGAGACCGGTTCGGCCTGATCGGGCCGAACGGCTCAGGGAAAACCACTCTCATCAACTGCATCTCGGGCGCGCTCCGGACCGACGGGGGAGCGCTCGTGTTCCGTGGGAAGAACATCACGACGCTGGCCGCCCATCAGCGGACCAGGCTGGGCATCGCCCGGAGCTTCCAGATCCCGCGGCCCTTCACCAGCATGACCGTTCTCGAAAACCTCTGCATTCCCCTGGAGTACGCGGCCTCCGCGCAGGTTCCGCGGTCCGCAGCGGCCTCGGAGGCCATGGGGATCCTGCGGGTCATCGGGCTGGACGCGAAGGCGCAGGCCCGACCCGGCGACCTCACCCAGATCGACATGCGGAAGCTGGAGCTGGCCAGGGCAATGGCCGCGAAGCCCAGGCTCTTGATCTCGGACGAGGCCATGGCCGGACTGTCCAGCGCGGAGGTGGACGCCATCCTGCCCATCCTCTTCGCCCTCAACGAGCGGGGCATCACCATCATCATGATCGAGCACATCATGCGGGCGGTGATGCGCTTCTCACAGCGGATCGCCGTCCTCGACGCCGGCGAGAAGATCGCCGAGGGCACGCCCGAGGAGGTCGTGAACAACAAGCGCGTGGAGAAGGCGTACCTTGGGGAATAGGCTCGTTGTCACGGACGTCCATGCCGGCTACGGCGCGGTGCGCGTGCTCCACGGCGTCTCGGTCGAGGCCAACCAGGGGGAGACGGTGGTCCTCCTCGGCACCAACGGCAACGGCAAGAGCACGCTCATCAAATGCATCATGGGCCTGATCCAGCCCTCCAGCGGCCAGATCTTCCTGGAAGTGGACGGCCGACGGATCGACCTGGTGGGCCGATCCACCGAGGAGATCGTGAACCGCTCGTCCCCGAGGGACGCCGTCTCTTCCCGAAGCTCACGGTAGAGGAGAACCTGCTGCTCGGCGCCTACCGCCCGGAGGCCCGCCGGGACATCGATCGCAACCTGAGCGCCTGCCTTGAGACATTCCCGATCCTCCTGGAGCGGAAACGGCAGCTGGCGGGAAGCATGAGCGGGGGCGAGCAGCAGATGCTGGCCTTGGCCCGCGCCCTCATGTCGGAGCCGAAGATCCTGTTGGTGGACGAGCCATCCGTGGGGCTGGCGCCCATCCTTGTCAGCCGGGTGATCGCCACGATCAAGGAGCTAAAGGAGCAGCATAACCTCACGGTGCTCATGGCCGAGCAGAACTTCAACCAGGCCACCAAGATCGCCGAGCGGGGGTACATCATCGTCCACGGCAGGATCGAGTTCGAGGGCCGGAGCACGCGTGAGCTCGCCGAAAACGAGCTGGTGAAGAAGTTCTATCTGGGCGTCTAGACAGTCGCTGGGAGGGCAGCATCATCAAGCTGGTGGCGCTGTACGGGAAACCACAGGACCCCGCCCACTTTGACCGCGACGACCGCGACGTCCATATCCCTCTGCCAGGAACATCCCGAGCACCCGGCGTTTCACGAACGTCAAGGAGACATCATGGCAAGGCGATACGACGAGAAGCGTTTCGATCTGGAGCATCTGCGTGAGACGGCCGAGCGGTGCAAGAACTGGGGCCGCTGGGGGCCGAACGACGAAGCGGGAACGCTCAACTTCATCTCGCCGGCCGATATCGCTGCGGCCGGACAACTGATCCGGCGCGGCAAGGTCTTTTCGCTGGCTCTGAATTTCGACCGGGACGGTCCGCAGAAAGGTCTTTGGGGTAACCGCTTCAACCCGATTCACACCATGCTCGCTACTGGAACCGATGCGGTTGCGGGCGTGCAGGACAAGGGCGGCCTGCGCTACGCCGACGACATGGTGTCGCTGCCGATGCAGTGCGGTACCCAGTGGGATGCGCTTGGCCACATCTTCTTCGACGACAAGATGTGGAACGGCTATGACGCCCGCCTGGTCGACTGCCACGGCGCGCAGAAGAACGGCATCGAGAAAGTGAAGGACCGCATGGTCGGCCGCGGCGTGCTGCTCGATGCGGCGCGGCACCTTGGCGTGCCCTATCTCGAGGACGGTATGGCGATCACCACCGAGGACCTTGACGCCACCGCCAAGGCGCAGGGTGTGGAAGTGAGGCGGGGCGACTTCGTCATCGTGCGCACCGGCCAGATGGAACAGCGGCTGGACAGCGGCGACTGGGGCGGCTATGCGGGAGGCGATGCGCCCGGGCTCGCGTTCGAGACCTGCGAATGGATCTACAGGAAAGAGATCGCGGCGATCTGCACCGACACCTGGGGCTGCGAAGTGCGTCCCAACGAAACCACGCAAGCGAGCCAGCCCTGGCACTGGGTGGTGATCCCGATGACAGGCATCACCATGGGCGAGATCTTTTATCTTCGGGACCTTGCCGCCGACTGCGCCGCAGACCGCATATACGAATTCTTCTTCTGCGCACCGCCGCTGCCGGTCACTCAGGCGGTCGGCTCGCCCATCAATCCGATGGCGATCAAGTAGCGCAGAGAACATTACGCGAGCGCCGGGCGACCTTGTCCGGCGCGTCGTGGGGCGCACGTACATCTACCTCCCGGATGCGCCACACCCCCGACCCAAGTCAACGAACGACCGCGGGCGTGTGGACCGGCTCTACACCGCCATCTCGCGCCGCCGCTGGCGCTCGTTGCCGAAGGCGAAGTCCATGGTGCTTACCGGCCGTGGCTTCTCGACGAAGGCCCGCAGCCCCTCGACCCGGTCCGCGGAGCAGAAGTTCACGAGCCAGGCTTCTGCCTCGACGACCAGCCCCTGGTCCAGCGAGAGGTCGGCCCCCTCATCGATGGCCTTCTTGGCCTGCCTCACTGCGAGGAAGCTGTTCTGGCCAACGGCGGCCGCGATCTCTCGGCAGGCGTCCAGCAGCCCGGCGGCGGGCGATACTCGGTTGACCAGGCCCAACGCCAGCGCTTCGGGGGCTGACAGGCGCCTCCCAGTGAGGACCAGATCCTTTGCGATCCCCCGGCCGACCAGACGTACCAAGCGCTGGGTTCCGCCCCAGCCGGGGATGAGCCCGACGCTCACCTCCGGCAGCCCTAGCTCTGCCGACTCGGCCGCCAGGCGCAGATCGCAGGCCAAGGCGATCTCGAGCCCGCCTCCGAAAGCGAAGCCGTTGATCGCCGCGATCGTGACCAGCGGCAGCCGATCCAGCCGCCGCAGGAGCCTTTGGCCCCGGTAGACGAAGCGCTCGCCTTCGTCGGGCGTGAGCGCCGCCATGTGGGCGATGTCCCCGCCTCCGACGAAGGCCCGCCCGGCCCCGGTGAGCACCACCGCCCGCCCCTCCGTGTCGCTCTCGAGGCGGGCCAGCGCCGCCTCCAGGTCGTCAAGCACGGTGTCGTTGACCGCGTTGAGCGCCTCCGGTCGGTCGAAGGTGAGCAGCGCCGTCCGCGGCGCCCAGTCGCGGGTGAGCCTGACTGTGTCCGTCATGACGCCGGCCCGTCTCGCCCCACCGGCCCCCCGGCCGCCGGGGTATCGCCTTCGCCGTACGGCAGGCCGAGCACGTAGATGATCTTGCCCAGCGAGATGAACTCGCCGATGGCCCAGGACAGCTCCAGGATCTCGTCCTCGGTGAAGTGCGTCCGCAGGTCGGCGAAGCGCGTGTCGTCCACCTTGTGGTGGTCGTCGTACATCTGGTCCGCATACCGCAGGGCCGCCTTCTCCCGGTCGCTGAACGGGCCGGCCTCGTACGCCCGCAGCGCCGCGACGATCTCCTCGGTGATCCCCTCGCGCCTTCCCAAGGCGTACCGAGTCGTCATTCAGTAATGGCAGCGGTTGAGCTGGGCGAGCCGCAGCCGCACCAGCTCCTTGGTCCGGTGTTCGATCAGTCCCTTCCGGACCAGCGGCGAGTAGAAGGCGACAAAGCGCCTGAGGCTCTCCGGCAGGCGCCCGAAGGCGCGGATGAAATTGGGGTCGCCGCCGTCGGCCTCCCACTTGGCGAGCATGGCCCTGAGCTCCGGCTCAAGCGCCTCGATCTCCAGCATCGGAATCCGCATGGTCACGTTCCCTCCCTGACTCACCGCGATTCGTCCTCTTCGGGCGCGGCGGC
>WNFU01008812.1_pt1 | contig 13167 bp, 9 predicted proteins | sample 5400121 | NCBI WGS metagenome assembly WNFU01 (sample SAMN13153360, study PRJNA577476) | soil metagenome | isolation source: 100 cm soil or saprolite under grassland replicate 1 | place: USA:California | collected 2016-06-15 | reverse complement strand
GTACGCGAATCCTCCTTTGGCTATTTTGCCGCACATCGTTTCGCTTGATGTGCGGAGGATTCGCACCTCTGACGCATTTGTCAAATAACTGTTTCTATAAACCCGCTGCTTTCAGCAGCTTACATGTGGGACAGGATTGAGTTCAAATATACCGCAATGTGATCAAGTTCTTCGAGCGTCATAAACTCTCCATCTCTCCTCAACATAAACGCTATCTTAAACACGCGCGCCGTGAACTGGTCCGGCTCTATCCGACAAAGCAAGATCAAGAAAAACTTGAGTCATACTCGGACCTCATCCTCTCTTTGTTCCTGCTCGACCTCGAACCGCTCCGCCCACAGCTTCAAGCCTTCTACCATCCCAAGCCTCGGGGCACTCCACCTCGCGACCCGATCCAAATGTTTCGCTCCCTGCTTTGCATGATCGTCTCCGGCCAAACTCTCAGCTTCACCAAGTGGGTCATGATCCTTCGCAGCCAGCCTTTGTTTGCCGCGCTCTCTGGTTTTGAAGATGGCTCTCCGGGCATCGGCACTTTCTATGACTTCAGCCAACGTCTCTTCCCGGAGACGGCCGATTCGGTCATTCGCCAGGCGATCTTCAAACCAAAAGATTCAGACATTGACCCACCTCCTCGCCCTGGCATCGTTCAGCGATTGGTCGCAAAGTTCCTCGACAACCTAGACAAACCATTACCACCTTTCCCCGCGCTGCGTCTTAACCTCCTGCTCAAACCCATCGTCTTGCGTTCGAACCACTTGGGTCTGCTCTCCTCTTCCGAGGCGATTGATCTGGCCGGAGACGGCACTAAATTCAAAACCGGGGCGCGCTCTTCAGGCCGCAAACTCTGCGATTGCCACAAACAGGGCATCTATCGTTGCGATTGCCCCCGCCTCTACACCGACCGTTTCGCTTCCTGGGGATGGGACTCTTATCGTGAATGCTATGTTTACGGCCACGCTTTCTATGAACTGACCGCCGCCTCTTCGCCCTTTGATCTCCCGATCTTCATCCTCCCTGCTCAAGCCAAAGAGCACGACAGCGTCAACGGCGTAAAGACTCTCGATCGCGCCTGCAAGCTCTATCCCGAATTGTCTTTCGCCTCCTTCATCGGCGACTCGGCTCACGACAACTATCCGACTTACAACTTGCTCAGCGCGCGCTCGATCACCCCCATCATTGCGCTCAACGAACGGCACACTGGCTACTATCAACTCAATGGGCACTTCACCACCGACAAAAGCGGCGTCCCTCTCTGCCCCAAAGGAGAGACTATGGCCGCAGGCGGTTTCTGCCCTGACCGGTGTCGCCTGAAATGGCGCTGCCCGCGCGCCGCTCATCACTGCGCCAAGCCTTGCCAGTGTTCCCCTTCAGCTTATGGCCGCGTCTTCTACACCAAACCCGCCGATGATCCCCGGTTGTTCACCCGTCCGCCGCGCAACTCAAAGGCCTGGAAGAAGGCCTACAAAGATCGGACTAGCGCCGAGCGCTCACACAAACGCAAGAAGATTGATTTCCACCTCGAACACGCTCGCGTTCGTTCGCGGCGTCAATGGGCGGTGCGCATCTTCCTGATGGCCATCTGCCAACACGCTCTCGCCTGGGTTGATCTATTTGAGCAAGCTTTCGGCTAATCTCCAGGAGAGCCGCCACAAAATGGCCCACTTCCGATCCGCCTTACTTGAACCCTGCCTTTTTACATCCCTTCTTCTTCGCTCTCTCTTGCGGCGCGCACGCTCTCGATGATTCCTCTTCAAAGACCTATCGTTCTCTCTCTCAAATGGCTTCCATCAGAAGCTATCTCTCCTTAGCCGAGAGGCTACTACGATATTCGGCACCGTCAGTGCGCTCACACGACGGGCAATGACACGATGTCGGTAAACACCGTGCGCTCCTTGATCTCGTCGGGTTTGCCCGTGTTTAGCTGGGCGGATGATCGATCGGTCTTGTTGGGGATGAACTCGACTTCCCGGACCCGAACCCGAAACAGCTCGCCCGGTCGCACCCGGAAGGTCTCCTTCCATTCCTTACGCTCTGGATTTTCGGCCCAGGGCGCGTTCGGCTTCACCTGAAGAAAGAATTCCTTTATCCAGGCCGGGACGCCGTCGGCCTGGGCGCCGAATCCGATCAGGTCTACTGCCTCGGCAGGGACGCCAGCCGGTCGCCGGCAACGTTCGAGCACCATGTCGACCCGGTTGACGGACCTCGCGCCGGACACCGTGCCGACGAGCTTGACTTCGAATTTGCCGTCCTGCCGCGTAACGGTGAGCATTCGCTCGGGCAGCACAGGCACGGTGTCCGCCCTGACCAGGTCCGACAACCACTTGCGGTCCATACTGTCGGGTTGATAGCGCGCGACGACGAGCTGAACGAGCGCGCGATCGTAGGCGCCTGTGAGGGACACGTCGCTCACCCAGCATTTTTCGTCGGCAAGGTAGCGGGGGTCATGCGGTACCACAACCGCGTTCGCCCGAGCCTCTTCAATCCACAGTGTCTGCGGCTGGCCCGTCCTGCTGGTGATCTCGCGTGCGTAGGGTCCGCCGCCGGCAACGCCGAACGACGGATAGATCGGGTCGTGGCCGGCCTGCGACACCACACCATCCAGTTCCGATCCAGTTCCCTCCGGGCGCACCACCACAGCCAATAGTTCGCCGGCTCCGGTGGTGTGCCAAGGTGGCTGCAACGTGATGCGGATGCGAGTAGCGAGTCGCTGGCGTCTGAACACCGACCCCGTGGCGTTGAGGTTGCCGTCTTCCTTCCACTCGAAGGCCGGCCGCGCAGCCAGCACGACGGGGGGTGGAGGCCGGCTCGAACTGAGGATGGGGACCGTGAGGCTGGTCGTCCGGGTGTAGGCGTTCGGGTCGGTCTCTTTGAAGTACTGACGGAAGCGGCTGACTGCGCGAAGTGTATAAGTCACCGTCCGATGACGGGTGTCGCCGAACTCGTGACGGAACAGTGTGGCCGGCTGCGGCGAATCGTCGGGGCGGATGGTGAAGGAGGCTACAGGTGCATCGACCACGTGGCTGGGGGTGTGGTCGTCCTGGTCGGTCCACGTGGCGGTGACGTCGAGTTGACCCGTGCTCTTCGGATCGAATACCGGCGCACCGGGATTGAGCGAGGCGAAGGTCTGGTCGAAATCGCGCACCGCGATCAAGCTGGCGTTGGGCACGCTCAGCGGACGTTGGACGGCGTGCGTGAAGGTTACGGTCCGGGCCGGGCTGAGCATCGGGTGCCTGCCCAGTTTGGCTGCCCGTTGCGAGTCTCCGGAGGGGATCGCGTTTTGCACGGCGAAACCCTCGAGCAAGCCTTCCCGCGGGAACGACGAAAGTTGCAGCGAGAGCTGCTCAGCGGGGGCCAGCCGGACGACCAGCCAGCCGCCCTCCCACGCCACCGGTGGCCGGCCGGCCGCCGGCTCTCGCAGCTGCAGAGTTCGCGGCTGGAGATCGGGCCATTGGCCGTCCCACGCCAACTGCGATATTGCCGGCGCGCCCGGCGTGACACCGGCGACCGTGATGCCCGCGGCGGCCGGGTCGGACAACGCTCCCTCCAACGCCCGGCTGGCCCAATCCCAGCTCTGTTGGGGTGCCACACCATCAAACGTGCCGTGCTGTTCGGCGATGAGCTGGGTGGTGGTAGGGGGCAGCAGCCGGCGCTGGTCGTCGCGCCGATATCCGAAGCGAGCGGCGTACTGGGCGATGCCGAGCCCGGCGGTCGGGTCGCTCCGAATGACGATCTGTTCGATCGCTTCTCCTGGCCCGAGCTTCGTGGGGTCGACGCCGGTCAGGACGGCGACGCTGGGAGGGAGCATGGGATCGTAGCGGCCGTAGGTGATTGGCAGCGTGCGGTAGGCGTCGGGCGTCGGATCCGCGAGCTCGAGGCCGCCACCAGCAATGTCGGCCACCCGGGCGCGCAGCGTGTACTGACCTTTGAAACGCAATGCGGGCAGGGAGCCGGCTGGCACCTGAAACTCCATCGTGACGTTCATCGCCGGTTGAGCCGGCGCGGCCGCGCGTGTGGGGTCGGCGAAGGAGGGCCTTGGCACCGCGACGCTCCAGCCGCGCCACGCGGCCACGATCTCGTCGGTGTGCAACCCGTCGGCGTCCAGGATCGCCGCGTTCGTCTTGATGTGACCCTCCTCGGGCATGTTCGGTGTCCCAACGACGGCGGAGTCATCGCCGATCGCGACGCCGCTCGTCCGTCGATAGACGCGATAGGTGGCCTTGCGTTGCTGCAGCGAGTACCAACGTGCACCGTTGATTTTGGGAAGTACGTCGATGCGGTAGCCCAGCAACAAGTCCTCGGCGGTGAGCACGTCGGGCAGTGCTGACTGGCGTTGCCTGCCGGTGGCCTGGGCGAGTCGATGCTGCATCTCGTCGCCGCGTCCGCGCAGCAGCAGCTGAAGGCCGGCCGATCGCAGCGCCGGCAGCGTGACCGGTTCGGCGGGCCGATCGATCATCGCGCGGGCCGCTTCGCGCAACCGCTGGGTAGCAACGTCAACGTCGACCGTCACGACGTCCCAGCGGCGCGCTCCGTTGGCGTCGAGCCGGTCGAGCGTGACCATCCCGGCGTTGAGGTTCGGGGCAGCGCCGGGCCGGAACTCCGCCCCGAACCGCGTCCGTGGTGAGACGACTCGGGGCAGCGGCGCCGCATGGCCCGGCCACCTGACTCTGACGGTGCCGCCGGCAAGCGAGGAGAGCTCGCTTGCGTTGAGGCGCAGTTCGAGGATCAGGCCGAGAGCACGCAGGATGGTCGGATGCTCCCGCAGCAGCGAGAGCGTCCGGTGGAAGCCCGCCGGAGCGGGTGTGGGCGGGGCGGGCAGTGCGGACTGCTCCGAGCCGACCGCGTCGACCGTCTCGGCCTGATAGCGGCGCAATGCTTCACGCACCGCCTGCACGTAATCCGGTGACTGGCCGCCCATTTCGGGTGTGACCCTGACTCCCGACGTGGCCTTCAGGACGCGGGCGATGGCCCGCGCATCGCGGGAGGTTTCGTGCACGGTGAGATGATCGGTCGGTGCGGCTCGCAGGGTTCGGACGTCCTCCACCGTGATCCGGTCCATCAGCAGTTCCCACAGCCCACACTGGAACGCGATCGTCGGCGTCACATCGCGTGTCAGTACGGGCGGCACCTGAGAGGTCGCACCGGCCGCATGCGCCTCCACCCGCACAGGGCCCTGCTGCAAGGTCATTGGCGGCCAATGCTCCATCCCGTGCCGCGACAGCGGGCCCCCGTCAAGCTTCGGTACCACCAGCACCCGGAGCAGCGCTGTACCTGAGGTGATGCCGCCTGGCACCGCGATCCACAACAGCTCGCTCACTCGAACGCCCTCCAGTAGTTGTCCCAGGCCTCTCGTTGGGCTGCCTCGAAGGCCTCGGGCGCACGCACCGAGTCCGGCGACGGGATGGGGTCGTTACCGCCGATGAGTTCGTACGTGCCGCTGCTCACCGTCACAGTCTCGGAGAACAGCGTGAGGTCGAGTTCGATGACGATCGAGGCCTTACCGGCGAGCCTGGGTTTGGGATGGTCGAAGAAGGTAAGGCTCACACGCAGTTCGACGGAGATCGTCACCAGCCCCAGCAGCTGCACCGAGCCGCCGATCCTGATGTATGCCTCCAACACGGTCCCGCTGGTTGCTCCACTGACGAACCGCATTCCGCCCAACGCGTGCACCTCGGCTTTTGCGATGACGAAGTCGAGCGCGACCATCGCGCCGAACTCCAGCGACAGCTCGAGCTTGGACACGGTGTCGCCCGCGATCTCGAGTGCGACATAGCCGCCGCCGCCGAACCCCGAAACCGTCAGGCCGAAAGGCTGTTCCCGGGAGGCAAACCCGACAATCACCCGGACCGGCTTCTCGGCGAACGGAACATGCACCTCCGTCAGAACAGCGATGTTGCGCATCACGAAATATCCGGCTGGTGCATCGGGAATGCGCAACTGATAGCTGACGATGATCTCCGAAGTTGACACGCGGATGTTCGGGCCGCTTTTGCCCAGCACTTTCATGACCTCGGTTTGCAGCTTCTGCAGCAGCTTGAGCTCGCCGATAAACTGGATGTCCGGCGTGTCGAGATCCAGCTTCATCGGCACGTCCGGCCGCTGGGTGAACTTCACGTGCGCGAACGACAACGTCAGCAGCGGGTTGTTGGCCGGCAGCGCGAGCTTGAAGTCCGACAGCGTGCATGTGGCCTGCGGTCCCTCCAGTCGCTCCACCTCTGCCAACGTTGGCGGCCGGCTGACGACGTCGAGCTCGAGCTGAGGTGATGAATCTTCCGTGCGTGGACGGAAGGGGCCGTACGGCCGGAGTTTTATGCCCGTCCATTTGAATTTGACCGTGATGGAGCCGTTCACCTGCTGTTGCAGAATGGTGGGCGGGCCGGGCTTCGGCGTGACGGCGGTGGCGACCAGCGACGCCAGCGGGAATCCGAACAGCGTTGCGCCCGCGAAAACGGTGTTGAACGCCGCAGCGAGGTCGTGCGGGTTGAGTAGCGGGTTAAGTACAGCGGTCGGCACCGGTCCGAGTTCGCGTGAGATTCCATTGGCAGTGAACTTCGGAGAGACGAGCCCGCCGGACCGGTCGGCATTCTTGGTGAAGTCCACGTCTACCGGCGGGTCGAAACGCAGCAGCACGTTGGGGATCGACGCCACTCCGGCGCGATTGTACACGAGGGTTCGTCGCCGGTTGTGCACTTCCCCGGGCAGCAGCGCCCGCAGCGCTGGCAGTACGACCTCGAACTTGGTGAGGTCGGGGCGGAAACCCGCGCCGTCGGCGACGCCATTGAGGGTGAGTGAGTGCACCTCCTGGACGTCGCCGGGAAGCTGATCGAGGGCGCCGATCATGTCGAGCTTGACGGCAGCGATGTCCACTTTGGCGGAGGCCTTCCAGGTGCTCACCAAGGACGTCGTCGGTTGTAGCCCGTCAGCGACGAAGATTACCGGGATGACAAACCCTACGTCGGTGGTCCCCGACCGGAGCCGGATCGGAATCCGCAGCGGCTCGGAGCCCACCTGGGGTATGAACAGTTGTTGGGTGGCCGGGTCGCCGGAATCATTGATGAAGAACTCACGTCCGACGATCTCGACCTCGTCGAACGGAAAAGTCGCGGCGCGCATTTCCGCGCGCACGGGTTCGAGGATCTTCAGCACGCGACGGGCCTTCAGGCAGGCCAACTTGCCCGGCCTGGCCTCAGTCTGGACGGTAAGGGAGTCCCGCCGGATGAACACCTCGTAGACGACCCGGTGACCAAACGGCCAGAGCCGGCCCAGGATCGTCGTCTGCACGTTCTCGTCGCGGCCGAGCCTTGCGGTGTGACTCCACGAGCTGCCGGGCCAGTCCGCCGCACACGACAACGACCCGCCCAGCGCGGTGAGCTCCAGCCGGGTCGTCCGCGGCGGCATTGTGGGAGCGTTCCGGCGGATGGTGTCCCGGAAGCCGAAGAGCGGCGGCGTCTGAAACAACTGTCCGATGGTGACGTTGGGATCGGGGGCGACCTCGGGGCGGATCGAGAGCCGCGCGTCCGTCACGGTGCCGTCGGCTGCGCGCAGCCGCGTGTGCCACAGCCCGACCACGTCCGACCCGGGGATGGGGATCAGCGCGCCCGGATGGTCGGACACCACGGCCGCCCCCGAGGTTTGAGGCGACAGTTTCAGGCGCAAACCCCAAGGCAACTCGATGACCGATGAAGGATCGATGGCGTGCAACGCCTGCAGTATCCCCGCCGCGGTCAGCGTGATCGCGTTGCCCTGGCTGACGCTGAAGACCAGTTCACTGGTGCCGGACAGCCAGGAGTCGCAGTGTACTCTGGCGGCGCTCGTGAATTCCTGACGCGAGGTTGTCTGTTCGAGGATGGCCTGCGGCGGAAAGGTCAACGTCACCGTTGCCGCCGTCCCGATGGGCACCAGTACCGGCGTCCCATGCGCGTCGGTGCGAATCTCGCAGTCCTTCCAGCGCACGGCGAGCACCACCAGGTCGCGCGCCCGTACGATCAGGAATGTTGGTGTGCTGGCCATGAGATCACTCACCTTCGGGCTGCGCGATGACGAACCGCAGCGTGCCGCCCGCGACGTGCGCGATCTGCATGTTGCCGTCGTCATTGACGACCATCGATGGCCAGTCGCCGCCGACCTCCACGTCCTCGATGGTGAAGGTGCCGGGGCCGGTGCGGGTGGCGAACTTCAGTCGCCCCTCGAATCCGTAGAGCACGCACCACCTTCCGCTGAGGCTCCGAGCTACCGAAGACCGGGACCCGCCGACATCCACGTTAGCGGTGACGACCTCTACTACGGGCAGCCCGGGTTCGCGTCCGAATATGCAAAGGTTGAGGGTTCGTTTTTGTGTCGCCTGGTCGATGGAGGAGTAGGAGACGGCGCCTGCGTCGCGGATCATTAGTGCCAGCGACGGGAACTCCCCAATGATTTGGCGGTCGACGCCGTCCAGCGTCTCCATATGCCAACCCTCTTGTGCCCTCGCAAGGGGCCGATCGGGGATCTCCGGGTTGGTGCGCATCGTCGTCAGGTGCAACCGCCTTCTCCCCGGAAACCCAAGCTGGGTTAGGTCGGAGAAGTAGGCGATCCGTATGATGTCGTCGGTGCTGATACCGAGTGTGGCGAACCAGCCCGCCTCGGAACTCGCGGTGTCGACCGTATTGACGTGCTTTCTCCAAACTGGGCTCGCGTCAGGGTTGTCGCGGGGTCGCAGCTTGGCCATGTGTCGCAGTTCCAGAATCCCTTGAGCCGCTTGATAACAGATCTGCGGGGAGTCCTCAAAAGGGGTGCGACCAGTATTCTCGTCGCGCAATTCACGGAAGCCCTTGTAGAGCTTCATTGACGGAAAGCGCACGCTGCCGGGGAATAGCCCGCCCTCCGTAGGAACCACGTCGAAGTCCCATTGCTGCTGGCCTCGTCGACCGTAAACCAACCGATCCATGTGGGCAGTGGTCTGAGGATCCGTGAAGGCATTGGTCAAAGCGATGTGTGGTTCGGACTTGCTGTCGAGATCGAGCGAAATGCGGTATTCGTCGCGCGTGGCAGTTCCGCATGGCGGTTTGGTGATGATCCATTCGCCGTTGATCCGCTCCGCGAGCCTCACCTCGCCCGATTGCGAAGTGTACGCGATGACTGGCAGACCTGCGCTTCCGATCGCCAGGGTTACCTGGCCGTGGACGTCTCCGGAATCGTCGACAGTGGTAGACGAGAAATTGCTCATGGAGATTGTTCCCTTCGAAGAGGCCGGCAGACGTAGCCGGCGTCCTGCATCTGGGGAGTAGGTGATGTTTCCGTAGCGTACGTTAGGGGCACGAATGTTTCGCCGACCCGCGCCTGGCGTACAAGCGGCTCGGGTGGCCTGCCGTCCTGCCAGAATTGAACTGGAACGAAAGCGTCTGGGGCATTTGTCTGCAGGCTTATGAAGAACTGGTATAGATCGAATCCCTTGTACTGCCCGTTTGGTGCACCGCCGATGATTTCGACCAGCGCCAGATGCAAGTGTGGTGGGATTCCACCAAACTTGTGAATCCGACCCAAGAAGTCGCCTACGGCTACATTCGACCCCTGTGCTAAGCCGTTGGCGACGTCGGTCAGGTGCGTATAAAAGCCGCCCATCATGTCATTAGGCGAACGAATGAAGATCTGAGCGCCATAAACCCCGCCGCTGTCCGCTGCAGGGTTGTGGGGCTGGTATTTCGTGACGTGCCCGTCGAACGCCGCATAAACCGGGGTTCCTTCTGCGCCGCCGATATCCATCCCGTACTGGATGTACCAACTCGGCCCTCGGTGCCCGCCTTGGTTCGGGCCGCCGTGTCCTTGAGTGAATCCCGAGGCATCAACCGGCGCCGTCATAACCATGGTAAAAGGGGCACGCGGCTGAACAACGGCACGGGGCCGGCTGTATTTGCGTACGAAAACTGGCAGCAGTTCGCTAATCTCTATCGGAATTTCGTCGGAGTCCCACGCGAGACTTGCGCCAGGGATGACACCCTCGATTTCCTGAATCTTGTCTTGCATGACCATCATCTGGCCGTCATCGAGGTCACCGACGGGCGTGGATACCGGGACTCCCAAAGCTGCGGCCACCGCGTTTGCGTAGGCGACCGGATTGTTGCCGTCAGACTCCGGAGCGTACTTCTTAAATGCATTCAGTATGGATAGACCGACATAGCTTGGCGATCGGAGGACCAGGGCAATCGCATCATATCCGGCACCCCAAGTCGGGAAGATCAGAAAATTGTGCAAGTTGAACTTGTCGGGATATTGGCCCCAATCGGCGCCTCCCGGAAGCCCAGTGATGTTGCCCGGATTATTGTTCAGCCACGCGAAACTGCCTTCGTAGAGCCTCATGTGTGGCCGGCCACGTGCGATTTCGTCGGCATGGATGACATAGTTATAGATTTCTCTTCCATGTCCTTGGTAATCGTTTGGGTCGTTGGGGTTCGAGCCGGGGAACCACTGCGCCCTTGGGATGTTCTTGTCTAACGAGATTCGATGATTCCAGTACCAAACATGGTCGCCGAGTTCGAGTGTCATTCTCCACCTCTCTATGTGCAGGAGCTTTGAACGCGCCGCACATCAAAATGAAAGTATGTGTTCGGCGGTCTTCTGCATACGGCGTCGGGTTTCGATGCCCTTGGCCATGGCGTGTTGGCGCAATACCTGATTGGGGCCGGGCATCCCGTCGTGTCCGAACATGGCGTGAAGCAGACGTGGTCGCCGTACTGCCGAATACGTCTGCTACCCGTAGAGACTTTGCCGAATACATGACCGCCTCTAGCGTCTCCGACGTTTCGACCGCAATGGTCGATTGAGCGGCAAGATCCTGTAAGTTTACGCTTCAGTCTGTATCAAGGAGCGAATTTACCTGTACTGAGTGTCGCTTCGTACCAAGGTCATGCAGTGCAGCGCTGCATCTGCTAGCAAGCTTCGTGCCAACGCAGAAGCCTCGCCGACTAAACCTTCATAAGGTACACACTTTATCGCCGAGTAAGAACTCCGCCAGTACTTCCTCATGCGTCATCAACGTCAAACGTCACTTGATCGTCTCGATAACAGCGTGCTTCAAATACTTTAGTTAGTGGCGGGCTGTCACTACTCACACAGGGAGGTATTCGTTCATGTGACGATGTGGTCGCGGAGCGCCTTGGCGACGGCTTCGGATTTGGAATGGACCTCGAGCTTTTCGTAGATGTTCTTCATATGGAACGAAACGGCGTGGACGGTCGTCCCGACCTCTTTGGCCGCCGTCTTGTAGTTGTGGCCTTCGACCAGCAGTTTCAGCAATCGCAGTTCGTGTGGCGTGAGATGGTAATCGGAGAGCATTATATTCCGGGGGGTCATGCAGCCGCCTTCTGTGGCCGGAAACCGGGATACCAGGCGCGGAAGCATTTCTCCAAATCCTCGTTTAGGGCCTCTGTCATTTTTCCCATTCTCAATTTATGGAGGACCATTTTGGATGCCGAGCATTCACGATACTGCATATCCCCGTCTCAAAAGCTCACTTTTAGATAAAGATTAGATTTTTGGCGGATTTTGTCCGAATCGTTCTCGAGGCTCAAAAAGGCAATGGTAATCCCGCTACTGGGAAGTTTTGAGCAGCTTGTTTGCAGCGTTGAGAGCATCACGTTGCTGAGCGCCAGGCCGCCGGTTCAAGATGGACCGGACCTGGTCTTCGATTTCGGATAATGCGCTCTTGGCCGCGGGCTGATCGGGCTGAGATGAAGTGTCGTTCCCGGCCTGGCCGTTCGTCGCGGAAGCCCCACCTTGTCCTAGCTTGATCAATTTAGCTTTCTTCATTGAGTATCCTTGATGAATGTTGTCCGGGGCACAGCTGGAAGTCAGACAAATACTTCCAGCTTCAACTTGGAGCTAAGTACGGTTGTGAGGAAATCGCCCGATAGGCAGCCGGGTTCAGAGTTTTACATCCGATCATTTATCGGGGCCGATAACACGACTTGCAATTTGCTGTTTCGTCTTGGCGACGAGGCGATCAAGCAATGGGCGCAAATCCTTATTCAGCGTCAGACAGCGATCAAAATCTTGTTGAGCTTCATTAGTGCGGCCGCGCATCAACCGTACAAGTCCCCGCTTCATCCAGGCGTGGGCGAGTTCCGGGTCAAGCTCAATAGCATGGTTGAGGTCATCTTCAGCAAGTTGGATATCATTCTTGGCTATCCGAATAGCAGCTCGATCGACCCAGGTTTGAGCATAGCCTGGCGCGAGTTGGATAGCCCGATTGTTGTCACTGAGCGCCCCGTCAAAATCCCTCTTCTTCTCACGAGCCGCGCCCCGCTCCCTCCAGCCCAGAGGAAAATCCGGTTTGAGTTTGATCGCTTTGGTCAGATCGGCGATCGCGCCGTCCAGGTCACCGAGATTGAGCTTCGACATGCCGCGGTAGGCGAATACTTCGGGGTCGCGGGAATTGAGTTTGATAGATCGATCGAAATCTTCAACGGCTCCCCTGAAGTCTGCGGCAGAGTTTAGCGATAACCCTCGGGTATACCAAGCCGTAGGGTTCTTTGGGGCAAGTTCAATGGCCCGGGTACCGTCGCTGATGGCTTCATCGAACCGTCCCAGGCAAAACATAACCCTGCTGCGGTACAGGTAGGGTTCAAGAAAACGAGGATTGAGGTCAATGGCTCGGGTAAAGTCCGCAGCAGCTAGCTCGTAATCCTTGAAGTGGAAACGCGCAAAGCCGCGGGCGTTGTAGGCAGCAGGAAAAGTCGGATCGGAGAGTACGGCAAGTTCGAAATCGGCGCTCGCCCGTTCCCACTCACCTTTCTCCACCCACCCCAAGCCACGTTCGACGTAGGAGGCCGCGGTGGCCGCCCTGGATGCCACGGTTTGAGCTGGCGCTGCCGCAGGCGAGAGCCAGCAACAGGCCGCAAGTAATAGGCTAAAAGTCGTCGGGATGATTTTTCGCATTTCTTTTCTCACTTTTGTTGGTGGTTTCGGGGAGATCCCGGACATGGTAGACGTAAATACGTCCACCATGCAAGACGTATTTACATCTATTACAAAAGATATTTGTAGTGAGGCGCGGGACTAAATCGGAGCAAGAAAGATTGGCACAGACAGTTTCTTTCTGGTACTACAGTTTCTGCGAAGAAAACCGTACCGGAAGAAACCGTCTGTGCGTTCAACTACCGTACTTGAAATCCCACTCGCAGAGCAAGAGGCTCT
>WNFU01010795.1_pt1 | contig 13176 bp, 12 predicted proteins | sample 5400121 | NCBI WGS metagenome assembly WNFU01 (sample SAMN13153360, study PRJNA577476) | soil metagenome | isolation source: 100 cm soil or saprolite under grassland replicate 1 | place: USA:California | collected 2016-06-15 | reverse complement strand
CCCTCGGCGAACCACTGCGCGCCGACGAGCTTCTGGTTGCACATCGAGGCGTTGAAGTCCTCGCCGGGAGGCTGTTGCACAAAGCCTCGGCGCGGGGCTTTTCTATTTGCCCAGCCCGTGGTGGATGCGGACGGTTGCGGTTTTCGAGCCGAAGCGCGGCCATGCCGAGTCGACCTCGTTAGGCAGCATGTGGTTCCGCGGTCGTCGCCTACGCGTAGGCGCGCCCGGCGCGCCAGAGTTTGAGCAGGTTGTGGGTGGCTGCGATCAGCTGCCATTCGGCCTGGCAGGAGGCGAGGCCGCGGCGGAGGAAGCGGTCGGTGCGCCGAATGCATTTCGTATGCGCGAAGACCGGTTCGACGATCTGTTGGCGTCGGCGGTAGAGCGCCTGCCCTTCCGGTGTCGACAGCACCGCCTCGATCCGCCGTGCTTCGGTGCCTTGGCGGGGTGCGAGCCTGCGCGGTCTGGTGCGCCGGCGGTCGCGGGTGGGGATGAGCACGTCGATGTTCTGCTCGCGCACTTCGCTGATGGCCGGCGAGTTCCAGTAGCCGCCGTCGGCGAGCACGATCCCGATCGGCTCCTCGATGCCGGCCTCGCGCAGCGTGCCCGTCGCGCGCTCGACCATTGGTGCGAGCTGATCCGAGTCGTTGTGTGACTGCGTGACCTGGGCGGCGATGATGACCTGCTCGGGGCTCGCGACGACCTGTGCGTTGTAGCCCTGCACCGAGCGGCCGCCGGCCCGCTTCATCAAGCGGGTATCCGGGTCGGTCGTGTTGATCTTCCGCGCGGTGAGCGCGTCCGCCGCGGGCGGCGTTGGCTTGCGCCCGCCGAGCTTGCGTCCGTGCTCGGCCTCCCAGGCGGCCCGCCAGGCGAGATTCTCGTCATGGGCCGCCTGCTCGCCCGCCTGCTCCTGCTCCAGCTGCTGCTTACAGCGGCGCAGCCTCTCCCGCCGCGAGCGCGTATCGATGAGCTCGGCCGGCAGCTCATCGCCGCGCGCGTCGCCGAGCCGCTCGTCCTCGGCGGCGTCCACCCGAGCGGCTTCGACGAGGATCCCCTCAACCTCCTCACGGATCGACGCGTAGCTACGCGTCGCTCCCGGCGAGGCATTGCCCGAGAGCAAGCTGCCGTCGAGCGCCACCACTCCCACCGACACCAGCCCGGCCTTCGCACACAGCGTCAGCACCTGCACAAACGTGTCGGCCAGCGCCTGCTCATGGCGGGCGCGAAAGCGCGCGATCGTCGCGTGATCCGGGATCCGGTTGGCCGTAATCACCCGGAAGGCGACGTCCTCGCGGCAGCGTCGCTCGATCCCGCGGCTCGAGCGCTCCCCGACCGCGTAGCTGTAAAGCAAGAGCGCGACCATCATCTGCGGGTCGAACGCCGCCCGCCCCCAGCCGTCCTCACGATACGCCCCAACGAACGCGGTCAGATCCATCTCCTCGACGGCGTCCAAGACGAACCAGGCCAGGTGATCTTGCGGCAGCCACTCACGCAGGCTCGGCGGCAACAGCAACTCCTGGTCACGATCACAGAGAAGGAAGTTCGGAGCCACCGCTCACCTCCGGTCGAGAGCAAGGACGCCCCCTGAATCGTCCTCGCCTCCCCGGACGACAAACCCCCGCGAACCGGGGTTTGTGCGACAGCCTCTAAGCGGGGCTTTTCCGTAGCAGGCCTGTAAGCCGGATAGTCCTCAGGGTCGCCCCAGCGGGGGCCGGAAGGCTGCCCGAAGGAGGAGCGATGAAGGAAGGAACGAGGGAGGAACTGGCCGATTTCCTGCGCTTTTGCAGGTCGGAACGGCGGCTTGCCCCGATGACCTGCTCGGCTTACGAGCGTGACGTTTCGGCGTGCCTGGATTACCTGCAGGGTGAGGGGATCGAGCTCGCGGAGGTGAAGGTCACCCACCTGCGCGCCTTCCTCGCGGAGGAGCAGAAGCGCAGGCCGGCCATCTCGAGCCAGGCTAGGACAACCGCCGCGCTCAAGTGCTTCTTCCGGTTCCTCGCGGAGGAGGAGCGGCTGGTCCGCGATCCGGCGCTGCCGTTGCGGACGCCGAAGAAGCGCGAAGCGCTGCCCGACGTGCTGACGATGGGCGAGCTCGAGCGCCTGCTCGTCCAGCCCGGCCGCGCGGAAGTCTGGGAGCGCCACTTCCCCGGCAAGCCGGAGCGCGACCGGCTCCTGCTCGCGCTGATGGCCTACGCGGGCCTGCGCCGCAGCGAGCTGCTCGGGCTCGACTGGGACGACGTCGACCTCTCCCGGCGGCTGCTGCGGATACGGAAGGCGAAAGGCGGCCGGGAGCGGACGATCCCGATCCACCCGGCGCTCGCGCCGCTCTTCGCCGAGTACCACGCGACGCGCGTGCCGCTGACCGAGCACGCGGTCTTCGTCGGCGTGCAGGGCAACCGGCTCCACTACACCCAGCTCGGCCAGACGTTCCGCCACTACGTCAACGCGGCCGGCGTCAACGAGCGCAAGCGGGTGACGCCGCACACGCTCCGGCACGTGTTCGCATCCGAGCTCCTGCGGGCGGGTGCGAACCTGCGCCAGATCCAGGAACTGCTCGGCCACAAGCACCTCGACTCGACGCAGCGCTACACGCGCGTGAACGCGCACGAGCTGCGTGGAGCGATCAAGCGGCTGCGCTGGGTCGGAGATCGTCCGTCGCGATCAGCACCCTCTGAGGCGTGAGCACCGAGCCGAGGCGCAGATGGCGCGACTACCGGACGGCAGCAGGTCGGAGGCCGATCAAGGAGTTCATCGAAGGCCTCTCCGACACGGATGCGGCGGCCGTGGTCGCAGCGATGAAGGACGTGCGGGAGACGGGACTCGGGGCGGCGCGTCACCTCCGCAGCGACATCTACGAAGTTCGAGCTGACGGCGACCGACAGACGTACCGCATCCTGTTCGCTCCCGAAGGTCGCAGGAGCCAGGTCCTTCTCGCGCTCGAGGGATTCTCCAAGAAGACCCAGAAGACGCCGCCGGCCAAGATACAGCTTGCCGAGAGACGCCTGTCAGACTGGCGGCGCCGCGGTCAAGCTCAATCTCAACGGTGAGATGCCGCTTACGCTATAGTAGGCACATGGCGAGGCGGCGAGACTTCCTCGACGAGATCGTCGACGAGCGCAGCGAGCGGAACCCCGAGTTCCCTGACCTCGTCGAGGCTGCACTGCGTCGTCGACAGCTGCTGCGCGAACTTGCAGCACGACGCGAGAAGCTCGGGCTCTCGCAGACCGTGGTCGCGGCGCGGATGGGCACGTCCCAATCTGCTGTCGCGCGGCTCGAGGCCGGCGAGATCGACGCGAAGCTTTCGACCGTCGAGCGCTTCGCCGCCGCGCTTGGTCAGAAGGTCGAGTGGCGGGTCGCGAAGGCTCGTTAGCGGCTCTGACCTCAGACGGGGTCATGTTGACCTGGAATGGGGTCATTTGACCTCAATCGAGTTCAGAAGCCCGTACTTCGTACCCACCTCGATTGGTCGGCGGACGCTTTCAGCAGCCGCCGGCTCCCGGCGACCTGTACCGCACTTGATCGAACGTCGGTGATGCCGAACGTCACCGACATCCGATGTCACCAACCTGCTGCCTCGAGCGCGGCGACTAACGGGCCCTCGCCGCCGGTGCCTTCCGCCAACGCTCGAGGATCCGCTCCACCTCGGGCCGGACGTATTCGCGCGCCTCTGCGCGGTCGGTGCCGGCCATGATCAGCTCGTCGTAGCGCGTGTCCTCGTGGCGCACGGAGGCGGAGACGGCGAGCGCGATCGCCTCCGGGTCGAGAGCGCGCCCCGCCGCGCTCCTCCCCACGCGCCCGCTGCCGCGGGTGCCAGTGTGGCGGGCGATCGCCTCGGCGCGCTCGCGCGGACAGCCGGGATAGAGCCGCTCGATCTCGCAGGCCATCCGCTCCTGGAGCTCGACGTCCTCGGCCTCTCGCCGCACCGCCTCGCGCTCCCGGCGCCGGACTCGCGCCTCCGCGTCGGCCAGGCATTCCCGCTCGGCGCGCTCGAGCGCCTCCTCCTCGACCAGGATCCCCTGCCGCTCGTAGCGTCGGCGTGAGCGGCTGAAGCGGACGACAACCGCGGACAGCCGGCTCGCCTGCCGGGCGCGGCGGGTCAGCGCCGCGTCGCCGGCGGCGAGGAAGACGAGGTGGTCAAGGTCGGCGCAACGCATGCAGATCGGCCCCGCGTCCTCCATCAGCAGCAGATCACCCGTCCCGCCACAGCCGGCGCAGCTCCACTCCCGGTGCGGGGAGACGACCACCAGTTCCGGCAGGCGGCTCTGCCGCTCGCGCAGCCGCTCCCGCTTGCGCTCCGGCAGCTCCGGCGAGACCCAGTGCGTGCGGTAGGCGCGCTCGATCTCGGCGTCCCCGCTGACGCTGAAGCGCAGGCTTCGGCGATCGCGCGTGCGGGCGATGTGGTCGGTCTCGCTCTCGATGAGACCGCGATCCCGTGCGAACCGACGGAGGTGCCGCATCGCGTCCGACAGCTTTTCCGCGTCCACCGCCGCGGCTCGCTCGAGGCAGTCGAGCCGTCCCTGACGCCACTCGTCGACCCGCCGCGGGTGCAACCAGCCGAGACTGACGAGCACGTCGATCGCGCTGGCGTAGCCTTGCTCGGCGAGCGCGGCCTCTGCCGCGCGGACGACGCGTCGCTCGAGACTGACCGGCCCGCTCACCTCCCGGAGGATTCTCCCACCGCACGCGACACCGCGAGCTCGGCGGACGACCGCCGTCCGGACGGGCTTGTAAGACTGCGCCCGTGGCGAAGAAGAAGGCGAAGGCCAGGGTTCCGGGGACCAAATCGGCGTCGGTCTTCCCGCTGCCCGACCCGCGTGCGATGGAGGGAATGCTCGCGGCGATCGGCCGCGGCGCCGCCCACTACGCCGCCGACGAGGCCCTGTTCCAGGCCCAGGATCTGATGTACGAGGCGTTCGAGGCGCAGGGCGTCCGCCGGGCCGCGCTCGCGCGCGAGGCGCTCGCGATCTCGCCCGACTGCGCAGATGCCTACCTGCTGCTCGCGGAGGAGACGGCGTCGAGTCTCGAGCAGGCGCGCGAGCTGCTCGAGCAGGGCGTCGCAGCGGGCGCGCGGGCGCTAGGGCCTGAGCTGTTCGAGGAGGACGTCGGCCACTTCTGGGGGCTGATCGAGACGCGGCCGTACATGCGCGCCCGGGCAGCGCTCGCGGAGACGCTGTGGGCGCTCGGCCGGTGCGAGGAGGCGGTCGAGCATCAGCATGAGCTGCTGCGCCTGAACCCGAACGACAACCAGGGCGTCCGCTACCGGCAGGCGGAGTACCTGCTCGCGCTCGAGCGCTACGAGGAGCTGGGCGAGCTCTTCACCGTCTACGAGGACGACGGGGCCGCAGACTTCGCGTACACGAAGGCGCTCGCCGCCTTCCGCCGGCAGGGCGACTCGTCCGAGGCGCGGGCCTTGCTCGCGGAGGCGCGCGAGTCGAACCCGCACGTGCCCGCGTACCTCTCCGGCCGCAAGCGGCTTCCGGCGCGACTCCCCGACTACGTCGGCTTCGGCGACGCGAGCGAGGCGGTCGACTACGCCGTCGGCGCGAAGCCGCAGTGGGAGAGCGTGCCCGGCGCGCTCGCCTGGCTCGCAGCCTAACCTCACTCCGCCCGGTGGTCCTCCGGTGCACCCGCAAGCTGCTCGACCTCCTGCGACCGGCCGAGCCGCTCGCCGACGTGCCGCCAACCGGGAACGACTGGTACGCGAACCTGCTCTGGATCGACCGCCGCAAGTGCCTGCTCCTTACGCACGCGGGCACGCTCTTCGCCGTCTTCCGTCCCGACGTTCGCAAGCCCGACCTGCAACCGCTGGGCGACTACGTCGTCAGCGCGGTCCAAGCGGAGCTACTCGCCGAGGGCTTGCCGCTGGACCCGTTCGGCCGGCTCGATCCGGCCGAGCTACATCTCGCCCGGACCGCGAGCCGGAGCGTGCTCGGCTTCATGAACGAGATGGCCTTCCAGATCCGCTGGCAGGCAGAGGGCGTGGGCGGGCTCGAGTACTGCGACCCGCGCGCGATCAACCGGCAGATGCGCCGCACGCTGTACAGCAAGGACGGCTACACAGAGCCACTCGACCTCGTCGCTCGATGGACGAGCTCGCCGGAGAGGTAAGGCGCACCGTTGTCATCGTCTCCCGTTTTCTCTCCAGTAGAGGAGAAAGCGCGCATCGATCGCAACGTGGCGCCCACGAGCGGGCAGGTCTGGTTCGCCTGAGAGCGCCGGAGAGCCGCCCTCTCGCCCTGCGAGGCGCGGCCAAACGGGGCCAAGTCACTCCACCTAGTCCGATTTCGCCGTTTCGAGGCCTCCGCTGCCCGATTCGGTGCGCTGAGAGGCGCTCTGCGGCCCTGCGAGAGCCGGACGCGACCACTGGTCGCCGGCTGCACGCCCTTGGCGGCTCAACGGCGACCGCGCCTTCGGCGCCCGCGTCGCCGTCGGCGAGGCTGATCCGGCCCGCTCGTCGAAGTGCCGGCCTCTCCGGATTCCGCAGGCGGGTTCGGTTCACCCTGCTCACCCGAGGGAGCAGCGAGCTGCTCGAGCCGGCCCGCTGCATCGAATAGCTCGTCGCGGTCGACGTGCGCGTAGCGCGAGACCGTCGAGAGGTCAGAGTGGCCAAGGTACTCGGCAACGAGGCGAGCGTCGCTGCGCTCTTGGCGGAGCCAGGTCGCCGCAGTGTGGCGCAGCGTGTGCGCGGTGACGTGCTTCTCGATCCCTGCGCGCTTCGCGGCTCGCCGGATGATGTCGGCGAGGATCGTCTCCTGCAGGCGTCCACCGGCAAGGCCGCAGAAGACGGCGTCGGTCGGCGCGGGCTGGCGTGCGTCGCGGTGCTTCAGCAGCTCATTGGCGAGGCGAGCGGGCACCGGCTGACGTCGGGACTTGCCGCCCTTGCCGTTACGGACAAGCAGCGACCGCCTCCGTCCGTCGAGGTCGAGGTCACGCCATTCGAGCGCGCAGAGCTCGGAGCGGCGCAGCCCGGTCGTGACGAGAGCGAGCAGCACGAGCCGGTCGCGCTCGGCGAGGCCGGGCAGGTTCCGCTCGGGATGACCAGCAGCGTCGAGCAGGCGCCGGAACTCCTCCTTCGTCAGCCAGTCGCGCTCCTGCCGCGGCTTCGGCGGCGGCTCGAGGTCAACGAATGGGTCGCGGACGCCTTCACGTTGGCTCACCCACCGGAGGAACCTGCGCAGGAGGAGAAAGCGCCGGTAGTAGGTCGCCTGCGCAGGGCCCGCGCGCTGCTGGTACGAGCGCAGGTAGTCGACGATCGTCGCCTCCTCGAGGATGTTCCGCCCGCTCGCTTCCGACCACTCGAGCAGGTCGTCGATCGCGACCCGGTACGCCACGATCGCGCTCTCGCTCTTCTGCTGGGCTTCGAGCCGACGCAGCCAGTCGTCGCGCGCCTGCCGAAGTGAGCGACCGCCTGCCGCCGGCCGGACCGTCGGGGCGCCGAGTTCGCGGAAGCGGGAGGCGAGGACGACGAGCGCCGGTCGGTCGTCTGCCGAGGCGCGGGCATCCGCGAGCGTCGCCTCGAGCGCCTTCAGGACAGCGCGATCGCCGCCAGCTTGCGGTCCTCCGCCTGCGGGTACGCTGGACTCCGCCGGCTCGGTCGGGAGGCCTCCCACGTCGTCATGCCAGCGGCCCAGCCCATCCGTCGCCCCGAGGGGCTCCTCTCGGTCGCGCTCAGTCAGCGCTTCGTCGAAGAGCTCGAGCTGGTCAGGCGACTCGACCTCCACGGGTGCTCGCTTCGCCGGCATTGCCACGCGCCCAGGCTGCCAGACCGAACTTGCCAATCACTGGCCCGAAACTTGCCACTCGCCTCGAAGCCGCCAGGCAGAACGGCACCGTTCTCTCCCGTGAGCGCCGCCTGCTGCTGGCCCCGCGCGCCGCGAGCTCGAGCGCAGTCTCACCCCGGGTCGACGGTGAACCGCCGTCAACTCACGTCGCTTGCCTACCTGGATAGCCGGCGAGACACAGATGCACTTTCAGAAGTGCGGCACACAAACGTGACGAGTCGCGGTGGTACTCGTCAGGCTCGCCCAGCTCGCATCGAATGATGCATCTGTATCTCACTGGCTATTCAGACCAGTCATCCGCGTCACAGTCCCCACGCGATCAGGATGGGTCGGCCTGTCACGCCGGAGGTCGCGGGTTCGAGTCCCGTCGCTCCCGTCCGCACCTTGCAGGAGCTCCAAAGGCTTCAGAGCTCCCGCGCGAGCGGCGGACCACACGAGGACCGCACCGGCTCGTCCCGGCCGGCCGCAAACACGGGAATCCGGCGATGAGCTGCGAAGTCACCCGCTCGCCCCGAGACCTCCGAGCTCCGGCTCGGTGCTTCACGAGCTCGTCTCCGCGCTCGACGACGCGTGGCGCGGTGAGAAGCCGGCGACCTCGCCGCAATCCAGTCGGACGCGCTCCGCGCCACCTACGGCAAGCGTGCCGGGCGTAGGCCACCCCGCGCGCCCCGAGCCCGCGGTCTTCGGGAGCCGACGATGAAGCGGAGGCTGCGGTGTCAGCGCGGGCTGTTTGCTAGGGGATGTCGATCAGCGTCTCGCAATTCTCCGCGGTGTCCTTGCCGGTGCCGCCATCGCAGCGATCGTTGGCCGGGCCGCCGTCGATGACGTCGCGACCGCCCAAGGTGGAGATGTCGTCGTCTCCGCCGCCGCCCGCGCCGCTGTTGTCTCCGACCACGGGGATGTCGCGGAACGGGGTGCCGGTGATCGTGTCGTTCCCGCCCGTGCCGGACGTCTGGCCGCTGAACGAGTTGTTGTCACCGATGCAACCGCGGCAGCCTTGGATCGTGTCGTTTCCGCCGTCACCCGAGGCCAGGCCGCCCGCGAGGTTGTCGGCAGTCGTGCGCTCGCACCCGGAAATAGCGTCGTCTCCGCCGTTGCCGGAGGCGTTGCCGTTCGGCGCAAAGTTGTCGCCGCCACCTCTGTCGTCGGTGCCGTCGCCGCAAATGATCGTGTCGTTCCCACCGTCGCCGATCGCGTCGCCAGTTGCCGAAAAGGAGTCGCCCCTCACCTGGTCGATGCCGTCCCCACCGTCGAGGAGGTCGTCGCCCACGCCCCCGACGACGAAGTCCTCTCCCTCGCCGCCGCAGACGGTGTCGTTCCCACCGAGTCCGTCGAAGAAGTCGTCGCCGTCAAGGAGCACGACAACGTCGCTGCCTGCTGTGCCGGTGAGCGAATCGTCGTGGTCGGTGCCGACTATCGTCGCCGGGCTGCCGTGGCAGGTAGCGGGCGCGGCCGACGTAGAGCCTGCCGCAAGGAGCGCCGTCATAAGCGCCGCCGCTAGAACGACGAGCCCCGGCAGTGTGGCGCGTGTAAGCCGAATCCTCATCTCTCCCCTCCTATTGCCGCTAGAGCATGAAGTCTTACGCTGAACGCGTACAGGGTCAACGCCGAGCGAAAATGCGGCCCCAGCGGACAGGATCCGCTTGGTGAGTTGTTGTGAGTAGAGCCGGGAAAAGGAGGGGGATCCGGCCCCCTTAACGGGGGGCGGGAAACGGCTCACCGTCCCCTCTAGTCCCTCTGAATCCCCACCTCTCACGGCGCACGCATCAGGGCGTGGCCTGCGGGCGCGCAGCGCTCACCCGAATCCGCCGCAAAACGGGCTACCGCCCAAAAGGCGGTGATGACACGTCGCGAGTGATCGGCCTCGAGCCCTTCGTTGTTTAGCGTAACGCCGTGTTGCGGTTTCGCTCGTGACGCTCGCCTGTTGTCTTGAGGGACTACGTCGCAATGGGGCGCAAGGATGGGGCGGAACCTGCGTGGCTATTCGGGCTCTTCCGAGTCATGTCGTGGGGGATCGTGGCGCGGCGCGCCTGGCCTGTCACATCGGAGGTCGTGTACGGTTCGATTCGCGGGGCGGCTCGTAGCCGGCACGGCCTCCGAGGCCACGCCGGGCGACCGCGCCGAGCGGTTCCACGGTAGAAAAAGCCCCGTTACCAGGGCTTTTTCCGTAGCAGGCCTGTAAGCCGGATTCTTCGCCTCGGCTGGAGTAAATGGCTCAACCACGCCCTTTTGCGTCCGCCGCTCGTGTCGTAGAGGGCCGCCACATGACGTCGTCGTGATGCACCGGTGATGCACGGCCGCGGCGCTCGTCGCCAGTAACGCTGGCGTCGTCTTGTTGCAGGCGCGAAGCCGCCGACCCGCCTCTTTAGCCCTGGTTCGCTGCTCTGGGTTGGATGGGCGCTCCACGACTCGTCGCCGGGCTAGCTCAGTTGCAGTCGATCCTCGGCAAGAGCGTCCGCAGCGGCGGCAGTCGACGTCCCTCGCGCGTCGGCCTGCTCATAGATCTGCCGCAGCGTCTCGCCGATCTTTGCTAGCGCCGCGTCCAGCTCTGCTCTGCTCCAGCCGAGCTGCTCGAGACCCACGAGGGCGATCGCGCCGCCGGCGTTTATCACGTAGTCGGGGGCATACAGAATTCCCTGGGCGCGCAAAGCCTCCGCCGCGTGCGGTTCCGCAAGCTGGTTGTTCGCCGAGCCGGCGACGATTCGGCAGCGAAGCCGCGGTACCGTGTCCGTGCTCAGCACGCCACCGACTGCACACGGCGCGTAGACGTCGCACTCGGCCTCGAAGACCTCCTCGGCAGCCACCGCCTCTCCGTCGACGCGCGCTGCCACGGCGTCCGCACGGGCGGGATCGATGTCGGCGACGAGGACCGAGGCACCGGCTTTGGCCAAATGCTCCGCAAGCGCCGAGCCAACCCCTCCTGCGCCTTGGACGAAGACGCTTCGGCCGTCGAGATCGTCCGAGCCGAAGACCTGGGAGACGCTGGCGCGGATGCCGTGATAGACGCCAACGGCCGTAGGCGGCGCGGGATTGCCCGAGCCGCCCGCTTCAACGGACCGACCAAAGACATACTCGGTTCGCTCGCCGATCACGTCCATGTCCGCCTCGCCCGTGTTCATGTCCGAACTCGTCCGATAGGTGCCGCCCAACGAAGCGACAAGCTCGCCGTAGCGGAGGAAGAGCGTGCGGCGCTCCTCCCCGGTTGGGATTTCTGGAACCGCGATCACCGCCTTCCCGCCGCCGAACGGAAGCCCAGCGACCGCGAGCTTCCGGGTCATCGCCGCCGAAAGGCGCATCGCGTCCTCGAGCGCCTCCCCCGGCGACGCGTATAGCTTCATCCGCGTGCCGCCTCCGGCGGGACCGAGGCGGGTCGAGTGGATGCAGATGAAGATCCAGGCGCCGCTCTCGCGGTCACGCCGTGTAACAACGGTCTCTCCGTCCCACGCTTCCACCAAATCTTCGAACGCCGCCACGAGTCGATTCGATCACAGCACCAGCGCGACGTTCAACCACGCCGCGGGCAACGAGCGGTACGGCGACGCTGACAACGAGGATCTCGACCGGTCGCCCACGTGATGCACCGGTGATGCACAAGTCCGACAGAAAGTCGGACTTGTGGCGGCTTTGTCAGCAAGCCTGTAAGTCGGCGAGCTGGCGGCCCATAGAAAAAGCCCCGTTACCAGGGCTTTTTCTGTAGCAGGCCTGTAAGCCGGATAGTCCTCAGGGTCGCCCCAGCGGGGGCCGGAAGGCTGCCCAAAGGAGGAGCGATGAAGGAAGACACGAGGGAAGAACTAGCCGATTTCCTGCGCTTTTGCAGGTCGGAGCGGCGGCTTGCCGCGATGACGTGCTCGGCTTACGAGCGTGACGTTTCGGCGTGCTTCGATTACTTGCAGGGTCAGGGGATCGAGGACCTCGCAGAGGTTCGAGTCACGCACTTGCGCGCCTTCCTCGCCGAGGAGCAGAAGCGCCGGCCGGCGGTCTCGAGCCAGGCTCGAACAACCGCGGCGCTGAAGTGCTTCTTCCGCTTCCTCGTCGAGGAGGAGCGAATTTTCCGCGACCCGGCACTGCCGCTGCGGACGCCGAAGAAGCGGGAGGTGCTGCCCGACACGTTGACGATGGCCGAGCTCGAGCGGCTACTCGCTCAGCCGGCTCGCGACGACCTCTGGGAGCGCCACTTCCCGGGCAAGCCGGAGCGCGACCGGCTGCTGCTCGCCCTGATGGCGTACGGCGGGCTGCGCCGCGGCGAGCTGGTCGGGCTCGACTGCGACGACATCGACCTCTCGCGCCGGCTGTTGCGAATCCGGAAGGCGAAGGGCGGCCAACAGCGGACGATTCCGATCCACCCGGCGCTCGCGCCGCTCTTTGCCGAGTACTACGCCACCCGCCTCCCGCTGACCGAGCACGCCGTCTTCGTCGGCGTACAGGGCAACAGGCTCCACTACACGCAGCTCGGGCAGGTCTTCCGCCACTACGTCGACGCGGCCGGCGTGAACGAGCGGAAGCGCGTGACGCCGCACACGCTCCGACACGTCTTCGCGTCGGAGCTGCTCCGCGCGGGCGCCAACCTGCGCCAAATTCAGGAGCTTCTAGGCCACAAGCACCTCGACTCGACGCAGCGCTACACGCGCGTGAACGCACACGAACTGCGCGGCGCGATCAAGCGGCTGCGGTGGGTGGGCTGACCGCGATCTCAGGCGAGCACGAGACCGAGCACGCCGAGCGCTGCTCGCAGGTCGGGGTCGTCCGCTTCGATCGTGGTCGACGTCACCGCGACGAACGGGCTCGGAGCATCGGGTGCGGGCTCGAAGATCGCCCAGTTGAGCACATCGTCTCCAAGGCGTGAGCGATAGCGGATGCCGACGAACGGCCCCTGCTCGTAAACGAAGCGGGACACGTCCTGCGTGAACGCGCGCGGCGCTCTAAGCCGAATCGTTGCTGCGTCGATCTCGTCGAGGCCGCAGCGAATCGCGCTCGCCGCGAGCGCGGATCGGATCGTTGCGAGCGAGGTGGTATCGCCGACGTCGACGAATTGTCCCTCGACCGTCGCCTCGCCGAGCAGGCGGTTGTCCAGCCAGGCGTGCGGCACGCGGGGCGACGGCTCGTCGTCGCCCTCGATCTGCTCGAGCTCTGCGAGCACCTCGAGATCGGGCCGGAAGCGAGCGAGCGTCTCGAGGAAAGTGCCGATCCGTTGCGACGAGGTGTACAGGACGCGATAGCTCGCCTGGGGATCGTCGTAGCGGTTCCCGAACGTCCCGTCCGGCCCGGCGTATGACCAGTCCGGCCACGCCCACGGATCGGGCTGCCTCCCGAGCCGGTAAAGCGGTCCGTCGGGCTCGACGGACGCGAGGCCGCCGCTCATCCGCCGACGAGGAACGCGCGCTCCGCGGCGATCACGTCA
>WNFU01008778.1_pt1 | contig 13176 bp, 14 predicted proteins | sample 5400121 | NCBI WGS metagenome assembly WNFU01 (sample SAMN13153360, study PRJNA577476) | soil metagenome | isolation source: 100 cm soil or saprolite under grassland replicate 1 | place: USA:California | collected 2016-06-15 | reverse complement strand
GGCGAGCGTGGCGTGCGGATCCTGCGAGCGCCGACCCGGGAGCCGTGGGGGCTGCTGGAGATGTGGGTTGCCGACCCGGACGGCGTGCGCATCTGCATCGTGGAGGTGCCGGAGGAGCATCCGCTGCGCCGCCGCGACTAAAAGCGCACCCCCGCCTCGTGCATGCCTTGCCGCAGTGGCGGGTCCCATTCCCGGACGCTCCTATGCGGCATCCCTTTCTACCTCATGGCCGATGCCACCCGAGCCGGTTGGCGGCTCTGGCTCCTTGGGCGTCATGGTGGATGACCCACGCGGCATGCGGATCGGAGCCGGCCGTTGCATGGTGACTCCATGGTGGTACCGGAAGGGCCGGCGGGCGGGATGCTAATGGGCAAACCGGGGGCCGACCCTACGGGTTGGCCAGCAGCCGGTTGAAGGCCAGGGCCTTCCAGGGGGCGGCGGCCCCAGCTGATGAGCTTGCCGCTGAGGATGGGGCGCCACTGCGGCTCGCGGCCGTAGGAAACCAGCAGGAACTCGACCGGGTCGGCGCCGATGTGGGTCCACCGGCCCAGGCACACCCGGCTCCACGGTGGCCCGTTTCAACCCGACCACGTCACAGCAGGATCAACCGGACACCACCCGGTCGTGGTAGGCCATCTCCGAGCCCTGGTCCCACGTCAAGGTCAGCCGCGTTTGCTGCGGCAGCCTCCTCATCACCTCGGTGAGCCCAAGCCACAGCTGTTCGGCGCTGTGCCCGGCGGGCAGGTGCACGCGCTTGAGGTAGCGGCTGGTGCGGTCCACCAGGGTGCCGATCGCCGACTGGCTCAGCCGCCCAACCAGCAGGTCGCCTTCCCAGTTGCCGACCAGCACCCGCTGCTCCACGGTGGCGGGCCGGTGGTCCAGCAGCAACGCCGGGCCCCGAACCGGATGCGGCGCTGGTCGGCCCGCCGGCGTCGTTTGCGCAGCGGCCGCCCAGAGCGAAGAGGACGCGCGTACGCTCGGTGACAGCGTCGTATTTGACCTACAAGCGGCGAGGTTGGAGCAACGGCATGCCGGACCCGGAGGCGCGCGAGCTGTCGATCGGGCAGCGCGTCGCCCTGCACCGCAAGCGCCTGGGCCTGACGCAGGATGGCCTGGCGTTGCGGCTGCACCGCTCCAAGAGCTGGGTCACCAAGATCGAGCGGGGGGAGCGTCCGCTGGACTCCGTGCGGACGCTGCTGGAGCTGGCGCGCGCGCTTGGCGTCGAGGTCCGCGAGCTGACCGGGCACCCGTGGTTCCCTGAGCCAGGCGGGCCTGGGCATGAGGCGGTGCCGGCGATCCGGCGCGGGTTGCTGGCGCTGGCGCCACCGGTCGCGGAGAGCCGTGGGGGCGAGCGGACTGAGCCGCGCGAGCTGCCGGCGTTGGAGGCTGACGTGCTCGACGCCGGGCGGCTGTGGCAGACCGAGCCGAACCCGTTCTCGGTGGTGGTGCCGTTGCTACCCGATCTGGTCGCGGAGACGCGGCTGGCGGTCGAGGCGGCCACGGCCGCTGACCGGCGGCGGGCCTGGCGGGTGGCGGCGTTGCTCGGCCATCTAGGGCAGGAGGTGCTGGCGCGGCTCGGTGAGCCGGACCTGCCAACCAGAGCGTGCAGGCCGCCGAGCGGGTCGGGGACCCGGCGCTGGCTGGTGCCAGCGCGTGGCGGGTCTGCCACGCGGTGCTCCGGGTGGGCGACGTGGAGGAGGTCCACGCGGTCGCCACGTCGGCGGTGCGGGATCTTCAGCGGTGGTGGGACGAGCCGTCGCCGGCGCTGTTGTCCGTGGCCGGCGGTCTGTGCCTGGTTGGCGCGGTCGCGGCGGCGCGGGCCGGTGACCAGCCGACCGCGAACGGGTTCCTCGACCAGGCGCGGACGACGGCGCGGCGGCTTGGCACCGACCGCAACGACTTCTGGATGACCTTCGGCCCGACCAACGTGGTCATGCACGATGTCGCGGTGTTGATCGAGGCGGGCAAGCCTCGTGAGGCGCTGCGCCTGGGTGGGAGGGTTGATCCGTCGGGCCTGCCGTCGCTGGAGCGGCAGTCGACCCACCATGTCCAGCTCGCCCATGCCCAGTTGTTGCAGCGTAAGGACGCCGAGGCGGTCCGGGAGCTGTTGACGGCCGAGCGGCTCAACCCCGAGGGCCTGCGCTACAACATGCTGGTTCACGACTTCGTGCGCGGCATGCTGCGTCGAGAGCGGCGGCGGGTCACGCCGGGGCTGCGGGGGCTCGCGCGCCGCTTGAGCCTGCTGGGGGCCTGAAAGCACCCGAGTGACACAGGCTGTGTCACTCGCTCGATCGGCGCACAACTAGCCTCCAATGCCTAGGGGCATCTCGGTCGGCGCCCGAAAGCTCGCACCCGTAGGAACATGGGCGTCCCCGCTGTACATCAAGCTCGGACCGCGCAAACGACCGGTAGGCAGCGCTGGCGGTCAGGGATAGGAAGACGCGAGGAGGGCGGTGCTGGTGTCGCGCCCAGGTGACCAGGGGCAGGTACAGGAGCCAACCGGGCTCGGCACGTCCGCGCTGCCACTGGCCGAGTGGCACCTTGCCGAGGTCGCCGCCGTGGTGCGCGGCCAGCCGGTACCGCTTGACCCGGCGCTGCTGGCGGTGGTGCTACGCGGCATGGCCGAGCTGTGCCTCGGCTCGTGCAGGCGCGCGGACCCGAGGCTGAGGCGGTGCCGCCGGTGCTGTTCCGCGACAACCCGGTGATCGCCGAGGCGCTGGGTATGTGGGCGACCCGCCTCGCCTGCCTTTCCCGCGAGCAGCTCGCCGGCGCGGAAGGGTCGCGGCAGCGGTGAGCGGCCAACCACCGCGCCCGGCGGCTGGGGTGTTCGACCCTGGCACCCCCAACCCGGCGCGGATCTACGACTACCTCCTCGGTGGCAAGGACCACTTCCCCGCCGACCGCGCGGCCGCCGAGGAACTCGTCGCCCTGGTCCCCGAGGCCCGCGCCGGCGCCAGGGAGAACCGCGCCTTCCTCGGCCGCGCCGTGCGCTACCTCGCCGCCGAGGCCGGCATTCGCCAGTTCCTCGACCTGGGCACCGGCATCCCCGCCCAAGGCAACGTCCACCAAGTCGCCCACAGCGTCGCCCTCGACGCCCGGGTCGTCTACGTCGACAACGACCCGGTCGTCCACGTGCATGCGAACGCGCTGCTGGCTGAGGCGACCACCACCGCCGTGCTGGCGGACCTGCGCCAGCCCGACCGGATCACCCAGCACCCCAAGACCCGCGAGCTGCTCGACTTCACCAAGCCCGTGGCGGTGCTGCTGGTCGCGGTGCTGCACTTCGTCACCGACGCCAAGGACCTGCCCGGGATCGTGGCCTGCCTGCGCGACGCGGTACCGCCGGGCAGCTTCCTAGTGGTCTCGCACGCGACCGGCGACTTCCGCCCCGAGGTCGCCGGCAAGGTCACCGAGGTCTACGAGCGGGCCTCGGCGCCGCTGGTGCTGCGCTCCCGCGCCCAGGTCGCCGCGCTGTTCCACGGCTTCGGGCTGCTCCCGCCGGGGCTGGTGCAGCCGGCGGCGTGGCGGCCGGATGGCCAGGCGGTCGACACCGTGGGCGTAGGGGCTTCTGGGCGGGGATCGGCCGCAAGTGAGAGGGTCACGGTGAGCGGCGCCGAGCTGGCCGGGGTCATCCTGGGCAGCATCTTCGCCGCCGTGGTGCTGGCCGCGCTGGTGTGGTCGGACTACCGCACCGAGCACGCCCAGGCGACCGTCCGCCGCACCGTCGACCAGCACCACCAGGCACGGGGCGGCCGACGGTGAGCCAGACGCCACCCAGCTGGCCGCCGCCGGGGCTGGCCGAGCGGCTGGTCGACCTCGAAGCCGGACGGCACAGCATGTCGCCGCCCTCGCCAGCCGAGCTGGCGGTGGCGGCCGACCTGCTCGCACTTGGAACCGCCCTACTCGCCAGCGACGCCGCCCGCCGCCAACTCCCCCTCCCCGTCGACGCCGTGCTCGGCGCGCAGGCACTGCACGGGTGGGCACGCGCCGTCCTGGCCCAGGAACCGCCGGCGCCGGGCGCGCCGAGGCGGTGGAGTGTCGCAAGCGGCCGTGAGGGTGTCGGTGAGGGCAGTTGCCCAGATGGTGGCTGCACCTGCCTGCCTGCGTCGGGAGCCGCCCATGTGCTGCGACCCTCGCCGTTCGACACCCTCGAGACGGCCTTCCGCCTGCTTGCCGCCCGCCCACAGCCGCTTGCCCTGGATGGCCGCACCATCGGCCTGCGGACCGACGCCGTCGGGCTCGTGCGCCTGCGGGCGATCCTGTTCCACCCGGCAAGCAGCCCCGCCGTGCAACGCTTGGCGCTGGTTGCGCTGGTCGAGCAGGCCCGCCGGCACCACGGCGCGTGGGTCGTCGGCCTTGCCGGCGTACTCCTGCCCGGCCTCCGCCAAGAGCACGGCCGCCTCCGGGCCGAGCGCTCGGCCAGCACCTGCGGCGCCGGCGTCGTGCTCGCTGGCCTCCTCGCGCAGCTGGACGCCCCCGGCGCCTGCAGCGAGGAGGTCGCCGAGGCGCTGCTGCGGCGCGTGGTCCGGCCCCTGGCAAGCCCAGCACCGCACCCAGGTGCGCGACCCTGGCTGGCGGCGGCCCCCGGAGGCGCCGGGTGAGACACCCTTTGTCAACCACGGTGTCAGGCGGCCTTGCCGAGGGCGCGCTGGCGGTTGGCGACGTGGACGGCCTCGTCGTAGCGGACGCCCGTGCGCAGGCAGTGCCACAGGACCTCCAGCCAGCGGTTGCCCAGCGCCCTGAGGGCGGCCTGGTGGGTCTTGCCGCGCCGCGCTGGGCGTCGTAGAAGGCCTGGCCCAGCCGGACTCCTGCAGCGAGCAGAACGCCCACTGCTGCACCGCGGCGGCCAGGTGGCGGTTGCAGGCCAGCCGGCAGGCCACGACCAGCTCGTGCTTGCCGGAGCGGCGGGTGACGGGGGCCTTGCCGGCGTAGCATGCCAGCGCGTTCGGCGACCCGAACTGCTCGGGGTGGTCGCCGATTTCGCCGCCAGGGAACGCCTGCCCCTGGTCGACCTCGCCTGCTCGGGGCTGCTTGGCACGCCCGTACCTGGGGGCGCCGAGCAGCAGCGCGCCCATCCGGCGTTCCCAGGCCCTGCGCTGCGCGGCGATCAGCAGCAGTTGGGCGGCGGCCAGGCGGATGGTGTCGGCCAGGCCCGCACCAGGTAGTCCCGCGCGGTGAAGTGGTCGGTGTGCAGCGCGGCCTGGACCTGGTCGGCCAGCCGCTCCGGCCAGCCGTGGTGGGCCGTGCGGGAGAGGGCGACCAGCTCGTCGCGGCTGGCGGCGGCAAGCCCAGCGTGGGTGGGCCAGCGTTGCAGCAGCTTGAGCATGGTCGGCGCGCCCAGCTGGTCACCGGCGATCCGCAGCGCGGCCGGGAAGGTCGCGATGAGGTCTTGGCGCAGCCGGTTCGCGAGGCGGCGCTGGTCGCGGGCGATCGCGCGCGGCTCGCCGGCCAGCTCGCCGTGGGGCACCAGCGGCCGCAGGCTGGCGTAGCGGTCAAGCGCCAGCAGGCAGCAGATGCGGGCGTCTTCGGCGTCGTCCTTCTTGCGCGCGGGGCCGCGGCGCCGGGCGATGAGGTCGGGGTTGACCGGCAGCACCACAAAGCCGGCGTCGACCAGCCGCTCGACCGGCATGCCGTGGCGGGTCTCCACCACGATACGGACCTCGGCCGGGTCGGGTTCCAGCTGGCGATCTCGGCCAACAGTCCCTCGACCGCCGCTGGGGTGTGCTCGACCCGGCGGACGGCGATCACCCCCTCGCCGGGCCGGCCCAGGGCGACGAGGTGGAACTCCTCGGCCCAGTCGATCCCAACCCCCAGCACCATGCCTCCTTGGTCGACGACCCGGGCGCAGGCACGGCGCCGTGCTGATGGACCAGTCCTCAAGGGACGACACCCTTGCGGGCGTCGGGCCTGCGGGGCCGGCCCCCTGGGACGCCGTCTCACCTCAGTCCTCACGGGACAAGCCGCGCAAGCGTTCCCAGGGGGCGACCCCATGACCCAGGAGGGTAAAGCCATCAGCCGCTACCTCACCGTCGAGGAGGTCGCCGAGCGGCTCAAGGTCTCGGTGAGCTGGGTCTACCGGCACAAGGACCTGCTGGGCGCGGTGCGGCTCGGCGAGCGGCTGTGGCGCTTCCCCGAGCAGGAGCTCACCGCGCGCCTGGCTGGCCAGGCCGTGCCGTCGCCGCAGGCGACCGCGGACAACGGCGGTCCCCGCCGGCAGCGGGCGCGGCCACGGCCTGCCCAGGGCCGCTGGCACCTCGCCTGACCACCGACCCTCGCCCCGCACGGCGGGCCAGCCCCGCCGGAGGTGGCCAGCGAGCCGCCAAGGGCGAGCCGATGGCGCCGACGGACGGACCGCTCGGGCTTGCCTGGCTGCGACGCCAAGCCGAGGTCGCCGAGCAGCCCGTCGCCGCACGGACCGGCGCGCCGCCGCCGGCTGCCCGCCCACGCCAGGCTGCCGCCGGCCGCGGCCACCAGCACGGGCAACGCCAGCCCTCGCGGTGGCCGCGCTACCCCGCCCGACGGGGGAGCGCACGACTGGCCGGCGCGGCGAGGCCGAGTTCGCCGGTGGTCAGCAGGCCACGGTCGACCAGCTTGTCGACGTGGGCGTAGACCATCATGGTCACCACCGCGTTGGCGTGCCCGAGGCGGCCGGCCACGGCGATCATCGGGACGCGCCGGGCGATCAGCCAGGTCGCATGGGTGTGGCGCAGGTCGTGGAAGTGGAGCCCGCCGAACTCCGGCCACGCATGGCCGAGTTCGGCGTCGCGGAGGGCGCGCTTCCAGACCCGGGCGAAGGTGTTGCCGGCAAGCGTGCCGCCAGGACCTCGCGAGCCCCCGGGGCTGGTGAAGATCCGCTCGAACGAGCCACCGCCGACCAGTTGCCGGTGGGCGCGTAACGCGTCGACCGTCTCCGCGTCCAGGGCGATCGTGCGGATGCCGGCCTCGGTCTTGGGTGCCTTCTCCACCCCGCGGCCCGACCCGTACGGGTCGCTGATCGCCCGGGCGATCCGGAGCCGCCCAGGCCCGGCGACCGCGCCGTCGTGCAGGGGCGCGTCGAACCTTGGGTCGTCCCAGCGTAAGGCGGCCAGCTCGCCCCAACGCATCCCGGTCAACGCCGCCACCAGCACCAGCGCCCGGTAGCGTGGGCTCATCGCCCCGGCCAGCCGGTCAAGCTGCTCGCGGGATAGCCACACCTCGCGGCGCCGCACCGGCTGGTTGCGGGTCGCGGCGGCACGCCCCGCGCCGCTCCGTCGCAGCAGCGGCGACCGGCCCAGGTAGTCGTCGTCGACGGCGGCGTTCAAGATGGTGCCCAACAGCGACAAGTAGGTGTTGACGCTGCGCGGGGCAAGACCCTCGGCGACCATCGCCGCCTTCCACGCCCCGATCGTGCTGGCGTCCAGGTCGCCGAGCGGGACGTCGCCGAAGGTGGGCAGGATGCGCTTTTCGACCTTCTTCCTGGTGCCGTACGCCGAGCTGGGATGCTGGCCCTTCCAGGCCGGCCACCACTTGCTGGTCACGTACTCGCCAAACGGCGTGCGCGCCTTCTCCGGGTCAGGCTCAGCCGGCCGAGGGAGCTCGTCGCGGCCGCCGCGCTCGACCGCGCGCTTCTCGGCCAGCGCGCGCTGCTTGGTCGAGTAGATGCCCGCCGAGCGCTGCCGCTTGCCGTCCTGGAAGCGGACCTGGTAGCGCTCGCGCGGGTGCCGGGGGGACGGCGGGATTGCCACGATCCAGGCCATGTACCATGCCTCCGTGTCGCAGGTCACCGGATGACTTGCGACCCGCAGTCCGGACGAGTTCCTACTGGGTTCCGGATGAGAAGGCCCCAGAGAAGATCACTTTGCTCACAGGAGGCCCACCGACAGGCTCACTACCAGCAGCAACAGCACTCACCTGGGCGTGTGGCGCAGTGGTAGCGCGTGTCGCTTACAACGACAAGGTCACAGGTTCGAGCCCTGTCACGCCCACCACGAAGGAGCGCAGGTCAGCGCGTCGCGCTGAGCAGGGGAGCGCCGCGGGACAGCGGCCCAGCGGCGAGCTGGGCCGCAGTGGGGCCGCAGCCGGTCACGATTCCCGCCGCTGGCTCGCTGCGAAGATCGCGTCCAGGCGCTCGCGCAGGTTCAGGTCGGCCTCGGGGTACAGGTGGCCGTAGCGGTCAAGGGTGAAGCTCACCGAGGCGTGGCCGGCCCGGGCCGCGACCTCCTTGGGGTTGGCGCCGGCCGCGATCCACAGCGCCACCGCCGTGTGCCGAAGGGCTGGTCCGCGCTGGGTCCGCGCCGCAGCGGTCGAGCACGGGGCATCAGCGGGCACCAACAAGCAGCCGGACTGGGCCACCCTGGGGCCACAGGTGACCGGCGAACAGCGGATAACAATGGTCTCTCGCGGTCCATCGTTATGCCCCGTGCACTGGCTCGCGCGGGTAGTTTCAAGCCAGGGCGGTGGCCAATTCGCTTTCGGTGGGCAACCGCCATGCCGAGCAGGGCGACCAGATCGAGCTAAGGGGTCCCCGCACGACTAGTTTGTCCGATAGTTGCCGTGGAGGTGTGCCGGAACAGTAGCGTCGCGGGGTGGACGTCGACACCGTGCTGGCCGGGCTGTTCGAGCTGATCGCCCCGCACCTGACCGAGAAGCAGCGCCGCCTGCTGGCCGGCGCGGGCGCGCGGACGTTGGGCCGCGGTGGTGGCGCGCGGATGGCGCGCATCAGCCGGCTGTCACGCCCGACGGTCTACGCCGGGGTGCGGGAGTTGGCGGAGCGGCCCGACCCTGGTGGCCGTGTGCGCCGTCCGGGCGGTGGGCCCAAGCGGCGGACCACGGCCGACCCGGGCCTGCTTGGGGCGTTGGACGCCCTGGTCGACCCCGACACCCGCGGTGACCCCGACAGCCCGTTGCGCTGGACGTGCAAGTCCACTCGGGAGCTGGCCGAGGCCATGGCCGGCCGCTTCGGCTCGCACCACGCCGTGGTCGCCCGCAGCATCCTGGACCACCTCGACTTCCTCGATCACACCATCGACGCGCTGACCGCCCAGGTCGTGGCCAGGACCCGCAGCTTCGCCGAGCAGGTCGAGCTGCTGGCGGAGGTGCCCGGGCTGGACCAGGCCACCATCCAGGTGATCCTTGCCGAGACCGGCGGGGACATGGCGCGCTTCCCGACCCCTGCGCAGCTGGCTTCCTGGACGGGGCTCTGCCCCGGCAACCATGAGTCGGCCGGCAAGCGCCGCAACGTGGCGACCCCGCCCGGCAACCGCTGGCTGCGGCGCGCCCTGATCGAAGCCGCCCGGGCGGCGGCACGCACCCGCGGCAGCTACTTCGCCGCCCAGTACCGTCAGATCGCCCGCCGCCGCGGCCCGAACAAGGCCGCCGTGGCGGTCGCCCACAGCCTGGTCGTGGTGATCTGGATGGTGCTCGCCACCGGCGAGCCGTTCCACGATCTCGGCGAGGACTACTTCCAGCGCCGCCGCGACCCCGGGCGCGAGTCCCGCCGGCTGGTCCACCAGCTCGAGCAGCTCGGCTACACCGTCACCCTCCAACCTGCTGAGGCTGTCGCCTAGCGCCGCAACGATTCGAGGCTGCATGGCCGGGCGTTGCCCGGCCCGCTGGCGCGCGCTCAACGCCGGGTCTGCAGGGGCCGCATTTCACCCCAGACCGAACACCGGCTGTTCAGCCACATCTCGACCAACTGGCGGGGTCGGCCGCTGGTCTCCCACCAGGTGATCGTCGAGTTGATCGGCGCGACCCGTACCCGCGCGGGCCTGCGGGTCCACGCGGAGCTGGACCGGGACAGCTACCCGCTGGGCGTCAAGGTCGCCGACCGGGAGCTGGCCGCGGTGCCGCTCAGGCGGCACGACTGGCATGGGGAGTGGAACTACGCCGTGCTGCCCACCGCCGCATAGGCCCACAAGAAGTCAGCCTGGTCGGGCGAGGAATGCTGCCTCGGCGCTGCCGTCGTCAACGGCGTGCACATCCAAGGAGCGGAGTGTCCGGCGGGCGAACGATTTGGTCGAGGCGCCGCGGGGAGGCGCCCCGGGCGCTGGGTGGCGGTCATGGGCCTGGTATTGCTCATTGGGCCGGGGGGAGGAGGGTGGCGATCATGTAGTCGGCGAGCCACCGCGCGAAGCGCGGCAGGGACCAACCGCGCTGGGTGACCAGCAGGTCGTAGAGCTCGTCGGAGGTGCAGGTCCACAGGATGTCGGTCGCCTGCGCCAGGCTGACGTCCTCGCGCAGGTAGCCGCGCCGCCTCAGGAAGCGGGCGTGGTGGCGGGCGCGCTGCTCGCGGACGTCGTCGTGGGCCTTGAGCAGCGCCGCCATGTCGGGGTCGCCGGCCGCGGCGAAGCGGACCAGCCGCGCGATCGGCGACACGACCGCGGAGACCTCGCTGGTGAGGGCGGCCCAGTTGCGCATGATCGTGCGCGGGTCGGTCTCGCGTTCGCGCATCTGGTCGGCGCGCTGGAAGGCCGGGACCGCCTCCTGGCCTTCCAGGCCGCGCTGGTAGATGGCGCGGACCAGGCCCGGCTTGCCGCCGAACGCTTTGTAGATGGTCTCCACCGACACGCCGGCCTCGGCGGCGATCGCGGCGATCGTGGTGGCGGCGTAGCCGCCCTCCAGGAACTGCCGCTGGGCGGCGTCGAGGATGGCTTGGCGGGTGCGGCGGGCCTGGGCCTGGCGGCCGCTGGAGTCGTAGCGACGCTTGGGCTTGACAGTGGCCATAATCAGTTCCATACTCCTGTATCGGTTACAGTAAAGTGTATCAGACTACGGAGGGGGCGTCATGGACCGAGCGGGCCAGGACCCGGCGGCAGTGGTGGAGCGGCTGCTGGCGGCGATCAACGCCCACGACCTGGAGGCGATGGTGGCCTGCTTCGCCGACGACTACGTCAACGAGTGGCCAGTCCATCCGCAGCGGGGTTTCCGGGGGAGCGCGCAGGTCCGCACGAACTGGAGCCAGATCTTCGCCGGCGTGCCGGACCTCCAAGCGCGGCTGCCGCGGATGACGGTGGACGGCGACACGGTGTGGGCCGAGTGGGACATCGCCGGCACCCGGCGCGACGGAGCCGCGTTCCTGATGCGGGGCGTGTCCATCTTCGGCGTCCGCGAGGGCCGTCTGGCCTGGGTGCGGTTCTACCTGGAGCCGGTCGAGGAGACCAGCGGCGACGTGGACGCCCACACCCGCCGGGTGGTGGGCAGCACCGCCGGCGCCGACCCCACGGGGGTGCGGTCATGATCCTGGTCACCGGTGCCACCGGCCACATCGGCTCGGAGCTGGTGCGGCTGCTCGCCGAGGCGGGCACGCCCGCTCGCGCCCTGATCCACACGCCGGACAAGGCCGCCCCGATCCAGCGCCTGGGGCTGGAGACCGCCGTGGGTGACTACGAGCAGCCCGACACGCTGGATGCGGCGATGAAGGGCTGCGACCAGCTGTTCCTGCTGTCGCCGCCAAGCCCCCGCCAGACCGAGCAGGAACAACACGTCATCGACGCGGCCAAGCGGGCCGGGGTCGAGCACGTGGTCAAGCAGTCGGTGCCGTGGGCTGACCCGGACGCCGGGTTCGTGTTCTGCCGCTGGCACGGCCAGATCGAGCAGCACCTGGCCGAATCGGGCCTGGCGTACACCCTGCTGCGGCCCAGCAACTTCATGCAGAACTTCCTCATGTCGGCACAGCCGGTGGCCGAGCAGGGCGTGCTGTACGGCATGCTCGGCGAGGGCCGGGTCGGCTTCATCGACACCCGCGACGTCGCCGCGGTGGCCGCCCAGCTGCTGACCAGCCCCGGGCACCAGGGCGCTGGTTACACGCTGACGGGGCCGGAGGCCCTGTCGGCGGCGGAGGTGGCCGAGCGGCTGTCGGCGGCGATCGGGCGCCAGGTGCGCGCTGTCGACGTCGGCCCCGACGCCTTCCGTCAGGGGCTGGCCGCCGCCGGGCTGCCCGGCTGGCTGGTCGACGGCGTGGTCGAGGGCAACAAGCTGTTGGCGGCCGGCCACGGGGCGGAGGTCACCGACGAGGTGGCCAGGGTGGTCGGCCGCCCCCCGCAGACGTTTGCGCAGTTCGCCGACGATCACCGGGCGGCGTTCGGCGGCCAGCCGTCGTAGCTGCTGGCCGAGCCGCTGCTGCCGCCTGCCCGCGGCGGTGGCCGACCCCCGGGGTTGTGGACTGAGCTGGCGTCAGTGCGGCGCCTCCCCCGCGTGCTGGACCACGGGGATCGCGGGCACGAAGACGTTAGGCATCGAGGAAACGTTGCTACGCGGGGACCCCTAACGGCTCGCCACCGTAGCCGGCCAGGCCGCTCTGGTGACTCCGCCCGCTGGTGGGCGGCGAGCACGACCAGGTCGACGTGGAGCCCGAGCACCTGGCCAGCGTCGAGCGGCAACGGGACGCGGATGCGGTGACCGTCGTGCCGGCGTCCCGCTCCGTCACGCGGGGCCTGTTGAGCTGTGAAGACTTTCTCTACACCCTCAAGCGGCGCCTGCGGGCGGCCGCTTCGCGGCCGTCCTCGCCGCCGACCACCGGGGCACGCGGGGTCGCCCGCATCCCCCAGCCCGCCGCAGCCACGGCCCCGCCGTGCACTCGCCGCGCGCCTACGCTTCCAGCACACGGTAGGGGAGAAGGATTCTTATAGTGCGTGGTGGATCGGCCTCGCGCTTCACGCGCCGCGCCTGGGACCCTGCACCCAGACGCGGACCGGCCGATCTCCGCTGCCCGGTCGAAGAGCTAGCACGCGGTCCGTCCCCCCGTCGAGGGCCGGAAAAAAGCTCGTTCGCCCAATGGGCACTTCACCAATTTCGGTGAGCTTTTTTCCTCTTCGACCCTCGACCGCGGCCGGACCGCGTGCTCCCGAGTCCAGCGTTCGCCGCCGGTGCGGCGACGCCCTACGGGCACGACCGGCACCGGAGGAGGCTCCCGCACCTGGCTGGTCCGGTCGAGCTCCCCTTGGCCTGCTTCGGCATGGAGTCGCCGGCGACGCTAGTTAGCCTCAGGTTAGAGCCTCATCCAGCAGGGCGAGGCTGGCCATCGACAGCACACCGAACTCCTCAGAAGTCGCTGTTGACGCGTACCAGGCAGGGTGCTTGGATTCTTCGCTAGCGTCCCGCGTTGTGGAGGTTTGGGGGGTAGGCGGCGAGCACGGCCGCTCGCCGCGGACGGCGCCAACGGGACCGCCCAAAGGCCGGCATTCGCCGGCGTTACTCTCC
>WNFU01007245.1_pt1 | contig 13176 bp, 14 predicted proteins | sample 5400121 | NCBI WGS metagenome assembly WNFU01 (sample SAMN13153360, study PRJNA577476) | soil metagenome | isolation source: 100 cm soil or saprolite under grassland replicate 1 | place: USA:California | collected 2016-06-15 | reverse complement strand
TCGCGCCCGCCGGGTAGTACTTCACCCCGCACACGAAGCCCGACCGTTTCGCGCGCGCGATCTCCTCGGCGCTGGTATTGTCGGTCAGATAGAGCGTCATCAGGGGCTCGAAATCGGAGCCCTTCGGCAGCGCCTTCAGTATGCGGCCGCGGTACGCGGCGGCGAGAGCCGTATCGGTGACGGGAGGCTTGAGATTGGGCATGACTACCGCCCGCGCGAATACGCGCGCCGTGTAGGGAAGCACGCTCGCGAGCGCGGCGCCGTCGCGCAGGTGCAGGTGAGCGTCGTCCGGCCGGGTAAGGGTCAGCGTCTGCACGGATTCACCGATGCCGAGTATTCGCGCGCGCGAGCTGCAGAGCGCGCGCGTACACCGCGTTCTTCTTCGCTCCGGTGAGCTTGCACGCGAGCTTCACCGCGTGCGCAAGCGGCAGCTCCCCGAGCAGCGTAGTGAGCACGCGCTCCCAATCGGGCTTCGCGCTTTCGCTTCGGGCCGCGATGCCTTCGGCGATCAGCACGAACTCGCCGCGCCGGCGGTCGGTGTCCTCGCGGAGCCAAGCCGCCGCTTCGCCGAGGCGGCACCGATGGATCTGCTCGAAGAGCTTGGTCAGCTCGCGCGCGATCACGAGCGCGCGCTCCGGTCCCAGCGCCGCCGACATGTCCTCGACGCATTCGACGACGCGGTGCGGCGCCTCGTAGAGCACGAGCGTGTACGGCAGCCCGGCGAGCCGCGCGAGCGCCTTGCGCCTTTCGGCAGGTCTTGCCGGAAGAAAGCCCGCGAACAGAAACGGCCCGTCCGCGATGCCCGATGCGGAGAGCGCGGTCACCGCGGCGTTCGGCCCTGGAATCGGGACCACCTTGAATCCCGCGGCGCGCGCTCGTGCGACGACCGTCGCGCCCGGATCGGATATCGCGGGCGTGCCGGCGTCCGTGACCAGCGCAACGGTCTTGCCTTGGGCGAGCTGCTCGACGATCGAATCGGCGGCGCGCCGTTCGTTATGCCCGTGCACCGCTATGAGTTTTCCCTGCACGCGATGGTGCTCGAGGAGCCGCGCCGTGACGCGCGTGTCCTCCGCGGCGATCGCGTCGGCCCGGGCGAGCGATTCGAGGGCGCGCGGGCTGATGTCCTCGAGGTTCCCAATGGGCGTGGCGACCACATATAATTGACCCGCCCCGCCCGGGCTCCCGCCATGCTTGCCGGTCCTCGCGCCCAAATTTTCTTCGCTCTGTCGGCGTTGTTGAGTCCGGCATTGTGCGCGGCCGTCGACGATCCGGCAAGCCGGACCCCGGCCGAACGGCCTTTCATAGGCCTGCTGCTGCCGCTCAATGCGCCGGATTTCGCCCGGGCAGCCGAGGCCGTGCGCCTCGGCTGCCAGGCGGCGCTCGTCTTCGCGGAGAACCGCCAGGTGATGCGGGTGTTGCGCACCGACGCCCGGCCCGAGAACATTCTCGCGGAGTACGAGGCCGCCGTGCAAAGCGGCGCCGCCGTGATCGTCGGCCCGATGACGCGCTCGGGGGTCTCGGCGCTGGCCGCTGCGGGCCGAGTCAGCGTCGCGACGCTCGCGCTCAACGTGGCCGACGGAGACGCGCCGCTCCCGCCGCGCCTCTACACCTTCGGGCTTTCGGTGGACGCCGAGGCCCGCATCGTGGCGCGCATGGCGTTCGCGCGCGGGCTGCGCGAGGCGGTGGTCGTGCAGGCGTCGAGCTTCCTCGCCAAGCGCCTGAGCCGGGCCTTTGCCGACGAGTGGTTCTCGCTCGGCGGAAGGATCAGCGACGTTCGCGAGTTCGGGTCCCGGGCCGACCTTGCCGACTTGCGCCGCGGTCTCGCGGACTCGCAGGCGCAGCTCACTTTCCTCGCCGCGGAGGCCGATCAGGCGCGCACCGTTCGCCCCTACCTGAACAACCAGATGGCGGTGTTCGCGACCTCGCAGATCAACGACGGCAAGACCGGCCCGCTCGTCAACAGCGATCTGAACGGTGTTCGCTTCGTCGACATGCCCTGGCTGGTGCAGCCCGATCACGCGGCGGTGATGGTCTACCCGCGCCTCGAGGGCTTTTCGACGGAGCTTCAGCGCTTTTACGCGCTGGGCATCGACTCCTGCCGCATCGCAGGCGAGCTTCTCTCCGGGCAGCAGCGCGTGTCCCTCGACGGGGTGACCGGGAAGATCTCCTATCACGGCGGCAACGCGCTCGAGCGCGAGCCGGTCCAGGCGGTGTTCCGCGACGGCGTGGGAGTGTCGACCGAGGATTCGAGATGAAGTCCGGCGACCAGGCGGAGCTGATCGCCGCGGGCTACCTGCAGCGCAAAGGCCTGGCATTGATCGAGACGCGCTATCGCTGCCGCTGGGGCGAGATCGATCTGGTCCTGCGCGACCGGGACACGCTCGTCTTTACCGAAGTCAGGCTGCGAAGCTCCGGGGGCTTCGGCGGGGCCGCTTACAGCGTGGGTGCGCGCAAGCAGGCGCGCATCATCGCCGCGGCGCGCCACTACCTCGCCGGGAAAAAGGAGGTGCCATGCCGGTTCGACGTGGTTTTGCTCGAGCGCCTCGAGCCGCCGCGGATCGAATGGATACGCGACGCGTTCTCGGCGTGAAGGCCGCCGGGTTCTGCTGCGGTAGAATGACGCTGCCATGAAAGCCGTCACCGCCCGCCCGTCCGAGGACGCCGTGGACCTGCCGGAGCGCATCCGCCGCCAGTTCAACGACAGCGCCCAGCTCAAGCTGAAGGCGATCGACGCGCTCGCCGGGCCGATCGCCCGCGCCGCCGAGATCATGGTGAAATGCCTGCTCGCCAACGGCAAGATCCTCGCCTGCGGAAACGGCGGCTCGGCCGCCGACGCCCAGCATTTCTCCGCGGAGCTGCTGAACCGCTTCGAGCGCGAGCGCCCCGGGCTCGCCGCGATCGCGCTGACGACCGACACCTCCACGCTCACCGCGATCGCGAACGACTACGAATACGAGCAGGTGTTCTCCAAGCAGCTGGCCGCCCTGGGCCAGGCGGGGGACGTGCTTCTCGCGATTTCCACCAGCGGCAACTCGAAAAACGTCGCGCGCGCCGTCTCGGCGGCCCACGAGCGCGAGATGCGCGTGGTCGCCCTCACCGGCCGGGGCGGGGGCGAGATCGGCAAGCTGCTCACCCCGGAAGACGTGAACATCTGCGTGCCGCACTCCCAGACCGCGCGCATACAGGAAGTGCATCTGCTCACCGTGCATTGCCTGTGCGACGGGATCGATTCGATGCTGCTGGGAGCCGAATGACAGAGTGCGCACCCAGGCGGTGGGCCGCCGTGGCGCTGCTCGTGCTTTCGGCCACAGCCCTTCAAGCCTGCGTCGACACCCTTATCGTCGGCGGCATGACGACGGGGGTGATTCTCGCCGCCGACCGCCGTCCGCTCGAGGTCATGCTCGGCGATCGGCGCATCGAAAGCGCGGCGGGCGATCGCATCGACGAGGCGCTCAAGGACGCGGGGCACATCAACGTCACCAGCTACAACTACACGGTGTTGCTCACCGGCGAAGTGCCCACTGCGCAGGCCAGGGCGCAAGTCGAGAAAATCGTCGGCGAGGTCCCTCAGGTCAAGACCGTGGTCAACGAGCTGCAGGTCGCGGGCACGAGCTCGGCCGCCTCCCGCGGCAACGATGCCTACATCACCAGCAAGGTGAAAAGCGCCTTTCTCGGAGCCGGGAAGTTCAGGCCGACCGACGTCAAAGTCGTGACCGAGGCCGGCGTCGTGCATCTGCTCGGCCTGGTCACCCGCGAGGAAGCGGACGCCGCGACTGAGGTCGCGCGCGGCACGACAGGGGTGCTGAAAGTCGTGCGTGTGTTCGAGTACGTCGTCCCGCCCAGAACCGAATAGGAAAGACGCGGAGGCGCTTCCAAAACCTGATAAGTATCGAAAAGGGGGGCACGCCCCCTTTATATCCCCCAAATCGGAGGCTGCAGAAAAACGTTTCCCTCTCGGGAAGCGTTTTTCAACAGCCCTATTAACTAACGTGCGGGCGCGGCGAGCATCCGTTCGATTTCGCCGACGAGCCTGCGGTCGCCGGGCTCCACCGCGCTGCCGAAGGACAGCACCTTTTCGCCCGAGCGGTCGATCAGGTACTTGTGGAAGTTCCATTGAGGCCGCTCGCCGGTTTTTGCGGCAAGCGTCTTGTAGAACGGGTTCGCGTTGCCCTCCAGCACGCCGGATTTCGCGAACATCGGGAAACTCACGCCGTAGTTCACCTCGCAAAATTTGGCGATGTCGCGGTTGCTCCCGGGCTCCTGGCCGCCGAAATCGTTCGCCGGGAATCCCAGCACCACCAGCCCCTTTTCGCGGTAGCGGCGATACAAGGCCTCCAGCCCTTCGTACTGGGGGGTGTATCCGCATTGGCTCGCGGTATTCACCACCAGCAGCACCTTGCCTTCGAACTGGCACAGCGGCGTTTCCTGATCCGTCAGGCTCGGAAAGGTGTGGGCTATCAGCGGCGGGCACGCGGCAAACGCAGGCGCGGAGGCCAGGGCGGCGAGCAGCAGGAATGAGCGCATGTCGTCGGGTAAGATACCACGATGAGCGCCGCTTTCGAACAGAAAATCTGCCCGCCGCAGCAGCTTGCGGCGCGGCTCGCTTCCTGCGGGCGCCCACTCGTGTTCACCAACGGCGTGTTCGACATCCTGCATCGCGGTCACGTCACCTATCTCGCCGAGGCCCGCGCCCTGGGGTCGACGCTTCTGGTCGCGATCAACGGCGATGCCTCGGCGAAGCGTCTCGGCAAGGGCGAGGAGCGCCCCTTCAATGCGCTCGCCGACCGCATCGCGGTGGTCGCGGCGCTCGAATCGGTCCATCTCGTCACCTGGTTCGACGAGGACACGCCGCTCGCGCTGATCCTCGCCTGCCGGCCCGAGGTGCTCGCCAAGGGCGGCGACTGGAAGCCCGAGGCGATCGTCGGCGCGGCCGAGGTCCGCGGCTGGGGCGGAAGCGTGCATTCGATCCCCTTCAGGCACCAGCGCTCGACGACCGCGCTGCTCAAGAAGATCCGCGAACCTTGATTCCGGTTCATTTTCCCGCGCGCTTCTCCTCCGGCGGGCAATCCTTCAGCTCGCTTCCCGGAAAGCCGTGCCGCAGCTCGTTCAACCTGGAGGCGAGCGCTTCGGGGACTTCGCGCACCGTGAAGTAGACCTTCTGCACCGGCGTTTCCCTGGGAGCGACCCGGGCCGTGCGCACGCCCTTCTTGCGCAGCTCGGCGAGCCGCGCCTGCGCGGCCTCCTCGGTCTTGAATATGCCCAGCGAAATGGCGAACCGGGACTTGGGATCCTCCTGCAGGACGAAGAAATCCTCCACGCCGAGCTTTTTCAGCTCGGCGGATTTCCGGTTGGCCGCTTGACGGCTGCCCTGAGGCGGCATAAACACCCAGTAGCTCGCGATTTCCTCCGCGCGGCGCTGGGAGAGCTTAGCTCCGAGCGCGAGCGGCTCCAGAAGCTGTTGCACGCGCGCAACCTCGCCCAGATTGAACGCCCCGAGCTCCAGGCACGCGGCGACGGCGACCTTGGGCTGTGGAGGCGGAGGGGGCGGCGGCTTGGGGCGCGCGGCAACCTGCTTGGCGCGCTCGGCCGCGAGCGCCGAAAGCTGCTCGGGGCCGAGCAGCGTGATCGCCTGCGGGTTGAGCTGCTGCTCCATCAGCTGCGCCTCGGTGGATCCACGACCCCCGAAATAGCTCCACGCGAGGAAGCCCAGGTTGGCGGCGAGCAGCAGGAAAAATACGGTTCTCACAAGTCCCGGGGATTCATTTCAGCGCCTCCTCGGCGATTCGCACCAACCCTTCCAGCACCAGATTATCCACGAGCTGCGCGGGAATGCTGAGGTGCCGCGCGATCCGGCCCGCCGCTCCTCCCGCGAGCAGGCACGCCGCGCCGGGCTCCATCGCCGCGAACATCCGCTCGATCGCTCCGGCCTGAGCGAGCAGGCATCCGGTTTCGATGGCGTCCGCCGTGTTCCGAGGTTGGATCGAGAACCGCCCTCTTGTGAGCGGGAGTCCCGCGGTGTGGTGCGCAAGCGACCGTTTCATGAGATCCAGTCCCGGAAGAATCGCGCCGCCCGCGAACGTGCCGTCGCCCTTGAGGACATCCGCGGTGGTCGCGGTGCCGGCGGTGACCACCAGGCACGGTCCGCGCAGAATCGACCAGGCCCCGATCAACGCCGCCCAGCGGTCGGCGCCGAGCTGCGCCGGCTTTCCGTAGCCGTTGGTCACGCCGCACTGGCGCCGCTTCGCTTCCACCCAGGTGGGGATGAGCGATCGGCGGGCAAAAAAAGACTCGAGCCACTTGCGCGCGGACCGGCCCGCGACGTTGGCGACGATGACCTTGTCCGCCGCCGCGATTCTCTTCCAGCTCTTCGCGAGGCCGGCGAGCTCGGCGACGGGCACCGTGCCGCTGCGGTGCCAGCGGCCGTTCCCGTGCAGCCCCCATTTCAGCCGCGAATTGCCGCAGTCGATGGCGAGGATCATAGAGCCTTGAGCGACAGCTCGCCGCTGTGAAAACGCTCGATCCCTTTCGCCGAGGACAGCATCAGCGCTCCGTCCTCCGCCACCCCGACGATCCTGCCTTCCGCCACGCGCCGCTCGGCTTGCGACAAGGCGACTCGCCGGCCCTGCCAGGCATGGCGTCGCAGCCATTCCTCCTGAAACGGCGCAAAGCCCTCGCGCGAGAATTGCGCGAGGACCGCGGCGACCGATTCGAGCAGCGCGACAAGCAGCGCGGTCCGCGACGGCATTGCATCGCTGTGGCTTGCGATGTCGGTCGCCGGGCGGCCGATCCGCCCGCGCATCCGGGCATCGAGGCGCACGTTGAGGCCGACCCCGACGACCGCCGCGCTCGGGCCCGAGACATTACCCGAAACCTCGATCAATATTCCGCCGAGCTTGCGTTCCCCGCAATACAGATCGTTGGGCCATTTGACTCTCACGCCGCGGGTGCCCAGCTGTTCGAGCGAGCGCGCAGCGCCCACCGCCACGGCGAGGCTCAGGCCCGCGAGCGCTCCTGCGCCCCGGGGAAAACGCCACAGGACGGAGAACGCGAGACTTGCCCCCACAGCGCACACCCAGGAATTTCCGCGCCGGCCGCGTCCCGCGCTCTGGTGCTCGCAAGCGAGCGCCGCGCCGTGCGGCGCGCCCGCCGCGGCACGCTCGGCGAGAACGGAGTTCGTCGACGGGCATTCGTCGAGCACCTCGACGCAAAGCTCCGGGGAAATTCTTCCCAGCTGCGCCGCGAGGACATCCGGCTCGAGCAGGTCAAGACGTTCGGCGAGCCGGTAACCGCTTCCGCGCACCTCGATTACGCGCACTCCGAGCGCTTCGATCCGCCCGACGAGCATCCGGACGCCGGTGCGGGAGGAGCCCAGAGCGCGGCCCAGCCGCTCGCCGGAGTGGAACCTTCCGTCGGCGAGAATTCGAAGCAGCGAAAAGTGGGGCGCATCCATGCGCGAATAACGGGAGAAAAACCGGGGGAATACTAGCACCGCGGAACCGTATTCGCCGGGCCGGTCCGCTGCAGAGCCGCCTCGAGCGCACTGCATCCCTCACGGCAAAGAAAACGTGAGAAAAGTCACGAAGCACGCGGGAAATTCACTCTCCGGTTCTTGTCTCGCGGCTTGTTTCCCCGAGGACCTTGATGATATGATGCCGTCATTCCCGAATCGCATGGCGTCCGCCGACGCGAACATCGCGTCGGCTGGACGTCTACAGGTTGCCCGCCGGCCCAGCAAACGGCGGCAGACGGGGGAAACCCTCCCTTCCCCCGTCTTTTTTTTTGCCCGCGCGGCGACACCTCCGCAGCTCGCAAGCCGCTTCCCCTATCTATAATAAGTTCCGTTCGCGGATTCTCGGAGCCGACGCATGCAGCGACCCTGGCCTTATCCACGAGTGGTGGGACACCGCGGCGGCGGCGCGCTCGCGCCGGAGAACACCCTGGCGGGCATTCGCAAGGCCGCCGCGATGGGTTTCGGCGGCGTCGAGTTCGACGTGATGCTTTCGGCCGACAAGGTCCCGCTGCTGATCCACGACGAGACGCTCGAGCGCACCACCGACGGGCGCGGCGCCGTGTCCGCCGCGCCCTACGCGAAGCTCGCGGGCCTGGATGCCGGCGCCTGGTTCGGCCCCGAATTCCGCGGCGAGCGCGTGCCCACGCTCAAGCTGGCCGGGAAGCTGTGCGTCGAGCTCGGCCTGTGGGCCAACGTCGAGATCAAGCCGGCTCAAGGATTCGAGCGTGAAACGGGCGCCGCCGCCGCGAAGCTCGCGCTGGAGCTGTGGCGCGGTGCCTCGCCCGCGCCGCTGCTCTCGTCCTTCCGACGCGTCGCTCTCGAGGCGGCGCGCGCGGCCGCGCCGGAGCTCGATCGCGGATTTCTCACCGACCGGATCGAGCCGGATTGGCGCGATGCCGCGCAGGCGCTCGGGTGCGTCTCCGTGCACTGCAACTGCAAATACCTGACAGCCGCGCAAGCGAAGGAGATTCGCGGCGCGGGCTACAGGCTTCTCTGCTATACGGTGAACGACCCGGAGATCGCCCGGCGTCTGTTTTCCTGGGGCGTGGATGCGATATACACGGACCGCCTCGACCTTATCCCGCCCGATTTCTCCTGAAGCGGCAAGCTCAGGGCGAGGACTTGGGGGGCTCCTGGTCGATCTGCATGGCCACCAGGAACCGCGAAACCAGGTTGTAGCCCGCGACGGTGGCGGTGAGCTCGACCAGCTCCCGGTCGTCGAAATGCCGCCGCGCCTGCGCGAACACGGAATCCGGCACCCGGATCTCCCGGGTGACGCAGTCCGTGTAGGAGAGGACCGCGCGCTCGCGATCGTCGAAGCTCTTCGATCCCTGCCATTCGGGCAGCGCATCGATCTGTCCCTGGGTCACGCCGTCCTTCAGCGCAAACGGGACGTGCGCGCGGTATTCGTAGTCGGCCCCGTTCAGGAGCGCCACGCGCAGGATGGCGAGCTCGCGGCAGCGCCCGGCGAGTTTCGCTTTTTGCCGGACTGCGGTGAAAAGCTTGAGCCAGCCCTCGGCCACGGCCGGGCTGTTCAGCAATGCGCGATAGAGATTCGCGAGCCTCCCTCCGCGCTCGGCCTTGATGGCTGCGATCAGGCCGGCCAATTCGGGATGCTTTCCTTCTTCGATCAGAGAAACCCTGGCCACTTTCCCTCCCTCGATTCACGTTATTAGAAAGGCAATCGTGCGTCCGGCTTGACGGCGAGCAGCACGCGCCGGAATTCGGACTTGATGCGCTCCAGGCCCGCCTCGTCGTCGGCCTCGAAGCGCAGGACGATGACCGGCGTGGTGTTGGACGCGCGCGCGAGCCCGAAGCCGTCCGCGTACTCGACCCGCAGCCCGTCGAGCCTGATCAGCTCGGTCGCGCCCGGGAAAGAAGCGCTCTTCTGCAGAGCCTCGATCAGGCGGTGCGCCTCGCCTTCGGCGAGCTCCAGGTGCAATTCGGGCGTGGCGAGCGAATCCGGAAGCGCGTCGAGCGTCGCGGTGGCGTCGGCCGTCTTGCTCAGGATCTCGAGCAGCCGCGCTCCCGCGTACTGGGCATCGTCGAACCCGTACCAGCGCTCGACGAAGAACACGTGGCCGCTCATCTCGCCGGCGAGCGCCGCGCCGCGCTCGCGCATCCTCGCCTTGATGAGCGAGTGGCCGGTCTTCCACAGGCTCGGCACGCCGCCGTGCTCGCGGATCCAGGGCGCGAGCTTGCGCGTGCTTTTCACGTCGTAGATGATCTCGGCGCCCGGCCGGCGCGAGAGCACGTCCTTCGCGAAAAGCATCAATTGCCTGTCCGGATAGATGATGCGCCCTTCGGCGGTCACCACGCCGAGGCGGTCCCCGTCGCCGTCGAACGCGAAGCCGATCTCCGCGCGTTCCTTCCTCACCAGGGCGATCAGGTCCTTCAGGTTCTCCGGATGCGAGGGATCGGGATGGTGATTGGGAAAGCGGCCGTCGACCTCGCAGTAGAGCTCCAGCACCTCGCAGCCCAGGCGCCGGTAGAGCTCGCCCGCCGTGGCGCCGGCGACGCCGTTGCCGCAGTCGATCGCGATTTTCATGGGACGCGCGAGGCGCACATCCGAGGCGATGCGCTCGAGGTAGGCCTCGCGGATCTCGGCGCGGCGGTGCCGCCCGGAGCCGCGGGCGAGCTCGCCCGATTCGATCCGCCGGCGCAGCCGCTGCACGTCCTCGCCCGCGAGCGTCGTGCCGGCGAGCACCATCTTGAGGCCGTTGTACTCGGGCGGATTGTGGCTGCCGGTGACCGACACGGCGCTGCCGCAGCCCAATTCGTGCGCGGCGAAATAGGCGACCGGAGTCGCAAACATCCCGATCTCGGCGACGTCCACGCCGCTTGCGCGGATTCCCGCCATCAGCGCGCGGGCGAGCTCCGGGCCCGAGAGCCGCCCGTCGCGGCCCACGGCGATTTCCGGCCGGCCTCGCGCGCCGTCGCGCGCGAGCAGCTCGCTGCCGAGTGCTTGCCCGATCAGCCTTACCCCCTCGCGGGTCAGCGTTTTTCCGACGATGCCCCGGATGTCGTAGGCCTTGAAGATTTCCGGCGGGGGAAAATTCATTGCGGAACGGCGTTTCGAGCCGTCATTATCCCATTGGCGCGAGCCGGCGACCCCGCTTCGCGTCGGGCCGCCGCCCCGTCGAAGAAATCCGTCACCCGCCCCGGCAGCCAATCCAGCTTGCCGGGAAACGGGCCTGTGACGAACGCGGCGTGCCCGCCTTCCTCGGGAAACTCGCACTTCACAAACCGGGACACTTCTTGCGCGCGCGGAAGCGCCGCCGCCGGCAGAAACGGGTCATTGCGGGCGTTCAGGAGCAGCGTCGGCACCTCGATCCGCCCCACAACGGGCTTCGCGCTCGCCCGCGTCCAGTAATCGTCGGTGTCGCGGAATCCGTGCAGGGGCGCCGTAACGACGTCGTCGAACTCGCGCAGCGTGCGCGCGCGCCGCATCGCCTCGCCGTCGAACAGGCCGGGGAAGCGCTCGAGCTTCTGCTCGCCCTTTTTCTTCATCGTCCGGAGAAACGCGCGGGTGTAGACGAGGTTGAATCCACGGCCGAGCGCATCGCCCGCCGCCATGAGATCGACGGGGGCCGAAACGGCCGCAGCGGCGGCGAGGACGGCCTTGGCCTCCCGGTCCTCGCCCAGCCACTTGAGAAGCGCGTTGCCGCCGAGCGACACGCCCACTGCGAAAAGCGGCGCGGCGTGCGCCTCGGCGCGCAGGCGCCGCAGGATCCAGCCTATCTCGTCCGCGTCGCCGGAGTGGTACGCCCGCGGCAGTCGGTTCGGCTCACCCGAGCAGCCGCGAAAGTGCGCTACCGCGCCGCGCCACCCGCGCCTCGCGAGCTCGCGCGCGAGAGCGCCGGCGTAGTGGCTGCCCGAGCCGCCTTCCAGCCCGTGAAACAGCGCGACGAGAGGAGCGCCGGGTTTGCCCGGTGAGCGATCGACATCGATGAAATCGCCGTCGGGCGTGTCCCAGCGTTCTCTCTCCCAATCCGTCCTTCGATGCCCAAGCAGAGGCGCGTAGAGGGTTTGAAGATGCCCGCCGGGCAGCCACCGGGGAGGGTGGTAAGCAGAGCTTCCGGGATCGGTCAATGCAGGATTTTCGGCGATTCGACGCTCGCCCGCGCCGCCTGCGGCGCGGGCGAGCCGTGATGCAGGATCATGCGCCAGCCGTTGCCGGCGCGAAGGTAGACGTTGGTGGCGGCGATCGGCGCGCGCGGCCGCGCCTCGCCCTGCACCAGGATGTTCTCGTGCACGCTGTGGACCGCGAGCATCATTCCCGAGAGGACGACCTGGTTGGAAACGTGCACCTTGAGCCGCTGGCCCGAGCCCAGGATCTGCGCCCAGCTGCTGCGCACTTGATCGTAGCCCGCCAGACGCGGCCCGCCCGGGTGCACGCAGACGATATCCTCGTCTTCGGCCCATACCTCCATCATCGCTTCGAGATCGCCCGCTTCGAGAGCCTCGTAGAACGCGGCCTCCGCGTCCTGCGGCGTCGGAAAAGTGCTCTTCTTCACGGCGTGCGGCTCCGGAGCCGCGTAGCGTAGCCGAAAAGGCATTGCGCCGCCAGCGCGGCGCGAACTTCCGCCCTTCACCCGGGAGAACGGTTGAAATCGATCGCCGCTTCGCACCAGTGGCGCTTCCTAGCGGCGCCGCTTTGCCCAGGCTTCAGGGTTCAGCAGATTGGGCGGACGCTTGCCCGACAGCACTGCGCTCAGGTTCTTGCTCGCGAGCATGGCCATCGCCGTGCGCGTGGCGCGCGTGGCGCTGCCGATATGCGGCACCAGCGCCACGTTGTCGAGCTCGAGGAATCCCGGGGTGAACTTGGGCTCGCCTTCGAAAACGTCGAGGCCGGCTGCGGCGACGCGCCGCTCTTTCAGCGCCGTAACCAGCGCCGCATCGTCGATGATGCCGCCGCGCGCGGCGTTGACGATCACCGCGGTCGGCTTCATCAGTGCAATCTCTTTTGCGCCGATCAGATGATGGGTCTCCGGGGAATACGGCATGTTGAGGCTGACGAAATCGGATTCCTTGAGGAGTCTCTCCATACTCACGTACCTTGCGGCGAGCGCCTTTTCGACCGACTTGGGTACCCGCTTGCGGTTGTGGTAGAGAACGCGCATCGAGAATCCCCTCGCGCGCCTTGCGATGGCCTGCCCGATGCGGCCCATGCCGATGATGCCGAGCGTCGCGTGATGCACGTCGACGCCGAGGAACTGGTCGTTCTTCCAACCCTTCCAGTTTCCGGCCCGCAGCCAGCGCTCGGCTTCGGTCACGCGCCGCGCCGCGGCCATGAGCAGCGCCCAGGTCATGTCGGCGGTCGTATCGTCGAGCACGCCCGGCGTATTGGTCGCGAGGATGCCCCGCCCGCTGCAGGCGGCGAGGTCGATGTTGTTGTAGCCGACGGCGATGTTGCACACGGCCTTCAAGCGCGGTGCGGCGTCGAGTGTCGCCGCATCCACACGGTCGGAACCGGTGGGAAGCACGCCGTCCTTGTCGGCGATCCGCCGCCGAAATTCCTCCGCGCTCCAAGGCATATCGTCCTTCTGGTTGTCCTCGACGTCGAAGCGCTCGCGCAGCCGCTCAATGACTTCGGGGAAGGTGGCGCGGGTCACGAGAATTCTTGGTTTCACCTTGTCTCCAAGGCGGAAGAAAGGCGAAATATA